>JAEEGL012614081.1_pt1 | contig 21408 bp, 18 predicted proteins | sample 9134231 | NCBI WGS metagenome assembly JAEEGL01 (sample SAMN16246548, study PRJNA631951) | gut metagenome | biome: gut microbiome; feature: rumen; material: fiber-attached | host: Bos | place: Iran: Karaj | collected 2018-10
GGTTGAGGATGAGATCATAGAACTGCTGGGTTGCAAGCGTGAAGAAATAATACGTGCATCGGCCCGTACGGGAATGGGCGTGGAGGAGATCCTGAACGCTATTGTGGAGCGTGTGCCGCATCCCGTGGGTGATCCCGATGCCCCGCTTCAGGCTCTTATCTTTGACTCCGTGTTCAACTCTTTCCGCGGAATCATAGCATATTTCAAAATCGAGAACGGCTCCATCCGCAAGGGTGACAAGGTAAAGTTCTTCAATACTGGTAAGGAGTATGATGCCGATGAGGTGGGCGTACTCCGGATGGATATGGTGCCGCGTGATGTGATGACCACAGGTGATGTGGGTTACATCATATCGGGCATAAAGACATCGACCGAGGTCAAGGTGGGTGATACCATCACTCATGTGGCACGTCCCTGCGACAAGGCGATTGCCGGATTTGAGGAGTCCAAGCCGATGGTGTTTGCCGGCGTTTATCCCATTGAGGCCGATGAGTTTGAAGACCTGCGTGCATCACTTGAAAAACTGCAGCTGAACGATGCATCCTTGAGCTTCTTCCCTGAGTCATCAGCCGCCCTGGGATTCGGATTCCGCTGCGGATTCCTGGGTCTGCTGCATATGGAGATTGTGCAGGAACGTCTGGACCGCGAGTTTGACATGAGCGTTATCACAACTGTGCCTAACGTATCATATATGGTCTATGACAAGCAGGGTAATGCAATTGAGGTACACAACCCCAGTGGCATGCCAGACCTTACACTGATTGACCACATTGAGGAGCCGTATATTGATGCATCAATAATTACCACTACTGATTACATCGGCCCCATAATGACTCTGTGCCTGGATAAGCGAGGAGAACTGGTAAAGCAGCAGTTCATTGCGGGTAACCGTGTGGAGATATACTTCAAGCTGCCTCTGGGTGAGATTGTGATTGACTTCTACGATAAACTCAAGAGCATATCAAAGGGTTACGCATCATTTGATTACCATCCCGCAGGATACCGCCCATCCAAGCTCATCAAGCTGGACATTCTGCTTAACGGTGAGCCTGTCGATGCCCTGTCTACACTTACTCACGTGGACAACGCCTATGACCTGGGCCGCCGCATGTGCGAGAAACTTAAGGAACTCATACCGCGCCAGCAGTTTGACATAGCAATCCAGGCAGCCATCGGTTCCAAGATCATTGCCCGCGAGACCATCAAGCAGGTGCGCAAGGATGTGACCGCCAAGTGCTACGGCGGTGACGTATCGCGTAAGCGCAAGCTCTTGGAAAAGCAGAAGAAGGGTAAGAAGCGCATGAAACAGATAGGTAATGTGGAAGTTCCGCAGAAAGCCTTCCTGGCCGTCCTGAAGCTGGACTAAAAAAGAGTACCAAAGGGGACAGACCCCAATGGTACGAATTGAAAATTGAGAATTGAAAATTGAAAATTAATACGCAGTACCTGCGTTATTTCCCGCGACATTAAAAAGCCTTCGAAAATTTTTTTTCCGAAGGCTTTTTATAATTTTCAATTTTCAATTTTCAATTTTCAATTTCAAATTACTCTTTCTGATAGAGGAATCGTTTGATGCTCTTCTTCGGAGTCTTCTCAAACTCCTCATGATAGATGCGTATCTGTGAGATCTTCTCGTAGGCTGGCAGGATGTTGTTGAGTTCCTGGCGGTTCTGCTCCATAATCTCTGCTATCTGCTCATCGGTCATGCCGGATTTCATAGCCTCGTCAAAATCGGGATATACCAGGGCAACCAGTTTGTCACTCTCAGAGATTACAACTGATTCATTTACCAGAGGCATGTTGTTCAAGTGATCCTCAATCTCCTCAGGATAGATGTTCTGACCTGAAGGTCCCAGGATCATGCTCTTGCTGCGGCCCTTGATGAATATGTTGCCATCCTTGTCCATTATGCCAAGGTCGCCGGTGTACATCCAGCCGTCCTTGTCGATGGTCTCCTCGGTCAGTTTCTCGTTCTTGTAGTAACCCAGCATCACGTTGGGACCGCGGCAGATAATCTCGCCGGGAACGTGCTCGGGATCGGAACTCAGTATCTTGACCTCCATGTTAGGAACGGCTTTGCCGCATGAGCCCTGAGCAAAGGTTGTCTTGTCATCATATGCTATGATAGGGCCGCACTCAGTTGCACCGTAACCAACTGTATAAGGGAACTTTATTGACGAAATGAACTTTTCAACCTCCTGGTTGAATGGTGCACCACCCAGAATAACCTCATAGAAATTACCTCCGAATCCCTTGATCATCTCCTCGCATACTTTCTTCTTGATCTGGTCATTTACGATAGGCACCTTGAGCAGGAACTTCATCTGAGGAGTCTCAAGCTTGGGAAGTATGTTTTTCTTTATGATCTTCTCAATTACAAGAGGAACGGAAACGATGAGTGTGGGCTTGATCTCGCCGAGTGCCTGGAATATAATCTTGGGGCTCGGTAGGCGGGTTAGGAAGTAGATGTGGCATCCCATCAGGAACTCATGGAAGAACTCAAATGAGAATCCGTACATGTGAGCCATAGGCAACATGGATATGATCTTGTCACCGGGTTTCATCACAAACAGGGCTTTACGTCCAAACAGATGGTTGCTTATGAGTGAACGGTAGGGGAGCATCACCCCCTTGGAGAATCCCGTTGAGCCTGATGTGTAGTTGATCATGGCCATGTCATCAAAGCCTGCCTCATAATACTTGACATCCTTGGCAGTAAACTCCTTGGGATATTTGCGGCCGAACAGTTCATTCAGACGCTCGCGTGCCTCAGTGAGTTTCTCATTGCGTGATATTGCTATCTGAAAATCATCAAGCAGTATGATACCTTCAAGATCAGGCATAGAAGCCTCGTTCAGGTTTTCCCATATCTGCTCACCGGCAAAGAAGAGCTTGGTCTCAGAGTGGTTGATAATATGGTGTATGTTATCGGCCTTGAACTCATGAAGGATTGGAACGACTACGGCACCGTATGTGAGGGCTGCCAGGCATGCGGTTCCCCAGTTGGAGCTGTTCTTGCCGCAAAGTGCTATGCGGTCACCGGGCTTTAGTCCGGCCTCCTCAAACAGGATGTGTAGCTTGGCGATACGGCGTGCTACATCGCGGAAAAGCAGTGTAGAACCCTTGTAGTCAGTGAATGCCTCAAGATCCCAGTTCTTGATAATGGAACTGCTTATATAAGCGTTCAGATTCTTCTCTGTGAAGACATTGTCGGATCTGTCGTAATGATCAATCATGTAATTATGCTATTTCAATTATTTGTTCAAGTTGTAGTTTCTCTCTCCGAATATGGCGCTACCGATGCGTACCATATTGCTCCCTGCCTCTATGGCAAGCTCATAATCACCGCTCATGCCTGCTGATATGGTGTTGAAATCAGCACTGCCGGCAAAATATTTCTGCTTATAAGTATCAAAGATTTCCTTAAGGCGGCCGAACTCACGGCGTACCTGAGCCAGGTCATCAGTATTGGTGGCCATTCCCATCACACCACCTATGGTTATGTTCTTAAGGTTCTTCCAGGCACCCTGCTCAAGCATGGCGCTGCATTCATCGGGGCTGAATCCGAACTTGGTATCCTCACTGGCAATGTGCAACTGCAGAAAGCAAGTGATATGACGGCTGTTTCTGGCAGCCTGACGGTCAATCTCCACAAGCTTGTCATAAGTGTCAACACCCTGTATGACCGATACATACGGAGCCATCATCTTGATCTTGTTGCTCTGTACATGGCCGATGAAATGCCACTCGATATCCCGGGGTAGAACTTGGCTCTTGGCGGTCATCTCCTGCACCTTGTTCTCCCCGAATATACGCTGTCCGGCATCATAAGCCTCCTGCAGCATCTCTACAGGATGGGTCTTTGATACAGCCACCAGTTTTACTCCTTGAGGGAGAGAGGCCTTGATTCTGTTCAGATTCTCTTTGATATCCATATTCCAGAAAAACGCTGCAAAGTTACGTAGTGGTGGTAAGTGCACTCTTTTTTATTTGCCATTATTTACTTTTTATGCACATTTGATATTAATGTGTGCATGATTTTAAAGCCTTTCCTATATAAATAGAGATAGTCGAAAGCAAAGATAAGGCATAAAATCTTTATCTTCGCGTCTTGAAAATGGCACAAAGGGGACAGTCCCTACTGTGCCATTTGGGAAAAGATGGAGAAGTTTCTGGCCAGAAGACTGTACGGTAGGGACGAGGGCGTTAAAGGAGGCTCGCGTCCGGCTATCATCATTGCCACAACAGGCATTGCGGTAGGTCTGGTGGTGATGATACTTACCTTGGCCGTAACCCGCGGATTCAAAAGTCAGATACGCGACAAGGTGATGGGATTCTCACAGCATATCACCGTTACAAATTACTACGCAGGTCTGAGTACGGTTGAGGATCCTGTTCCCTGTACAGATTCCACCATGTATGCCTTGCTATCGCAGAGTCTTATTGAAAGGGTGCAGCCATATGTGAGCAAACCTTGTATAATAAGGACCCAGGAGGCTTTTCATGGTTTTATGCTTAAGGGTATCAATGCCGATTATGACCGCACATTCCTTAACCGCTACATGGTCAGGGGCGGTTTCCCTCAGCCACAGGACTCACTCGGTAACAACTGGATAGTGCTTTCCCGCACCATTGCCGATATGTTAGGGCTGGATGTAGATGCTAAGGCCGATGTCTATTTCATGCAGGATCAGGTACGCATACGCCGTCTTACTGTAACCGGAATCTATGAGACTGGTTTTCTTGAGTATGACCGCATGTTCGGAATTACTGAACTGCAGTTGCTCCAGCGTCTTAATGGATGGGAACCTTATGAGTACAGCGGTCTGGAGATAGGCCTTACCGATGTACGTAAGGTAGATGATGGATATGGTCAGGTGCGTGATGTGATCAATGTGCTTGAGAAACAGACAGATGAGAGTTTCCTTGTCCAGACATTATACGATACACATTCCGGTCTTTTTGCATGGCTCGATGTTCTGGACCTGAATGTATGGATCATACTTGCGCTAATGTTGGGAATAGCCGGATTCACTATGATATCAGGTCTTCTCATTATCATATTTGAACGTACGGCCACAATAGGTACTCTCAAGTCATTGGGTGCATCAAACAAGACTGTAAGAGGTGTATTCATGCGTCTTGCATCATTCATTATCCTTAAAGGAATGGTGATAGGAAATCTGGTAGGTGTGATTATCTGTCTTGTTCAGCAGTGGTTCCATATCATACCATTGGATCCGGCCAACTACTATCTGGACAGTGTGCCTATGCAGTTGGGGGCAGGGTGGTTCATCATCCTTAATATAGTAATGTTCCTGCTTTCTATGCTGATGATGCTTATTCCGTGTGCCGTCATCTCCCGCATAGTTCCCTCAAAATCAATCCGGTTCGAGTGACCCAATAGGGACAGTCCCCTTTGTGCCATTTTTGCAAAAATGGCACAAAGGGGACTGTCCCTATTGGGTCACAGCAGTGAAGACATTCCTTCACGCAGTTCTGGCATGGGGCGTTTGGTATCGCGCTCCACAATCAGTGTCTTTAGGCCGGCGTAGGGGCGTATCTCCTCCTCAATATCCTTGATCGGGCGGTCCTTACCAAAATATGCCGGTGCAAAGTTCTTCCAGAACTCTATGGCAACGGGCTTGGTCATGTGGAATGCCTCCTCAATGAATTCAGCCTCGCTCAGGACGCAGCACAAATATACCATACCCAGGTCAAACATATTGTAACCGTAACAGAAATCACCCAGGTCAATGAAATAACGGTCAGTGTCTGTGAATATGGCATTGCCGTATTGCAGGTCTCCGTGTATGGCGGTATCGGTGTCGGGAGCATCGGCAATGAAACGGCCTATGCGGTCCTTCTGTGCGGGGGTAAAGAAGGGGTTGTCCTCAAGCAGACGGTAATAACGGTCTTTTACGCACTCAAACTGGGTGGTATCCACATGTACCTTATGCAGCTTAAGGCACATGTCGGCAAACTGCTCGGCATACTGTCCTACAAGCTTGGGATTATCGCCGGTGGCCCTTGCGAATGATTTCTTTCCCAGTATACGGCGGAACCTTATACCGTAACGGCCGTCATCAGTAACCACGTAGTCACCTGGCTCAGGGGTGGGGATACCCATGTCATAAACTTTGCGTGCAAGCAGCATTTCATCCAATGGCTGCTGAATCTTGCCCGGGAAATAGAGTTTAAGCATCAGACCAGGATTGGTCTTATGATTGTAGCTCTCTCCGTTGGCTCCTCCTCCGGCCAATATGTAGTCGTTGAGGTCTATCTTGGTTGCGTTCATGATTTTTTTCCGAATACCTGGTCAATCAGATTCTCAAATTCACGGAAAGCAAATGTATCTTCAAGGTCACGCAGGGCATCTGCCAGACCACGGTAGTGCCACTCATGATCCTTGGGATCATTGGTATGGAAAAGATTCCAGAGAGCGTCACCCTGAACAGCATAGTCACGTGCTATGGCACGCATGTTGGAGAGCTTGTCACCCATGGCAACTATTTTGGCATCGAGTGGGGCCTTTCTGATAAGGTCTATTGCCTTGCGTTTACGTTCATGCCATGTGCCCTCGTCATCTCCCACACTCTCTGCCATCACTATCTGAGCTATGCGTTCTCCGAATTCGGCTCTTATCTGGTCTATGGTCACGTCTGTGTCCTCAACCGTATCGTGCAGTGCGGCAGCTGCCAGCAGTTCCTGGTCGGGCGTAATGGTGGAAACAATCTCCATAGCCTCCATGGGGTGTATCACATAAGGGAATCCCTTACCGCGGCGTTCTGTGCCGGCATGTGCCTTGACCGCAAACATAATGGCGCGGTCAAGCAGTTCTGTATCTAATGGTTTGTTTGGCATATCAGTTGTCTGTATTCATAAAAGGAAGATCTTTTGCCTGCTCCATCAGCATCTCGGCCATCATCTCGTTACTGTCTGACTCACCGTTAAGTGTATCAAACATGTGTTTTATTCCGGCCTTTCCGCCTCCGTTCTTGAGTATATATGCAATGCAAAGGTCTTGCGGTCCTATTGATGATGATATAATGTCAAGGTCTGTAAGTCCTATCTGATAGCATGCCAGTTGGTAAGCGCCGTCGGAGTATTTCTTGATGACAGATGCTATATCACCTAACGATTTGAGCCCCATGCTTTTGAATACGGGCAGGTAGGGCATCAGCGGAACCTCCTGTATCTCAGCCTGGTTCATAGCGGCAATACGCTTGTTAAGCTGGTTGAAAGGTTCCAGATCAAGGTAACTGCGGAACGTATCCCCATCAATGGGAACCTCATCCAGATTACCTGAGCGGACAAGAGCCTGTACCCTGCGGCGGTAGTCAGTCAGTTCAATGCGTATCTTGCTGAACTCATCATCTACAAGTTCCAGCATACCTGCCAGACGGCTCATGTTCCTCATGTAACGCTTGGGTATCTCCACTCCTGATTTGTAACCGGTGTCATGGTCCATGTTGGCCCAGGCATGCTGCAGTAATGTGCGCATCTGGATCTCAAAACGGTACGGGAAACCCGGTACAGAGCAGATATAGTGCAGTGAAAGATAACCGAAACTGTCTATCTCATGTATCTTGCGTTTGTCAACGGAGTTCTCCCAGTCTATGGTAAAGAGACGTTCTACGGCCGATGCCACTTTATCCACATCATCCAGATAGAATGTAATCACTCTCAGGCCCAATATATCAGTGATATCTGAGAGACTGTTGTATTTGTGTCCCTTCAACTCCAGTTTACCGGCCAATGAATCATATGCTTTTACGCGTGATTCTATGGCAGCGACAATAAGCCCGGCATCAGCCAGAGTCTTTTTTAGCTTATCCTTTGTATCCTGTTCAACCTCCCTGAAACGTGGTAGATTATTCTGATATTCATCCAGGATTGCCTGGCAGTGCGCATCAAGATGTCTTGCCTTTGACATAGTTCAATGTGTTGTTGAAAATACAAATGCAAAGATATTTTTTTCTTTGTCCAAGGCAATGATTTATTGACTATATTTACGACTGGAAACAATTTATTTGACAGATGGAAATCATAATAGGTGTTTTGTGTGCAGCATTGGGCTTACTGGCAGGTTTTATGCTGGGACGTAACCATAAGCGTGAGGCAGAGCTTGAGGCGCAGGTCAAGGTGCTGGAGTCACAGGTTCAGACTGCCGATAAGCAGATGCTTAAATCCAAGGAGGAGTGGCAGGCCCATACGCAGGAACTGCTCACAGCACAGCAGGCTAAATTTGATGAGACGATAGCCAAAGTGACTGCACAGATGCGCGACGCCACAGATGAGATGCTTAAGAAGCGCCAGGAGGAGTTTTCTGCATCAAGCAACACCAGTCTTGGACAGATAGTCAATCCTCTCAAGGAGACTATTGACAAGATGAAGGAGGCCATGAAGGAGAATACCATAAAGCAGACAGAGATAGGCGGTGAGATCAAGACTCAGGCCCTTAATATGATGCGTCAGAGCGAGGCGGCCAAGAACAGTGCCGATGAGCTTACCCGCGTGTTCCGTCACGCAGGCAGGGTGCAGGGTAACTGGGGGGAAATTATTCTCGATGAGTTGCTTGAATCTCAGGGTCTGACCAAGGGGGTACACTATGAGATACAGTCATCAATCCGTGATTCTGCCGGTGATGTGGTCCGTAACGTTGATGACCACGGCATGCGTCCCGATGTCATCCTGCATCTGGATCAGAAACGTGATGTCATCATTGACTCAAAGGTTTCTCTTACCGCTTTCATGGATTATGTGAACGCAGAGGATGAGGCTGACCGTCAGAGATACCTCAAGGCTCATGTGGACAGTATCCGTAAGCATGTAAAGGAACTCTCCACAAAGGATTACTCATCATACGTAAAGCCTCCCAAGGTGCGTATGGATTATGTGATTATGTTTGTGCCCAACACCGGTGCTCTCTGGACCGCTATCACCGCGCAGCCCGATTTATGGCGTAATGCAATGGACAGTAATGTCTATATTGCCGATGAGCAGACCCTATTTGCCGCTCTGCGTATCATCAATCTTACATGGACCCAGATAACTCAGGCCCAGAATCATGAGAAGGTGTTTGAACTGGCCAATGAACTTATGGACAGAGTGGGGCAGTTCATGGGCAGGTACAAGAATATGGGCGATGCCCTGTCAAAGGCTCTCAAGGCCTATGAGGATGGCGAGAAGAAGCTTCAACCCGGAGGCCAAAGCATACTTCAGACTTGTGGTAAGCTGCAGAAACTGGGAGCTAAGCAGAGTTCCAAGAACCCCTTGCCTCAATTGGATGATGATTCAGAAACCGGGGAGGATCCGGAGAGACTGATTGAAGAATAAAAAAGACCTGGGTCACATAAGCATCGGCCCAGGTCTTTTTGTGACAAACTGATGTTATCAGTCCTGAATCTCAAACAGGTTCAGGAAACCGGTCATCATGAACACTGAGCGGATCTCATTGTTGATGGCCTTCACAATTACCTTGCCGCCTTTTGATGCAGCAGCCTTGCGCAGTGATAGGAACAGTCTCAGACCGGAGCTGGAGATGTACTGCAACTGAGTGCAGTCCAGAATGACGGTTCCTGCAGCAAACTGTGTCAGATTATCAAAATCACCGCTTATCTCCTGTGAGGCGGGTGTGTCCAAACGACCGATTAACTGTGCGGTCGTTACAGAATCCTGTGTGTTGATTTTTACTTCCATAATTCTAATATTTATTATTGTTCTTAATCTTCCGTATCTCCCATAATGATGACCAGCCTGTCGCCAACCATAAGCTTAAGGCTGCCATGAGGAACGATATATTTTTCAGCCCGCCTTACCATAATTACACGTATGCCGTGAGGCAGATGCAGGTCACGCAGTGTCTCTCCGCGTTCAAGATCCTCTTCTGATACAATATGGTCACGCAGCATTCCCATCTCCTCAGGTATTTCCATGCCGAAAGTCTCCACTTCAGGGTCATCGTCTATGCTCATGTTGAGCAGACGGGCCATAGGTGAAATAGTCATTCCCTGAACCAAAAGTGAGAGTAAGGTGATGGAGAACACTATGTTGAATATCTCGTTTGAGCCATCCACACCCTCTACCACGGTATAGAGTGCGAACAGAATGGGGCCCGCTCCCTTGAGTCCCACCCATGAAGCCAGAATCTTGGCTCTGAATGTGAATCCTTTGAACGGTGCCAGACTGAGCAGGGTACCGATTGGACGGGCTATAAGCATAAGGAACAGTCCTATTAAGAGTGCCGGCCAAATGATGTGTGGTATCTGTGAAGGTCGGGCGAGCAATCCCAATAGCAGGAACATGATAAGCTGTGAGAGCCATGTTATTCCGTCAAAGAACAGAAGCACGTCTTTCTTGAACGGCAGGTTGGGGGTGTTACCTATTACTATAGCTGATACATAAAGTGACAATAGACCGTTGCCTCCTATGGATGATGCAAAACCGTTGGCGAACAGTGCTATGCTCAGAATCATTATAGAGTAGAGCGGGCTTGTCTGGAGCTTTATTTTGGGGAGCAGCCAACGGGCGGCGTGTCCAAGGGCAAGTCCTACTCCAAAGCCCAGTATAATCTGTTTTATCAGGATCCATACGCCTGTAAGAATTATATTAAATGTACCTGATGCTCCTGATACGCCGTGAAGAGCCTCCAAAATCTGCACCAGGAGTATGGTAAGCACATATGCCATGGGGTCATTACTACCAGACTCAAGCTCAAGCATCGGTCCTAGATTCTCACGTAGTGTGAGACGGTGTCCGCGCAGGATTGAGAATACGGATGCTGAATCTGTTGATGAGAGTACTGTGGCCAAAAGGAAACAGCCCATGATGGTTGTACCTGCACCTCCAATCTTGTCACCGAGTGCAAAATAGATGAACAAACCTGTGGCTACTATTGTCAGGAACACACCCAGTGTTGACATGGATATTCCCTTCCTGATGATAGGGCGTGTCTCCTCAAGTGATGTCTCCAAACCACCGGTGAGCAGGATGATGGTCATGGCTAAATGACCTAGGAATTCTGCCGCTCCCAAATTATTAACATTGATGCCTAAACCATCCTCGCCGGCCAACATTCCTATTATGAGGAACAGAAGCATTGTGGGAACGCCGAACTTGGTACCTATTTTTGCCATGATTATGGCAATGAACATCAGAATGGATACAAGCAGGATAAGATTTCCTGATGCCAGATCAATATTGAATATTGAAAGCGGTATGGCAGTCATCATTTACTTATTTTCTTGATAAGAGTGAGTACGTTGCGTCCGTTGACTCTCTCATAATTGATATGGTCCATAATCTGACGTATCAGATGTATTCCCAGTCCTCCTATGGAACGATCCTCCGCACTAAGCGTTATATCAACCTCAGGTTTGGCTGTGGGGTCAAAAGGTGTACCGGAATCAATGATTATGAATGATACCTCAGAGCCGTTTGATTTGACCTCAATTGTTACGTTGCCTACCGTACCTGCGGGATAAGCGTAGTTCATGACATTGACAACGGCCTCCTCAATGGCCAGATTGATCTGCATGGTTGAAGACATATCAAAGCCATTGGCTTCACAAACCTCATCAATGAAGGTGTTGAGCCTGGGTACGCGCTTCAGGTCATTGGTGAGTGTGAGGGTGCGCTGATATTTTATCTCCTCATGATGCTTTGTGTACTGAATGGCAAGCATGGTAAGGTCATCGCTCTGATCAGCCTCACCTACGAATTCATGAACGGCACTGGTCATGCGTTCTATTATAGCTGTAGGTGAGAATACCCGGTTCTGTTGCAGATTATGCGCCAGGTCAATGGTGCGGTTCATCTCAAACTGGTCATGATTTATGTTCTCAGCCTCGGGGAGTCCGTCAGTATAAAGGAATATTGTCGTGTCCGGGTCAATAAGGGTCTCCTGCAGCGTGAACTTCCAATTAGCCATTACTCCCACCGGCAGGTTTGAGTCAACGGGCAATAATCCGGCGCCGGTATTACCGATAAGTATCGGCGCATCGTGACCTGCATTGCAATAGTGCATACGTCCGGTGGGTAGATCCAGAACACCTACGAACAGGGTGACAAACATGTTGGAATCATTATCCTCCGACATGGCGTCATTGATTCTGGATATGATTTTCTCCGGTGATGATTCATGTGCCGATATGGTCCTGAACAGAGCCTTTGTCACCACCATATAGAGTGATGCCGGAACCCCTTTGCCGGATACATCGCCGATACAGAAGAACAGCTTCTCATCACGGATAAAGAAGTCAAACAGGTCGCCACCCACCTCTTTTGCAGGAGTCAATTGCCCGAAAACATCAATGTCATCTCTATCAGGATATGGCGGAAATATCTTGGGGAGCATAGCCATCTGGATATCGCGGGCAATCTTTAGTTCACCCTGTATGCGTCCTTTCTGCTCGTTTACCTGTTTCAACTCTTCCATCTGATGCACTATTGACTGCTGCATGTCACGGAAAGAGTTGTTCAGTTTTCCTATCTCATCAGTATGGTCTGATTTGGGCAACTCCTCATCAAAACGTCCGGATGCTATGGCTTCTGCCTGATAAGCCAGCTCTTCAAGTGGTTCCATCTGCTTGGAGATGATACCGCTGAATACCATGAGCATCAGTAACAGACCAACTATCACAATTCCTATTATCGCGTTGATGAGATGGTAATAACCACCGAATATATCAAGAGCCGGACATACCAGACCTACGCTCCATCCTGTATCGCCAAGTGGTTTGAAGAACACGTAACACTCCTCGCCGTTTATTTTGAGCTGATGCATTCCCTGTTCACCGGCCTGCATGGCGTGACCCAGATTTGTGATGGCAGTATCTGATTTGACAAGTGTCGGGGTGAAGATGGTTTCGTAGAACAGCTTTGTTGTATCAGGATGAACAAAGAATGTTCCGCCCTGGCCAATCATGATACTGTATGAATTAGGGTAGGGCTTTACTGCCGATATGGTTTTGGAGAGCCATTCAAGCGACAGGTCAACAGATATGGTACCGAAGTATTTTCCATTGTCATCCTTGAGAGGCTTGCAGTATGATATAATCATATCCTGTGATGTGATGCCCTCAGGGTTGTAGTCAACAAATGGTTCTGTCCAGCATGGGCGATCCAGCAGTTTGGGCAGCTGATACCAGTCCATGGAGAAATACTGATAGTATTCGTTTCCTTCCTGTATGGTATTTATCTGTCCGTTAGTGTTGAGCGAGAATGCCGAGAAATACATTCCTTTGTCTTTGAAGAAGAAAGGCTCAAAGGATATGGAGCAACCGTTCAGGTTGGGGTTGTTCTCAAGAATCCGTCTGCTATATACAAACATGGAATCCGGGGCATCCAGGTGTCTTTTTATCAGCCAATCCGTATTGTCTGTCGCCACCTTTACCTCTGTCAGTATGTTGGTAACACGTTGTACTGTGTTGTCAAGGATCTGGGTGGCATGGTTTATGGCTTCAAGTCTTACGGCCTTTCTTGATTCATTGAAAAAAACGCCCAGGGCAGCTATGAAAATGAATCCGGCGAACAGTACTATCCAGATACTTAATCTGGTGGAAAGTGATTTCTGCTTCATAGTATAAACCGGTTTTATTCTGCAATCAATTCCTCGTACGCGACAGGACGGTCAAGCATGCCGTTCTCAAACATAAGAGTGGAAGCCTGCTCCACCATATCGGGACGGAGGGTGTAGATACGTCTTTTTATTTCGCGGTCAACAAGCAGTTTCAGAACCTCGTCCAGCATCAGTTGCTGGAGCACTCTGTTGGTTGAAATATGATTCATCTGTACATATTTCATGACAATATCAAGGGTCTCCTCCGGATTTTCTGCAGCCCATTCCCAACCTTGCCGGCTCGCTTCCGCAAAAAGCATGGCCTGTTCCTTATGGCTTTCATAATATTCTCTGGTCATATAGACCCCGTCCTCCTGGATGTTATAACCATGATTGAAGAATCTGTAAACGTTGGTCTCATTCAGTTCTATTCCGGTCTGAAGCAACTGGTAGTACTCATTGTAACTCATAGCCAGGGTGGCATCGATGGCTCCGGAGAGAAACAGATTGACACTGTATGCAAATGGAATCCACTGGTAATCCAGCTTCTCTTGAATGCTCATGCATTGTGCTATCTGCCCGAACCCCGCATTCCAGATTCCGACTTTGGCTCCCACCTGCTTAAGCGGATTCATACCACGGCGTGATACTATTACCATTGCATTGTTCATGGAGGTCTGAAGTATGTTGACAAGAGGTATGCCGTCATCTATTATCTCCATGGCTTGTACCAGTTGCAGAGTCGTAGCCTGGCTTCTGTTGTCACTGATGCGGCTTATTGCCGATTGTGTGATGGAGGGATGTACTATCTCGACATCCAAGCCGGCATCCTTATAAAATCCTTTTTCAAAAGCTACATAATATCCGGCGAATTGAGCCTGTGCAGTCCATTGCGGTGTGAAAACGAATTTGTCTTGTGCCTGGGAAGCCAAAAAGGCAAGACAGAGTAAACACCCCGATATGATAATTCTCTTCATGTAAGTTAGTAAAAGCATACTTGTTTGACACAAAGATAGAAAAAAAAACATGAATAGGATATTTCCTCCATTCTTTTAGGAAAAAATCCTTATTCAGGTGAACTTCCCTGTTTATCTTTGCAATGAAAAGAAAGCGGCTGACGCCGCTTTGAAAGACAACGTTATGAAAAAATATCTGTTTATGCTGATGGTTGTGCTGTTGCCTGTTGCAACTGTGCAGGGTAAGAAAAAAGAAAAACAAAACATTATGGTTTGGGGTGAGGTTACAACTGCAGCCGATGGCAAGGATTACCTTACCATGTACAAGAACTGTCCGGCAGAGGTTACCGCCCAGTTCCACTTTGTATATAAGGACAGGACCAAATCAGTAATGTATGACCTGTTCATGCCGGACACGGTTGCACAGGTAAATGATCCTGCACCAGTGGAGAAACCGGTTAAGGAGGTGGTTATCGACAATATCATATACAGCACATTGGATGCGGAGGGTAAGAAGTACAGCACTTCTGATCCCGATGATCCCATCCTGGCCATGTTGCTTGTGGATCTGTTCGATATTTATCATGACATATTCTGGTTTGATGTCATTCATAGGGCACATTATTATCATGGCCGCAGTTATGACCGCTGGACACCTTCGTCAAGCCGTTACAACAATACTCATCATACAAAAAAACCGGAGATCAGTATAGACAAGCTGGATGATACGGCACTTCTGGTAGGTGCTGCTGCTGTAGCGGTTGCATCGGCAGGTATGTTGTATGAGGTTTTTGATAAATGGGATGTTGAGGATGGCAGATTCCCATATTTCTCAATGTCACCCCAAATGGAGTATTTTACCAATACCGGTGCCTTGCGTGATGTCGTTCAGTTTAAATACAGGTTCGGTCAATATGGAGGTTTTTCCGTCTTGGGCGATATAGGCTACTGCTCCGGTTCGCTTAATGACCGTAATATGTTTGACCCCGGATTCACATGGAGCCTTGGTGTAGGACTTGATGTGGGAGCCTTCTCTCTCTCGTTCAGAGGCAAACCCGGCCAGTACCGCCACTCTGAGAATTTCCTGACATGCAAGGCTGTGTATGACATCTTCATCACAGATAATTTTGCCATTGATCTGGGTGCCGGAGTTTGCATCAGGAAATACAATGAGGACATCTACGGCGATATCCCCATATCGTTAGGCCTGCTCTGGAAGTTTTAATACCAATGTAAAAAAGGGTCGTTTCCCTTTGTGAAAATGATTCTGATTGCACAGAACTTTTTGGGGTATCGGTATCAGAAACCGTCGCCACCCTCGGCGCGTTAGAGGGAGGGGCCCGCTGTGCAATAAGATGCCCTGGGATGTATGAGTTTACTCATGCATTCCAGGGTGTCTTAGTGTGCAGTGGGAGGGATAGCGCGAAGCGCGTAGTTTCAGATACTGATACCCCAAAAAGTTCCCTTACAGAATGATCAGAATTTGCAGGTTTCTGAGGGGGGCAGGGGACGGCAGTTATACTGTGATGACATAACCTCACCGTAAGCACCGGCTGAAAGCAGTGCAATTAGGTCACCGCGGTGTGTCTCAGCCAGCATCTCATCCTTGCCGAATACATCCGATGACTCGCAGATAGGCCCAACCACGTCATATTTCTGCATCTCACCTTTTGATGTCAGGTTCACAATCTTGTGGTGTGCTCCGTAGAGTGCGGGGCGGATGAGTTCCGTGAATCCCGCATCAACGATTGCGAACTTCTTGATGGTACCCTGCTTTACGTAAAGCACCTTGGTAACCAGACGTCCGCACTGTGCCACTACGGCGCGGCCCAGCTCAAAGTGAAGTTGCTGTCCGGCACGGAGTTTGAGTTCACTGCGGAATATGTTGAAATACTGTTTGAAGTCAGGGATGGGGTTCTGCTCCGGATTGACATAGTCAATACCCAGACCGCCGCCAACGTTTATGCTGTCAAGTTTTATGCCTTCAGCCTCCAGCTTGTCCTGCAGGTCATTCACTTTCTTGCAGAGCAGGTGGTAAGGCTCCATATCCAGGATCTGTGAACCTATGTGGAAATGCAGACCCTCAAACTTGAAACATGGGTTGGCCAAAGCCTTACGTATAATGGGCAGAAGCATGGGAATCTCTATTCCGAACTTGTTCTCTGCCTTGCCGGTGGTGATATTGGCGTGTGTATGGGCATCAACATCGGGGTTAACACGGAAAGCTATGCGGGCACTCTTACCCAGGGTGGCGCAACGCTCGGCTATCACATCAAGCTCAGCCTCTGACTCTACGTTGAAGCAGGCGATGCCTGTGTTGAGTGCCAGATCAATCTCCCAGTCAGCCTTGCCGACTCCGGCAAAAACAATTGATGATGCTTTGAAGCCGTTGTCAAGTGCTACCTGTATCTCACCTCCGCTTACGCAGTCAATGCCCAGACCGTATCGGTTGATGAGTTTAAGTATCAGCGGGTTGGCATTTGCCTTTATGGCATAGTGTACGTGCCAGTCAGGACTGCCGGCGGTGCACTGGCTTATTGACTTGAGAGTACTCTCCAGTATCCCCAGGTCATATTGGTAACAGGGAGTATGCATTATTTCTTGCCATTAAAGAGGAAATCGCTCAGACGCTGCAGGGCAGCTTTCTTGTCGGCTTCCTTGATAAGGAATGATATGTTATAGTTGCTGCCACCGTAGGAGATCATGCGAACGGGTATATCGGCCAGGGCATCCAGCGCACGTGACTCAAATCCAAGGTTCTCCCAGTTCATGTCACCAACCACGCATACTATGCACATGTCATGGTCAACGGTTACGGTACCGTATTTCTTTAGTTCGCCTACAATCTCATCCAGATGCTTGATGTTGTCTATTGACATTGACACGCCTACCTCTGATGTGCAGATCATGTCAATTGATGTGCGGTAGGTCTCAAATACCTCAAACACCTTCTTGAGGAAGCCGTGAGCCAGAAGCATGCGGCTTGACTTGATCTTGATGGCGGTGATGTTGTCCTTGGCGGCTACGGCTGCTATGCGGCCGGGCTCGTTGCGGTTGTCAATGAGTGTACCGGGGGCGCTGGGCTCCATGGTGTTGAGCAGACGCACCGGTATGTTGGCTGCCTTGGCGGGCTGGATGCAGGTGGGGTGGAGTATCTTAGCTCCGAAATATGCCAGCTCTGCAGCCTCCTCAAAATGGAGGTGGCGTACGGGCTGTGTCTTGTCAACTACACGCGGGTCATTGTTGTGCATTCCGTCGATATCGGTCCAGATCTGGATCTCATCAGCCTTGATGGCTGCGCCCAATATTGATGCGGTGTAGTCACTTCCACCACGCTGCAGGTTGTCTATGTCACCTTTTGCATTGCGGCAGATGAATCCCTGTGTTATGTAAATCTGCATTCCGGGAACTGACTGCAACTGCTTGTTTGCATATTCAGTTATGTAGGCCATGTCGGGCTCTGCATCTGCATCGGTCTTCATGAAGTCAAGTGCCGGCAGGAGAGTTGCCTTGATGCCCTGCTCCTTGAGGTAGAGGGTAACCATGTAGGTTGAGATGAGTTCTCCCTGGGCAAGGATGATCTTCTCTTCCTTCTCACTGAAGTTGTCTATATAGAATGACTGCAGGAATGAGAACTTTTCTTCAAGGAACTTGTTCAACTCATCCTGGTTCTCCTTTTTGGAGAGCAGTTCGGGTACGTGTGCAAAATACTTGGTAAGCAGACGGTTGATTACGTCGTCGGCGCCTGCCTTGTTACCACCGTAAAGGTACTGGGCAATCTCTACAAGTGAATTGGTTGTTCCTGACATGGCAGACAGGACTACCAGTTTCTGCTCACCGTCTTGGGTGATAAGGCGGCTTACTTCTTTCATTCGATCGGGGCTTCCTACAGATGTGCCTCCGAATTTCAAAACTTTCATGTTATAGTCGTGTTGTGGTTATTTCTCTTCTTCTGCTAGTTCCTTGGACTCAGCGTCAACCAGGAGCTTGCGGTCCTGACATTTGAATACGCGGCCGGGGAACTCTTCAATCCACTGCAGGTTATGGGTTATCATAAGGATTGTGGTACCGCTCTGGCCAACCTTGTGCAGGATTTCCATGATCTGGTGTCCTGTCTCGGGGTCCAGGTTGCCGGTGGGCTCATCGGCCAGTATCAGTTTGGGGTCGTTGAGCAGGGCACGGGCTATGCAGATACGTTGTTGCTCTCCGCCGGAGAGCTCGTGCGGCATCTTGTAGCCTTTGGTATCCATCCCTACCAGGTCAAGCACCTGGAAAATCTTCTGATGGATGAGCTTCTTGTCCTTCCATCCGGTGGATTTGAGTACGAAACTCAGATTATCGAACACGTTGCGGTCTGTAAGCAGCTGGAAATCCTGGAATACTATTCCCATCTGGCGGCGCAGGCGTGGAATCTGACGCTTTTTCATCGTAGTCAGGTTCATGCCCAGTACAATGGCATGGCTGTCAGGCGTGGGGCAGAGTACATCCAGTTCTCCGTAGAGTGTCTTGAAAAGACTGCTCTTTCCTGAGCCTACTTTGCCTATCAGATAGACAAAATCACCCTCCTGTACTGTAAAGGTTACGTCACCCAGGACGAACATATCCTCCTGGCGCACCTCAACGTTACGATAATCGATAATCTCCATTTATTCCTTGTGACGTTTTACCAGTTCGGCAGCCAGCTCATCAATGCGGTGTCCCTTTGATGTAAGCAGGACAATGAGGTGGTAGATAAGGTCCGATGCCTCATAAATCAGACGGTCATCAGTGCCGTTTGTGGCCTCGATTACAGTCTCAACGGCCTCCTCGCCAACTTTCTGAGCCATGCGGTTTACGCCGCTCTTGAAGAGTGATGTGGTGTAAGAGCCTTCGGGCATCTCCTTGTGACGGCGGTCAATGAAGTCCTGCAGATAGGACAGGAAGTTCAGGTCAACTGAGTTCTGCTCATTCCAGCAGGTGTCAGCCCCGGTATGGCAGACGGGGCCTTCGGGACGTGCCTTGATGAGTAGGGTATCCTTGTCACAGTCAAGAAGGATCTCCTTTACGTTCAGGAAGTTACCGCTTGTCTCGCCCTTGGTCCAAAGACAATTTCTGGTGCGGCTCCAGAATGTGACTTTTCCGGTCTCAACGGTCTTCTGATATGCCTCTTTGTTCATAAAACCCAGCATCAGGACTTTGCGTGTCACATTGTCCTGGATGATTGCGGGCACAAGACCGCCCATTTTCTCAAAATCTATATCCATCATTTTGGTATATTATAATCTTATAGGAATTTTCAAACTGCAAAGGTACTGCTTTAATTCGGGAATTGGTATCTCTCCGAAGTGAAAAACGCTTGCGGCCAGTGCGGCATCGGCATGACCCTCTATGAAAGTGTCACGGAAATGCTCTTTGGCGCCTGCTCCTCCCGATGCAATTATGGGAATTGTCAGTTCATCGGACAGTTTGCGTAGTGCCTCATTCGCAAAACCCTGCTTGACTCCGTCATGATCCATGCTGGTAAACAGTATCTCTCCTGCGCCACGGTCCTCGGCCTCATGCGCCCATTCAAAGAGCATACGTTCCGTTGGAACGCGTCCTCCGTTCAGGAAGCAGCGCCAACCCTCAGGCATCTGCTTGGCATCAATTGCGGCTACGCATACCTGGGAACCGAAGTTTAACGCAATCTGATTTATCAGGTCGGGGTTCTTGATTGCGGCTGAGTTGACTGATACCTTATCGGCTCCGGCACTGAGCAGACGCTCCACGTCCTTTAGCTCATGGATGCCTCCGCCTACGGTGAAAGGAATCGATATGTTGGCAGCTATGCGTTCTACCAGTTCTGTAAATGTTTTTCTTCCCTCAAACGATGCGGTTATGTCCAGGAATACAAGTTCGTCGGCACCCTGTTCGCTGTAGAGACGGCCCAGTTCTACGGGATCTCCGGCATCGCGCAGATTTACAAAGTTGGTGCCCTTTACGGTACGTCCGTCACGTATATCCAGGCAGGGTATTATTCTTTTTGCTAGCATACTCTTACTCTTGGCTAAGTTTAGAAAGTTGCTCAAGGGTTATGCGTCCCTCGTAGTAAGCCTTGCCTACAATTGCTGCGGGCAGTCCGGCTTCTTTCAGCAGGAGCAGGTCATCTGCGGAACTTACTCCGCCGCTTGCTATCAGATATATGTCAGGGAACTTGGCCAGTAACTGGCGGTATAGTTCCACCGAGGGGCCCTGTAGCATGCCGTCCTTGTTTATGTCAGTGCAGAGTACCTTGCTGATTCCCTTTTTCATGTAGCCGCTTATGAAATCATCAAGTTCAACGGTGCTGTCCTCTTTCCAGCCGTTTACGGAAATCTTGCCGTTACGTGCATCGGCCCCGAGGATTATATGCTCCTGACCAAACTCCTCTATCCATTCTGCCATGAGCTTGGGGTGCTCCACCGCAGTGCTGCCTACGGTTACCATCTGTGCCCCGCATCCAAGTGCCGTTTCCAGGTCGGTGCGGGCTTTTATTCCACCGCCAAAGTCAATGGTCAGATTGGTGTGGGCGGCTATTGATTCAAGGGTGGGGTGGTTGACAATATGTTTGCTGCGGGCACCGTCCAGATCTACCAGATGCAGGCGTTTTATGCCGGCATCCTGGAACCTGAGTGCCATGTCCAGCGGATTGTCACTATAGGTCTTGCAGATGTTATAGTCACCCTTGGTCAGGCGTACGCACTTGCCGTCTATTATGTCAATTGCAGGAATTATGTCCATCGCTCTTATATGTCAAGAAAATTCTTAAGAATGCGTTCTCCTGTGGGGCCGCTCTTCTCAGGGTGGAACTGGGTGGCGTAGAAATTGTCCTTATGGAGTGACGCGGTGAACGGGAGTATATACTCGGTCCTGGCGGCTGTCCATTGGCATACA
>JAEEGL015833160.1_pt1 | contig 21408 bp, 20 predicted proteins | sample 9134231 | NCBI WGS metagenome assembly JAEEGL01 (sample SAMN16246548, study PRJNA631951) | gut metagenome | biome: gut microbiome; feature: rumen; material: fiber-attached | host: Bos | place: Iran: Karaj | collected 2018-10
CCGCAATTTTGAGCAACGGCGATACTTCGCATTCAAATGTGTCAGGATCATCAATCATGTTTGCTCGTTTTGCATTGCAAAGATCCTTTAAAACAAACACTCATTTTATAAGCTGGACAAATAAAATAGGGGAAGTTACATTTTTCGATCAGTTATCTGCATCCAAATCGATGTCATAATAAAGCCGATTAAGAAAATGTACTAGTTTGAGAGCGGAAAAAGCTCTGTTAACTTGTCACTCGCCCCTTGCAACTTACGAGTAACTTACAGCTCTTCAACAGTACTTTCAATTTTCATCATCATATTGTAATGAGCAAGATTACCAGTTACATCAAATATCTGCTTAAAAACGTTTTTGTATTTTGGAATAGCGTCAGTATACTGATCTATGTAAAGATCATCGTAAATACTATGTGACCCGTCATTGATCCAATATATCAAAGATCGAGCAATTGTTTTTTCTTCAAGTGTTTCAAATTTATCAATAATCCAGTCATCGCGTCTATTACCCAAAATACTAAAATAGTTTTCGATTATTCGGCGCATCGTGTTCTGAATGGAGATTAAGCTTTGCTCGGAATCATTCTGAAGTTCTAACCATAAGAGTTCATAAGAAGTTGATACTGGATTTATTGTCCCGAATGGCTTTATCTTTGATTTTCCATTGTTCTTTTGAACAATCCAATAACGAGTATCATTTCGCTTTTCAGTTCTGCCACTGATAAAAGACACTTCTTTGTGAAAGAAAACATTATGCGTTAATACAAATAACTGTGTGACATCACCAGAATTGTCACGTATATTCTTTTCCAAATCCTTAACCATAGCACTGACAACATAAAGAATTGTGCTGTCTAAACTGCTTATTGGGTCATCCAACACAATAATCTTTTTTTCAGCAACTTTATCTCTCTCAAACGAGCCTTTTGTTACTTGCATGAAATAGAGGAAAGACAAAAAAGTCTCTTCTCCTTCACTTAATGTGGCTGTAGCAGAGGTTCCATCTTCTCTCACAATGCAATACTGATTGTCACTTCCCTGAGCAGGCTGTATCGAGAAATTGGTATATCCATACGCTTTTAATGAACGATTAATCTCATCGATCGTAGGCTGAACACTTGTGATGTTCATTCCTTTTTCACTGATTTTATTCTCTATCTTATCGATTTCTATCTTTAAATCATCCCTTTGTTTAGATATCCCTTTAATCGCTTTTTCAATATCGTTTATTTCTTTCTTATAATCAGAGATTAGTACATCAGACTCATGAATGCATGTTTCCCAAACGTCGTCTGTTAGCAGTTTTACTTGATTTTCTAAATCAGAGACAAGTTCGTTGTACTTATCTATCTCGTCATTGGCCACTTCAAGCATGTCCTCAATTTCCTTTATAATTGAGGTAATATCCGGAATAGTAACTTTAATTCCTGGCTCGGCAATCTTAGAATCGAACTTACTTAAATGCTCTTTGTACGTGGACAAAAGAATGTCCTTTTTTGAGGAATATAATTCTATATCAAGTTTACCAATCCTTATGGCTTGTTCGTTGTGGACAACTTCTTCTACAGCTGTAATAACCTGAACTACGCAACGGCGATAATCGTCTCTTAGATTATTCATCAAACTGACCTTGCGTTTATACTCTTCATCAAAAAAAGATTCTAGCTTAGCTTTAAACTCGTCTGTAATAGTCTCTTGCTGACAGAATGGGCAAACATTGGACCCAACTCGAATATATTTTCTTCCTTGATTCACCCAAGGAGATGAATTCAGTTCCTTGATCAATGCGGAAAGATCTACATCATCATTTCCGACAATCACATTTTCCCATATAGAATTTGTACGTATTTCTTCAATGAGTTTTTTCTGTTCTTGGATATCAAGATTAAATCTACCACATCGATCAGATGATGAAGAGAACACAGTTTTCGCTCTGTTTTTAAGATCATTAAAATTGCAAACGCTGCCCGTTGGATTATCAATTCTTCTAAACAATTCTCTTACGAATCTATCTTTGCTATTGCGGAAACCATCAAACGCTCTTTGAAAATCAACTTCGTTCTTTTTTAATATCTGTGTCCATGCAACATCTTTAAATCGATTCTCACAATTCGGTTTATCTTCTTCAATCTTTCTCTTGTAACTTAAGCAATATCCATTCCACTTTTCTTTTTTCTTAGAAAGATCTTCTTTCAAGTCCTCTACATGTTTGACTTCTTCAATGGTAGCACTTCCCATAGTGAAAACACCAGGAATGGTCTGAACAAGATTGTTTGCTTTAAATGTTTTATTATAAACATAGATCGCTTCACGATCTGCTGAAGTCCATTCAATTGAAGAATCCTGCAAACGTAGTGATTTATCACCCGCAAGAAAAGCACTAATAGTAGTTTTTCCACTTCCGTTTGGGCCAAATATAAAGTTGACTTTTTGACAGTCTTCCAAGATTTCATCTGTGTATGGAACGCAATTCTTCATTATTATCGATTTGATCATATTGGACTCGCTTATGTTTTCTCTATTGTGCCAATCACACTATACGAAAATTCTAATACTTATCTTGCAAGTAAATCATACAATTGAATCTAAGACATCTTTAGTTTTAATCATGTGACAATACAATCCTTTTGCTTCATCCTCTTCTCGCTTAAAGTATGTGAAACCATGTTTTTCATAATAGTTCCGGAGTTTCTCTGTTCCGTTGTGTTCAACGTAGCAAACAAGGCTAGGCGTCAGAACACTCATTTTTTTGATATATCTGAAAATCAGATCCATCAAATCAGAACCAGTAAAGCTTGATTCAACAGCCTCATTTTTACCTAACTGCCCTATCAAAATTGATGGAATGATATCTCCACTGGTCTGAGAAGTGCCAAAGTATTTCTTCTTTATTCGTGAATTGATATTTGAATGAATAACAAATGATTTTGTTGAGATTGTATAGTAACCAACAATTCCTTTAGCCTTTGTATCGATAACAAGAACCGTTTTTGCCAATCCTCTGTTTTCATGAAGAATAGCTTTTTCTCTAATGAACGTTTCTACTTCTTCATTCTCACTACAAATAAATTCGGAGAGAACTTTTTTAGTGTTTTCCTCTCCGAACTGTCCAAGTATTACAGATAAACTCTCTTCAACAAAAGCCATTATTTCTTTCTTTCAACAAAAACCTTTTCAAGTATTTCTTTAGACGCTTTTTTAGCAGCAGGAGTTTTTACTTTATAGTTACTTTTGTTCTCGCTTTCAAGAAAATCAAATAATTCTTTAGTTTCCTTTTCATTGAATTTCATCTGTTTTGTAAAACTGATAGTAGCCATATTTTTTCATCCTCCTTCCAAAATAATAGTATCACAAATGCGTTTTACCCGCATCTATTCAATAAACACCTTTTTAATACATTTAATAAAAAGGTATTACATACACTCTTCGTATATCTGGATAAAACTACATTGTTGATTATTATCAGTCTTTCAAACTCCTACGTATCATATATATTCTTTTTTTACAATCTTTTAACGATAGTGTATTTATATAACATGTCACGTTTTGCTGATGCAATATCAATATACATTCCTATATTATGAATAAAATCACTCCATTCAAGTAATGAACAATATGAATCAAAATCACGATCAAATAAACCCGGGCTGGGATTTTTCTTGTATTGTTCTTTGACATTCATCATATTTTTCCTAGACAAATTATCAACATTGTATACGCATATGGATCCCGATGATTGCGCTTTCACTAGCATGTCTGCGGCTTCTGGTGTGTATACAGCTATAAGTCCATTTGTACGATTAAAATCCCTATCTTCAAGCGAATATCTTATTTCATCATACATCCAATCATCATATTTACCTAGCCAATCCTTTTTATGATTAATCGCTAAAGGCGTCAGTAAAACAATAGTGATGCTTGACCTGCGAAGCTTTCCATATAAGTACTGCCTTATTTTTTCATCTGACAAATAGGATCGATCCAAATCCTCTGAATAATCAACAGTATCAATGTATCTATCAAAAAGACTTGATAGATAATCTTTATATTTTTTTCCATCATTAAATCTAAAGGAGATAAACACATTTTTTGCCATATTTCTAACCTGTTTTCTTAATTATAATAAACTAACAATCATTCTGCGATGCGCATTTATACAACTTTTGTAATCTTATATAGAAGGTCGAGAGGATGTACTTTCTTTTCCTTGTATTGTGTGGCAAGCTCCAATAAATGCTTATCTTCAAGTTCTGGCAATTGTTTGATTTGCCTAGTCACATCATAATTGATTGTTAATTCATCACGATACTCATGAATCAATTGTTCATTAAACCTACGGGGTCCTGTTCTGCTTATTGATGTCATCATTGATAATTCATATAGTATCCATGGAGAAGCTGTCTCCTTCGATTTATTATCTTTAATAGTTCTTAACTCATCTGACAAAACTATTGTCTCGGGTGTATTGAAGAAAATGACGCATTCTGAATTCATCATCACTTCAATCAGTGCGGTCGCCAACATCATATGGACATGGCTCGTTGTATAATTTCGCAAATCGTAATTATATGTTTTTTTGTCTTTGTTATAACAGTATTTATCATCGATTTTTCTGAGCAGCTCGTCACAATATCCCCAGCAACAGGAGTCGATAAAAGAAGACAATCCGTAGTTGTCGTTCAACCATCCCGCAAAAGCTTTAACTTTGTTTATCTCTTTATGAGAGTGCGATATGAATACATCAACTTTTTCGGCGGGAAACCAATTCTTTTGAAGCTTTGTCCCGTTTATAACGCCACCTACAGTAATGAACTTTGAAAGACTTTCTTGGACTTGATTCTTATGATTATCATATATGATCGCACCTGAAGACAGATGAGGATTTATGACTGTATTGTATATATTACCTGGACAATAATTATACGCTATATACATATTATCAGAACCTCGTTAATGTGTATCGCCTCTTCATTATGTTTAAAGAACTCCTTTTATTCGTAAAACGAAAATAATTATTTCAATAACTAGTATTGGACCATAGAATAGATAGATGCTGGGTGACCTTAAACAGTCGCATAGCCTTGCTTTAGCATCTTTTATTTTCTCTTTTTCTTGTTTTTCAATGAAATCGATTTTAAAATCACAAGGATGTTCTCCGATTCTAACATTTTCGTACAAATATCTCAGTTTTCTTTCTAGCTGAAGATAATACATATCAAGAGCCATAAAAACTAATAAAGAAACAACAGAAATAATAAATGATGTTATCAAATTCCTTCGAGCGATTGGAATGATACCATCAACAATTTCTATTGTTTCAGGGGCCAATATATTAAATCCAGCAAAAGTAGTAGCAGCAAAACCCTTGTAAATTGCTGATGTAGTTGACATCCTATTAATAGGCTCCTGAATTAACTGCAAGTAATCCACCAAATGGTCATTTTTATCATGCATTTGTTTATTGTTCTCTTTTTCCATCTCTCTTTGCCTCCTACAAAAATATATACGATTCTTTCCAAGAAAATAAGCATTCCAATTCCCATTGATATTTAGGAAAAACCTGGTTCGTTGTAATCAATTGCATATTCTTACAAATGCCACGATGCATCAATAAAGTTTTTTAAGACTATTATGCAAATGCGCATCCCTACCATCTATCTGAATAAATACCATTATACAGCTTTAACCATACAACAATGATCTGAATGTTTGTTTCCTTTGAAAGGATGCTTCGAGTATAAACTAGGGGATTATGATACTATTAATCAAATCCACCTGTGATGTATATTCGCTCAAATCATATAATAACTAAACTACCCGCATTAAGCTTATAGTGTTTCAATGTACCTGAATGCAGATTTTTTCTGCAAGAATTCCGCGGATTTTCCACGATAGTTACAAACAACGCATTCATATCCATGCCTGATCTTGGCGCTGATGATAGCACTGAAGAACACTATTGTTTGTTAATATAAATAACCGTAATATAGTCTTGCACATACGGCGATAATCTGAAGATCTCCATCATCAGGAAGAACACATTGTGTATTAGCCATTTCATCCCAATCGCTGATGTCATATCTCCTCATCGGAAAAGACAATAAAGCCTAGTAATAATCCTTTATCATCAATCCGAGATAAGGTTCTTCAAGAAAACGCGTGTTGATAAGAGCCTGGGATTCTTCCTCTAATTCGACTTTGAAATCGACTGACTGTTTTGGTAAAACAGGGTTTGCTTAATTCGCCTTTCATACATTTTGCGTTTAGCATACCATATGGGTAAATGAAATCATTCATTTCAGAAATCATAAATATTTTTTCTTATATCAAGACGCTTTCCATTGATAGATAGAACTACAGCTTTACATTTTTGCAAATTACATGCTTATAATAATTTAATACAGTAGAATTCGGTTCCGGTTTAATGGCACTTAAAACATGCCTCTCCGATTTTTCAACATCTGATTTATGTTCATTAGAATAAAGAAAACACAGAGAACAGATAAAACGATTGAAAACTGTTTTGGTGTTTTTAATATGAGGGTCAATCCGGCGAACGGAGCGTTGATCAGATAGTATAAAATCGGCTTGTTAAACCCGGCCATATAATATTTTTTCGCAATCAGAGAAGTGATAACAATCAGGCTATAAATGAGTGTCAGATATGATTTTTTATGAATGCAAAAATGACAAACAAGAAAAAGAATATTCATGAAAGTCAAAGCAACATACATGACACCATTAGAAACATTGTTATCGAACTTCTCTGAAGTCCATAAATTACTTATTAAAGGAAGCATGAACCAACACTCATAAATATGAATAATGAGCCAGGTCCACACCGATATCAATTTCATAAGAAATTTTCTCTTTAACTCCTTTCGTTGTCAAAGGTTACTCACTCCTCTCAAAACCGTACGTGCGGATTTGGTTGGTAGACCGAGGGAATTTCACCCTCAGCCCCCTCTAGAACCGTACGTGAAACTCTCGTTTCATACGGCTCCCCGACTTTGACAATTACTTTTGCGTTTTCTTCTTAATCATATAGCTCCAGGCTTGTGACTCAAAGTTCACATGATGAAGTTTCCGTTCACTGTCATTGCCTTTCCGCCCTTCGCTCCTTCTGGTTTTCACCAGCTATCTTCACTACTACGGCTTCTTCCGCCACAATCTGTGACATTTCTACTTTCGGCCTCATGAATTGCTTATTGTACCTTTTCGATTTTCATTCACAGACTGCTTCGCCAGTTCCGTGTCAGGAGCCTGTGTCAGGTTCTTGTCACCTATACGCCGACAGTTCCATAGCCGGTAAATAGGTTTCTGCTATGGTCATCATGGGAAATGCGGGAATCCCCACTTTTAACTGCACTTGATAGCCCTAACGGCGCTTAGATAAAGGTGATTCAATTGTTCAACTCCCTGTCACATATCTTCGCCTCCCATTTGCACAGTGGTGCTGATTTCGGTTATGTCCTATAATTGAGATGGTCTGTATCAGACCAAAACGCATGTTCAGGCAGGTGACAATGGCGTTTGGATCGGAAGTCCTCTTCATTGTCATCTGCCTGAACACAGAGGACTTCCGAATGAAAAATAATCTATATTCTTCTTCCCAAAGAAGGACACCGTGGGATGGGAAGAAAGATCTTTCGCCTGTTCAGTCTTTTATCAGGTCTGAATATCTGGATACCTGGCATCGTCATCATCCTTTACTGAGGCAGACAGATGAAGCTGCTTTTCTGAACCTTCTGGAACTAAGCTGCTGCCGCTATTGCGGATCTGTCGATTTCAAGAAGAACGGGTATACATCAAACGGTGTTCAAAGATACAAGTGCAGGGACTGTTCAAGAACGTTCACTGTATTATCGAATACGCTGTTTGATTCCCACAAAGTATCCATTATCGAATGGATCGAATACCTGCTTAACCTTTTTGGCTATGTATCCTTCCATTCCACATCAAGAAACTCCAGGATCGCCGATTCGACCGTCAAATACTGGCTCTTCAAGCTGTTTGAGATATTGAAACATTACCAGGATGACATCGTCTTATCTGGTGATGTCTATATCGACGAGACTTATTATCACGTTGCAAAGAAAGACCTGGTAAGAAAGTACGACGGTACTTTGAAAGCTTCAGAGAATCAATATTGCATCGGCATTGGCTATGATGGAAAAAGAGTATACTGCAAAAGCGAAGGATTGGGCATACAGACGAGTTATAAGAAGACCTACGATACCTTCATCGGTCACATTGAGAAAGGTTCGACTTTGATTCATGACAAAGAACGATGTCACAACGTCCTGATCGAACCGCTGAACCTCACTTCTTTTGCCTACAATTCCAACGAATGCAAGAAGCTCAAGGATGAAGACAACCCCCTGCAGCCGATCAACGATCAGTGTAATCTGCTCAAGAAGTTCTTAAATTCTCACAGAGGTTTTTCCAGAGAGTACCTGCAGGATTATCTGAACCTATATGCTTTCATGAATAATCCTCCATATGACAAGCTTGAAAAGATAGAATATCTGATCAACTACGTTACAAACAACGTAAGGCTGAACACTGGCTCTGAGCTAAAGATTACCAGGTCGAGAGTTTCACTCAACTATCTATAATTTGTCGAACCGGCGCACCATATATTGCATTTTATCTTATTTGAACACTTCTACACCTTCAAACATCTATTTCAAAAAGGTTTTTTAGAGAGTGAAACACTTGTGCATAGTGCTCCGCTCTTACAATTGCCTAATCTTAATATATTGAGTGTTGTAATTAGTATAGCGAACTTTGTGATGTTGTAACAGTAGTTAAATAATACGAGTGTTGAGTGCTCGGAGTTACATATGCACCACTATGCAAATTACGAATTGCTTGATTATTAACCGTCACATCCCAATAACTGTCATCAAAAAAGACTTTATACCCATAGTATTCATATACATATTCGATAACCCCATCACAACGCAAAGTAGTAATTTGTGATGTTTCAACTTTACTATTATCGTTAAGTATCTGATAGTTCACTTGATAATAAGCATTATATGGGATTCCTATTAATTGCGTTGCTTTATATATAAAATGTACAACATCAGTGTCTCCCATGCTTGCTGAATTTGGTCTGCATGCAGCAACAAATGAATTTCCATCCAAAAAAGTCAGCCAAGATTCTTTATCAACAGTTGTTCCGCTTCCAGATGCTTGAATAACGTCGTTTGCGTATGAATAGTTCGAATAATTGGAACCACCAGTTATTTTGTTGTAATGCATTAATGCGGCATGATGGTTTAAACCGATAACACCATCTCTATATACAGCATATCCTCTATAAGATGATAAAGAATTCGCTAAGCTAGGCAACTGCACGATTGCATTATCGGTCATCAATTCGAAATACTTGTTTAAATAATACTTCACTTCATTGCTATCTGCACATTTGCAATAACCATCAATCAAATTCTTAGAACTAAACAAAAACACATAACGGTCATAAGGATCTATATCTTCTTTATCAATTACATTTTTAAAAGTATTCCAATCCTGGCACCACCCTAAGGAATCCATGATCCAGAATCTGATCTGGTCTTCTTTTTCTTTGTTATAAAAAGATAATAGATTTTCTATGACATCCGTTTTATATGTTTCATCTTCACTATTGAATCTATAATACTGGCTTAATCCAACATTAATTGCGCTGAATTGATAATATGTTAGCTCATTTCGATGAAGTAGGTCGATGCATGCCGCTAATGCTCTTTTCTCATCAATAAAACTTAGTTGCTGCATAGCCGATCTAGCTCTGAAGTCGGTACCATCGTAAATAAATGATAAAAGAGCCTCGGGGTCAATAGTATCAGATATTAATAACAACAATTTTGTATTGAGTTCAACAGAATCCTCAGATTGCAAATACAGAAGATCATCAAAATCAATATTTCTATTCTTTAGCAATTCAACCAGTACACTTTCAACCTCTAAAAAGGTTCTTTCTTCCAAAATAAGCGTTATTACGTCATCAGTTGAGATGTCATTCCCTTTATAAAACAAAGCAGTGGCATATGGAATTAGATCTGTTTCTCCCAGGTTTTCAAGATAAACGTACTCTTCTAGAATATCTTTTACATCATGCTCCATCAATAATTCAAGAGCTTCTTGCTCATTTTTTGCTCCAGCGGTTATCAAGGGCCTTTCATCAGCATAGATTCTACTGAATAATGGACATACTAATACTTGTAAAAGCACAAAAACCGATATTACTCTCTTCATTTTTATCCTTTCTTGTTGAAAAAAATCGCTATGTTCATGAAATAGGTTGATGTAGTGTATTTTCACTCGGAACGTTCTTTGAAATATCAGTATTGTCAGTGTATCCGTATTCCTTATAGACTTCATAGACGTCGATCGGCATAGGGATACCTTATAAACATAATAAGAAAAACACCTGTTTTCTCATGAAATAATTTTGATATTATTTCTAAACATTGCACTTCGAGCACTGTCGAAGCGGAACCGAGCGCCACACAAACGATCTATATCTAGCTATAAGAAACAATGGAATCGATAATGACAGGCATATAGATCGGATTGTCTTTAGACGTTGGATAACCTTTGACTAAAGGTGATCTGGACAATAGTGCTCAATTGTTGTCCTGCTGGTGCTTGAAGAGTGACTTGGAGGTACTTAACACGTCCACATATCTTGAACAACAACTTTACCGGACGCATATTAGTTTAAAATCCTGCATATTTTGCAACTGAATCAGACTTTTGATTGCATTTCAGTGTAAGCAGATGTAATCAAATAGAATGATCATTTCCATGGATAATGAATTACATTAATTGTTATAAGTCTTGTTAGCACTAATACTCGAAATCAATCTTACTTCCAGATCTTTGAATGGAGCCACTTACAAAAACGATGTCATAGAGATCTACGTTTGCTTTTGAAAATAAAGCCTGATAATTCAAATACCAGTATAGAAAATGCATATGTTAAGATTACAGATAATATTGCAATTAATGCTCTGATCAGATTGTTCTGTGATTGTTCGATGGGTAATATTTTCATTATTATCCTCTGCATTAGTATTGAGATACCAAATATAATATAGTATTCATTCTCAAAATATGTTTTTTCCAGTTTTGAAACTTTGAAATTATAGCCCAAATATGCGTATCCGTTCAAAGATAGTTTATAACTTTGTTTGACTATTTTATATCTTGTTCTCATTTCTTATCAGTATATCTCTGTAAGAACTCTGCACGCCGCCTCACAGGTACCATAAGCCCACGGAGAACTTAACCATCTTACTTTAACCGAACCATAATTAAGCCCAGAGCCACTAGACGTTGTACGTACAAGCCTTTCTTTTACCAAAATGCTACAATACTTGTTATAGCTCCACTGAACTCTAAAATAATACGTTGTATGATTTAAAAAAAGATCAATATTAGCACCAACGAACAACGCTACTGTCTCAGCAAAAACATCTACTTTTTCATTAAGGAGTGCAGATGTTATCAGGGCGGTAATTGCACTGCTTGTAATGGCACCAATTAGATCTATTGAAACTCCTACGGCACTGTGCGTAAAACCATAATTTCTCCATTCATCATAATCAGTCGCAGACTGGACAGAATTAATAATATTTGGAATTTGATCAGGGACATCTATAATACCGGTCTGAACCTCTTTGTGCACATCCCCTGTAATAATCGAATATCCTATTAGTTCACCATTGATGTCATATAGTCTTATTTCATTGTCATATGACACAGTAGTATATGAATCACCATTTGAAAAATTATATGATACTATGCTGTTTCCATATATATCTTCGGAATAATTTACATCAATAGAATCACCATTAATGTCATTGTTTAATAATCGGCTATTATCTGCAACTAAATTTGTCTCTCTGTCCCAAGAAAAAGGTGTTTCAAATAACAGCAGTGATAATATGACGCTGATTATTTTATTATACATTTTGCCTCCATTATTCTAAATATTCTTTTCACGTTTTCTTTCAAGTATTATGTTTGCATTACTAAAATATATCTTGCATTTCTTCTTTCAAACTCTTCAACTCCGTCACATCTTCCTGATATGCGCTGGAGTTAGAGCAGTTCTCAAGAGTTTCTGACGCTAAATCCATCAGAAGGCATAACAGATACTCATAAATATCCATAGTTCACTACCCCCCCCTTCCGATTCGAGGTTATCGATCTTTTGGCTTACTTTCAATGCTTTGCGTGATGAAACAGTTCTAAATTGCTTTATCACATTTCATAACATGATTATCACAAAGATTTTATGAATGATTTAAAAGGATTTATCATAATGTTATGGAACTTAAAAAGCACATCCTAAAACACCTTTTTGAAAATAGGCAACTTTCTGATTATCAGAAAAAGCTTGCCACTCACGGATTGGATGTTTTCATAAATGATACTCGCAATTATCTGATTGTTTTATTACTGTCTTTATTCTTAGACAATATCACAAATGCCCTTTATTTCATAATATCTTTCAGTATATTAAGGATTCATTGTGGCGGGTATCATGCACCAACAAAAATAAAATGCAGTTTAATATTTATCTGTATTTATTGCTTGTTCCTGTTTTATAAACATAGCACGGTTAAAAAAATAATATCATTCATTATATCTTTGCTTGCCTTTATTTATATCGTTGTCAACGCTCCGATGGAACATATTCGAAATAAACTGTCCGAAAGTGAAACTAAACGCAACAAAAGAAAGTCTATTATTATTTCTGCAATGCTGTTTGTAATCGGCTTTCTAGCTTTGTTGAAAGGAACCCATGTTTATAAAGTGTTCTATTACTCACTTATTAGTAATACAGTATTAATGATAATGCTTAAACATTCTAAAAATTGGAGATATTACAATGGCAATAAAATGCGTGATCATCGATGACAATATAAAGGAACTGAATACTATTGAGTCTGTTTTATCGACCCTTACTTACGGAACCGAGTATTCCGTTATGATCGATTCGTTTTCCTTTTTTGCACAGTTTGATCTAGGAGAAAAGTATAACCTGTATATTTTGGATATCGATATGCCTGATATCTCTGGTTTTCAGATAGCCAGAAAGATCTATAACCGATATCCGGATGCAACGATCATCTTCTGTACGAACCATGAAGATCTAGTCTTTGATTCCTTTAAACTGGATGCATTTTACTTCGTCAGAAAAAGTTTCCTGTCAGAGGATCTTACGGCCGCGATGCAGAAGTTTATCCGAAACTACACAAACGATAACACATACTATGTCCTTAGGACAAGAACGGAGATCACCAAGATTCCATACCAGAATATTCTGTATTTTGAAGTATCCGGAAATGATCTGTTTATTCGAATGTCTGATGGAACAGAGTATTTAGAAAGAAGAAGCATTTCTTCGATACTGGATTTGATCCCAAAAAATACTTTTATCAGAATTGATAAAAACTTTCTGATCAATCTGAAATTTGTTACCGGTATTTCGGATAACAACCTGTTTCTTACGACCGGTAAAAAATTCACGATTCCCAAAGCCAAAATCGGCTATGTCAAAAGCGAATATGTCAATTATCTGATGAGGTAATCAAATGTTCGATACTTTCGTAAATATTTTCGAATGCATCCTGATCACTTTGTTTTTGTATTTCAGCGTTAACGAAAGAAAACAAAACACAGCATTATATTCAATCATCTATACCCTTTTTGATTTCACATTTATTCAGTTCGTCAATCAGTATTCCGTGACTGCTGGACTTTTGTTTGCCATTGAAGTAGCTTACACGTTTGTTTATGTTAATTTGATTTCTTATAAAGAGAAGCCCTTCAATCTGATGCTCTCCATCATTCCTTTTGTTGTGTTTGCGGTATCCAACATCCCGATATTGCTTACTATAAGCAGGCTGCTGTTCAGAGATATCGACTATTATAAAATGCTCAGTCTTTATCAGGCACCGATCGTATGTTTCCTCCAGCTGTTGCATGTAATCCTTTTATTTTTTATATGTCGGCTTTTGAGAAACAAAGATCTGTCATTCACCAACAAAGACTATTACTCGATCAGCGGAATCTTGTGCCTGTGCATGATCATGTCGGTATGCTTTGAAGCGATCATGCTGAAAAAAGATAACGATGATATGTATCTGCTTCTTGGTATGTATTCGGTGGTCATCATCTGCGCTCTTTTAATCAGCTTCTTTTCTTCATATCACAATAGAATCATGAACGAAAACAAGCAAAGGAATGAGCTGATGATCCTTAGAAGTCAAAAATTATCCAATCAGAAAATGATAGAGACCCAGAAAGAACTCTATCAGATGAAACATGATATCAAACATTTCTTACAAACCGCTAAAAGCTTCGATTCCGAGGATGAAACTGTTCAGCAGCAGATTAGTTCATTTTCTGACCGCTTTGATAATCTCTCGATTCCTATTCATACCGTTATTCCGGCATTAAACCATACATTGAATATTGCAAGAGACGAAGCTAAAGCAAAAGGGATCGATTTTGTATGTAATCTGAATATCACAAAACCTTTGAATATAGATGAAAACGATCTGTATCTCATGTTTTCCAATTTATTTGACAATGCCATCAGACATGTCGGCATCCAGAAGAAAATTGATGTCTATGCTAAAAATACAGAAGACTTATTTGCGATAAAAGTCAGCAATTCTGTCGATAAACAAATCATTGATGAAAGAGGATCTGTCATAGCAAAAAGAAATAGCATCGAACACGGCTATGGTCTTACAACGGTTGAATCAATTATTCATAAATACAATGGCACGATTGCTTACAATCAAGACAACAACTATTTTGTTGTTACCACAAGCATTCCTTATTAATTCCTTAAACTTTTTTCACTCATACATCTTATCAATATCCAGCTCCGGATTATGCCAGATTTCGTTTTTTATTCCTCGCCAGAAAACATCCAGGAAGGTCAATGATGTCATGTCTTCTTTATAGTCAAACCTCTTTTTGTATCTGCTATAAATCAGATAAACAATCATTTCCTGCCCTCTGCTGTTTCTGATTCGCGGAATATGTGCATCACGATAGCTGATGACATCCTTATCAATTGCCAAGGAGTAGTATAACAATCGATCGGAAACAAGAAAGAAGTACATATAGTTATTGCTTTCACCGAAGATGTTCAGTGCATCATGAAACAGATAATAAAAATCCGCAAAATCATCTTGAAAATAAGACTGTCGCCCTTTCTGAAGCGGCCTTTTCGGCAAATAGTACAGTATTACTTTTCCGATCGTCTTTCTTCTGATCTCAATATGATAAGCGCCTCTTCTGCTTTTTACATATTCCGGTTCATCATCAGCCAGATTGAGAATTTCCTTGTAATTCCGGATGAATTGAATCAGACTATGCCTTAACTCTTCATCAGGACCGATATTCATTTTCTTTATTACTTCATTTACAAAAGAATCATCCCAATAGCCAAACTCAGGAAGATCATACGGATCGATCTGATAGTATCTGCATACGTTCGAGATAATCGTAACGGAGGCTTTTTCCAGATATCCGGGAATCTCGTAGGTAAAAACAGATCCGACAGGAATGCCGGTTTCCTTTGAAAACTCCTTTAATGTCTTATCTCCTCTTTTGTTGATGATGAATGTTCTAAGATCCATAGTCTCATTTTACTATACTATATGATAGAATAAATTTGAAAAATCTGATTTGATTATGATTTTTCAAAATTTAATCTGATTTCAGATCAAATAAAAGCCTGTATGAATCTCGAACATTCATACAGGCCAGGATGGAGCACTTCTTAAAAGTAATCGTGTTACAAAGACAATACTCCTTTATCATTTTATCAGAATAAGTGAGTTTAATTAATCTTAAACGATCTTTGTTTATTTTGATTCAGGAATATTCAGAACGTGCTCCTCCTTACTTTTTCAAAGAAAGAGAGGAGTTTTTATTATGAAAAAAGTATTTCTGCATTCCTGGCCGGGCATCATCATCGGTGCGATCGGCTCTGTTGCCCTTGTATTGTTTGATTATCTGAGAAAAGGATTCAAAGAAGCCGGAACGATCTTCAACTATCGTCTTGAATTCAGACCGGATTATTTTGATTTTCTTGATCTGCGTATTCTCTTGGTCTGTATGATCGCCGGATATATCTGGGTCTTCTTTATTTACCTGAAACAATATTCTAGAGGACAGAGGGATTTCTCTTTATCCGGCAAGAAGAATGTCACAGATCTTTCTTCCGATAAAAAGCTTGCGCAGGATCATCCCGTGCCAAAAAAGTATCTGTCAAAAAATCCGGATGGCTTAACAATCGGAAGAAAAGGCAGAAAGTATGTCAGGATTCCTTTTGAGGATTCGCCGAAACACCAGCTGATCTTGGGATCACCTGGATCAGGAAAGTCCACAACATTACTCAATGCCTTATTATGGAATTTCAACTTTGAAGACAAGAAGAGAAAGTTCTGTTCCGTATTGGCAATTGATGTCAAGCCGGAACTTCAGAAGAAGTCATCCTACAAAGAAGATCCCAATATCCGTATCATTGATCCGACTTCTTCAGATAAAGACGATCCCTACAACTATGGTTTTGACTTATGGTATGGATTATCACCTGACGCTAATCAGGACAAGATAAAAGAAAGATCAGAACTGATCGCAAGAGCCATCATTCCCGATCTGTCCGGCGATAATGCCCACTTTTCGGGAAATGCCCAGAAGATATTATCAGGCTTTTTGATGTATGGCTTTGTCAAAGGTCTTTCCTTTGCCGATACGATCTCCAAGATCATGTCTGTTTCTGTGGAAGATTTCATCGTGGAGATCCTGACTGATCCCTTGATGAGAAACTTTGAAAAAATTGTCAATAAGGTCAGAGTCTTTGAAGGAAACAATTCCAATGAGATGGCATCCATCAAGGACACCATGGAAAAGGATCTCAACATCTTTGATACAGAGTCCGTGAAGTACTGTTTCTCCTGCAACAAACAAAAGATTATGCCGGAACATATTGCCAATGGAAAGTCTGTCTTCCTTACGGTTCCCGATCATCTGCTTACGACATACAAAACGGTATTCGGACTGATCATGGAACTTTCTCTCAATTATCTGATGTCGATCCCGGAAGAAAGACTGGGGAAGAGAAATCCGATCTGGTGCCTGATCGATGAAGGCGGAACCGTGTATGTTCCGTGCCTTGAGGATGTTGCCGCAAGAGGAAGATCCAAGAAAATCCAGCTCTCCCTTGTCGTACAATCCTATGCGCAGCTGGAAAACCTGTATGGCGACAGAACCGCCAGATCGATTCTAGACTGCTGTAAGACTTCAATCGTCTTTTCCTGCAACGACAACAAGACAGCGGATACCATCTCCAAATGGTGCGGATATTACAGGGAAACCAAATACGCCTATTCAAACAATCCATCCACGTACAGTCAGTCCACTAATTCTTCTATTGAGTACAGACCGGTCATGGATATCTCCGACATAAAGAACCTGGAAAGAAACGAAGAAGTGCTAGCCTTTGTCAACGGCGACTGGTTCAAGGTTGACAAGGCTCCTTATTATACGATCAGACCGTTAAGCGAGAGATCCGATCAGATCATCAGCCACAATCTTTCTTCTAAGGAGAGTATCTGATGTTTGAACAGTATACGGAAGATATGCGGTTGATGAGCTTCAGCGAGTTCATCAACTATGTTATTGAACAAAGACTCAACGATCTTGAAGGAAGCACGGTCAGATTATCTGATCTGACAAATAAGATCCTTGATCTGAAAAGGCTTTTTGACAACAGTGACGACAACAGATCCTTTATCGAGGATCATCCGCTTCAGATAAAAGAAATAATCGATCACATCAACAATCAAAACATCACATACGATATGAATGGTCCGGATTCTCTTACCCTGTCAATGGTACGCTATGAGATCGAAAACATCATTAGCTCAAGTGAGAATATTAAACAGCATTGGAACGAAGAGATTACGCTGACAAGAGATGTCATCAACAAGATCAAGGAAGATCTTGGAATTGAAACCGATCGCTCACAGGATATCGAAACCCTCTACGGCTATGTCTATGATGACAACGGCATGCATGGGGATCCTGTTCTCTTTGAAGCAGATCCTGAAAACACCTCATTATTCATCATGAATAATGATGATCATCAGACAATCATCACCGACAGTATGGACTCTTTTGTTGTCTCGTCATTGCCTGGTGGCTTTCTTGATCGGGTCAGCGATTCGAAAACAAGGGAAAGGATCCTGGAAAGTCTTCTTCCTTACCAGCAGTATGAAAAGGATCTGATCAAATTCCCGATTGAAGAATCCTATCTTAAGGTCGGTGACAATACCGTCTGCGTGCAGTTTAATTCAGATAAGGATTTCGACTACACCATTTTTGATAAAGAGATGTCGGAAACAGATGGCGGCATCATCGACAACACGAAGCACCTGGATTCGATCCCTTCCTCACTGTATGAGTCGATCAGAGATCTTCATCATCTTGATGGTGAGATCTCTATAAATGAGATCCATGGTCTTGAATATGAGGAAGCATTAAACCGTATGGAAACACTTCGTCTCAAGGAAGATATCATTGATGACTTCAAAAACGGAGAACTGTGGCAATCAGGGCATGATGGAGAACTCTATCATCTCTCTGACGATCAGGAATTAAGGGTTGCTCAGATCGAGGAGAAATACAACTGCTCTGTCTATCATGTCATTCATGATGACTATGTCATGACTGATGGAACCCATATGGATATGGAGAACTATCTCTATGTTTCTAATTCTCCTTCCGAATGGAAGGAAGACAGAGAATTTCTTCTTGAAGGTCATGCCTATGGCTATGTCCATAACAATACCTATCCTGATTTCTCGGAGATCGGTGAGATCGGCATAGCGCCAAGAGATGGGGGTCTGATCTGCAATGATCGTGGATATGATTTTTCAACACCATCTCTGTCTGAACTGACTGACAAGATCGACCGCTACAGATTCGAGTCAGATCCCCTTGACTATGTCGAGAAGGAATTCTATGAAGGCGCAAACCGCGATCAGATCTTCTCAGAAGTCAGATCTAACAGTCTGGGCAATGAACGGTCCTTCTTTCGAAATGAGATCGAGAATAATCCGATGATGTCAGGACAAGCCAAAGAAATTCTTTCGGATATCGATGCTTACTCCAGGGATTTCAATCTGAACATGAATAGCGGCATCGATCTAAAGGGAGGCATGAAATTATGATATGTCAGATCATAAAGGAATGCCTGAAACAGCTTAGCTCGCTTCCTTGCATAAGGAAGTCTTTCCGAAGGAAGCCCTCGGCAGAGCCCACGACTTCGGTACGAAGTATAGTGGGCTATACCTTCTCACTATTCGCTGACGCTCATAGAAGGTCGCTATCATACAGCGTTATTCCGGAGGCGAGTGATGCAGTATAACATTCACAATGAGAAGTATCAGACAAAGGATGTCGGCGGCATCAGAAAAGAACAGTTCCGGGAATACGAAGACAAGTCAAAATATAAGAACTACGTCGATGAAACCCGGACAAAAGATAACGTCTATAAGGCAATGTCTGAAGATGGCGATAACTGGTACAAGCGGATCAGAGAAGCTAAGGAGTCGACTGAACAGGTGACCGGCAAAGTCACAAGAAAGGATGCGGTAGTCTTATGTTCCACCGTTGAATCTGTTCCTTCCTCATGGAGTACAGAAGTCTGTCAGAACTACTTTAACGATAAGGCAGAGTGGTTCAAGAACTACCTGGAAGTAAAAGGTGTTGATAAGGATTCCATGTTGTCAGTCTGTGTTCATCTTGATGAGACAACACCGCACGCCACCTACGCATGGCTGCCGATGAAGGATGAGCGGTTACAAGCCAAGAATATCCTGGATAAGCATTTCCTCAGAGATCTTCAGAAAGAGTCGCAGGATTTCACTTTCAGCTGGATCGACCGTTACAATGTCCAAAATCCCGATAACAGGATCGAGCTGCTGGATCCCTATCAGATTGATTCAGGAAGAAAGCATCTTCAGGAAGCTGAATTCAAAGAAATGAAGATTTCCGAAAATGTGCAGCAGATGGAATCAAGATTGGAAGAAACAATACAGCAGATCGGCAATCTTGAAAAGAGGGATGAAGAACTGACTGTTAAAACCCAGGAAGCCGTTGAAGCCAAGCAGATCTATGAAGATAAGTTCATCGAGATTACAAAAGCCCCAGATATTGAATCGTATGATTCTGTAGTTAAAGAGAATGTCGATCTGAAGCAAGAGCTTTCTCTTAAAGATCGAATCATTGAAGGCCTTGAGAATCAGATAGAGCGGTTTAAAGAATCAATTGATGAACTGAAAACGTCTGCTCAGGAATGGAAAGAGAAGTTTTCCGATATGGCTCATAAGGCCGGATCGAGGCTCATGGAATACTTTGGCTATGATGTCAAAGATGATGCATCAATCAGGCAGTTTCCATCCAAGGGAGTCTCTGCCGGAATCAGTGAACTGAGTGAGAAATCGCAGGAGCTGGATCCGAAAAGTTTACGTGTCATTCCGGATCTTGAGAATGAAGGAATGTTCAGAGTAGCATCCAGGCAGAGTGACGGAACCTATCAGACTGTTCAGGGAGGATTTGAAAGCAGAGACCTTGCGCAAGACTGGCAGAGAAACTACGGTGACATGTCAAAACAGTTATCTGAAGATCTCTCTCAGGGATTAGACAAAGGAGGCTTGAAATAGAAATGGAATTAAGCGAGATCATGACGACAAAACAGGTGGCAGAGTTTCTTCACTGTTCCACCCATCAGGTCGGCTATTTGAGAAAGTATGGCCTTCTTGTCGGAACGCGGTTTGGCAAATACTGGCTCTTTGAAAAAGATGAGATTATCGATTTTGTCAAACGCAGCAAAGGTAAGGACTATGCCAATTTCAGGGATATGACTCCTGAGGCAGCCCGGAAGAAATATGGCATTGAGGAGTGATACTCCTCTTGCCTAAATTCTGATCTGGCTGCATATTATAAATAGCGAATATGCATCCGGGTAATATTACACATTATATGAGTGGTATTGCTTGGAAGAAAGGAGAAAGCAATTACTGCTCATTAGTTAGAAAAAGAAAGGAACTAATTAATGAGAAAAGAAAAATATATTGAAGAGAAGTATTCCGAATCAAAAGCAGATAAGAAGAAGTCGCTGGTAGCATTCGTAGTGAATATGCCGCTTCCTAACAGCGACAAGTTCTATCAGCGCTTCAGGATCAAGGATTATGTAAATATTCAAGCTGCATTCAAGGATGCGATTAAGGTGAGAGACAGGCAGCAGGAACTTATCAGGCAATCCAGAGAAGGAAAGGTCAGCTTTGAGAACTACAC
>JAEEGL012625132.1_pt1 | contig 21406 bp, 20 predicted proteins | sample 9134231 | NCBI WGS metagenome assembly JAEEGL01 (sample SAMN16246548, study PRJNA631951) | gut metagenome | biome: gut microbiome; feature: rumen; material: fiber-attached | host: Bos | place: Iran: Karaj | collected 2018-10
GGTGAGAGGTGAGAGGATACTTCTTTCCACTTCCTTGTTGATGCTTCTTTTCCAGGCCTTTCACCTATTCTCTTACCTCTTACCTCTCACAACTCACCTCTAAGACTGAAGCAAGCGAGCTTGCGAAAGTTGATTTACTATTTAGCTATGGACCTATTTGTTTACGGAGCGGCAACCCGTAAAATAGCCAAATAACTAAATCGTCTCGCATGTTAATTTACTATTTGACGATTTACTATTGACGATTTATTTACTATTTAGCTATGGAGCTTTTTGTTTGCGGAGCGGCAACCTGTAAAATAGCCAAATAACTAAATCGTAAATAAATAGTAAATCGTAAATGGCTAAATCGTAAATGGCTAAATCGTAAATACATAGAACTTAAATTAAGAACAATTCGTGATGAAATTAAGAGCAATTAGGACAATTCGTTTCTTTATAGCACTCACGAAATGAATGAATAATTATATGAATTATAATAATTTCTGTTCATCATAATTGTGTGTACTGAGCGACAAAATGTCATTGCGAAAAGACTAAGAATATGCCACAAAAACGCCATTTTCAAAGAAGGAACCCATTGGTTTTGTTAAACGAATCCAATGATTTCGTTCAACAATTCTATTGTTATTGTTCAACAATCCCATTGGCCTCGTTCATCCAAACCATCATTCTATGTACTAATATCCACAGAGTTTCAATTGATTATCTGTTTACTCTCCAACCTTATGAAATCAAATAAAAGTTGCCTATTTTGAATGTTTTCAAAAATAATTCCTTATCTTTGCACCATGAATAAGTCTGTGACTATTGAATCATCATTCTAAATAGAAAACATTATGAAAGAATTAAAAGGAACAAAGACAGAGAAAAACCTGCAAGAAGCCTTCGCAGGTGAGAGCATGGCTCGCAACAAGTACACCTACTTCGCCAGCAAAGCCAAGAAAGACGGCTACGTGCAGATTGCCGCCATCTTCGAAGAGACCGCCGGCAACGAGAAGGAGCACGCCAAGATGTGGTACAAGTACCTGAACGGCGGCAAGGTCAGCGACACCATCGTCAACCTCGAAGATGCCGCCAATGGCGAGAACTTCGAATGGACAGACATGTACGACCGCATGGCCCGTGAGGCCGACGAAGAGGGCTTTACTGAAATCGCAGAGAAGTTCCGCGCCGTCGGAGCCATCGAGAAGGAACACGAAGCCCGCTATCGCAAGCTCCTCGACAACATCAAGAAAGAGATCGTCTTCTCACGCGACGGCGATGTCATCTGGCAGTGTGCCAACTGCGGCCACATCGTCATCGGAAAGAAAGCCCCCGAGGTTTGTCCCGTCTGCGATCATCCGCAGTCCTACTTCCAGATCAAGGCCGAGAACTATTGATCATCAACGAGAAAGACCATCCCAACAGCTCTCTGCATGTTGAGATGGTCTTTCTTTGTATTGACGCAAGCCATTAGTCTTCTACTTGTGTCTTATATCCTCCCATAGCGCTTCGCACATAATTACTGAAGCACCATAGCGTATCTTTCGGGAACAGCCTAAGGTTTCTACTATAGACAGGAATCTGCCCACAAAAAGTAACCACTTTCTTCAACATCGTGTTGCTCCCCTCTTTCAGTTGCCATTTCTTTTGCTTGGCCCCGAAGTTTCCGGTCTTGAAGATATTCGTCAGCACAATCTTACCTTTCTTTGAGTTCCTTCTGTTATACAACGGCATTCTCTCTTTGCGAAAGCCCAAATAATCGACCGCCATGGCGCCGAACACTTCCCAGTATTGACGAATACCCAACAGATTCAAGTCATCAACCAACACGTCTTTGTCAATCTCCTGATGATACCTGTTGACAAACATCATCCAATCAGACACCTGCCTCAGCCCTACTCCACCGGCACCCATATAATGACCAAGCAAGTGTGCGAAGATAAAGACCGCATCAAACTGAACGCTTGGCAACAGCGCCCCTTTCAATTCTCCCTCATCGATACGTCTTGGCACTTCCGCCAGCCTTATCTCCTTCCATTCCTTTGTATGTCTTCTGCACTGATCATTAATAGAAAACCGGAAATCGCCATGAATCTCTATCGTCATTCCCTTATAGACGAATGCCGAGTGTTTCCTTCCTTCGTCCTCATCTTCCGTCACCTCCGCAATCTTCATCATCAGCTGTCTGGCACGTTGATACTGCTCCGCGTCAGGAACCAGCAGGTCAATGTCGCCAACGACACGGTGCAGCGGTTGTCGGTAGCACATCGCCACCCCTTGCCCTTTCAGCAGAATCGACTTCACCCCTTTCTTCTCAAGCTGGGTCATCAGGAACGGCGCGAACCTGTTCATCTTCCTGTTCTCATCCTCCAGTTCCATCGTCCGCGCAAAGAATGGCATCACGACCCTTCTCTCCCCTCTCATCTCATTTGGCAGCATCGCAATCCCATCCGTCAGGACTCCCACCACGGTCTGCTCTTGTCCCACTTCCAACACCTTCCCCCATTCAATCGTTGTATCGAATAGAGAAAGGTCAGGCGAGACTCCCCAAAGCCCCGCCCTTAATAGTTCAAGGAATATCTGATAATTCTTCTTATTTGCCATCGTGACAAATACTCACACAGAAAGGTTTATTGCTTTATCACACAGAAATCACAGAAATACACAGAAACTCTTTTTCATGCATCTATTATTTGGTATTTCCGAGCATCCTGCGCAATAATATTTCTGTGTATTTCTGTGCTTTCTGTGTGAGTTTATTCTGTGTATTTCCGTGTTTCCTGTGTGAGATAAAACTAATTCACCACCCGATGCATCCCTTTATGAACAATATCATCAGTATTGAAGTTCACCAGAATCCCCAGACGTTTCCCCGTCAACCGTAGATACGTAAGAATCTGTTTAAAATGAACAGGCACCAGCTCAACCACAGACTTCAGTTCAACAATCACCAAATCTTCCACAATCACGTCGAGCCTCAGTTCCGTTGACAACAACACGCCCTTATATACAACAGGCACCTTACGTTGCCGTTCCACCTTCAGTCCTCTATTTGTCAGTTCACACACGAGAGCCTCTTCGTATACCGACTCCAGCAACCCTGGCTCGAGCTCCTTATACACGTCATAGATGGCTCCGCGTATCTCGTAACTAATCTCATTCTCCGTCATATCCTTTTCCTTTATTTTATTATCTCACACAGAAATCACAGATATACACAGAAACTCTTTCTTTTTCATGCACCCATTAATCTTTTTGTGTATTTCCGTATTCTGTGTGAGCATTTATTCTTTCTGTGTATTTCTGTGATTTCCGTGTGAGCTATTATTCTTTCTACGATTTCTTTCTCAGGAACTTCATGTAAATCCATCCTCTTAGCCTGTTAGGCATAATTCGAGTTGAGAATCTGATAATAACATTCTGTATAAATTGGGGAAGAGTAATAAAGCCCATCTGAAAGATACGTTTTTGAATTCTCACCTCATCACATGCATATTTCCATCCTCCCCGTCTTTTAAAGGTCTCTGGAGAAAAACGAAAGAACACTAAAGACTCCTGAATGTTGTAAAACTCACACCCGTTCATTAACATTCTAATCCATAAAAAATAGTCCTCTGGGAAATAATCTGTCAAGTAGCCATCTGCTTCAAGAACAGCTTTTTTGCGATACATCACTGCAGGGTGATTCACTGGACAGCGTTTCTTTGCATAACGTAAATTATCCTCGGGTAATTCTGGCAGTTTTCTGATAGATGTAACATGTGCCGGATCATCAACGAACTCATCAATCCAAGAACTCACCAAGTCATACTCAGGATGTTCTTCGAGAACTTTTAGCTGTTTCTCAAAACGTTCTGGTTTACAAATATCATCTGTATCAGCTCTGGCGATTATGTCATGAGAGCAATGTTTAAGTCCATCATTAAGAGCGAATCCAAGTCCTCGGTTCTTTTCATATTTAAAGACCTTAAGTTCTGGATAGACCTTCTCGTATTCATTTACTACATTATCTAATTCTGAAGTCAACTTACCATCTTCGACCAGAACCACTTCTGTAGGTCTAGCTGTCTGAGCAAACAGACTATCCAATGCGAGTCTTAAGAACTCTGGCCTTTCCTTATAATAAACAGACAAAAGAACAGAAAAATGTGTCATTGTACTAGATCTTTTTTGATTGTGTTTACAAATCGTTTTGTGAACTCTGTCGCTCCAATTGCATTTAGATGTGTCATATCATAAAACCATTCTGGTTTCTCATAGAAGAAAGAATCATTTCCGTAGTCATAATACTCCAGATTATTACCTTTTGCATAGCAATCTACCCATTCCTCAATCCCACCTTTACGGGAGACAACCAAAGATGGCGAATAGGTCAAAATGAAACGAACATTCTTTATCTTGCAGAAATCCTTAATTCTGTCTAAATAAACAACACATTTTTTGTCTGCGACAAAAGTGTCATTTTGCTTGAACGAAGCTTTAAAAGGATTCGTCGCATTAACAGGCATAGGGCGATATCCATCTAAATCCTCTTTACTCTCAGCCATATATGCGTTCAGCAACCACTGCCAAGTGTTGTTATAACGATATAGATTTGATTTCAGCTTTAATCTATCTGTCCATGTTGCATTCTCTTCAATTATTGAATCCAAAGGATTCGACAAACCATAATAGCAATTCATCTCATGAAGATTATCAAACCAGCTATTGTCCATCATGGCACTAGCTATATCAAGAATCAATATCTTTGGCACATGTCTTTCCACATAAGAGAAAAACACAATCGCATCATAGATAATGTTCTGTCCATCTCTTCCTGCATTATAACAACTCATCTTCAAAGAATCCTTCATAATTCGGCAATCAAAAGAATGATTAGCCCGTGAAGAACCCAAAATGAGCACATCGGCATCTCTTGAAAACAAGGCTTGAGCTGTATTTGTCTGATTAACACCAACATCAGGAACATTTTTTATGAGTGTACCGGACACAGCCCCTACCAACACGTCGAAACCGACAACAATCAGCAGTATCAGTCCAACAAATCCTATCCTTTTCTTCACCATTTAAAAAGAACTCTTCGTTCAACTCTCTGTTAAAACTGGAAATAGATGAACTTCGCACCTTCCAATTCTCCCATATAGGCAATGAACACAATCAATAATGCAACGCTCACAGCCTTAACGACCCAATTATTAGAATGTAATAAATGAATATTCCACTGTTCCTCATCTTTTAGTTCCTTGAACAACAACACACCTATTGGGAGAATGGCTGTCAACGCCCATGATGCGAAGAAATGTCCTGATGATGTCATACAAGACAACATTCCCCAAAACTGCCCAAATGAATCACAACGAAAAACCATCCATCCTATCGTCACCAACATAAAAACAAAAAAGACAGATGCATATTTAAAGAGAAAGTGATATGTTCCTGTTATATTGGAAGGAAGCTGTCTTTTAATCCATTTATACACACACACTAAAGCCCCATGGTATGCTCCCCAGAAAACAAATGTCCAGTTCGCACCGTGCCACAGTCCGCTTACCAAGAATACGACCATCGTATTTCGATACATCTTGACTTTAGAACAACGACTTCCTCCCAAAGGAAAATAAATATAGTCTCTAAACCAATTCATGAGTGATGCATGCCACCGACGCCAAAAATCACCCACGTTGGTAGAAAAATAAGGTCGGAAGAAATTCTCGGTAACTTTAAATCCCATGATTTGTGCTGTTCCAATTGCCATTTCTGAATACCCAGAAAAATCAGTATAAATCTGGAATGTGTACATAATTGCAGCCACGATAATGGTCAGTCCTGAATGATGAGCATAATTATTGAAGACAGCATCCGTATAGGGCGAGACCTTATCTGCAATGCACATTTTTAGGAACATGCCCCATAAAACTCTAATCAATCCTTCTGTAACACCTTGATTACTCCACGTCCTCGCCTTTTTCATTTGTGGGATAAAAGAATTAGGAGCATCTATTGGTCCAGACATAATTGTGGGGAAAAACGCCACATACGTTGCAAATGATACAAAGTCACGAGTGGGTTCAATACTTCCTTTATATACCTCAACAACATACGAAATAAGCTTAAAGGTAAAAAAGCTAATACCTATCGGAACAATTATATTGAATGTGCTCCAATTTGTTTTCATTCCCATTAACCCAAATAATGCCGCAAACTGTTCCACAAAGAAATTCAGATACTTGAAATACAGCAGCATGCAAGCACCAGCAATGACACCTAGCGTTGCTAATTTCTTGGAGGCACTTCCATTTTCCTTTCTATATATGGCAACACGAATTCCCAATATATAGAACACAATAGTTGCTATTAACAGCAGCGGCACCATTCTCCAATCAGCATACCCATAGAAGAAATATGAAGCAAGCAGAACCCAAAGATTCTGCCATCTCGAATTTTTCTTTAGGAAGCTGAAATAAGGTATCAGCACAACGAAGAAGAAAAACCAGAATATAATTGAATTAACTAACATTACAACAACTCCCTTTTCAACCTTGTTGACTACCTGAACAAATTTCTAAACTTAAAAAGAGGCAATGCTATCCATGGATGCCGGAGGAAAACAAGACACTTGCAATACTATCATAACATGCAATAATAATTGGTTTGGATTCGTTACACTTGAATCTCTCAAGCAGAAATGAAACCGTGTCGCTCTCTTTATCCAGATAGAACACGTTCTTTATATACTTACTTGTTGCAACAAATGACTTTTTTTCTTTAGCAATAAGTATCAAATAGGGATTTATTACAATAACCTAAACTTCTGAAACACCTAGAGTATTATGGTGAGAAGCCCCTATAACAATAACTGGATTTAACTGTTTACACATACTCATCATAATATGGTATTGCTTTATACTCATCAGAATGAACATACTTAATACCATCCACTAATGCTTTGAAATAATCAGGAATATACCTGATTTGTTTATATCTAACGGCTTCAATTAACATAAAGAAGAAGCCTAAGATATAACGGAAGGAGAAAGACAATAAACTTCTGAACTTTTCCCATCCACTAATATGCTTCAAATGATAAAACACCCGATACCATTCAATAAACAAAACTCGTTTCTGATTATATAGTTTCATGCTATAATCATGACGGCCACCAGCTTTTGCATCAAGATGAATAACGCCAGAATTAAAGAAACTCAGTACCTTATACCCTTGCTTATACAATTTGTAGAAAAAAATCCTATCATCGAAACTCATACCCTTCAATCTATCTAGCCAACGCTCATCTTCAAAATGAATGGCACGGTAGGCATCCATTCTAATCAAGAAACAAGGGAAAGGAGCACTTTGTGTCGGAAGGACATCCCTATTAGGATGGTTGTTGTAGGAGTATCCACCACTTCTTCTTAGTTTAATGTTCCATCTCTGGTCAAAATGAGGTAATGTATAGCTATGTACAAACATAGCAATCTTCCCCATCACACTCTGTTTGTAATTGGCAAACACATCAGTACTGATGCAATCGCCTCCATGATCGAGCATCTCCTTAAACATCCGCTCTACTCCATCCTCTGGAATATACATGTCATCATCCAAGAACAGCGCATACTCTGTATCTATCTCGTCCCAAGGCAGCGACCGTTGCATCACGATGCCCTTCTTACATGGAATATACTGTTCAATTCCTATTGTTTCTTTAGGAAGTGGGTATCCCTCAGCAATATAGATTAGGATCTTCTTTGGTTTCCATGTTTGTTTCTTGAGAGAGTCCAGTTCTTGCTGGTATTTCTCTCCTGCAGTACCTAATGTCCTGATTGCCACACAATACTCAATTGGTTCCATTGTATTACTCATATATATGACTATTTATTGATTACACCAACTATCAGGTTTTCCCATTTGCTTACCACAGAATCCAAAGAGAATAAAGAATTCTTTTCTTTACATTTCTTTGCCATTCTCTTTCTTAAATCCGCATCACTTAATAAGGTACGAAACGCGTTGGCCATACCATCCACATCTCCGATCTTCACGATCAAGGCATCCTCTCCATCATGTAGCAACTCATCTGTACCTGAAACATTGGTAGTGATGATAGGAGTTCCTACGCACATGGCTTCGATCATTGCATTACTCATTCCTTCATAGTTACTTGATAAACAAAACACCTTTGAATTCGCAACCTCTTCAATGACATTCTCCGTCCTTCCTGGTAACAACACTCTATCCACTAAGCCTATTTCTTTTATCTGTTTTTCAAGATCCGCCCGCAAAAATCCCTCGCCATATATAAAAAGGTTCCAATCTGGGAAATCATTGGCAATCATTGAAAAAGCTTCAATCATCATGGCTTGATTCTTTTGAGGATACAATCGTCCTACGGATATGATACGATTCTTTTTGTTGATTCTTTGTTCATCCAGAAACTCATATACTCTTTCGTCAACAGGATTATAAATCACATGGGTCTTCTTTTGTATATGTTTTTTATAATACGCCTTTACATTTTGTGTCTGCACCACATGAGCTGTCGCCGTTGGAAGCAAAAACCATCTCATCAGTTTCCTGAAGGATCCTAATGTGGCAGGATCTATTCTTTCTGATGATATCACAGGTATACCGGTTTCCAACAAAGCCATTAAAACAAATTCATAGACAGCCTCCATGAAAGCAATTACCACATCCGGTTTTTCCTGTTTCACATGTTTCCTAAACCACCATAACTCTTTCAGTAATCCCCCTCCACACGCTTTGTCAGCATGAATAAACTTAACTTGTTCATCCTGTTTATAGAAATCGGGAGAGATACTGGTCAAAGCTATCATCTCCACATCATTCCCTCTTCGGGAAAACTCATTGGCCAGTATAGAGATAACGCGTTCGGCTCCGCCAGAAGTCAGTGTACTTGTTACAAACAATAATTTCATCTTATCAGCTCCAATCATCTCGTATAATACATATAGAAAACACCCGTCAACATCACTCCAGTAACAATGAAGGCAAGGTTGCGATTCCGTTTGTTAAATATATATATCAATGAAGGTATGATAACAAATTCCAACGTAGCATACAAGGAAGAAGTTCTGGCAGACAATACTTTATAGGTACAGAAACATATCAAAATCATAGTTGAATACAAATAGGCTGTACGGATGACATAGTAGTATTTATTTAGCGGCGCTAATCTCTTTTCCAAAAAAGTATACGCTAACAATAACAGGCTCTGGAAGTAAATCATGGGATTTCGCATACCTAAACCTTCCAGCTGTATTCGTTCTCCACCTGCATCTGTATACTTATCACCCACATTCAAGTCAGATGCGTTGTCTTCTACCAATGAGTGAACAACACCTTGGCCAAAGATACCCACGAGGAATGATAAAACAAGCAAGACCACGATATGCCATTTTTTCAATTTCATCCAATTACATATAAAATAGAGAGGCACCCCGATGATTGCGCTTCGATGAATCATCCAAGCAATAAATACGATGAGGAAATACCGTTTCCAATCTTTCTCCAGAATATATTTGATACTTAGCAATATAATAGCATAGGCCAAACCCGCACGTATCTGAATAAAATTGCGGCCAATAAAGAAACGAGCAACGTACGCACACAATCCAATCAATGGGAAAACCGAAAACTGTTTGATGTCCTTATGAAGGAAATAGAATGTCAATCCTGATATAAACAAGAAGAAAACGGTAACATTATTCGTAATCGTTTTAACTAATACTGCCAAAAAGTAGAAGCCTAATTCAGGGAAGCCGTATGGCTTATCAGGAATCGAAAAATCCAAAAGAGTGGGAGTATAATTCATAAAACTAATAGCATAGACCATGGTGTCAGGCCATTTGTGGATATCACGAAAGCCTGCCACAAAAGCCAATGGAATACATGCTACAGCAAGCATGGTATTTCTATCCTTTTTCCCTCCAAATTCAAAAGAAACCGCAACAAAGTATAATACGAAAAACAATAAAACCATAATATCTATGAATTTGAATTAACGACCTGTTTCAAATAACCTTCCCATCTATCAATGGTGTTCTCTATAGAGTAAAAACGAGAACGTTCAACTGCATTTTCTTGAGCCTTTCGCCGATAGCTCTCATCCTCTATCATCTTTTCCATGGCACTTGCCAATGCCTCCACATTATCCGGCTCACAGAGAATTCCATCCTCACACACCTCAATACTTCCATTCTTCAATCCTTCTATTCTTCCTACCCTCAATTCTTCGAAGATTTCCCTCTGCCTCCCCTTATAATCACAAGCAATGCAAGCACACCCTTGACTCATCGCCTCAATCAACACTAAGCCAAATCCTTCATACCTACTGGATAAAACAAATAGTTCGGATTTCTTATACAAAGACTCAACATCCTGAACATATCCAATAAGTTTTGTCCTTTCTGATATGTCTAATTCTTCAATTATTAGTGGAATACGTTCATAATGTGCTTTGATATCACATAGACCAGCAATCAGTAAACTCCAGTCCGGATACTTCTCATATAAAGTGGCCCATGCTTTCACTAATACATCAAAACCTTTTACGTGCCACGAATCAACTCTTCCAGCTCCCAGAATCACTTTTTCTTTATTGGGTATCACTGCAACAGGTTTCATACTCAGAGGATTGGGCATAACAACGACATTTCTCAGCCCATTTCTTTCTGCTATTCTTTTATCGGCTTCTGTCAAAACAGTGATATGTTTATACAACTTATTTATCCAGAACTTAAAAACACGTAGAGAAAAAGACATTGGAGCAGATTCAGGACGCTCAAAAGAATTATGCTCTGTCATCACGACAGGAACATGGAGTCCTAAACAGGCAATATATGTAACCAAAGTACACAACCCCATAATCCCAATCAGCACATCAGGCTTCTCTATCTTCATACTCTTTCTGATGTTCTTAACTGCCTTTATCCATTTCATGAACGAATTAGTGTTCTTGCCTACGAAATCTAAAATCTGGACATCATCATCTACATGATAATCAATGCGCTCATTCAAATCTGTAAGGATGAATACCTGATGACCATGCTGTTGAAACCCATTTGCCAACATCACCCCTACGCGTTCAGCACCTCCATGGCTTAAAGCAACTTGAACAATTCCTATTTTCATAAACACTTTATCTTAACAACTCCAGGATCTTATCAACATAATGATCCCAAGTATAATCTTTTACCGCCTCGTGCGCAGCTCGACAAATATCACAGTAACCTGTGCTATCCAGCAGATTCTTAATATTCATTGCCATACACTCAGCAGAAAACTCTTCGTTATACAGCCCGAATGAAATATCATTTCCGAAATCCGCCACAAAATCCTTGTAAGGAGAGATAATCACTGGTGTATAGAAATACATTGCCTCCACCGTTGAAGAATATGCTCCCCAATGAGGATTAGCATTCACCAACAATTTGGCATTCGTCAACAACTTATAATAAGATTTTCTGTGCTCCTCATGGCTTTTGTTTAGAAAGCCGTAGCAGATAACACCGTCAGGAAAATCCTCAAAGTCTGCGGCAGAACACCCAACGATATCCAGCACATAGTCCTTAAAATCCTCCTCTTGTTTCAATATCCTGAAAGCCTCTACCAGTTTCTTAGCCGCTTCATAATACGTGGATTTCCGCCCGATGAACAAGATATGATTACTCCTTTCTTTTTGAGAAACCACCTTATCAGCTTTCAGGTCATGAATACCTGATAGGTCATTGATTACATTTCCTCCAAGATAATGGATATTGGCCTCGGGGTATTTCTTTTTCATTTCTTCACAGCAAACAGGAAACATCGATACCACATATTCTGCTTGTTGAATGGCCTCTGATTCTTGTCGAATCATCCGTTGCTCCAAGAAATTGGGGCTCCTTTTCTTGAGAACATCCATTTCTGTCGTCCAATCACTAAATAGAAGTGTCGGAATACAATTCCACTTGTTAGTAAATCCATACCCCATAAAGATACACAAATCCGCATTGGGATTATTCTTAATAGCCTTCTTAATCTTTCTTTCTGCAAAGTATTTAAAAAGCCTGGTCGTTCGCAGATATGGGAACCTAAGTTTACGAATAGTAAAGGCATCAAGAACTCTCCTTAAAAACAGATCGTAGAACTTTACGAATGATGGGCTCATCGAATAATCAACCCGATGTACAGTAAAACCCTTGTTCTCTAAAGCATGAGAGAAGCAATAGGGTACATTCGACCATACATTCGCATCGTTGGCATCTCCATTACAAAAAAACAAGAATTCTTTCATTTCTTACTTGAAAAATGTTTTTTCATCTCACTTGGCATGGTGTATTTATACAGTTTTGGATAGTATAAAACCAAAAGATATCTAATTACACTAATTACAGAGAAATGATTAGAGTTATGATGTGTTTTCTTATAACAGCTCCTCCATTTTTTTTTGTTTTCAACATAAAGATGATAAAGATCAGAATCTTTATCTTTTGCGCTTAACAAAACCAATGATTGATATTTGTTTGTAATAAAGCTATCAATATATTTTTTTTGCTCTTCTGTTTTGGCATATTCTTTTTTGAAGTTTTCCCATGTTTCAATTGATTTAATACTGCTTTCTGCAGATTTCATGGTAAATGTTTGATTAACAGTAGTAAGACTACCTGGCCTCATGGCAGAGTATATATAGTGTGCAAAAGGAATGTATCTAACTTCTTTTGCAAAGAAAAACAGACGCATCCTCAATTCATCGTCCTCATTTAACAGCTTTGGCGTGAAAAACAATTTGTTTTGGATAAGATAATTTCTTTTGAAAACATGAAACCATGGTACACTTGCAACAAGATATTTATTTGCTTCGAATCCATTTAGTGGTTTTTCATAAATGTCTTTGGGGGTCTTTCTTCCTCCCCAACTTTTGCAGTACTTCTTTGTTCCTTCAGATAAATCGTTGTGAATCCGATCAAAAGTTAGGAAATCTGCATGGGGATATTTTTCAAAGTATGAAAAAATAGTTTGTATACTATTCTCTGTAGTTCTATCATCACTATCTACATACCAAATTAAATCCCCAGTGGCCTTCTTTAGTCCAACATCTCGAGCTACACTCTGTCCTTGGTTATCTTGGTAGTTATAAATAAGGTTTGAATGTTGTGCTGCATACTGCTTGATAATATCCTCTGTCCTATCTTTTGAGCCGTCATTTACCACGATAACTTCCAAAAGATTATTATCAACTACTTGATTGAAAATACTATCCAGACAATTCCCAATATATTGTTCTACATTATATGCTGGTATAATAATTGATAGTTTCATATACTGTTTATAATATTATGATGACGAAGTCTAAAACAATGTTCCCTCCTTACTGGGGAGGTTAAGATGAGTTTTTTCAAATCCTAAACACCCATTTCCCAATCATTGTCTTCATGATAAGATATGAAGTCACTACTGTAGCAATAGTAATCAATGCCCAATAGATGGGATATGTGGCATGAAAAGTTTGTCTAAAAGCCTGTGTCGGATATATGAAGAATGGATGCAATGTATATACTGGCAAGAACAAAGGAGACAACATCTGTATACCTTTTGATATCTTATCCGTATTAAGTTGATTCATTGTAATAAAGGAAACGGCAATATATAACAGGGTTAACGGAGACGAAAAAAAATAGTCTGCTTGAAACATTATTGGATTCATCGACCTTGCCCATGCAAGCTGAACGCAATATAGAATAGCCAATATAGCGACCAAGAACCATTTAGTGGTGAAAGTATTACAATGCTTCTTAATCAATCCCCCTAGGCTAAAATACATCAACCAATTCCAAATCCGTAATGACTGTGGAATTCTTACTTCAAAAGAACCTTGTTTATATACATTCATAAGGAAAACCACACAGCATACTGCAGCTAAAACACATAAAAAAGAATAAAACAACTTGGGGCGCTCACAATATACCCTATTCAGCAAAGGATACAGAAGATATAGAATACACATGGCACCAAAATACCAATATTGCCAAAAAGTTCCGCCCTGTAAAAATGACGCTAACGGATCTTTGTATAGTTTTTCAAAATGTGGCTCTTGTGTGATTGCAAACATAATGAGCCAATGTATCCAGCAAACCACAAAAACAAAACGAACGATACCCCAAATCTTCTTTATCGAATAATGCCAGTCAACATTTGGCCTTCCTAACAGCAGATATCCACTCACTGTGAAAAACAAAGGAATGGCAGTTCCACATATTGTAATTCTATAATAACTGTTAACATCAACCCCATTGACAATAAATGACGTACCCGTATGGAGGCCCACCACGAAAAACATAGCTACAATCTTGATGAAATCAAGATTGAGATTCCTTGTTTGAGTGCTCATCTTTTTTTTATAAAGTTACGATACCCTTTGATAGGATGTAGTATCATATACCCTAATTTGTACTCTCTTGAATTAGCCTTTTGAAGATACGCAAAGCTTAATCTAGGATCTGGATACACCTTAGAATACAATTCTTTATGATTCTGCCATACGATTCGTCCATAATCGATATCCTTCTTTGAAGCAGAGATTCTATTTCTTGAAACAGGTTTAATACGATAGTGAAACAATACCTTGGGAATTTTGACTGCTGTGCCTTCGCCATCTTTGAACATAGACAACCAGAAGTCCCAATCTTCAAAACCACCTTTCATGTTCTCATTAAAGCCGCCACTTTTATCGAAATCCTCTCTACGGAACAACGCTGTGATACACAAAATATTCTGACCTAACAACCTTTCCAATGAGAAGGGAGGAAGTTGGTAGATATCATTTCTTGCACCAAAATACTGTACCTCAGAATAGACAACGCGTATGTTCCTGTCTTTCTCAATTTCTTTTACAGCCAATTCCAAAAACTCAGGAGCTATCTTGTCATCACCATCTAAAGGAAGAATATAATAGCCTTTACTCTCTTGAATGGCACGATTCCGGGCTGCTACCACTCCCGCATTATCTTGATATAGATAACGAATTCTCGCATCTTTTTGTGAACAACTCATAACAATTTCTCTTGTGTTGTCTGTTGACCCATCGTCAATGACAATACATTCCCAATCGGGATATGTTTGTGCTAACACGCTATCCAATGCCTCTGCCAGATAATCTCCCTGATTATAACTTGGCATAATAACAGATACTAATCGTCGACTCATCCGTATTCTTTTCTGTTCTTATTAATAAACTTAATTCTTCCTTTTAAAGCATATAAAAAAACACTAACAATAAATTGTTTCGTTAATCCGAATTTCCCAGATTGTTTTAACCATTGCCATACATGCGAAGGATTATTATTAAAATCAATCATCAGTTCAAGCCTTATTTTCCTCATTGTCATGGAAGACAAGTCTTTTTTTAATAAACTCCTATACAGTTTATCTAAATAAGTATTTGGCTCTATTTCTAAGAAATCGTGATACCATTGCTCGATTTGTCTTCTTGCACTAACTTTTTCAAAAGCATAAGTATTGCTGTTGGATACAGAATGCCTTGATTCTCTATATTGGAAACCTGGTTCATGTGTATTCGCAACTCCTTTCTCATTGGCTGCTATAAAAGCAGACAAATCATCGGAGCCCCATGCACAAGGAAGATAATAAAACCCACCTCTTTCTCTCAGTGTTGAAGTTTTATAAAGCCAATCTCCTATCACTTGACGTCTTCCATGCCAGAAATGCCAGATCATGGAATAAACAGACTCTCTATCTGGCCTATCTTCTTGTATGGAAAAGACTTCAGAATTCTCGTCAATAAACTCCAATCTCATATGATAAATATCCAGGTCTGGATTATTCTCGATAAGCTGTACATAATCTTTCAAACAATTGGGCTTTAGTCTGTCGTCATCCCCCATGCAAATGACATAATCACCAGTTGCAAATTCAAGACAATGATTCCAATTCTCAACCATATTATAAGCCCCATATCCATTCTCATTGGCATAATAATGAATTCGATTGTCATTGTATGATGAAATAACAGAATCTATATCAAACGGGGATGCATCGTTTACAAGAATCAATTCAAAGTCCTTATAAGTTTGGGATAGAATACTATCAATACATTCTCTTAAATACTTATTTTTGTATAAAGGAATAATAATACTAAATAACATATCAAAACCTATATATGTACAATTATTTGGTTTAAATACTCAGTATTAGTAGAAGGTGACACTTGTGGTATACCTAATTCATTAACAGCCTTTCCTTCTATTTTTGTTCTTTGGGTTGCTCCCATCTTATACCACATATATTCCAAATCGGCGTGACCTATATCAATAGCCCAATAACCAATCTTTGCCAAATCATATGATAACACTGTTGCTGTCATACCTAATGCTATTAAAACCAATGAATGTTTGGGCACATGCTTAATTATCTCGGTTAAAATAGTATCATATTTAGAAAAAGCATTTTTTGATGGACATACAATCCTATGGATAGACTTGGTATTTGAAAGAAAATCATTATCAATTCCAAATAGAGTACTATCTCCTTCAACAATAAAAACATCTTGATTATCCCATAATGCTTTTAGCTTGTCTATTATAACACTACAATTACTTTTATCAACGTAATCTATGTAAAAGCGAGTGAAACAGGCATCATAATACAATTTCTTATTACAAATACTTTCCAAAAAAACATGATAATTAGCTAATACTCTTCGCCAATACCTAGCGATATCGGGAAGAAGATTCTCTTGATTTAATAGAGGAAAAGGGAGACAAGATATATGATTAGTTCTATCAGTTCTTAGAACTTCAATTAGCCTTTTACCCAACAATTCATTTGCATCCTGAAATCCCATTCCTTTATTATTCATAATAATAAATTCGCCATCGCCAAATCTAGACACAGAAACTCTTTCTTTTATAATGTAATCTAATGTTTCAATGGCTGATTTCACGATGAATGGAGGATGCCACTTATACTTTAAACGAACAAATGGTGTATGAACTCCATGATAAAACCTGTAATAATGCTTAAGAATAAGAGTATATAATAAAGACATTGTAATATGATAGTATTAATTGTTCCAAATTATCAATCAAAAAAACTAAACCTTTTTATCTCTTAATAAATCTATTCTCTTATTAATGTCATTCCAATTAATTTCTTTCGTTAGTAGTATTTAGCTTTGAAATATCATATTACTAGTGCTCTATCTTTATTGGTATTCTCCAATAATTATAATAGAGAGCTATCAAACATGTAACAAGCAAGCAGGAAACCAAATACACGAAAGGGTAATGAGAAACAAAGCCATCACTCAAATAGTGATATATTGCTATCATTGGTAATCGCTGATAAATATAGAGTGGGAATAAATGACTACCTAACCATTGAAGCCATGAGTTGTCAATTTTTATTCTCATCGTGAGCATCACAACAATCAATGCGAATGCAATAGCCATTATATTGGGCACTAGCCCCTTTAATGAATGACTAAAACCATGGGTAAAGAGAAAGATTACTGTTAACATCAATACTATTGGGAAATAATACTTTTTTAACACTAATTCCACATGATTCCGGAACTGTCCATAAAGAAAACCAATAGGATATGTCAATATCGTATCATACCACCAGCGCTCCTTATAAAAGGATAGCAGTATCATTACTATAACGCAAAATAGGAACAACACCACTCCTATGTACTGAGAACTTATCCTATGTGCCAGATATGTTAGGATATAGCACACAATTATTACGAAGATATACCAATTACTATTTCCAACACTATCCCAAGCTAAAAAAGAAAGAAACACCTGCTTGATAGATAATGGTTGAGACAAAATCAAAGCGAGTACGATGAAAAAGCATACGGCGATATCAAAATTAAGCAGAGTATTCAGTATCCTGCGTTTGGGCATTTGTTCGACATATTTCTCTCCTTTCGACAGAATCTGGGTTGCCACACCATAACCAGAATAGAACAGGAACATGACAACTACTAATTGTCCAATGTAATTAACTATGACAGGTGTCAAGGCATCGATTCCAGAAAAGACATAACCACTTGCTTTGATATACTGAAGGGAATGACTCAGAAATATCAGAAGAATGAAAATGCCTTTGATACTATTGCACCTTTCCTTGGATAGATAGTCTTCATCAGTGGAGATACGAATTCCCCATAAACAAAGTAAAAATATAAATAGAAGATATATGAATAGCATTGTCTTACTTCTTTTTTCTGCTATTTACGATATCACGTAACTCAAACAAGGAAGAAATCCTAAAAAGATAGCTCAAAGACAAATAGTAGATCGGGCAAACTATCAATGAAATCGCTAATGAGACTATAGGCGTTGTTACATAACTACTGACGAGAAGAGCAATACCCATCATTGAGAGAGAAATCAAAAAAGATGGTAGAATCTCTTTAACTTGTGTCCAAAAGTCATAGTTGAGAATCTTCTTTGTGTAATAAGTGTTCATGTAAAAAGCAGCCAATGCATAAATAACCCTTCCGACACACATACCAATGATACCAAAGAAAATAGAAATAAAGAGAATGGTAAAAGCAACAGATTTCTTAATTACTTCAAGTCTAAGTACAAGATCGGAACGACCAGTAACATAAAGAAGGTTTAGATTGATGCGAATAATACCATCCCACAAACAAGCGAAACAGAGTATCTGGAGGATGATGATACATGGCGCCCACTTCTCGGTAATTAAGAAAAGAACTAATGGTTTAGCGACACCGCACAATCCCATCAAAAGGGGGAAAACGAAAAAAGCGACCATCTTGATGTAGCGTGAATATGCACTCAAGAGCCGAGGATAATCGTCCTGAATACCAGTAAGAACAGGAAAAGCTACACTTTGGAGAACAGAGGCTGATGTCCCCCCAGCAAAAGAAGCAAACGTACTGCCTTTCGTATAAAAACCCAAACTTGCAGAAGAAAACCTTTTTCCAATAACTAAGTTGTAGGTATTGTCATATATTGTAGATATTAATGAAGCGATTAATATTTTGGAGCCGTAACCAAAAAGTCTGTTAAAAGAGCTTTTTGAGAACTTACGACGAGGAAACCAACGTACAAAATAGAATAGCAACAATGAAGATACAATACTACTGACCAAGCCCTGAATAACGAATGTCCATACACCCATTCCTGTATATGCGCAATACAATGCAATACAGCCTGCAATGACGGAAGATGTAATACTAATTTTAGTCGTGGTCTTGAAGTCGACAGCTACGTATAGTTTATTTCTGCTTGTAGCAACTAATGCATTGATGATTAACGTTAGGGCAGAAACTCGCATCAAATCTCTCAGTAAAGGCTGTTCAAAAAAGACTGCAACATAAGGGGCAATGAAAAACAACACAACGTAAAAGAACAGACTAACCGTAAGGTTTACATAGAATACTGTACAATAGTCATCTTCGTTTCTGTCTTTTTTCTGAACCAGTGCACTGCCAAATCCACTATCAATAAAAACATTAGATATAGCAAAGAAGATACTCGTCATTCCAATCAAGCCATAATCAGACGGACTAAGCAAACGTGCTAAAATGATGGCGAGCACAAATTCCAATCCCTTTATGGAATATGTATTCACTGCATTCCACGCGACGCCTCTAACTGCTTTGTCTTTTAAACTTGTGCTAGTCATTGCCAATTATTAAAATAAGGACTTAACCAGGTCATCATAGATATTCTGCGCAACCGTCTTGCCATTAGGAGGAAGGAGATAGTTCATATAGTACTCTTCACGTTGGGCTTTCATTGGATCATTACCTCCCAATACCACATTGTCGATAAAGTGCTTGATATCTTCGTTTGACGAGACTCTGTAATGCACATCATATGCTTTCTTTCCTGTTTCGTTGGCAGTGTTTTTTGCAGCCTCTATATCCGGATTGTCATACAATACGGGCTTGTTGAAATATAGGTAATCTACAGTAAACGAACCACTATCGTGAATCATTGCATCGGATCCTTTGAACAAGTCAACAAAATCACCCGTTTCATGCTGTGTGGTTGGACTGTTCTTCCAAAAGTCAAAGTACTCTTTTGTACGTTCTTCACCCCAGTCTGGGTGTTTTACCAACTCTGAATAAAGACGAGGATGCGGCTTAAAGGCAAAGGTAACCTTATCTGCATATTCTATAGCCAGTTTTTGCATGTATTCGGCCATATTCAAGAAATTGGACATCTGAGCAAAACCTATACCTGCTAAAATAGTGAAATGAGGTGCCCAAATGATTCTTTTTATCTCTTTATTTTTAATCTTCCATGGATCTGTTCTCATGGGTAAAACATAGTCATCAGCACTTGGATAACCTACTACAACCACATTCCTACCTTTATTGAAGGAAAACTCCTTGGCTAACTCTTCACTCTCTACTGTTTGATAATAGAGTTTCCATGCTAAATTGTTGAATCGCAGATTATTATTATAATGTTTACTATCTCTTGAACTGAATCCATAAGGAATATGACACAGCAACTTATCCTTAAATCGAGGGAAACGATAGCATGTATCTACTACTTCCTCATATGGTTGGGCATAAAACAAAAGATCAGGTTCTACTATGGAACATACATCTACAGGTTCCTTCCCCTTTTCTAACTCAAAATCAACAAATGGCACATTGCGCTCTCCAAAATAAGAGCGCATTGTTTGCATATCAGAGCAGCGAGTTTCATACGAGAATGTTGATGCTGGAGCAAGGAAAACATATAATCGAAAACGCTGGTTTTGCCTTAATAATTCATATAAATGCTGGTACTTCCACATGGCAACGTTCATTGGAAAGAATACAACATTGATGACGTCTTTCTTCCTCAACTTTTTCACATATCGCCATTGCTTAAAAGCAATTATATATGGTTCTATATGCGGATAATAAATCCAAAAATATAACCTCCAGTGCAAACCTTCGTAAACTCTTGATAACAGTTTGTTCATAAAGATAACATAACTATGATTCGTTGAATTCTCTAATAATTTTACTCCATATGGTGAAGAGTTCCCGAACCTCAAATATCCTCTTCCTCTGACATTTTGGTGTAATCTCTCCACATGATGTCGGACTTGTATATGGCAGCTATTCTAACAAGTCTGTCAAACAAGTCATATCTGGGATCAGTGGAGTCCCGAAAAAATCTTCTGTTGAACTTCCAGCAATATTCATTCAGGTACAGTTGCAGGAACCTTTTGTCCACCTCTTTATGGATGGCCGCAATTCCGTTCCTGCATTCTCCTATTATTATATGCACCTATGGAAGTACATTGCGAACGACCTCGTCGACGTTTTCCTCTATGTGAGCCTCATGTCCTAGCTCTACTTCTCCAGAAAGTTGATAGATATTCTCACGTTTACCCATGACATCCCTTAGTTTCATCATCA
>JAEEGL012848698.1_pt1 | contig 21406 bp, 14 predicted proteins | sample 9134231 | NCBI WGS metagenome assembly JAEEGL01 (sample SAMN16246548, study PRJNA631951) | gut metagenome | biome: gut microbiome; feature: rumen; material: fiber-attached | host: Bos | place: Iran: Karaj | collected 2018-10
AAATCCATTGTTGAAAATTATTTAATATCATTAATATTTTAAAACTTGATTCAAAATTTTGTCCTCTTAAATGATTTTTTAATAATTGAAAATCATCTAAAATTGGATTTAAACTATTCTTTTGGTTAAATTTAGATGAAATTTCAATAAAAATTCCTGTAATGATTCTTGAATTATAAAAAAACATTGCATTATTTTGAATTTTTTGTGCTAAAATCATATTTTTTAAATCCTTATCAATTTTAAATTCATCAATAATATTAAAATTTGAATTTGAATTTTTAATAAAGTAATTTAATTCATAAGGTTTAAATTTTAAATTATTAACTTTTTCTGTTGGGTCAAAAATATCCATATTTAATTTTACTGATATTTTACTATTATACATAATATAATATAAATTTAATGTAAAATCAAAAATTAAAAAAGAACTTTGTGAATCTCTAACAACAATAAAATTACTTGAAGGATGAATATACATATCAACAAATTTAACATTTGCAGAATTTAAGGGATATTTAAACATAATTTTATTATCAAAAGTTGCTACTAATATTTTATCATCATTTTTTTTATCTTTTTTATTTGTATTTATTTCAATAATATTATCTGAAGTCATATTATTATTAATATTTAATTGATCATTATTTAAACAACAAATAATTCCTCCTTCAAATAAAACAAATAACTTTTCATAAAAATAAGAATATTCAATTTTAATAAAAGTTTTATCTAAAGAATAACATTGAATAAAATTAAAAGAAATATCTTTTTTTGACAAATTAACTTGAACTAAATTTAAATATAATAAATCATTATTATTATTTTCATTTAATTCTTCAGAATCAATACTTAATCTAATTTGTTCTTCAGAAGAAGCTTTATCAGAAATATAAGAAACAATTAAAATATTATCTAAAAAATTAGAAAATTTTAAAAATAATTTTTTCATATAAAGTAAAGAAAAATCAGAATGTATATCAATCCCAGGTAAAATTAAATCATTATAAAATTGAATAATAGTTTTATTTTCAATTTTATCATAACCAATTTTAAATAATTTAATACAAGAAGTAGTCATAACTAAAATAAAACTTTGATTACAATTAAATTTAGTAGCTAAAATTTGAGAATCTAAAGGTTCACTACAAATAGAAATTTCTTCTTCAGTAACATTTATCATTTGACAAGGTTTTTGTGTAGTTTCAACTAAAATTAATTCATTTAAAGAAGTAGCAACAATAATAGGACTATTAAAAGATAATTCAGCACAAATTAATTCATTTGTTATCATACTTAAAGAATTATTTGTATATACATTAGCAATTTTTTTTGTTGTTGTATTATACTCAAAATACATTAATGTTCCTTTTGATAAGAGAATTAAATAACAAAATATAAATTTATTTTCTTGTGATGATTCATATATTATGTCTATTATATCTTCTTCTTCTTGCATTATATCATCATTTAAATTTTGATAATAATTTGTTACGTTGAATATGTTAAAGTATTTTAGTTTTAATGTACTTTTTGACATGTTTTTTATTTTTTAAATTTTTATATAATTTTAAAATTATTTAATTTTTTTTTTTAAAATATTGAACATTTATAATTTTCATTTTGTTCATTATTTGTATCAAAATATTTAAAAATTTGTTGTATTTTATCAATTATTAATTTTATTATAGAAGGACAATTTGAACTATTTTTATAATTATTTACATAATTATTTATAACTGAAAAAACATATCTTATTTGAGGATTTAATGCATATTTTATCCTTAAATATTGCCAATAAAATATAATTATAAAATATGAATTTAATTGAAAATATACTCCAGGAATTAAAAAAAAACCAATAATAACTTCTATATAAGCTCTATCTTTTAAATACTTTGTTTTATTTTTTATAATTGATTCAGTATAAGTTTGAAAAATTAAAATTTTTAAAATTTTTAAATTCTCTGATAAATAAATAATTGAAGTCATAACTAAAGGAAAAATTAAATAATAATTAAATTTATCAATAAATAAAAGAATATTATACATTAGCATTTGAAATGAATCTTTTATCATTATGTTTTGTAAATATTCTAAATTAAATTTTGGTATTCCACATTCATTATATGCCCTTATTAAAAAACCAAAAAAACATAATTTCAAAGAATGAAAACTAAAAGGAATTGATAATATAAAAAAAAATAAAATAATATTTTCAATTTTTAATAAAAAAACATTTTTATCATTATCAATATTATTATTTGATGTAGCATTATTTGATGTTTTATTATTATAATTATTATCAGAAGAATAATAATTATTATTATTTGTTTGTTGTTCTGTTATTTTATAATTAATATCAAAATCAGGATCAATTTTTAATTTATAAAATTTTCTTTTATATTTATCTAATTTTGATAGTGGAGGTGAAGGATATAAATTCCTATAATATGATTGCCATAAATCACTATTTACCCAATCAAAATTTTGGAATTTTTTAAATTTTTCTTCCATTAATAATCAATTTTATCTTATTTAATTTTAAAAGAATTAATAATTTTTATTCTTTTTAATATAAATTTATAAAACATTATTAAATAAAATATATATTTATCTAAAATATAATATAACTTCTATTTTGTTTAAATAATTTATTTTCATTGATAAGAATAAATAAATAATGAAAAATATAATAAAATAAATTCTGAAAATGAATTTAAAAGATAAAATTCTTTTAAAAATTCATTTATTTCTTAAAATGAAATATTCAAATCTATTTTTTGACCTTTTAAGAAATATAAATTTAATAATAAAAGAAGATGAAAAACATAAAAAAAAAAAGATTTTCAAAAACATTTTATCAGAAAAAGAAAAGAAAAATATATATTCATGCTTTCACAAAATTTTAAAATCAATGATTCAAAAAGAAAAATTTTTAAATTATACATTTTCACATTTAGAATTTTCATATTTAAAAAATAAAGCAAAAATATATTTTAAAAAATTACATTTATTATCTATAGAAGTAAAAAAAAAAACTGATATAATAATAGAGTATTATATAAAATTATGTAAAATAGAAATAAAAAAAATAAATCAAGAACAAATAAAAATTGTTGAACCAATAATAGAAAAATCAATAAATAAAAATATATTTTCAGTAAGAAATAGAGGTTTAGTTTTAGAAAAAAAAGTAAAATTTGAAAAAAAAATTATAAAAAAAAAAAATAGAAGATGAAGAAGATTTTGGATTTGAAATAGAGAATAATAATAATGATAAAAATAAAATAATAAACTTATTTATTGGAAAATTTAATCTAAAAAAATTTTTAGAAAAAAAACAAATTATTAAATTAAAAAAAGAAGGATTTGTTAATGCTTTTATATTTAAAGATACAGTAACTGAGACAAATGATAATAATAATAGTAAAATTTTGAAATTTATTTCTCCAAATAAAAAATTAAAAAAAATTAAAAATATCTTTCCTATTAAAAGTTATTTAGAACATAAAAATTGTCAAAATAAAAATATAGAAAATAAAGAACCAAATATTAAAAAAAAGAAATCAATTATAAATAATGATGATTCTGAAAATAAATATAATACAAAAATATTAATACAAAAAAAATTAAAGCATAAAAAATCAAATTCAAATTTAAGTTATCATAAAAAAAAAATATCTCTTGATAATTTATCACAATTATCAATTAATAAAAACTTCAATAAAAGAAATAAAAATCTAAGCCAAACTTCTTTTTTTTTTTCAAAAACCAAAAATACAAAAAATAGTTTAAATGATTATAAAAATGAAGATAAAAACTTACCTAAAATTATATCTTCAATAATTCCAATAAATAAAACAAGAAATAATTCATATCATTTCCATAAAAGAAACTTTAGTACAATAAATTTTTTCTCAAAAAATGATTTATATTATTAATTTTTTTTATGAACATTTTATAAATAAATATATAATGAATAAATAAAAAAATATTTAATATAAAAAATAATAAAAACCTTTAACAAATGAAAATTAATACTCAAAAAATTTAAAATTAATAAAAAAACTAAATAAAAAATAAAAATATTTTAAAATAAATAATATAACTATATAATATTACAACCATCATTACATATTTTTTTTTTTTTTTTTTTTAAAACCTCAAAATAAATTTTAAAATCTTTAGGATTTTCTTTCCAAATAATAGTAAAATTATTAAAATTAACTTCTTGAATAGAACTTTTATTATTAAAACTAGGCATATCAGTTTTAGGAAAACCATTTTTTTTAGATGGTTTTAAACAATAATTACAAATATCTTTTTTTAATCTAAAAAAAGCATTTTCTTTTTCAAAATTATTATTAAATTCTTTTATAGATCTTTCAATTATATTTTCAATTTTAGATTGATTACTTACTAATAAATTAATATTTTTAATTCCTTCTCCAATTACTAAATTTATTGTTATAAAAACCATTGAAAAATTTTCTAAATTATTATCTGAAGAAGTTGAAGTGTTTTGAGTATCTTCATTATCATTTTCTTTTCCAAAACTTCTTTCTATTGATGTACTTATTTTACTTTTAGTTCTTTTATTTTTTTTATTTGCTATTTTTTTCCATTTTTTATTTTTTATATTTTCATTGTTTTTATAAGTTAATTTATCATAATGATTATCTTCAACATCAGAAGACATTATTTTTTTTGTAAATTTTTTTTTATAATATATTTATTTTTTATTTTTTAAATAATAGTAATATAAATAATAATAAATATTTTTTATATAGTATTATGTCATGCAAATGTTATTTATTAATCATAAAATTCTATTATTTCATTTTCTTATATATTAAACTTAAAAGAAAAAATTAACAAATATAATATTATGATAGGAAATTACAATTATATAAAAAATATTATTCAAGAAGTATCAAGTTCAAAAGAAGATTCAAATTCAATTTCAATATTGCGAATTAGAAATAATAGTATATGCAATTCAAAATATAAAATAATCTCAAGTAATAAGAAAAAAAAAATTGAATCAAATTTGGATATACTTTTCTCTCCTAAATTAAATAATGAAAAAAGCTCATTTTTAAAAGAAAAAATATCAAACAATTTATCTTGTGAAAATAATGATATTAATTTATCCAAAATTGAAGGAAATGAAATAGATATAAATACAATAATAAATTATAATCAAGCATTAGAATATTTTTATAACTTAGAATTTTCAAAATTAAAAAAATTAATTAAAGTAGAAGATTTTCAAGAAGAAAATTGTTGTAAAAAATTTTTCATATGTGGAAAAAAAACATTAAAATTAAATTCAGAATTAATAAAGGAAAGAGAAATAATATTTTGTATAACAAAAATTCCTTATAATGAAAATAATAATATTCATTTTAATATTTTGACAACAATTAATAATTTTTTAATAGAAGAAAATTATTTTTTAAACAATAAAATTTATTATGAAAAAAATGATTTTACAAAAAATCTTCTAAATAATTTAAGAAAAGTTGGAATGTATGGTTTACTTCAAATATTATATTTTCAAGAAAATTATTCTCAATTTTTTAAAATTTTATATCATTTTTTTGTGAATAATAATTTTGAATATTTATTTTATATTTCTTTAATTAATTTAGTTAAAATTTGCCTTAATTGTTTAAAAAATGGAAGTTTAATTCCTATTTGTAATAGAAAAAAATGTGTTTTAAATGTTATTAATAATTTTTTTTTAGGTTTAGCTTCTCAATTTTATTTACAATTACATTTGAATATTAAAAACAAAAAAAAATTAAAATCTGAATTTATTTATGGTCAAATTGATGATTTACAAAAATTAGGTGATAAGACACCTAATTATATACTTTCTAAAAAATTTTTAATTGACAAATTTAATAATATAAATTAATAATTGAAATTATTTTTATTTGTATAAATTTTATGTAAGAATTAGGATTTAATTGATTTAAAAATTTTCAAAAAAGGATAATTTGGTTTATAAATGTTAATATTAATCTTTTTTTTTTTAAACACCAGAAAAAAAATAAATTATTATTTCAAATTAATTATTTATATATAATATTTGAATAGTATAAATATATTTGATTTCACATTTATATAATTATGAAGTTATATATTATTTTAAATAAAATATATATTAAAAATTAAAAAACTTATTATTTTAAAAGAATGAATATTATAACATGATTAAATAAATAATCTAAGTAATACTCAAATACACTTTTAAAAATATAAAACAAAAAAAAATAAAATTTTTTTTTGTTTCATGTTCAATTTGAAATAAAGGATATATTATTTTTATTTTTATGATAATTGTATCTTTATTAATCAATTTAATTACTACCTATTAATATATATTTCTTAATTTATAAAAATTAATTATTATAATCAATAATTAATAAAATATCAATTGATATTTATTATTCAAAAAAAATGGGAAACATTAAATGAATCAAAAAAATTAATAAATAAAGTATAATAGTTGATTTTAATAATAAAAATTATATGCTATCTCAATTAAAATAATCAAAAAAACTCATTAACCCTAGAACAAAAATGCAAATAAAAAAAAAAGAACCAAATAATATAAAAAACAAACTTAAAAAACTGAATTAAAAAAAAAAAATAAAAGAAAAAAATGTCAAAGTGAATAAAGTACTGAAAGAATAAATGATAATGTAAATATTTATATAAAAAAAGAAAAATCAAAAGAAAAAAAAGACAAATATAATCAAAAAAATACAGACATAAATAATATAAATTCAATAAACAATAACAATAATATTTCTTCTTCAAATTAATAATATAAATAATATATAAAAAAAACAAAAAAATGAAAAAACTATATTAATATATGAAGAACATTAATAAAGGAAAAACAAATTTTGTGTTAGGAGCTTATGATAACAAATTTGATATATTTTATGTTCAAGTTTTGTATAATAAAAAATAAATAAAAAATGAATTTAAATCAAAAATATTTTCAATAGTTAAATTTATAGTATCAAATGAAATTTCAAAAGAAGAAGATTGTTATTTAATTGCTTATGATTTAACATCAATGAGAAGTTAAAATATAGTAAAAAATTTAATAATAGGAAAAATTACTAAATTAAATAAATCAATTATTTTATTTATTAATCAAAAAGATTTAAGACATAAAATTAATATTCCTGATTTAAAAAGTTTTTTTAAAGATTAAAAATATATAGAATTTCAATTTTCTATTAAAGATAGTATTGATGTTTCTTAAGTCTTAAAACAATTAGATGATATTTTTAATTATGAAAATATGAAAATTATAGTTTTATATTTTGTATATTTCATAAAATGTTTTTTACAAAAATTTTAAAAATGTTTTTATTTAATCTTTATAAAGAAATATTATTTGATAAAATAATTAAATTAAATTTATATCCATCTTTTATATTATTTTTTATTATTTTTTTTTCTTATTGAAAAAAATATATTATATTCAGGTTTAATATTTATTGATACCGATTTTTAATAAATTTCTTTGTTAGTTTTCTTTTTTATTAGATTTAGATAAACGATATTTTTTTTCAAGAATTATATTTATTTTATTACTATCAAAAATACTATCATTTAAAATTCTGTTATTTACAAAATTATTTAATTTTCCCATATTTTCAATTAAACTAAACTCTTTATTATTTAAATTATTTTTTTCAATATTTTTTCAAGAATATAATTAGTGATTTCTACATTGTTTTTTTTCATAAAATCATGAACATAAAATAAATTTTTTTCAGAAGTAGACATTAATATAAATAATAAATTACCTTATAAATAAATAATTTAAATTTAATCTAATATTAAAACAAACAAATATTTTAATAAAAATAAATGAGTGAAGAGTAAGATATTTATTTTTATTTTAGAGTTCCATCTCATCATACACATATAATAAGTTATTCATCAATTTCAAATCATTCATATGATTTAAAAGAACAAAATTTCAATCAAAAAAAAAAAAAAGAAAATGAAGATATTTATTCAACTAAAATAATTAAAATTGATTATAATATTGATGATGAAAGAGTTAATGATTTATTTAATAAAATTAATAATCCTACAAAAGGGAAAAAATATTTATTTAATTTCAATAGTGAAAATGACAGTTTAAATGAAAATAATGAAGAAATAAATAATAAAAATAATAATAATAATAAAATAGAAAATAATAAAATAAAATTAAATGATAATATTAATAAAAAACTAAATGGAATAAAAAAAAAAGAGGAAAAAGAATTATTAAAAATAGAAGAAAATAATAAAGAATCTTTAATAGAAGATAAAAAAAAGGAAGAAAATAATAAAGAATCTTTAATAGAAGATATAAAAAAAGAAGAAAATAATAAAGAATCTTTAATAGAAGATATAAAAAAAGAAGAAAATAATAAAGAATCTTTAATAGAAGATAAAAAAATAGAAGAAAATAATAAAGAATCATTAATATATGAAAATAAAGATAATGACTTATTAATAAATGATAAAAAAGAAGAAGAAAAATTAGAAGAAAATTTTGAAGAAAAAAATAAAAATATTAATAATAATTTTAATAATAAAAAGAAAAAAATTCATTATTTTAAATTTAATCAACTATTAAATAAATCAAAAAGTGTAAATGAAATGAAATATAATGATTATAATAGCTTTAGTTATATTTCAACTATAGAAAATAAAAAACAAAAAATAAATAAAAGTTTAAAAGAAACAAATAAAAAGTTAAAAATAAATTTAAATAAAAGTAAAAGTAATATAATAAAAGATATCAATTCATCTTATACTTCCAAAAGCTTTATTAGTCAAGTAAAAAAATGTTCTGAAATTATTAATTTAACCAAATTAGAAATTGATAATTTAAAAAGAGGATTGACTAAAAAAATAAATAAAACAAGAACTTTTGATAGGAATAAAGATTTTAGTTTATCTTTAGATTCTCAATATTATAATTCATTTTGTAAAACATTTATATATAATAATAAAATCAATAACTCTCAATTTAAAAAAGAAAATTTATCTCAAGGAAAAAAAATCAAAAAAGAAAATAATAAGATAAATATTAAAATAAAAAAAGAAAAAAAAAAGGATTCAATAAATCCTTTAAATGAAAAAGTAAAAAATGAAAAAATTAAAAAACAAAAAATTGAATTAAAAAAAATTAATATTAAAAATAAAAAAGATAATCTTAATAAAAATAATAAAAATAAATTTGTAAAAAATAGAAATCAATTAAATCAAATAAAGCAAAAGAAATCTCAAAATATTAATAATAATTCATTAAATTTTAAAAACCCAGATGAAATAAAAATAAATGAATATAATCAAAAATCAAAATCTCTAAACAAATTAAAAATTAATAATAGAATAAATAAATCAATAAAAGAAGATGATGAAGATTATAGTCAATTAAAAACTAATTCAAAAACAAATAATATAATGAAAACAACTAAAACATCTTTTAAACATACTACTCAACTTCGTTCTCAAAGTGGAGCAAAAAGTAGAAAAAATCAAAAATCATTATTATATAATAATGAAATAATAAACGAAAGTAATGAAATTGATCTTTCTTTAAGAAATAAAAATAGTAAAATTGGAATTAAATTAATAAAAAAACCTTTTCAAAATTTAACAAATAAAATTAATAATAATCATAATCATATTTCTTTAGTACACTCTCATAAAAATTTAACTCAAATAGAAGAAATGAAAAAAATAAATAAAATTAATAATGGAATAAATTTTGGTTATGAATATTGGAAAGAAAATCAAATGAAATTAAATAAAATATTAAAAGAAAAATATATTAAAAAAAATTTAATTAATTCGAATTCACAGCCTTTAATTTTTCAAAATAGTTCAGAATTAGAAACAAAAAATAATACATTATCAAATAAAAATTTAAAAAATATAAAAAAGAATAATTATTATAATAATATATATAAAAATGAATTATTAGAATTAATGAAATCACCTATAAATCCTTATTCAATTATTTGGACTGATAAAATATTAAGAAAAAATTTTAATAAAACTATTAAAATAAATGGAACTTTAAATGGTGGAATACCAAAATTAGAAATTTCAATTAGGAAAAATCAAGAAAAATCACATAATTTAACATCAAGAATAAATAACAAATATCCTTCAATTTTTAAATATTTTAATGATTAAAAATTCATAATGTAATTGTGTTAGTATTTTATAAATTTATATAATTTTTTTTATATAAAAAAGGACTTAAAGAAATAAAAAATACATAATTAATTATACTAAAATATTAAAATAATTTTAATTATTTTTTTTATTTATTAAAAAGAAAATGGAACAATTACAAAAGTATATATCTAGAATAACAAATTTCATAAATGAATTAAAAGAAAATGATCCAAAATATCCAAATGATACAATTCATAGAAAAATAAATAGAAAACTATTAAAATATAAAGAAATAAAAATCCTATATGATAAAACTGGAATTCACCCAATTTTTTTTTTATATATTTTATTAATATGTTTAATATTTATATTTATAGGATTTTTTGATAATATTTTAACAATAATAATAGGAACAGCATATCCTTTATATATTTCATATAAAACTCTTCAAAATTATATTAATGATAATGAAGAAGATGAAGATGAAGAAAATGAAGATGAAAATATAAATGATATGATTCAATGGTTAAGTTATTGGGTTGTTTATTCTTTTTTTATTAATATAGAAAGTATATTTAAAAGAATTTTAATTTACATTCCTTTCTATTTCTTTATTAAAGTTATCTTTTTACTCTTTTGTTTTTTACCTCAATATCAATTAAGTGGTTGGATTTATAATAATTTTATAAGAGTCTTGTTTATTAAATATGAACAAAATATTTTGAATATGTCTAATCAAATAATTAAAACTTTGACACATTCTGAAAATGATGATAAAAATACATATAATAAAAGTAAAACAATGAATATTAAAAATAAAAATATTGAAAATGATGATAATAAAAATAGTGAAATAAAATCTGATTCTTATAGAAAAAATGATGAGAAAAAAGATAAAAGAAATAAGAATAACAAAAAAAATGTTAATTAATTAATAAATATTATAAAAGAAGATTATTAATATTGATATAAAATATCTATTAATAAAATAAATATTTCATTTATTTTATAATTTTTTATTCATATTTTCTAAATTAAACCAGATTTTTATCTATTTAAAAGAATTTTTAATTAAAAAGTTTAAATATCATTTAGATTTATTAGACTATTTTTTTTAATTTTTTATTATATTTAAATATCTAAATTATATTTTCATTTTTTGATTCATTAATTTTAAAAAAAATGATTTATTAATATAAATTATTTTTCACAATAAATAATTCATTTTATATAAAATTTTTCCTTTACTTGTTATTTTAAATTATAATTAATAGTTTATTTATTTTTTGATGTCTCCTGAACAATTTTTAATTTTTTTTATATATTATTATTTGATTTTTCATTAATAAATTTTCATAAAAAACTTCTAAAAGATTATTATATTTTTGTTTAAAAAATATTATATATTTAAAAAAAAATTTATTTCTATATTATTTTATATATCAACTATTTTTAATTTTATATAAAAATAGAAAATAAATAAATTAATATAATTATATAATAGAATCAATAAAAAAAATTCCCCATCCGAGACTTGAACTCGGGTCTTCTCGGTGAAAGCGAGATATCCTAACCCCTAGACTAATGAGGATTATTAATATTATTAAATATATTTTTTTTAATATATCAAAAAAGAATATATTGTTTTCAAAATTAAAATTAATTTATTATAATTATATTTTATTTTAAAAAAAATGGGATGTGGTGGTTCTACTTTATTAGAAAGTTTTTTAGGAGATAATTTATCTGAAATTCTTAGAGAATCTAAATTTTTAAATAAAGAATTTAATCCTTTTTATAAAATTTCTTATAATGATTTTGAAATATATTTAAAAACAATTGAAAATGAAAAAAATTTTAATAAAAAAATTGATTTAATAATAAAAAATTATGAATTTAATACTATCGCATCTTCCTTATTTTCAGATGTTTTAAATATGGGAAATAAGAAGTTTAAAAATATTTTTAATGAAAATTATGATTATTCAAATGATATTATATTAATTATTTTTTTATTTACTTCAAGTAATGAAAATGAATTAGAAAAAAAAAAATTACTTCAAAAAATAATTTTTAAAGTTTCAAAAAATTCAAATAATGAATACTTAACTGGTAAACTTTATATTATCATTTTAAATCTTCTTTTTTATTTTTTATTTTCTTTTATATATTTTTTTATATGTATTCCAATTTTAGATAATAATTATAGATTAAATAAAGAAGATATTGAAACTTTATTAGTAAATAAAAAAAGTACTAATTCAATAAAACCTAAGAATTTAAATAATATGATAAATGAATCCTTAATGAAAATTAATAAGAAGATAAATGCTAATGAAATTATATCTAATTTTTTAGTTAAAATTTTTTCACCAATTTCATCTTTAATTGAAGAATCTCCGGATGTTGAAATAATAAAAATAGAAGATTCAAAAATGGAAGAAGTTATATCAAATATTGAAACAATATTTAATATAAAAACATTCATTGATACTTTTGAATTTATATAAATAATATAAAAAATATATTTTAATTTTTTAAATAACAAAATATATTTATAATTAATAAAAAAAGTTAAAATATTAATATTTTATAATATTTAATATAATAAAAATTAAATAAAAAATTATAATAATACAATATGATAATAGTCAAAATTTCCTATTCTGCAATTAAAAATTTTTTACTCATAAAACATTCTAAAAATGCATTTAAAATAAATAACAAATACAGCAATTTTTATCATAATTTTTTCAATAATAAATTGATTTCATATATTTTATATAAAAAAATATTATTTACTTTCATGATTATATGGTTTTCCACAACCGGGACATTTATTAAATTTAAAAACATAAACATTATCATTAAAACATTTATTACATAAAAGACAAGGGCATCCACAATTAAAATTTATAATTCCTTTTTCAATTTTACAAATTGGGCAAATTTTAACATTTTTATCTTCAAAAGAATTTTTTTTCATAAATTTTTTTTTTTCCATTTTAATAACCAATTTCTCTTCTAAAGGAATTTTATGAATAGGACAAATTTCATTATAATCAACTAAGAAAGCATGTTCTTTACATAATCCACAACCACATTTTGAAAAAGAAAAAATTGAATTATCACATAAAATACAATGATTTAATTTATTTTCATTTAATTTTTCTTTTTCATTTATTTTATCTTTTTCAATATCAAAATCATCATTTAAAGAAATTATTCCTGAATTATTAATATTTGTAGTATTTATTATTATATATTGTCCATCATTTGTTTTTTTTTGTTTAACTATTTCAGCAGAATAAACTTTTTGAAATTTGATTTTATTTTTTTTTTTGTAATAAAATACACATATTATAATAATTGAAACACAAAATATTATTGGAAAAATTATTCCTAATATAATTTTTATTTTATATAAACTATCATCTATTTCACAAAATCCATATGAAATTTTATATCCTTTTTCACAATATACACAATCAAATTCAGTACAAAATTTACATTTTCCATAAATTGAACATTCTGTATTGTAACATTTTGAATTTTTTAATTCATATCCTTCTTTACATATTTCACATTGGTTTTTTTTACTACAATAATTACAATTTTGTATAAAACAAGATTGAGAATTTTTTATTTGATTTGCTCTATTTTTATTTTTTAATTCTTTCATTTTTTTATAAAATAATTAAATTTTATAGTATTATTTTTTAATATTTTAAGTTTTTTAATATTATATATATCTTCAATTAAAAAATAAAATATTTAACATTTTTTCTTTTTATTTAAAAACTAATTATTTTTCCATTTGATTATATTATAGTATCAAAAGATAATGTATATACAAATTCATATTAATATTTTTAAAGATATTCCAAATTTAATCCTTTTTTATATTCCTCATAAATTTCATCATTTACATAAAATTTATAATCCAATAAAATAAAAAAATTATATTCCATTAAATTTAATTCTTTTAATGAAACACCAAAAATTTGGCAATAATAATCATTTTGATATATAATATCTTCATTGTATTTTATTGATAATAAAATACTTGAAAATAATAATTTATGTATATAATGTTTATTTATAGGAATATCTTTGATATATAATCTATCTAAATAATATAAACTTAAAATTAAAGAATTTATTTCACATTTTGAATAAAATAATATTCTTGTTAAATAATCTTTTATTGAAATTTCTGGAATTTCATAACTATAAAATGACTCCATTAAAGGAAATTTTTCAATATCTATTTTATTATATTTATATTTATCAACAATATTTTCAAGAACATTTGCTATTATTGATATTAAATTTTGGTTTTTTAAAGACAAACAATCTTCTTCATTTTCATGTTCAGATGAAAATTCATAATATTTTGTTGAATTTTCACTAGTAAAAGAATTTAAAGAATCATTTATTATACTATTATCATTATAGGTTTTATCTATATTATCTATATCATTTTGCATTTTTAAATATTGAAAAAAAATCTATTTAAAATTTTAATATAATATACTATATTAAGAAAAAGAAAATATAAAATGATATAATTTCATCATTATTTTAATATATTTTAAATCACCTTAAAAATTATAATCAAAGTTTTGAATTTTGATAAATAAATTGACTTATATATACATAATTTAATTTAGAAATATTTATTCAATTATATTTAAAAGAAATAATATTAAATAATATAAATAACAAAAAAAAAGTTTTTTAACATTTATAAATTTACTCAAAAAAAGTATATATTTTTTCATTATTTATTCTTTTCAAAACACAAAAATAAACATAACTCAAGAAAAAAATAAATGATATAAAATTATAACATATGAGAGGAAAAAAAAACTAAAAAACTTAATTATTTATATTTTTAAAATTTAAAAAAAAATAATGGAATCAGAATCACGTGAATTAGTTCCAGGAATTTTTATTCACAAAAGTTACATTTCATCCTCTTCAATACCAGGTGCAATAGGAACATATATATGGAATATAGAAGTAAAAACAATGAGTGTTATAACATTAAATTTATCATTTGAAAATTCAGAAAATATTCAAATTGAAAATAATAATAATTCAGAAATTTTAATAACAATAAATCCATATGAAAATAAACAAATAGTAAAAATTACTTTATTTCAAGATTGGGTTTTAAATCCTAAATTTCAATTAAAATTAAATGTACCAAGTAAAGAAATACAAGAAAATTTTATTAAAAATGATAAAAAAATAAATAATGAAAATTTAAAAAAATGTTTAGACAATTTTAAATTCATTCAACTAGAAAATTATCAAATAAATGAAATTGAAAAATTATTTACAGAGAAAAAAATAGATAAATTTGTTGATTTTGATTTTCAGCCAAATGACTTATCAATGATATCAAAAAAATTTTCAAAAGATGGGACAGAAATAAAAGATATTTTAGATTATATAATTGATTGGAGAAGACCAGAAAATTTTATATTATTAAATGATGAAAAAAATGAAGTATATAATATAATAAATGATAATCCAGAACCAAATGATATTATACAAGAAATTTTACCAGATCATAATTTTTCAAGTTCTATAAGTTGTATTGCAGAAAAACCAAATTTAATTAAAAGATTAATTATAAATAATAAAAAAGTATCAAAATTCGGTTTTTATATTATTAATTTATGTATTAATGGATTATGGAAAAAAATATTTATTGATGATTTATTTCCTTGTATTCCTAAATCTAATCCTATGATAACACATTCTCCTTCTAATGAAATATGGATTCTTTTATTAGAAAAAGCTTTGGCAAAAGTTTTTGATTCTTATTATGATTTATTATATGTTGAAAAATGTGATTTTTTATTATTTTTAACTGGTTGTCCTTCTTTTTATTTTTTAACTGAAGAATTAGTTAGAAATGGTATTAATGAATTTTATGATAAAATTTATGACTATGTTTGTAATAAAAATTATTTAGTTATGGCTTTAAAAAAAAATAATGATAATGAAAATGAAAATGAAGAAAATAGTAATTTTAATAATTCTATTATTGTTTATGATTTTGGTTATACTATTTTAGATATTTTAGATAAAGGAAATATTAAGTTTTTTCTTATGAGAAAAGTAATTTTTCAACAAGAAAAAGAAGAATTAATTGAAACTTATCATAACCAAATTGTAAATAAATTTCCTGATTTAAAAAATATTTTAATTCCTGGTACTATTATTTTTTCTTTAGAAGATTTTATAAAAGAATTTACAAATATTAATGTTTGTTATTGTAAAAATTGGGAAGAAAATAGAATAAAAGGATTATTTATACTTTCAAATGAAAATAATAAAAATAATAAAAACAATAATATAATATCTAAATATTATTATCAATTTGAATTAAAACAAAATTCAAATATTATTATTTCTTTATTTCAAGACGAAGATAAATTAAAACAAAATGAATCAAGAAAACCTTTAATGGATATTTCATTAACAATATTAAAATTTGATAAAAATACAAATGAAATTAATCATATTCAAACAATAGACTTTTCAATTACTCCTTCAATTCAAATGGAATTAAATTTAACTGCAGGACATTATATTATTTTTCCCAGAACAAGTGGTTGTTTTATTGGAAAAATTAATGATAATTTCTCTATGAGAAATACTAATTTAAAAGATGAAAATGGACAATTATCAAAAATATTTATTAATGTTATTAAAGATATTTTTGAAAGATATGATTTTTTTCAAAATAATATTTTAAGTTATAAAGAGTTTCATTCTTTAATTGAAAAAATGAGAAATAGTAGAATTGACGAAAATGAATTAAAAAAGATTTTTAATGAATATTGTTTTAATCAAAATGGTATTTGTTTAAAGTGCTTAATTAAGTATTTTTATGATATTTTATCAAAAAATGAAAATTTAATGAGAGAATATTTAAAAAATTTAGGTTATGATAATGATTTATATTGTAATAAATATAGAAATTTTGTTATTGTTTTACATTCCAATATTCAAGTTAATGTTAATCTATATGAAACTTTAAATTCAGGAATAAATGAAAAAGTAAATAAAATATTATTAAAACATTTTGGTGAAATAAAAAAAAATAACAATGAAAATATTATTCCAATATTATTAAGATCTAAATTAAATGAATCTATTATTACTTTAGGTTGTAAAAATAAAACTATGAATAAATTAAAAGTTACAGTTGGGATTAAAAATTTAAATGGCTTAATATTTGGAATAAGTAATGAGAATACAAAAATTATTAATGGAAATGATTATGAATATTTTTTCCAATTTTATATTCAAAATCCTAATGATTTAGAAAATATTGATTTAAGTATTCAAAGTTTAAATGTTTCATAAATATTATTTTTTTACTTTTTTTTTCAATAAAAATAGATAAATAAATAATTTAGATAATAAATTTTTATAATTTAACTCTTAAATATTATATAAAATTTATTTTAATAACAAAAAACATAAACTATTCAAATAAAAATATATTTTTTTATAAACTCAAAAAAAATTATATTTAATTGAAATAAAAGATTATTTAATTGATAAATATAATAATAATAATAACAATTATATTAATTTTAATATATTATTATTTCTTTAAGAATAAAATATAAAATAGAATAAAATTGTTTTTGATTTATTCAGATGGAAATAAATAGGTCAATTTTAATAATTATAAAATAAAACCTTTAAATATTTTTTATTTAATTTAAAATTAAAATATTTTATTCATATCAATTTCTATTTATAATAATAATAAAATTTCTCATATAATTAAAAAAATAAAAAATATAAAGAAATAAAACAAATAATAAAATAAGACTTTTTTTATAATAAATAAAAATCATTCTGAAGTGATATTAACATTTATTGTTCCTGATTTAATTTTTGGAAAACTATCTTGAGATTTATATTTATAAATTTGACTAGTGTTTCTTTTTCTTAAACCTAAATTTTTAACATTTATTTCTCTATTATCAATAAGACTATTAAATTTTTTATCATGAAATTTTTTATCATCATTATTAGTATTATTTGTTGGAATAATAGAATTTGAAGAAAAAGTATTTTTTAATTTAATATTTTTTTCATTTTCTTTTTTAAAAAAAGATACTATAGGAGAATAAATTCTCATATTTAATTTTTTTTGAAATTCATTTTGAATAGTATTAAAATCCTTATAATTCTCTATAGAAGGTTTTTTATGAAATAATTCAACATTAATTTTATTTAAATCAAACATTGTTTTAAAAGATTTATTTCTTTTATTTTTATTTAAACCTGATTTATAACCAAAATAATTTTTTTCAATTTTAGCAATTTTTTTTACTACTTTAACATCAGGACTTTTATTATATTCATCTTCATCACTAAAAGTATTATCAAAAACTTGAATTTCTTCAAATTCATTTTGCTGTTTTGGAAAAAAATTTGCCCTTTCTGCTTTTCCTTTTCTTACTATTGTTTTAAAAACTTCATTCATACTTTTATTAAATTTTTTTTGTACTTTATTTCTATTATATTCTTGTAATAATTCACTTAAAATATTTTTAGTAGTTTTTGTTCTATTTTTTAATCTTATATCAATATTGTATTTTGTTTTGTTTTTCTTATACCAATCATCATGTTTTACTAAATCACTTGTATAATTTGATATATTTAAAAAAAATTTCATTTTTAATCTACTAAATAATAATCTTTTTTCTCTTATATTTTTTATTTCTTTATCATATTTTTTTTTCTTTTTTTCATTTCTTTTTTTTTCTCTTAAACTTTCATATTCAAATTTATTTTTTTTTATTACTTTATTTTCTTCTTCATTTTTTTTTCTTAAAAATGTTAAATAACGTTCTAATAATACCTCAATATCAATTCCCTGATCTAACATTATATTTATTTCTTTTGAAATATTTTGCTTTAATAATTCTTGTTTCATTTGTTTATTATCTATTTTTTTTCCTTGTTTTGATAAAAACTCCAGTAAAGTTTTTTTTTTTTCTTTTTCTTCTTCTTCAATTTCTTTAGATAAATCTGAAAACAAATATATTTCAATTTTGTTAATTTTTCTTTTATTTATATTTTCTAAATTTTCCGTATTTAAATTTTTATTTTTTTGATTTTTTATTTTAGTATTATCTTTAATTTTTTCTTCAATATTTGACGCTTGAATTATTATGTCTATTATAAAATTACAATAAATATAATTAAAAGTTCTAAAAAATTGTAAAATTATTTTACAAATTGATTTATAATCTTTAATTAAATAAGGTTTTGTTGAAATAAATTTACTTAAATCAATACAATTTTTATTATTAAATAAATTAAAAATTTTATCTAAATCATTTTTTGAAATTGATTTTTCTTTTATTCTCATATTAAAAACTAAAATTGATTTAATCATTTTTTCACATTGAATATAATTTCTTTGTATAAATCTGATGATACCTTTAATTATTTCTTCTTTTTTATATGCATATTCTTTTGATAAAATATTACTTTGTTTATTTCTATTTATATTAACAAATTTATTTATTAATTCAGGTTCATCATAAAATAATTTTATATTTTGTAATTTTTCTTTAATTAACTCATGAATTGATTTTATTTCATTTTGATTTTGACTTATTTCTTGTTTTAAATTAGTTAAATTGTTTAACATTCTATTTAATTTATTAAATTTTGAAATAAAAATTAAATTTTGATTTTTTACATGATTTACAACTTGAACTAAATCTTTTAATTTTAGATACTTTTTAATTAAATTCAATTTCAAATAATTTTGAATTGTTTCTTTTCTTAATATTTTATTATCTTGAAATATTTTTTGATTTTTCCTTTTTTCAAAAGGTAAAATTTTTTTTCTTCTTAAAATTTTTTTTTTTAATTTATGAATATTATCTTCAGTGATTTTAATATTTTGTTTTAAATCTTTTAGAGAAAATTCTTCTTTAGTTAAAATTTTTTTTTTTATATTTTCTTCTTCAACAAACATTAATTTAGATTTTAAATTAAAATTTGACATAGTATGAAATAGATGATTCTGTACTTTTTCTTCATTATTAATTTTTAATTTGATTAATTTATATTTTTCATATTGTTTTTTTATTGTCATACTTTCAATAAATTCTAAATGTAAATTTTTTTTTAAATTCATATTTTCGATTTCAAGTTCTGATTTTATATTTTTATACATTTCAATTGCTTGAGTAAAAGTCTTTATTTGTACTTCTAAATCTATTTTTTCATCTTCTTTTTCTTTTATTTTATCATTATTTTTTAATTTTAAATTTTGTAATAATATATAATTAAATTGTTCATTAATTGATTTTAATATTGTTTTTTTTTGCATTATTAAAATATCATTTTTATTCATTTTTTTTTGATATTCTTCTATTTGTTTTTCATAATATTCAATTGCATTATCTAAATTTGTATATTTTGATTGTTCATCTATTAAATAATTCATTAAATCTTTTTTTGCTTTTGAAAATTGTTTTTCATTTTTGATTAAGAAATATGATTTTGTTTTATTTTTTTCTTGATTTATCTTTTTTTCTTCTTTTTTTATATTTTCTCTTTTATTTTTTTCCTTTTCAAATGAATTTTTCAATATGTCTTCTTTAAATATTTTATTTTTTGGTTTAATAAATTTTTGGCTTAAACTTTTTTTCTTTTTCTTGATTTTTAGTTCTGTAATTAATAAACTATTCATTTATTTTTTTATTAATTTAATATTAAATTATTTTATTTTTTTTAATAAGTTTAAACTAATAAATATTTTAATTTCTGTTTTTTTTTTTTAAACATATAATTTTTAATCTTTATTAATTCAATAAAAACAATTTAAATCAATTTATATGAAATATTAACTTCGAAAAAAATCTATTTTTTAAATATTAAAAAACAAAATATAAAATTTTCAAAAAAAAAATAAAACATAAAAAACAAAAAAAAATAAATAAAATGCAAAGAGTAGAAAGAAAAAGAAAAACACTTCGAGATGTATCTCTTAATTCAGATGATTCAATTCCTTCATTTTCAATATCAAATTCATATTCAGTTAAAAGTTTATGTAGTAATTTATCATCAGTTCATTCAGAAAAAATAGAAGTTCATTTTGAAAATGAATTTCAATCTG
>JAEEGL010658312.1_pt1 | contig 21405 bp, 8 predicted proteins | sample 9134231 | NCBI WGS metagenome assembly JAEEGL01 (sample SAMN16246548, study PRJNA631951) | gut metagenome | biome: gut microbiome; feature: rumen; material: fiber-attached | host: Bos | place: Iran: Karaj | collected 2018-10
GATGTTTATGTCAGAAAGTCCCACGCAGTTATAGAATGCTCTGTAGCTTATGCTCTCCACGTTCTCCGGAAGTTCTATGCTTACAAGATTTCTGTCTTCTGCAAAAGCATAGGCTCCTATGGTCCTACTCTCATCTCCTGCTTCTATCGTGATCCCGGAAAGACCGCTCATATGTGCAAGTGAATACTCTCTCAGTGTCCTGACTGATTCAGGGATCGTGATGCTCTCAATAGCGGTGCATCCATAAAACGCATATGATTCCAGAGACTTTGTCCCTTCCGGGATATTTATCACCTTTAGCCTTGTACAGTCCCTGAACGCTCTTGATGCGATCGATGTAAGCGTCGATGGCAGTTCTACCTCTTCGAGGTAATCATCTCCCTCAAACGCATATGCAGCCAGGCTGACCACACCCTCGGGTACTGTGATCTTCTTCAGTTTCGAGCAGCCTTCGAACACGTGGCCATAGTACGTAGATATACCGGATGAGTACGTGGCAACACTCGTCAGTCCAACAGGATAATTTATCGACTCAAGTGCAGTACAGTTGTAAAAAGTTCTGTACGAAACGGACTTTATTGAAGCCGGAAGATCAATCTCTGTCAGACCTGTACAATTCGCGAATGTATATGCCCCTATATTACTGATACTATTGGAAAGCTGTATCTTTTGAAGTGAGGTGCAGCCGCTGAATGCATTTACGCCTATGCTTGTGACTCCGGTTGAAAACTCAATATGATCCAGTCTGGTGCATCCCTGAAAGCAGTTATCCCCAATGCTCTCCAGGCTTTCCGGCAGCTTTACTTTTTCAATATTTGTGTTCCCCTTGAAAGCAGCACTAATGCTCCTTACTGTATACGAGCCGATATTTTCAGGTATCTCAAGAACTGTTGCATTTCCTTTATAACCCGTAATTGATACAAAACTGCCGTTTAAAACCGAATAAGTGAAATCATTATCTTCCCCCATTACCCAGGGAATCGATATTCTTTTTGCCATCACTGTATCTACTATGGCATCTTTTTCTACTTCAGCGATGTCTACCGAAGCAGGTGTCATCTCATAACCTGCCTTGTAGAATGATATGTTGATGGAGTGACCCACAGGTATGTCTTCTGCCGTCCACTCTCCTTTAATATCTGTCAGAACATTATCCAGTACCTTCCGGTCTGTCATGTCATAGATCATGACATTTACATCTTCAAGTGCTTCAGTCCCACATTTCACTGCACCTGAAATGCTTGTATATGCCATGCTTATTTCTTCAGTGGAAAACGCTATGTTATTCGCATTTGCATAGCTCTGCGCTGTACTGCCTTCTTTGCCGTAAATGACCAGTATGCTGTCGCCCTTAAAGGCGTTATTTCCTATAACAGCCTCCGGATTGCCTATATAGATGCAGTCCATGGCAGTACAGTTCTCAAATGCAGAAACTCCTATCTTATCAACAGTATCCGGTAAGATTATTCTTACAATAGATTTTGCTTCTCTGAACAGGTAATTTGGGATTGTAGTTGTTCCATTTGCAAAACTTATAGTCAGAAGCGAACTGCACCCCTCAAATACGTTTCCGTAATAACTTGAGATACCTGACTGATATACAGTGCATTTTTCAAGTTTCGATGGGTATGTGAACTTCTTAAGTCTTGTGCATTTATAGAATGCCCTGTACTGTATGTCCTCCACTCCGTCTGGCAGCACGATGGATATCAGTGATTCATCTTCACTAAAGGCATATGCCCCTACTTTATTGAGCTGGCTCCCTTCCTCAAACGTAATGGAAATAAGCCCTGTCATTCCTGACAGTGCATAGGCTCCGATGCTTGTTACTTTCCCAGGAATCTGCAGCGTCTTGATGCCGCTGCAGTTCATTATTGCTCTTTCACTTAGCGCAGTGACATTCTCCGGTATCTCCAGTTCTTTCAGTGAACTGCATCCCTCAAAGCATCTGGAAGGCAGTGCCTTCAGTGTCGTCGGTAGCTTCACCGTCTCAAGGGATGAACAGCTCAGGAAGGCATAGGAAGGCAGAGTCTCAACTCCTTCCTTTACTTCCACTTCCTTTAACGAAGTACAGCCTTCAAATACTGCTCCGTAGTACGTTGATATGCCAGAAGTATATGATGGGCATGTAGTCCATCCTGTGGGGATGTTTATGTCAGAAAGTCCCACGCAGTTATAGAATGCTCTGTAGCTTATGCTCTCCACGTTCTCCGGAAGTTCTATGCTTACAAGATTTCTGTCTTCTGCAAACGCATAGACTCCTATGGTCCTGCTCTCATCTCCTGCTTCTATCGTGATCCCGGAAAGACCGCTCATATGCGCAAGTGAATACTCTTTCAGTGTCCTGACTGATTCAGGGATCGTGATGCTCTCAATAGCGGTGCATCCATAAAACGCATATGATTCCAAGGATTCTACTCCCTCCGGGATATCCATGCTTTTAAGACTTGTACAGTCTCTGAACGCTCTTGATGCGATCGATGTAAGCGTCGATGGCAGTTCCACTTCTTCGAGGTAATCAGCTCCCTCAAACGCATATGCAGCCAGGCTGACCACGCCCTCGGGGACTGTGATCTTCTTCAGTTTCGAGCAGCCTTCGAACACGTGACCATAGTATGTAGATATACCGGATGAGTATGCGGCAACACTCGTCAGTCCAACAGGATAGTTTATCGTCTCAAGCGATGTACAGTTATAAAATGATCTGTAAGAGATAGACTCTATTGTCGCAGGAAAAACAATTTCTTTCAAACCTGTACAATTTGCGAATGTATATGCTCCTATATCTTCAACACTCGGAGAAAAAGTAAGACTGTCAAATGAGGTACATCCCGAAAATGCATACGCGCCTAACACCTCAACCTTATTGAAATCAGGAAGTTCAAGTGAAGAACAGCCACTAAACGCATGATCTCCTATCGTTTTCAACGCATTTGGAAAGCTGATATTATTAAGTGCTGTACAATCACTAAATGAACTATTGCCAATAGAAATAATCGTATCGGGTAATCTTACAGAAATTATTTTTTTGTTATTCTTGAATGCATTATCCGCAATTATCTGTACTTCATAGCCGTCAATTGCCGACGGAATAGTAAGCTCTGTATCACTTCCGGAATACCCGGTAATAGACACATAGCTTCCATTAAGAATTGAATATGAATAATCACCAAAACTATCCCCTTGCAATTCTTCAACATCGTCAACTTCATCTTCCAGCAAACTAGTATTAGACTCAAAAACATTTCTTTCTTCGACGATTTCTTCTACGTTTTCGTCATCATACTCGATGTATTCGTCACTCTCCAAGTCATCTTGCGTTTCTTCATCACTTAATACATCTTCATCCTCAAAAGAGGGAGTTTCATACTCATCATCAGTATACTCATCAGAAATTTCTTCCAAAGCTGTAAAGCTAACATCACTGGTATATGACTCACTTTTGACAGGAGCTAATTGGTTCGCCATAGAAGCCAGCCCTGCTGACATGTCACTTATTTGATTATGAATATCTATTTTTTCAACACGATAATCATAATCCCTGGCATATACGTATTTGCTCGAAGTTATGCCAAGCATACAAAAAGTCATTAACCCTGCAACAGCTCTAAAGAAATTTCTATTCATTTATGCTACCTCCAAGAATAATAAGACGTTATTATGCCAGATAATAATCATTATTTTACTAATGTTATCTGCCAATAATTTTATATATAATCGTATCGTTGTTCAACTAAATTCTAATTGCAAGAGGAACAGTTAAAAAAAATTTTTTGATCATTCTAATACTTCCGGCACAAAAATCATTATAAAAAGCCATAATCCAATTCCTGATTCGGATTATGGCTTTTTAATAGTGAAACAGTGATTTAAAAAGTCTATATTACAAAAAATAATATGGAATGTATATCAGTTAAAATATGGTCTGATGACCTTATTCACAACCTTCAGCATTGCATACATAATGAAGTAAGGAACTGTCCGCTTGTCGGACACCCTTAGTTCATATACGTTTAAATGATAATCCTCATGAGTCATATATATGGCTCATGATACAAAGACACTTAAGCGGATATGAACTTGGGAAGATTGATCAAGCCTCACCTGCCACCATATCATCCCACACAAAAACCCAGCCCATGGGGACCATCATTTCGGTCCCCATGGGCTGGGCACTAAATCATTATTCCAAATTGTATGACTTCTTAGCTGAAATTACAGAAATCCGCACTTGGTTGCACCTTGCATCCATTACTTGCGCTGAGGATTAAGGATTAATCTTAATCTTAGCATTCACCTTATCCGGCGTGGTGCTACCGGTGTAATAAACCTCTAGCGGTACAGTCTTGGTGACGAACTTGGTGATGGCCTGCTCGATCTTTTTAATTATGCTCGTCTCCACATAGCCATCCACAAACTCCAGCTTGTATACACCATTGCCAGTCTTTGTGATCTTCATGGACTTATTGTAAGCTTTGGAGATCTTTACATCGCTGATAGCGTTGACGCCTGCCGTCTTAGGTGCGATGTAAACAGTTGCGCTTCTTGCAAAGTCTCTGTTGACGAGCTTTATAGGTGAAGGCTTAACTGTTGTACCGGTCTTGCCACGGACAACCTTGAAGTTCACAGTGGTAGTCAGGCTCTTAATGCCTCCCGAGTATACAAATCGTGTAGTAATTTCAGCCTTGTAGGTTCCTGCGGCCAGGTTGCAGCCCGGCTCTCTCCTAAGAGTTATACTGTTACCATCTCCGGTGTAAAGCATCCTGAAGTTGCCATATTCTGGAACTGTCTTTCCACCCACAACCCTGGTCACATTGGAAACAGTGGTAAAATGTAAATCCGCATCAGCCACGTATGTATTCTTAAAGCTTACCGTGAAAGTAACATTGCTCGTATCCTTCACTGCGTCAATACTGCCCTTTGCCTTGGCTTTGATAGCTGCCTGGTTCTTAACAGGATTAAGCACTGTAACCTTAAGTGTCGCAGTTCCCACCTTTCCGGCAGGTGCATCCTTCGGAGCAATCGGGGTAAGCTTCACGTCGAAGGTCTTACCAGCAAACTTCCCTATATCATCGTAATCCGGAACAAGATGGATATAAGCATTATAAGGCTCGTAATCGGCAGTCATCACATATGCTTCAAACGGAGCGTCCTCAGACATCGTGATCTTGTATACATAGTGCCAGGAGAATGCGTCCGTTACTTCAATGTCATAATATGTGCCATTGAAGATGCAATCCGGATTAACACTGAGCTTGGTCATCGCCAGTTTAGGTGTATACTTCGTGCTGGCGATCTTTGTGCTGTAGCTTCCATAGATCATGCTGTTCGTTATGTTGAATCCGGCCGTCACAGTGATTTTCTGGCCTTCAAGCCCCTTGCCCACAAACGGATATTCACCGCTGCCCGTTGTCTTCTGAGCCACACGCAGAGTAGACGTGGTAGTATTATAATCCCTGTCAAACAGATCAGTAACGTCGGTGCCGTTCTTCAGGGTAACCTTAAACTCATCCGGTCTCCTGCCATACAGGTTGATGTTCTTTCCTGTAAAGGTCATGGTGATTATCTTTGAAGGAATGAACACATCGATGCCGCCTGAACCCTTAACGGATACGCTTGTCTTTGCAACGCTGGCAGCTGCAACGGTCTTAACTGTCACGATCTTGGCAGCGCCCGCTCTTCCACTCTCGTAGTTGAAAGGAATGATCTGCAGCTTGTAGGTGGTTCCTACAGTGGTATTGCTGTTGACGCCCACCATTACTGTTCCGTCACTATATCCGGCTTCATATTCAACGTCCACGTAAAGCGCTTTTCCAAGGCGATTGCCCTTGGCATCCAGCACGTTGTAGCCAACCATCGTTTTTTTGTCAGTTAGTCCGGTAAAAGAGATTCCGATCTGCTGGCAGTCATTGGTCTTGCTGTTCAAAGTAACTGTCGTCCTATCAACTTTAAGCTTGGGCGCAGAGCTGGTTACTTTGTACTTAACAGTAACGAGCACGCTGTACCCGGTCTCAAGATTGTTGACCTCGGAATCGTCCAGAACCGCCTTAACCTTGAAGCTTCCGCTCTTGGTAACAGGGATAGCGCTTGTGCTCCTGATAGATGTCTTGTTTACAACCTCAAAGCCCAGTTTTGCCAGGGCCTTTGCGTCAACAGGAACCACCTCTTTTACCTTGGCACCGCTAAATGGGATTGCCCTGGTCTCAAGGGTTGCGAAGTAAGAGTCAAACTCAAGGGTTCCGCCAACGGTCACATCCTTAGTGGCCGGCTTGGTGCTTCCAAAGGTCACTGTCATGTTCTCAAGTGTCGTAAAGGAAATGGTATTACCATAAACATTTGCGGTGATATTGAAGCCGGTTATGAATTTCTTCTTCAAAAGAGCTGATATCTCCTTTGAAGTCATATTCATGATGTCATTTGTTGCCTTGAGGTTGATGGACTTGCCATCCTCGTCAACGCTGACGGTAACGAGCTTACTTAGCTCCTCATTGGTGAGCTGCACAGTCCCGATTATCTTATACTTCAGATACTGGCTCTGGTTCGCAATTCGAGTCCTTATGGTTACAGGCACCAGGTTCTTTCCGCTGTAGATCTGCACCTTCATTGCAGTCTCGGACAAGTGCGCCTCAACCTGAGGAATATCCCTTCTGGCTACCAGGTGTACCCTGGCAATAACAGGTCCCTCTACTATCGTGGAATTGCCATAAGAAGCGCCGTTTTTGTATTTGGCAACGAAGTCCACGTCATTGTCATCGGACAGATTGCCAACACTGAGCAGGCAGGTGCCATTGGTTCTTTTTGCAAGGGTCACATTTGCATCATAGATGTACTCATCTTTGTCAGGCTCAGTAAAGCCCCATGTCAAATACAAGGGATCCAGGTCGTCGAACGCGATGGTCCTTGCGGTTGCGCCTTCTCCTGCTGTTCCACCAGCCAGCTCTACCGTAATGTTCATGCCGCTCTGAATGGGCATGGTATCAGTATTAAAGTTCAGGGACTTAACATCATGGGAGTAGCCCTTTGTAACACTGAATCTGACGTAGTCGCTAAGTATGGTCTCATCAATCGGCTTTCCCACTGCGTCTTTGATTTTGTAGTTGGCATAGGTATAAGCAAACTCAAAGAGTCCCGGGGTGAATCCTTCTGCAAAAGAGAGGGTTACAGTATCCCTCAGCCATACTCCTTTTTCATTCTTTTCAATTGAAAAATTGATCCCTCTATCGGCTGGCTCAATCTGCTGCCTTTTTCCGTCGGTTATCTCGTAAACAGTCCAGTCAATCCAGCGAGGATCCACAATCTTGCCGTCATTATAGGTCTTTACTTTGAAGGTAATAGTATTATCGGACTTGATCTGCATTGTGGCTTTGGAAATATCCGAGTACCCATATTGAACATAGGTTGAATTAAGCGGAAGGGCAACCTTGACCTTGCAATAACTGTAAAGAGCAGGTTCCGTCTTGGTGTATTTCGCTACAACGTAGAATTCATCAAGGTTTTCAAGGCGATATGAGGCGTCAAAGCCTATATATCCTCTCGACTGATTATAGCTTGATCTCCCTGCAGAGACGCCCTGATAGTAACTTAGCAGCTCTGTCCCGTCATTATTCGGAGAGATCCAGTAGGAAATATAATCAGGATCAAGTACGGATCTCGCGTTTCCTTCCTGAACGCCCTTAGCTATAAATGAAACAGTCTCATTGATGGTCCTGACCGTCATATTTGGACGGTCCATGGTTATAGCGGTGACAGGCTTATAGTATTTAGGGATTATTCTTGCATAAGCCAGTACTGGCCTATCCACCGGTACCAGATGGTCTTCAGCATCATAATAGTCGTTGTTATACCTTGTTCTTACTTCTACAGTAATTCCGTCAAAAGCTGTGCCATAGCTTAATATCTTTTTTCTATAAGGCTTGTCGGTGGAATTAGTGAGTGTAAGCCCATGTGCTGCCATTCCATCTGCATCCAGCACCTTATCATTGGTAACATCGTAAACTTCCCAGATAAGCTTATTCTTGTCATAGTCGTTTTCCGTCTGCATATCTATAGTGAGAGGCCTGGAGATATCATAATCTTCAAGTATGCTGGTGTCCCAGAACTCAACTCCGTTACTAAGGTAGCACCACATTTCGATCTCACGGGGAACATAGATGGCTACTTTTAATTTGGCCTCATATTTCGCCCCATTGTCATCATAATAAGCATTTATGACAAACACTGTTCTTGGCCATGCCATGAACTCAAGGCCAGTAAACTCTAAGAAGAACTGCGTGTCTGCTACTGACAGTCTGACCTGGTCTCTCTCTGCCAGTGAGAGCCCATCAATACTGTAGGTGAGGTTGTTGGTATTAAGAATTTTAGTATTCCCTGTACCTTCAACTTTAAATCTATACATTTTAGTCACATCAGTGATCGTCAGCGTTGAAATATTAAAGGCAATCCCGTCAGTGCTCATGAGCTTGCTGCTCTCTTCCGTTGTATTCAGGGCAGCATCATTAAGCTCCTCTTCCGGAAGCTCATCTTCGCTCACGTCGCCCACGATGTCATCCTCTATCAGGATATCGCCATCCTCAAGAGTCTCAGCTCCATCAGCACCCTCAGACACCGTAGCATCATCTTCGCTGACAGCGGCTTCGTCAGCCATATCCTCAATAATTACCGCATCCCCCGGCACAATATCCGGGGCATCCGGAACAGCTTCTGCGATTCCCTCCGTCTCGGTAACCTCTGACAGCAGAGCCATGCCGCTTCCCACTGCCATGTCCGCGATTGGGTCGTCATAGGCACATACCGTAAAAGACATGCACCATATCATGGCGTACATCGCCAGCCCGAGACGTGTTATCCTTGTAAGTATCCGTCTTCCTAACATAGAGTTTCCTCCTCGATTAATATGAAAGCTTAATAATATGATGTAAGGCCTGCAAAGGACATAACGCTAATTAATAATGCGTTATGTCCTTTACCCCTGTCATTGCTTTATGGATTAATCTTAACCTTGGCTTTTACCTTATCGGGAGTAGTACTTCCATAGTAGTAAACCTCCAGCGGTACTGACTTGGTAATGTACTTTGTAAGGACCTGCCAGCCCTTCTTGCCCTTGCTGCCCTCTACATAGCCTTCTACAAATTCCAGTTTGTAGACACCATCAGAGGTCTTTGTTATCCTCATAGACTCATTGTAGGCCCCGGTAATCTTTACTGTCCTGATGGCGTTGACGCCAGCAGTCTTAGGTGCGATGTAAAGAGTTGCGCTCCTTACGTAGTCTCTGTTAATGAGCTTAATAAGCGAAGGCTTAACTGTTGTTCCGGTCTTGCTACGGACAACCTTAAAGGAAACAGTTGTGTTGATATAGGCCATCCTGCCATCCTTATCGAGGATATGCCCGCTCACATACGCCTTATAGGTGCCCGCTTCTAAATTGCCCCCTCTTCTGATAACTATAGGATCGTTATAGTAGCCGCTGTTTCTGTTGAACATATATGTAACATCTTGTTCTTTTCCCTTTACAGCTTTCGTTATCTTAATGAGTGAAGCATATCTGTACGTATTGTTTGTCACATAGGTGTTCTTATAGGTAAGAGTAATGGTGACATTCGATCCGTCTTTTACTGCATCGATGCTGCCCTTTGCCTTGGCGGTCACAGATGCCTTGCTCTTTGCCGGATTAAGGAATGTTATCTTACATACTGAAGTTCCTCCCTTTTTATCCGGAATATCCGGAGTAATCTTTACTCTAAAAGTCTTTCCGGCTAAGGTTGAAGGATCAGTGCCATTTACTTTGACGCGAATAACCGCACTTCTGAGACTGCCTATTCTCTGCGCTACTAGCGGTACACTCTGACTCTTTCCGTCATCCAGTGCGATCGAGTAATTGTAATATCCGGAATAATTGTCAGTTATTGGAATATCAACGAAGGAGGACTTATTCATGTAATCCGGATTTACGCTCACCTTAGTAAGACCAAGCTTAGGAGTGAACTTAGTTGCTGCTATCTTTGTGCTATAAGTGCCATTAACGATACCTTCTGTGGTGTTATAACCAAGCTTTATATTTATGGTCTGGCCTGCAAGTCCCTGCTCGAGGAACGGGAATGACCCTATAACGCCTTCGGTTTGCTGTGCCAGCCAAAGGGTGTTGTTCCGCTCGGTATATTCAAGCTCAAACTTCTTGGTTATCTCAGTACCGTTTTTCAGCGTGATATTGAGGTAAACAGGCTTTTTTCCGTACAGATCCAGGTTCTTTCCTGTGCTGGTAAGATACAGGATCTTGGAAGGAGCGTAAACATCAAGTCCGCCTGCTGCCTTAATGGTAATGCCAGTCTTTGCAGCATTGGCTGCAGTAACTGTCTTGATGGTCACTGTCTTGGCTGCTCCCTCTCTGCCACCTGCAGTGCTGTATGGCATGATCTGAAGCTTATAGGTCGCTCCGACAGTGGTATTGCTGTTGGTGCTTACAGTTACTGTTCCGCTACTACTTCCGTAATAATAGCTCTTGCTAACAGTAAGCATTCCCTTGGCTTCATTATTCTTGGAATCAAGGAGCTTACACTTCACATCTGTATAATCATTCTGAACTCCAGTGAGATTCAGCGTAATAAGCTGTCTGTCCTGGGTCTTGGGATTTAAAGTAATAGTTGTCTTATCAACTGTAAGCTTAGGCGCTGTGCTAATTACTTTGTACTTAACCGTGACAACCACGTTGTAGCCGGGCTCCATGTGGTTGATCTCGGAGTCGTCCAGGATTGCCTTAACCTTGAAGCTTCCGCTCTTTGTTGTGGGAACGTTTGCGGTGGTCTTAATACAGGTGGTTCCTTCCACAACTTCAAAGCCCAGTTTTGCCAGGGCCTTTGCATCAACAGGAACAACCTCTTTTACCTTGGCTCCGCTAAACGGGATTGACTTGTTCTCTTTTGTATTGTAATAGGAGTCAAACTCAAGAGTACCGTCAACCGTCACATCCTTGGTGGCCAACTTTGTACTTCCAAAAGTCACAGTAAGGTTCTCAAGAGTCATGAGCGTCCTAACATTACCATAGACATTTGCGGTAATGTTAACGCCGGTGGTATACTTCTTCTTCAAAAGAACTTTCAGCTCTTTTTCCGCATCATCATTAGCACGCAGGTTGATAGACCTGCCATCCTGGCTTGGAACTGCAGTCACATACTTACTAAGTTCAGAATCTGTAAGAGTAACGCTCTTTATTCTGTAGTTCAGATACTGAGGTTTGGTCTCATTGGTGTCCCTTATGGTAACAGGCACAAGGTTATTGCCGTTATAGACCTGCACCTTGACAGCGGCCTCGGACAGGTGTGCCTCAACCTCAGGAATAGGAAGCTTGGGCGTAAGATGAGCACGCTCTTCAACGTAGTTTTTATTATAATCATATGGATATCCCTTGTTGTAATATCTTGCTACAAGGTCATATTCCGTAGTATCAGTTAGCTCTCCAACATTAATTGTGCAGACCGTCTTATTCTGATTCCATGTAACCGGAAGCGAACTGATATTAAAGATACTATTATCGCCCGGTTTTGTAATTCCCCAACGTAAGCGGTATGGATCAAGTTCTGTTGCAGGAATTTCCTCTCTTATGGAGCCATTCTCGGCAATTGCACCGGTGATCGGTATGGTGATAGTCTTATTGCTCTCAATGGTGTAATCCGTATCGCCCAGCATGATCTGCGTTACATTATAGTTGTAGCCTCTGCTTATATTGATATAGAAGGTGCTGCTCAGCTCATCGCCGACTACTTCCTTGCCATCAACATCCGTGTATTCGTTATCATAGTTGGCGGTCAGCTTGAAAAGACCCGGTTTAAAGCCTGTAGTCCTGAAGTAGATCGTCAGCCTGTTCCTTAGTTCGATACCAAAATCGTTGTCATACTTAAGGACAAGCCCCCTTGCATCAGGATCAGGTATAGAAACAGTCTCACCATCAATAACCTCTTCATACGTCCAGTGAACCTGCTTTCCATCAATACCCAATGTCTTGTTGCTGTTTATAAGGTCAAGCCAAATCGACCAGTTTGTATCTCCGCTCCAGGTCTGACCGTCCATATTAGTGTCGCCCCAATAGATCGCAACATCCTTAACCGGCAAGACCACCTTAATATGGACGAAGTCTGAATACATCTCCTCGGTCTGGTTATATCTGGCAACAACATAAAAATCATCAGCGGCCCCGTAGTAAGTAGAATAATAACCCGGGAATGTCACCGCGGAATAATCGATCCGAACGCCATTATAATTGGTCGTCAGATCATCCAACGTACCTGTTGGAGAAATAAAGTACTGAAGGTAATCTGAATCAAGAGGATTTCCATCCTGGTCCGTTGCTTTGATAGGAAAACTCTCATTGATTCTTCTCAGAGTGGTGTTCACAGTCTCAAACTTTATCTCTGAGGCAGTAGGATACCACCTGGGAATAAGCTCCTTATAATCGGTAACACTATCTGCATTTATTGTATGATTAAGGGCATCTACGTATGTGTTATCATGAATCGCTCTGATACCGATGGTATGGTTCGTAAAATTCTTGCCAAACCAAAGGGTTTTTCCGACTTCTGTATACGTAAAGCGAGTTGATTCGACCTCAGTAAGACTGAGGTAATCAGGATCCATTGTCTTAAAATCTATCGTCTTATTACCGTCAGTAACATCATAGAATTCCCAGGAAATCCTATCGAGATCGCACGGAACTTCTGTCACGATAATATCAAAGGTGATGTTATTGTTAGTACGCCAGTCCCTGATGTACTTATAATAATAATCTGCTCCATTAACACCTATATCTATATCCCAGCATGGCACATAGACCACAACAGGACAGGTTGCCGTAAACTCTGCATCGTCTGTCGTATAGGTTGCTTTAATCTTGCAACTGAGATACTTTGCCCCCTCTAATTGATACGTGGCATATATATATCCGGTTCCGTCTTCTTTTTTACCAAGTGTAATGTAGTCCCCCCACTCCTCCGGAGAAACATCCACAAGTGTATATGTAATATTCTCTGGATCAAGGGTTTCAAGGCCGCCTATTCCGAAAACTGAGAAGGACTTATTTCCGTCAGCACTCCAGGCATTGTAATATATTGTTGTGATGGTTATTCCATCAACATCAAACTCTATCCCCTCAGTCCCCATGAGCTCGCTGCTCTTCTTTGTCTCATTGAGGGCAGCCTCAAGAAGCTCCTCTTCAGGAACCACTTCGTCTTCGATAGGCTCGTCTTCGATAGGCTCGCCCTCGGCGTCATCCTCTATCAGAATATCGCCATCCTCGGTGGTGGCATCTTCGCCCTCCTCTGAGATCACTGCATCATCTTCGCCCGGCTGAGCCGAAGCATCACCCGGGAAAGAATCCTCTGTTGTATTCAAAACATCCGGTGGAGTAGGAGAAATCTCCGGATCCTCAGGGCCATCCACCCCTTCGGAAGGTACCTCAGTAACCTCCGACAGCAGAGCCATTCGGCTTCCCACTGCCATGTCAGCAATCGGGTCATCATAGGCACATACCGTAAAAGACATGCACCAGATCATGGAATACATCGCCAGCCCTAGACGTGTTATCCTTGTAAGTATCCGTCTTCCTAACATAAGCCCACCTCCTGTTGAAACTGCAAATCCGTCAGCAGAGAATAGTCGTCCTCTTTAATTCTAACAGTAAACCCCCGGGAAAATTCTAATAAAACTCTGTTTTTTAATTAAAGTTTCATAAACGAAACCCCGTTTGAAAATAAAGTTTCTGTCGCTCAAAAATCTCCTTACCTCACATAGAAGACCTGTGCTGCTCCGGGAGCTCTTTCATCCCTCGCAAAGTGCTTCAATCCTGTACCTGCCTCATAGTACATCTTGCCAAACACAGAGTCTGTAAGGAGCGACGTGGCCAGGGAAGCCTCTACATCGCCTGAAGTCTTGTTTATGACAACGGTGTAGCCCTCTCCCTCAGGTATATTCACGCCTTCCATAGGGATCGTTGATATAGCCGTATCGGTCACCACGATGACCTTCTCAACAGGGTATGGCTGCTCCTTATCACCCCCAAGCTGGGATGCGGTGTAGGCCTTGTACTTGTCGCCTGTCTTCTCAATAACCAGGTTCATTTCTCCCTGATCCGACGCAAAGCGCCAGCCGCTTGGCCCTTCAGTGTCGCTGTACTGGGAGCGATCCATCAACACAGCATAGGCCATATCTGCATATTTTTCCTCATCCTCATATCCAAACCGGGCAAACCATGTGGCAATTCCGCTCATATCGCTGGTCACCACAAATACAGGATCGCTGGAAACCGTAGGATACAAAAGTTCCAAGAGCTCCGTCTTGTCTGCCTCGGAAATAGCCTGATTTCCCAGTATATTCACCGCCTTCTCTCTGCCGCCCCGGAGCAGTTCCTCCATAAGACTCAGAGAGCTCTTTTTCTCACCAAAGACCTCCAGCACCTTGTCGGTTGCCTTATCGCCGGACCCCGCCAGCATCCTCAGGATATTGCAGGCTAAAGTCTCATCTTTACCTGCCAGCGCCCTTGAAACCCAGTAAACTCTCTTGCCGTCCTGGGATCCGCCATCAAACAGGGTCGCCCTCTTCGCCTTCTCCTCATAGAAATAGCCGTAGTCCCACCAGCTCTCCAACACCGTATCCTGTGGCGTGGTCTCGTCTATGTACGCCAGTGTGGCGTGGAGATATCTGTTCACCACAGGCAGTGAATCCGAGGATGACCTGTAAGCCCCGTACAGCGCCGGGAACAGCATCAGTATCATGATCATCCCCGCAAATATCTTCCAGTCCATCATCTTCTTCTCGCTCATGAGCCCTACAATGGTTCCGGTGAAAAGACCTGCCAGAACGGCCACGGGAACTGCAAAGAGCATGATGAATCGCCAGCTCCTGAAGGCCAGCACAGCAGTTATCAGTGTCCAGAGGATCAAAAGAATGTATTCGAAGCTTGCGCGCTTTTTTACAACGTCCACAATCATAAGCACCAGCATGGACAGCGCCCCAAGGAAAGGCACGATCCCGCCAACGGCATTGATGATGCCGATATTGGACTCCGACAGAACCCTCATCTGGAAAAGACCTGTCAGTCCCCCTGCAATCAGCGCCGGCTTTCTAAGCTCCGACACCGATACGTAGGCATTTGGGAAAAGACTGTCCGCATCCGTGTTAAATACTCCCTTTATGCTGCTAAGAGCAGATCCGATGATGCCCGGTTCCATGATGAGCACAAAAATGCTGATGAGGCCGATGAAGATAAAGACAGGGATCAGCTCTTTTGCCGTACCCTCTCTCTCGCCCTTTCCGGAAAAGATGATCTTCAGAATCGCATACAGCACAAGCGCCAGGGCAAAGATCCCGGCAAACATGTAGTAGACGTACCATGAGCAGATCAGCAGGAACATGCTCAGGGCGAAAAGAGCGAAGTATATGAAGCCTTTGCGGGGAGATTTTCTCTCAAGGGCTGCCACCAGCAGACATCCAAAGAGGAATACAAAGCAGCTGGTCCAGGAGATTACTGCATCCGTGTCAAAGAAGCCCGGCACCGTGTGCACCAGGTATCCGTAGTTGATCCCAGAAAGAACGCCGGCAACTGACGCTGCCACCGCGCCTTTAAGCCTGTACACGAAAAGAAATACCGGAATGATCACGATTATGGCCACAAACGGCGGGAGCCAGTAAATGACCTGCTCCAGGGAAATGTCTTTTGTCAGGGCCAGGATCTTATGGGTATAGATGGCGATATAGGACATGAGCGGCCTGTAGCCCTCTGTGGTCTTGCCCTCAGGGGCGTAGCGCAGGCTGTCCCAGCTCTCACCGTTAACCACCATGTCTCCGGGATGTCCGTTCTCGTCGATATTCCTGGTCATTCGCTGATGGTAGTATGAGTCCATCTCCGTCAGGTACGGCACGTCCGTCTCCGGATCCACAAAGCCGTCCCCCATCTGGTCCACCACCTTTTCGGCCACTATGTACCTGAAGGAAAAGCCGATCCCAAGGATGATGAGTATAAGCAGAACGATTGTGATGATGTGTTTGATTTTCTCCGATTTCTTCATGAAAGTCTCCGCCTAAAGATTTTATTTAAAAATTCGTCCCTTATAAGTGCGAGGACGGCGATATATATCAAAGCCCCGGCAAGGATCTGGATCACCAGCACCAGGACGCCGTTTAGCTGCATAAGTCCGATTAGCCTCACAGCCGCTGCCATGACAATCCCGGCAAATATGCGTTTTGCAGAGCATCTGGCGATGTCACTTAAGGTAAGGAAGCCGTCGCAGTTCTTAAGATACAACGCTGCAATAAAGATTTCCGCCAGCACAGTGGCCACCGCTGCGCCCTTCGCACCCCAGAAGGGTATAAAGCACATGTTCAGGATGAGGTTCGCCCCGGCCCCTGCCATCACGTATCTTGCGCTGATTTCTCTTTTGCCAACGGGGATAAAATACTGATGCTCCAGGCAGTGGCTGATCCCCATCACCGGTACCAGCGGCAAAAGCAGGTAGATAAGCCCCTCCGCCGGGATAAAGTCTTTTCCGAAGAACACCGGAACCAGCACGTTTCCAATGCCTGCTATCCCCGCCACGGCTCCCAGCCCCATAAACATGATGGCGTCCATGGATAGCCGTATCCCGCTCCGCAGCTTCTCATCGCCGCTCGTCGCAAAGAGATAGGACATCCTGGCGGTGAGCACGCTGTTGAGGACAATGAAGGAAAAAGCCTTGGCCACCACGATTATCCGGGAAGCCTGCTCATAAAAGCCGTTCTGCAGCGGGTCTTTGGTAATGATGCCGATAAGCGTCTTGTCGATTATCATGTAGGCGCTGGTGGCAAATGCCGGCGCGAAATAGATAAGCGTACTTCTAAGATGCTCCGGTAGATTCCGCCTGTCGGGCTTTGCCTTCACCAAATACTTTGGCAGGAAAAGCCACAGAGCTGCGTTGGATAGCAGCAGTGTCATCGCGGTGATGAAGCAGTACAGCACCACGTCATCCCTTGACTTTATGAAAAGAAATATCGCCACGCCTCCCAGGATCTTCACAATCCCGCTGGTAGCCACGATGACTCCCATCCGCTCCAGTCCCGTATAGAACCAGGCGATGTTCAGCATCTCACCCACCAGGTACGGTGTCAGCGCAAGGAAGAACAGCCGATAGTCCGGGAAAAGAGCTATCACCACTGCCCACAGGATCAGGCACAGCGCGCAGCTGATGACGCTTGTGGACTCTATCTCCCAAAAGAGCGCCGAGTACTTTTTCTTGTCATCCCGGCATCTGGCAATGGATCTGGTTCCATAGGTGCTGTTCCCCAGCGCCGTCAGCAGCATGAACCATGCGTTCACTGAGTAGGAAAAGCTGTAGCTTCCGATCCCCTCCGGGCCCAGAACTCTTGACAGATAGGGCGTTGTCACAAAAGGCACTCCAAAGCAGATGATCTCGTAGGTCAGCCTGTATATGTAGTTTTTTTTGAGGTCCGGCTCCGCCGGAGTGTGGGTTTCATGTTCCATGTGTTGGTCTTCTATAGTTATGTGGGTCTTTTACCATATTCTGGTTTTCTATTACTGCGAATTGGGGCAGGCTGCAGCTGCATCCTTGAGCATATCTCTGTCAGCTGGCGTGATAGCAGTGTATCTCCTCCCTAGCATCTTTGCTGCCAGGTAATATAGCGGTTTCGATGTGAAAAAGAGCGCCCTTAGGAACCTTACTTTCCTTTCAGGAAAGCTGCCCAGCTTTCTCATGTAAACACGGGCATTTGTTGCTCTGGCGAAATCAAGGAAGTCCCCATAACTTGGCGAAGCCAGCGCCGTCTGCCAAAGTGCGGACCAGTAGAGTCTCGCCTGTGCATATCTCTTAAAGGTTGAAGCAAATTCCGGTGCCGATTCTTCAAAGACCGGTTCCAACTCTTTTGTTACCCTCAGGCAACGTAGCTTTTCCGGCGAATACTTCGCCATTATTGAACCTTCCCGCTTTACCACATATCCGTAGAGCCATCGGTCAAGATACGCGATCCGGTCTGCTCTTCCCAGCACCCTGTAACAGAAGTCGTAGTCTTCGTAGTATGCCAGCTCAGTATTCATGCGGATATTATATCTGTCTGTCAGTTCCCGCTTCACCAGCAAGTTGTGGATGTTTCCGTATTTTTCCGTGTCAAAGAGGACATCTCGTAGCATCACGTCCTTATCTGCATGATATGGACATTTCTTTTCTTCCGGCTTATTCAAACCTTTATTTCCAGGACATATCATGTCCTCTTTCCCAACGCTTTCTTCACCTTTCCTGAATCCTTCCGCATCTTCGCTTCCGTACAGCTTCTTCCTCTTGAACACCAGGGCGTCGAAATCTTCCTTACCATCTATGGCGTCAAGCAGCTCTTTTACATAATCCGGGGCGCAGATGTCGTCAATGTCGAAAAAGGCGATGTACTCTGCATCCGATACGTCAATGGCCCTGTTCCTCGCACGTCCGATCCCTGTGTTCTCCTGATGGATGGTAAGGGTCCGGAAACAGCTCTTTTCACCGCACTTATCAAGAAGCGCGCTCGTTTCATCCGTGGAGCCGTCGTCCACAAAAATGAGCCTTGCCCGCGGGTCTGCCTGACCGAAAAAGCTCGCAAGGAAATCCTCTATATATTCTTCGCCGTTATAAACGGTGACGATTATGTCCAGTAAAATTCCGGGCAATGGCTTTAACTCTCCTTTTCTTCATCCTTCATTTTCTTCAGGGCTTCCTCTCCCACATAGGTCCGAAACTGGTCCTCCAGCCGCGAGAACCTCAGGGACTGCAAAAAGCAGTGGGCCAACAGGAAGAAAATGATTATCAGGTAAACCAGATTTACCGGGGACTGGACCCCGAGGAATGTCGCCAGGGACATGGCGATTTCGGGAAAGATGCTCAGCACAACGAACAGCACCGCCAGCATTATCCAGAAAACCGTGTCGTATAGCTGCACCTGAGCTTTTTTGATGCGCCGCACCACGAAGATCAGGCTCAGCACCGAGGCAATCATGAGAATTATTCTGAGTGATAAAGGCATTTCGCTTCCCCCTTCTTATCTAAGCCACTGAATTATCAGGATGGAGGTCACCATTCTGAACATATAGCGGATGGATTCTGTGATATCAAGATAGCTCTTTCCGCTGCTGCGATCGTGCATCACCACTGGCAGTTCCACGACTTTTGCGCCCTTTTTTATCATGAAGGCGAGCATGTCAGGCTCCGGGCTGTAGTGGGAGGACAGGGCAAAGTTCTCCATGACCTGCCTGTTGTAGAGCCGCATTCCCGAGGTGGGGTCTGTGATCTTAGCGCCGCAGGTGAGCTTTATGCAAAAAGAGATGATGCTTCCCCCGATGGATTTCATGACAGATGAGTGTTTCCCCTCAAGGTATCTTGAGCCGATGACGATGTCTGCCCCCTCATAAACCGCTGTGTCATGCATCTTTCGGATCATTGTCTCGTCGTGCTGACCATCCGCGTCAAACTGCATGGCATAGCTGTACCCATGGGAAAGAGCGTACTTCATCCCGGTGCGGATCCCGCTTGCCAGGCCAAGATTCACCTTGTGCCTTGCCACGGGAACGCCCATCTTCCTGCATACGCTGGACGTGCCGTCCGTTGAGCCGTCGTCCACCACGAGGATATCCACCTCCGGATAGCTGCCTTTTAGCATCCCCAGCACTTTTCCAATATTCTTTTCTTCGTTGTAAGCCGGCAGAATGAGCAGCATGTCAGACATTATGAGTTATGCACCACCTTACCATTTGATATCTGTCTTGAATGTATTGATCACGAATCTGTAAATCTTAAGAAATGCTCCATACAGGCCGGTTCTGTATATCCGGCTGACAAGCATGAGCTTCTTGTTTGCGCCCTTGTGGGTCAGCACGTACCAAAGGCTTATATAAGGGCTGTTATTCCACATGGGGAATTCTTCATCGAGGAAGTTCCTGTTGTCTTTAAGTATTTCCCTGAATTCTTCACAGCCTTCACCGGAAAGCCTGTACATCAGGGATATTCCCAGGTGAAGAAGCGCGCAGGCATCGGTGTATTCCAGCATATCGTTTCTGTTTCTGCTGGTTACCTGCCTAAGCTCCTTCATGGAAGAGTAAATCTCCGGAACCAGGTCTTTCCCCACAGTGGAGATGATGGACCCGCTCCTGACCCTGTATCTGACAAGGGATTCCTTTACAAAGGTCATCTTCCGGGCTTTCATGTAGATGAGATTCAGATAGATCATGTCCGAAAACGCCCTAGGCACGTTCCTAAATTCCGGAAGCTTCTTTATGATCTGTGCCTTAAAGATCTTGTTCCACAGGGCTGTGTTGACTTCCAGGAGCAGGCCGGGATCTCTTTTCAACGGGATCTCATCTACCGGAAAGTCCGTCATCTCTGTGGAATAGGTCCTGCCAAATTCGTCGTCCATCCTCTGAAAACCGCAGCACACGATATCCGCGTCGGTGTCCACCGCTCTTTTCCACATCATCCTCGCAAAATCTATGTCCACCTGATCATCCGGATCCGCAAAGCCGATATACTCTCCCCTTGCTGCCCGGACGCCGCTAATCCTGGCCTTCCAGACGCCCTCGTTTTCCTTGTCTATTATGACAAACCTGTCAGAGAACCTTTCCCTGTACTCCTCAAGGACCTGCAGCGTCCCATCCGTGGAGCCATCATTCACGCAGATGATCTCCACCTCTTCCAGTGTCTGCCCCGACAGCCCATCAAGGCTCTCCCTGAGGTACTCCTCAACGTTGAAGCAGGGAACTATTATACTGAGTTTCGGATTTGTCATGGATTCTCCCCCTCAGGTATAAGAAAATACTATATCATTATAATTTTATCACAATAACGCACCACCATTCCAGTTTCGGATCAAAGATCAAAGAGCCCACGTAACCGCGGGCTCTTTGCCATTTGATACTAACCTTACTTATCTCTTAATATTCTTCGCCTTGATCTTGAAGGTGAACTTCTTGGTTCCGCCAAAATCTCCGCTTCCGCGGATGGTTACTGTTGCAGTTCCCAGGAACCGGTTATTCTTAGGAGATCCCACAACGCCGTAGTCGGTGCCGGGAGTAAGAGTTTTGCCGTTAAGTGTCACAATAAGATCATCCGGATATATGTCTACGGCTTTTCCGTTATCAAACTGCACATCAGGGTTCTTAAGGGCAACCTTGGCTTTGCTGATATTGTTTCCATTAGCAAAGATCTTGTAGGTACCCATAATTGTGTAGCTACCCTTTTGGTACGAACTGTTTTCACCGCATTCCACCTCAGCAGTAACCACAATGAGCGTCGATGCCGGTACAACTGTGCCTTCCGGGATTTCAACCAGTTTGTCACCAACCACAGTATGATACTTGTATGATGCGGGATTGGCTTCTATATCCTTATTCTTTCCGATTGCAACAGTTTTCCC
>JAEEGL011399215.1_pt1 | contig 21405 bp, 20 predicted proteins | sample 9134231 | NCBI WGS metagenome assembly JAEEGL01 (sample SAMN16246548, study PRJNA631951) | gut metagenome | biome: gut microbiome; feature: rumen; material: fiber-attached | host: Bos | place: Iran: Karaj | collected 2018-10
CTTAAAAATAGATTCTTTGCTTAAAGTGGACCGTTTGCCGGCTGTAAATAAATGGACATCATCATCATTTGTTGACGATGAGACTCAGGTAAGAAGTACGTATAGAACACTTTATGATAAGACGACAAATACAATTTATACATTAAAATTTCTTCGAGACGGAAGATGTGTTCTTGTGAAGAAAATCATAAAAACGCATTAATATTTAAATTAAAATCAAGAAAGTCTTCAATTTAAATTGATTTATGGAACAATATACATCTGAACAGGCACTTAACGGCATATTGAGTATTATTGAAACTACTATCAATGAATACAACTAGAGCAAGAAGAATAGAGAAACCAATCAAACGAGTTCTCTGATTGAAGAACTTCTTTCCGGTGTTGGTGCAACTGCTTCAAAGGGAGTTGATCTGGGGAATTCTGTTAAAACTCTCGCAGATGGTATGTCTATGCTTAAAAGTTAGGGAATTACGACCGATGATGCACAATCTGTCGCTACTATGATTAGCACTATCGGGCATTCTATCGCTTCTCTTGAGTTTAATCCGGCAAGTACAGATGCTGTTTTATCAATTGCAAAGTCTTTAGCGATTCTCGGAAATATAAATAAGGATGTCGCTGAAAATATTTCTTATATAGCAGAAAAGTTAAAACCGCAATATGGTCTTAACATTTCTAAATTTATTAAAAATATGTCACTTAATGACGGTGGAGATATTACAGATGCAGTTGAAGCTATTAAAACTTTGTCTACTATAGATAAAAAATCATTAGAAAATATTTCTGAAATCGGAAATGTCTTAACAGCGGAATTATCTAAAAATATAACTTCATTTTTTAAAGAATTTGATGTTAAAGATTCTGTAAGCACTTCTTCTGCGGCATTATTAAATGCATTAAAGACTTTCGGAGAGATTGATATAGATGACGCTATAAAAAATATTAAAAAATTTGAAGATATTGATGTTAGTGTAACAGATAGTATTGTCAAGTTTATTACTTCTATAGGTAAAATAAGCGATGAAGCAATAACTGATGAAAATGTTAATCAATCTATTAATAAGTTAGGAACATTTGTAAATCAGATAATAACAATTTTAAATAAGACTAATACCGGATTTAGCACATTGTTTATGCCGATTAAGGGCAAACTTCTCGGAAAAGCCATTGCTTCATTTTTCAACGAAGTTATTAAAGCCGTTCCGAAAGAAAAGATAGAAATTGAAATAGAAGGATTGTTCAGCTTGATGAATTCTTTCTATCCGTTGATAGCGAAGGATAGCAAGTATTCTATTGATAAATTATTAATGATATTGACCCGCGAAACCGGTACTCAAATTGGAGCATTCTTTAGTTCTATTTTAACAGAGTTGCCAAAAGAGAAAGAATTTTCAAATGCCATAAATTCAATTCGACTTTTCCTTGATTTTATCAAAGAATTTGGGTTAAAAGATTATATTAAACTCAGAAATATAATAACTAAAGAAAACGGTGCTAAGATTGGAGATTTCTTTGTTGCAATTATAAATCCATTAAAGGGAAAGAAATATCCGGATTTAAGACCGATTTCAGAATTTTTATATACATTATCAACTATAGGCATATTCGGTGCGATGACACTGAAAATGTTAACCGGCGTTCTTACTCCAGAAAACGGTGAGAGTATTTCCGGTTTTGTCAAGAATTTGGTGAGAGGTCTTACTAAAGATTAGATAAATCGTCTTAACGGATTTACAACAGCAATGAAGACGTTGTCTGTCGGTATTGCTATAATGACTGGAAGTATTGTTCTTTTAGCTGCTTCTATTGCTCTGTTCGGTGCGTTAACTGTTGTCGGTGCTACCGCTATTGCCGTTGTATTTGTCGGTTCAATGATATTGATGCTGAAGACGCTTCAGAAAAATTCAGTTTCTATTAAAGGTGGAGCAAAATCATTAAAAGATATATCAATGGCATTGATGCTTTTGACAGCAGATGTTTATCTTGTAGCCGGAGCAGCAGTTATGTTAAGTCTAATTGATTGGGAGTCTCTCGGAAAAGTTGGAGCCATAATGCTCGTTCTCGCTGCTTTTGTAACCGGAGCAATAATCATTTCTAATAAATGGACAAAGGGTGGAGCAAATGCACAAAAAACGATGCTCGGAATCAGTGCATTCTTACTTGCAAGTTCAGTTGCTGTTGCTATTGCTGTATGGGTCGCGAAAGAAAATTCATTAGGAGATATATTGCTCGGTCTCGGAACAATTGCATTAGTCATAACCGGAACATATTTTATGATTAATAAATTGTTGGCAAACAGTAATAAGAAATACGATAAGGCATTGAAAAATGTTTTAGTGTCTACGGCAATTATAGCCGGTGTTGCTTTAATCGCTAATTTCTTACTTGCGCCGTTGGCCAATAAATATGAAGATGTTTTGAGTGGTGCTGGTGTAGTACTTGTTATAATTACCGGAATTTCTGTAATGGTTTATATCATTAACAAGAAATTGAAAAATAGTCAAGTTGAACAAGCTGCAAAATCTATAGGAATTATGACGGCCATATTCGGAGCAGTTTCTATTATCGCTTTGACTTTGTTGCCTGGCATTGGAGAAAAAGCGGGAGAAGTTACCATCGGTCTTATTATTGTTGCCGTTATTATGGCGGGAATGTATGTAATTTTAAATGGTCTTTCTAAAATTAGTCCAAAGAATTTAAATGCGGCTCGTGATGCTGTTCTCGCTGAAGCACTGATGCTCGGTGTAGTATCTTTCATTGCTGCTTATCTTTTGATTCCCATCGGCGAAAAAGCCGGTGCTACTCTTAAAGGATTCGGTGTAGTGGCACTCATCATTGCTGCATTAATCGGTGCTACTTATATGTTAGCAAAAATAAAGAGTAAAGATTTATATGCAGCATCTATCGCAATTATTACAATCAGTGCATTAGTGACTGTAGTAAGTTTAGTTTCTTTGCTTTTGTTCATACCGATTGGAGAACAAGCAGAAAGCATTTTCTGGGGTGGCTTTGTTGTTCTTTCAATTGTTGCCATTATGACTTTGATTATTTGGGGATTATCAAAAATTGATCCTAAGAATTTATTGATGGCTTCTATTTCATTAGTTGCTATAACTGTTATTCTGTTAACGGTTTCATTAATAACTAAAGAGATTTTAATTCCCATAGGATATGAATGGAAAGATGCTGCTTGGGGTGCCGTTATTGTTGTTGCACTCATAGCAGTTATGGCCGGCGGCATTGCTCTTCTTTCTTTAATTAATGAATCAAAAGCAAAGAGTGCTGCATTAACTATGATAGCCATTGCAGCAGTTTTATTTGTAGTTTCTTATGTTGTTGATAAGTATTTAATATCAATAGGTCAAAATGCTGAAGACGCACTTTACGGTTCTGGAGTTGTAGTGGGCCTTTTATTAGCAATGTCTGGTATTATAGCAATTGCTGGACAGATGGATTTGAAGACAATCGGAAAGGGTGCTGCGGCTTTGATTGCAGTCTCCGGAGTTTTGTATATTATGGGAAAATTGATTCCCGATTATATTGATTTATGTACAAAATTATATGATAATGCAGAAAAAGTCGCTTGGGGCAGCGGTGGCGTGCTTCTTCTTCTCGGTGGTTGGGGTGCTATTATGGCCGGAATAGGCTTATTAATAGCGAATCCGATTGTAGCAGGAGTTATGGCAGCCGGTGCAGCAACTCTTGCAGTAATGTCCGGTGTAATTTATGCGATTAGCAGTTCATTAGATGTATATATAGATCTAATTAAAAAGATGGAAGAAAATAACATCAATGCTGACTCGTTTAAAGAATTTACTAAAATGTTTTTGGGTAATGGTGATGACAAAAATGGAACATCATTCATCGGTTCTATTAAAGCTGTAATAGAAGCATTTCATGAAATTGGAATTTTTGGTTCTTTAAGAGCCGGATTTATAGCAAAAAGATTGAAGCCGATATTCGAAACCATTAAGATGTTTATTGATATCGTTAGTAATATAACTTCTATGAAATTTGTTAGTGAATGGGACGCTAACGGCAAACCAGTAGCATATGAAACTCTTACATTATCTCAATTTAAAGAAGCCGGAAAAACAATAAGTATTGTATTCGGAACATTCTTAACACAACTCGGTATCGGTCTTAAGAATATTAAAGATGTATCAGTGGGAGCAATTCTCTTATTATCTAAAGGTATAGGTCCGGTTATGAAATCTATTAAAGATTTTACAAGTGCTATACTTAGTGTTCTTTCATCTAAAATACCGGACGAATACGATGAAAACGGAAAGCCCATAAAATGGAGAAAATTTGATGCAGCTGAATTTTCTCAAGCTGCAAGTTTGATTACAGATGCATTCCTTGTGTTCTTGGAAAAATTCTCATAGAAATCAAAGAACATATCATTAAAGAGTGCAATGCTTATAGATATGCTCAAAGACGGAATTGGTCCGCTTATGAATTCAGTTGCTACATGGACAAATCTTATTATGGATTTTGTTGCTGGAAAAACAGTAGAACTTACAGATAAAAACGGGAATACGGTAAAAACATTAGTTAAAATCGAACCAAATAAATTTGAAGAATATGGCGAAAGTGTTGCAACATCATTTGTTAATTTTATAGAAGCAATATATACAAAATTCTCCGAATATGGATATAGTGCAAGTTTGATTACTGACAAGAAAAATAATCATATTGTAGATATTATTGACGGTTTAAAGAATATCGGCAATCTTATGGACGCTGTTGAAAAATTTGTTAATTTAATATTTAAGGTTGCTGAAAATACATCAAAAATTGATCTTAAAACGTCCGGTATTAAACTTGGAGACGCATTTAGTTCCTTTATTAGAAATATTTGCAGCGTATTTGTAAGTGAAGCCGAATTAAACGAACTCGGAGATGATTACGAGTTTGAAGATACCATTATGGGAAAGAAATTATCTGCTGCTATTAAGGGTTTGGATAAATCTAAAAAGATGGTTAATACATTCGGTGATGTTATTGGAAAACTTGCTGATTGTATTAAGAAGTATGACGGAAAGATTACTAAAGAACAAATTGACGGATTGTTCAATCGTTTGAATGATTTTGCAACAAATGAAAATATTGACAATATAATTAATTTCGGAGAGACTGTCGATTTTACATCAGTTAACAAAGTTTTGAAACAGATGATAACTGTTAGTAAAAGATTGGCAACTATCGGAAAGAATCTGAAAAATTCTGAACAGATTATAAAGTCTTGCCAGACATTTGTTGATGCTCTCAGAATATTTTCTTCTGAAGACAGTAAGAAAGTATTTGAAGAATTGGATATACCAACAACGATAGGATTGCTTTCGTTCTTAAATAAAGTAAGCAGTTCTGTAAAAATTCTCAGCGAAATGGCAAATCTCAATGAATAGAAAGAAAGCATTGAAACTTCAATTACGACATTTATCGGATTCCTTAAACAGTTTGAAAATGCTCCTATTCTTGATGTTCATAACGTTGCTACATTGCCGAAATATATGAAATACATCAATAAGACCATTAAACAAATGGAATTATTCTCTGAAAATATAGAGTCTGTTGATGTATCAAGAGGAATAACAAAATTCCTTAAGAATATTGATCTCTTAACTCAACCAGAGATTTCGAAGAATGTAGCATCATCTAGAAAATCGCTTATCTCATTCCAAGTTGATTTAAATTCGTTTGGTAATACTATTGTTAAAGTCGAAAAGAAAGTTGTTAAATTTACGACAACAGTAAATAAATCATTTGACGCTCTTCGCAAATTCGATAACGCTATTATTAACAGAGAGAAAGAGCGCAATAAAGCATTAAAAGAATTCGGAGAACTTCTTAAGAATATTACAGATAATATGAATTCTCTTAATAGCGAAATCAACAATCTCGATCAGAATAAGATTATGTCTAATTTCAGGGGCATTGCAACTCTCTTCAATATGGTTCTCGGAAAGAGCGAAAACAGTCAGAACAACCAAACTCAAAGCAATAGTTCAAACCAACAGAACACTCAAAATCAAAATAGAAATCAGCAAAATACTCAGAATCAAAGAAGTCAACAGCAACAAGCACCACAAATCGTTACTTCACGTCCATCCGGTCGTCAAGTCATCAATGTTTATTTTGCAGATACAACATTATCCGGCTTTGCCGAATATTTAGAATAATGATAAAATACAATTCGCTTATATTATTATATAGAAAACGCCAGGTTCAATTTCAAACCTGGCGTCTTTATTTCGTTTAGTAAAATTATTTTTTAATATTCGACGGAGAAGAAAAATCTTCATCGCTATCAACAAATATATTTCCGCCGGCATCATTCACTATTATATTTCCGTAGCAATCTATACAATAAAGTTCTACAAATTGCGGACCGAGCATATCCGGACTCAAACTCAATGTTTTGTTCTTTAATTCAAACAGTAACACTTTTTTCTTATTAGCAATGTGTTCTTTCCAATTTGAATTATCTTCGATTGCATAAGATTTCCATTTCCACAATGTTTTGTAATTGGGAACTATTTGAGTTATATCAGAAGACGGACGTATGATGAGATACCTGTTCTTTTCTATAGTTATCGGGAGATTTTTATAAGAATACAACTTATAATTATCATCATTAACAATAGCTTCCAAATTTCTCCACATATGTTTGGCATCTAATGGTTCGAATTTAGAAATGTTTGCCGCATAACTATTATCAAAATAAGAGTCAAATAACAATTGTTTTGAATTATAATCAACTTCTACGTTACTTCCGTAGAAATATGTTGAATATTTATACATCTTTTCTACAGCGTCGTCGTTTACTCTTAACATATATTGCACCGGAACAAGATGCAGGGGACTTAACTCGAAATCTAATTTTTCTAAATCAAATTCATATGTTATATCTTCAGAATTGTTGATTGCGGCAGATTCGGCTTTATTGTAAATATTTCTGTTTCTTACATTTGAAATCCATTCTGGAGAAAATAAACCGTCTATTTTATATCCATATATATCAGTATCTCCAATTTTAATATAACTTCTTTCTATAATTCTATATGCAGCTTCATTTTGGAATAAACCGTTTTCGTCGCTTATGCATATTTTAATCATAGTGTTTTCAGAGAATATATTGACATATTCTCGTTTAACTGGAATAAATGTGGTACGCTCGTCTTTATCAATAATAGTGTAATCAAAAATATTGATATCTTCATTATTGAGTTTAATTCTGGTAGTATTGATCATATAAAAGTTTATACTACTGTTAGGATCGTTGATTTTATTTAAATTTGATTCCAGTTTTTCTTTAAACTCATTAGAAAGAGAATTTTTTGATATTTCAATTTTTCCATATCTTTTACTTACAGCAATATCAACACATTGAGATATGATATTCCGATATTCATCATCGTAAATACATACAGTCAAACGATTCGCATTTATAATATTTTGTTTCCCTGGATTATAAGGGTCCAAAGTTATGATATATTTAGCACTCGTTTGATTTATTAAACTACTCTTTTCTGTTAAGTTTGTTAAAATTATGTAATCATCTTTTTTTGGAGTATCAATAGCGTATGATATATTGTCATAAACGATTTTTGAATCGTCAATTGCAGTAGCACCATACAGTTTATAACTAATATTAAATTTGGGATTTTTCTCTAAACGTATTGAACTTCTTTCTCCGGGAAGTAATTCCCATCCGTTAATATTCGGTTTATCATAGAACTCTTTTTCATTTTGTGAGTTCTTTTGATTTGCGATTATTTCAATCTCTGGTCGTCTCGTTTTAACTTCGCATTTATCATCTGAAATATTTACGAATGTGTTGTTATATGCATCATATGCTTTTACAGTTACGCTATAATTAGCAAGACGATTTACCGGTATGTCAATTTCCGTATTAAGATATACATTTCTATCAATTGCTCTATATAAATCATTTATATCAGAAAATGACTATAAACTATTAAATGCATCTGCGTCAAATGTATATATAGGTTTTCTTTCACTTTCGTAAGTGTAATCAACGAAGATGTCTTGTTCATTCGGCGGCATTTGTTCCGGCTCTTTAATTGTAACAACAGCTCTGTTACATTCTGCTCCCGTTTTATTATTGTTATTGAATAGAATTCGGCCTTCGAATATCTCAATGATATAGCCATCGCTTTCTTCAACATATCTGTTATAAACGGGTTCTTCTTCTCCTGAATCAATTTTAGAACGCATTTGATTAGTCGGCTTATAACCTTTAATGGTAATCATAGGAAGTTTCCACTTATTATCAGTTGAATAAGTGAATGTAGCAGAAGAATCAACCGGATTCAAGTTAACGCAGCCTTTAAATGTGAATGTGTGTTGAGAATTCTGTTCGTCAACTTTTGTCATAAATGTGTATACGTTTTCGTCGTTTTCAGAATTTTCATTTAAATTTTTGGCTGTGTATATACTCCAAATTATATTATTATCAGTCTACGTATTCCAACCCTTTCCTTTAGTTAATGAACGTATATTTCCTTTGTTAATTTGTATAATCGGACAATTTTTTTCATTTTGAGAGTTGCTTATTTTTGAGATTGTTTTGCTATCGTCCCAAAATTTAATTTCACAATCTTGAATTACAATCGGATTTTTTGTTGCATTGTCGCTCTCTTTGTCTGTAAATTCATAAAGAGAACCACAATCAACGCGACCGGTGTTGACTTCGAACTGATATTCATCAGCAACAGTAAGCGCATTTAACGGAGCAGAAACATAAACAGTAACGTTTTCTTCTGATGAACCTATTGCAACATTTCTATTATAACTATATTTAATAAATCGTTCAATTGGATAATCTGCATAATCTTCGAAAGTTACAGAACGGAATTCATTTAATGAACATGTCAAATTGATTGAACTGTTTTCAAACTATTCCGGAATGCCGTCTTCATCTTTTTTGATTTCGCACCTGGGTGTGAATTTTCCTTCATTCGTTATGTCTTTTACTTCTCCGTTTGTAACATAACCAACTGTTTTGATTCGTTCGAGAATGATTCGTTCTCCGTTAATGTCAGAAATATAACAATTAACTCCGGTAATATAATCTTCGAGCCATTTCTTTACCGAATATAGTTTTGCCAATACTTCATCACTTCTGTATTCGTATATATTATCAACTTGTGGGATTTCAGTATAATCATATTTAAATGGATAACGTTGGTTATCGATCACTACAAACGGTTCAGTTAATGTTGTTTCTCCCATTTCTGTTAAAATACACAATGGGTTATTTTCTAAACCGGTTTTTATATTTTTTTCTGTAGATGATGATAATATTACTCTATTTTTGTCAGGAAGTGGAGTTTCAGAATTTGTGTTCTCTTGAACTAACATCGGACTATAACTTCCGGTTTGTGTATTTAAAGCAACTATTATATCAACGCCTTCCCAATTTCCGCCAATAGAACCGTATTTGTCTGCATATAATGTTAAGCGATACGGTTTGTCTTTTTCCGGTATCCAAACTTTTTGTCCGCCTATATTAAATACGAAACCGTTGACTTTCAATTCTTCTTCACTTGCATTTTGATTTATTTCCTGTAAGTGATAAACCATTGACAGTCTGTTAAGTTTTAAATAACGGTCTTGTTCGGTATAATCTACTCCGTATTTTTTAATTGCATTCGGTATAGATTTTCCAGTAGATGAATCGTAGTTTTGTATAGCAACGTATTTATATTTGTCATTAGCATCCTTAATCTTATACCATTCTTTAAAAATCAAATCAGTATAACCGAGAAATTTTATTGCATTGAATAAAGCGCGATATGTTCCGACATAAGGGAAAATCTAATCATATGTCAAAAACAGTTCTTTTGATTTCAGATTAACGGTTCTCCAATCAGTTCCCTCTTCTTCAGGGTCCTTGTTTTTAAATATATTTGGATAAAGAACAGGATCGGGTATACCAAAGTTTGTAAATAAGGTACGATAACGATAATCTTCGCCTTCAACTTCAGTTTTGAAATTTATGATTCCGATGAAATTATCTTCTTCTGTATCAGTATTAAGTATGAATATGCCAAGAGAATTATTATAACATCCTTCTTCTTCGGCTTGAAATCCGACAGCAAAATGAAGTGCATTTGTTTCTCTGTTTGCAGTAGTTTCGGTTTGGTTTATTTCATCCGGAGTCAGAGCATATAAACTGTCTAAAGTTTGCAGTTCATTATCGTCTTTCATAGTTACAAATTTCATTTCAGAATCATTCTGAAATTTAAAATGCAAACGATATTGAATAGGATCCGTATTAGATTGCTGTTCTATGATTTCCGGATATGTATAACGTATGGGTGCGCTATTGCCGTTATCTGTTACAATAACAATTGTTTGTGAAGAGATAAGATTTGCGCTTGCTTTTTCCTGGTACACTTCTCCATAATATCTTACATAAGGATACTAATCTTCAGGAATATTATATTCTATTGTATATCGTGCAACTGTTTTGCACATTGTTTTTTCGACATTTTCTCCATAAAGAGTAAAGTCAATAATATTTTTTGCAGCAGTTTTTACTTCAGTATAACTGCGAACGATGCTTACTATATATTCATTATCCCAATATTCCGCAGTAAATTTCTGTTCTTCGAATGTACTCAAAATGAGTTTTAATATTTGAGAATCTGTTAAAGATTTGCTTCTGGCATAAATGATACTTTTCTCTAAAGCAATGAGAAGTTTCTCGTCATACTGATTGTATTCTGACATTTGAACTTCACATATTAAATTGGACGTAATTCCGTATAGAGAAGTTGTTGAAGTTGTTTCTGCGTTTATTAAATCATCAAATGTTTCAATGATTACATCGTTAAAATTTTCATATTGATCGTACTTTTTCAGATTTTCTTCTATGGCAGTTTCTGTCGAAGAACGCATAAAATCAAGAATATTATAATCTTGAATGACTTCATTTTGACCGTCATTTAAAGTCAAACGCAGAGTGTTCGTTTCATAGTACGTATTTCCGTCTGATATTGTTTTATATCCGAAGAAAATAATATCATAAACATTTTCAACAGAATACGTTAAAGAATCATCTTCGATTTCTTTGTAATAAGAATCGACACCGTTATTGACACATATGTTTTCAACACTTTCAATCAAATCGTGAGATGCTATGAAATCTTGGTCGTGAGCACTTCTCGGAAATTTTGCATACGGTCTGATAATACCGGGGTCGTCAACAATAATTTGACATTTATTTGATATTTCACTTATGCTTACATTATCTCTCAACTCGTGCGGAACTCTTACAGAAAACATCTTTATACGGTTAGGATCAGTTTCCGGTATAGTAACATCATAATCTGTAAGAATTTGTATTTCAGTTTGAGATTTTTTAATAATAGTTAAACTTATTTCTCCGCTGACATTTGATATAATATAACCCTGGTTTGCTCCCATTTCATCTTTAAGTATAACAACCGGCTGTCCGCTGATTGCTGTTGCTGTAATATCATATTGATAACCATTTGTCATTTCTGCTGCTTCAGAAATCACATAATCGTTATCCCATATTGCATGTTCTTCATCTATTAAATATGATAAATCTTTTGTTGGTGAAAGTTCAAAGTGACCCGACGGGTTTTTGTAAAATGCAGAATATATTAAATTATTCGGAATAATCTCCCACTTTGCTGAAAATATTTTCTGCATAATGATTTCATGGCCTTCGCCGGTAAAAAATCGAAGTTTATCTATTCCAAGTGAATTAAATGTCGTTTCCATTTCAATAAATTAGTTTATATGCTTTGAATTTTTGGGGAACGCAATTGCAAATGTCAATTTGATTTGACGCACTGCATTTATAAGATGTTCAAAGAGACGCTCTATCTAACGAAAATTAGTATCGTTGAGCACATTTCCGAAAAGTTCAGGAGATACAACATTCATTAATATGTGACGTTCATAATCGTAACCGTCACCTTTAATGTTATCGTACATATGATCTGTATATTCAGTAAATGAATCTTTATTTTTGATTTTCGGCATAATTAATAACAGTTTGAAATTACGTTTGATTTACAAGAATTCCCAAACAGGGTCTTTGATTGATGAATACGTTTACCAAAGCATAATCACTCGTCGCTTCGTCGTCGTGTCCGTATTCAACTTCTACATAAATGTCATATTTTGCCTGATCGTAATATACATAAGAAGCAAGCAATTGATTTATATTATAAAGAACGACGGCTTTGTCCATATTATATTGAAACAAATAGTCGTCCAAGTTGATTCCGAAATTATAACTTCCGAGAACTTGACCCTTTTTAGTTCCCAAGACCGTTCTTATTTGTTGAAGAATATTTTGAACTTCATCTACAGATTCAATATTCTTCTCATAGTTTGAGTCGCTGGAAAGTTTACAATATATTTCTTTAATCATAATTATCTTTTAATTAATCAATTGGATTTGTAGTTGATAATCTTCTGTTTCGCGTATATGATATAAGAGTCATATTAAAAGCAGAACGATGTTCAAATGATTGTGTATCAGAATAAACAACACCGTCCGGAGAAGTGAAACCGCCCCGGAACAAAGGAAGAATGTCTTTTACTATTCTCGGATTTCCTGTAGAATTTGTATAGCGACGGGTCAACACTACATCTCCGAATTCATCAATGCCGTAAAATTCGTCTTCCTGGTAAATGTCAGAATTGCGAACATCAGCATCAAACCATACTCTGACAGAATCAACACCTTCCACATTTTCAAATAAAGTTGTAATATCGCTTAAAGGAATAATGTCTTTTCTCGTATTTCGGATGAAGTAATTGCTCAACACATCCAAAGCATGTGAATATACATCTTTTATGTCATAACCTTCCCACAACTTAACATCTGCGTTTACTGCAAATCTCGGCAATTTCGGCTGCATAATTCTGTTTTCCATCGTGATTATCTTTTGACCGGAATTTTCTATCATTTCGAGAATGTTATATTGTTCGTCTTGAGTCAATGTAAAAAGCGATTCGTTACATGTAAAATAATTAACAGAAGAAGTCAAACGTTTGCGTATGTCTGGGATTAACATCAAATATATAGTATTATCCGGCATATCAGTGTCTTCTATCTTCTGATTTGCAATAGTCATATCATTAAGAGCATTATCTACTTTATCGTGAAGAACTTGTGCTTGTTCGCTTGATTCTCCGTATTGACTGACTGCTTCTTGCCATTGATTATAATATGAATTGTAATCTTGTTCGGCTTTGCTATATGCAATCTGCGCAGACGCATTTGCTTCTTGAGAAGAATATCCTTTTACAACTTCGATAGAAGAAAACATTCCGGTGCGTTGTAAGAAATACTTATAATTAGTTTCATTTGCAAGAACAAATGACCGAGATACGTGCGGAGCAATCAATTGAGTCAAAGCAATATCTTCTGATTGTGCACCGAAAATAAGATCCGTAGTCAATTCAAGTTTAAAATTGCCGTTTAACATCACTGTTGAATTGTCTTCGAGATAACCGACTCCGCTAAATCTCCACGCATCGTCCGAATTGTTCATATAATTTGCTTCAGCGTTGCCACCAATTCCGTCACTGACTACATATTCTACAAGAATCATAGCACCGTTATCCGGAATAAGACCGAAATCTCCGTTACCGAAGAAAATATCAATACCGCCGGTTAAACCCGTGCGTACCATCACTGCTTTCTGATTGTAAGACATATCCAAAATTGAATCCACAATCGTCCAAGCTTCATTGTTTACATATATATTGATGAAATATTGCTCAATTTCTCTGTAATTTCGTTCAGAAATATTGAAACTCTGGAATGGAGCACCGTTTGATGTTACTCTTTGATATTTTAATACACCCTATAATAAATTACAATCTACATAATTTCCGGCAGTTAATGTTATTTTTGCAGTTTCAGCACCGAATAATACAATATACGACATACCGCTTAATGTGTTTTGTAATGCGAGTTTATTCGGAATATATACAACTTTACCTTGTATTTCCTGGTTTCCCGTTTCTATGTATTTTATTCTTGCTGCTGCTTTTGCTGACATCACACGTTGAGATTTGTGTCCGGCTAACATCGCCAGACCTCGTATATTATCCGGCCTGCTGGCTGTCATAATATTAAGTGAAGTTACAGAATCTTCTATATAATAAAGAATCATACGACCGAGATGTAAAATTACAGAAAGTAATTGAACAAATGGAGATGCTAATGTAAATTGTTGATTGCTTGCCCGATATGTCTGTTTAACATATTCTATAGCATCGTCCCACAATTCCTGATATTTGATTCTGTTAAGTTTGAATATTTTTAAGTCAAAAATAGATGTAGCCATTCTTCGATTATTTGATGGGTTTCAATTTCTTTATTTATCAAAGTAATAGTCAAATTTTGAAAGAGAGAATGATAAATAAAGAAAATGTTTTTGATATAACACATAATATGGCGAGAAAAAAGAAAGCAGTCGAAAAATTTGAAACTACATACGGCGTTAATGTAAGTTACGATGCTTTAGAAAATGCAATAACCATAACTCCGGATTTAACCGATTCCAATATCTTCAGCACTCCTAAAAATTATATATTTGGTGCCGGAGAATCAGTTGAATAGTTGAATGATAACAATGCTTTGTTATTGTTCAGTAGAGTAGAATTATTTAATCTTGCTATACTATTTTCTCCGAATATTAAAGATTCTCTTTTTATTCCCGAAATTCCTTATGATGATATAGAAGCTAAAGACGCATCTGTGTTTAATACAGACGAATGGAATAACTTCATATATCCGCATTGCGGAAGAACAGCGATTTCTTTTAACGAAATTACTGACAGGAATCTTTATTTTATGTGTGCTGCTGGTTATGTAGATGAATTCGGACATCAACAGCCGTTGAAAGACGAAAACGGAAATCAAGTTTATCGCCGTGTATATTTTAACGGAAAAGAAGATCAATTGCCGTCTATTAAAGTTAATTCATATATCGACAGTAGTTCTACTGTTATAAATTATGAGAAATATCAATTTATAGCAAACTCTTCTATCAATAAAACATTTAATTGGCCGGAAAGAAGAGTCAGATTGATTTTCTCCGGATTGAATTTTTTAGTTAATGCCAGTGTAAACGATAACATAAAAGTACGCGATAACAGAGACAGAAATCAACAGATTATTGACTTGATTCAGCCGGAACAATACGGTTTGACAACAAATGATCCAAGACTTGATATGCCGGTTCAATTGCTTGTTAACGATTCTAATCCGGTCGATTATCTCAATGCTTATGAATTTGCTAACGGCAGCACAGTAGAAGAACGTAATTACTGGGGCGGTAAACTCAATTTCAGAGTAAATCCGTCAACATTCGGTCCGACTTCAGATACTGGAGATGTAAGTCTGTTTATTGAAGCAACGAGAGATAATTCAGTTATAGGCGACGAAAAAGTCTATGAGAAATTATCTGTATCTAATGTTTCTGTCAACGGTCCGCACTTTACTTCGAATAATCCGTATTGTGGTTTTACCATTAAACAACTCGATCAAGACGTTGATATATATATTTCGGCAGAAAGAAAGAATTACACGAAAAAGTTTATCATTATGACAGACGGAAACGTTATTACATCTGACACTACGCCGATAAACGATTATCTCAATCTTTATACTGAAAATGAGATACAAGAAATGGGAAACACAGACAGAATCGTAACCAGTTATCAGAATACGATAGGTTTTGTTACAACAAATCCCGAACTTCCGAGAAATTTAAAAATCAAAATCGCTCCGGCGAATGCTCAGGAAATAGACGGAATCAAAACGAAACTAATCGGAAAATACAGTGATGATAATTTGTCTTATTCAGAGTATATCGAATATATGAAGAATAAAGCAAACGGTTCGTCAACATATGAAGATTATAATTGGGATTCAAGTCATACAGACGTATCCGGAATTCACGCAACAATAAGTCATGAATATGTATGTGATCATGAAAATTCAAGTTATCTCGAATCATATATAATTTATGATATAAGTATAGATGCAGATGCTCTGGACAGAGATCCAATTGATGAAAAACAGTGCTTCTATATTGCTTTTGATACTATTCCGAGATTTAACAGTCATAATATCAAACTTATGGTTGGATATGATCCGAACATAATGAAAGTACGTCCCAATTCAAATCAGCTTGGAGACTATTTTGATACAGCAGGATATGTATACGACGGCGATAATGGATTATGGTCAAGAGAATATACTACAAAAAGAGATGATTATATAGACGGAAAGTTAACATTTGATATAGATGCTTCAAAACTCGCCGAAGATACTTTGATGTCAGACAAATATTCTAATCTTTATATATCTGATACTTTCATAACAAAGACAGATTATGTGCAAATTAGTCCTTAGGGAGAAGTTTCTTTAGGTTATTCCGGAAGAATTTATAATAATATGACTTTATATATTCGTCCGTTGAAAGCATCTCCGATAAGATTCCACGCTGTTCCGGCTGACGCATCTAAATATTTCCAATTGTATTATCCAGAAGCAAATACTTATATCGATTGGGATGCTTCAAGTTACTGGGTGTCCGAATTTGATGATAATATTGAGTTTTATGTAAAGAAAGAGAGCGGTGATACGAATTTGAACAGTGCAAACGCCTCCCTTTATTACGACTACCGCGATTCATCAAGTAAAATAATGCGTCTTGATAATATCGGAGATATGAGTCGTTTGGTTGTTGAAAATGTCGGACGGCCTCATCCCGATAAAAGTTGTGATGTTTCTGTGAATTTCAGAGAATCGCATATGTTTTATGTGAATATAAATTATGATAAGATATATAATTTGTTACCACAAGGAACAAAAATAAATCTGTATCAAAATCGTATTTTATCAGCATATGATGAAAGCGTGTCATCAAAATCATTTCCGAAAAGCGAATCTCGCGGAAAATTGAGATATGTATTCGGAAGAGAAAATAATGATATTTTTTTCGATAAAGCGAAAACAAAAATATCATTTAGTAACGGTTATCTTCCATTCAAACAAGTACATGTTCATAAGGGTGCTCAAACAGATGTTTCTGTAGTAATGTTAACTACAGAAGAATATTTACCATTAAGTAGCGATGAAGCATTTGCAGGGTTTGAATATAATGAGTTTAGAGATGAAGAATTATTAACTTATGAATTCGAACCGTTTGAAAATATTGAGTGCGAATTTCATTATAAATGTGAAGCCGGCGGTGGTCACTTGAAGATTATTCAGTATGCTCCTCCGTTTGGAAAAGATATTAAATGGCCACAAGATGCAACAGACATTAACAATTGGACTTATGTTGATGAATGGATTCCAGAAAAATCTGATGCAACAAAAACTTTTAAAACTGTTGACACAAGAATGCCGGTACCATGTTTCTTGTTTACTCAAGTATACGAAAATGGTCCAAAAAGCAAATATCCGGATATTCTTGATAAATGGAGTCATCTTAATGCTACATTAACAGTATATAAAAAAACTGGAGAAAAAATTGCGACTTTAGATGTTTTAGATGCCAACTTAAATCATACTAATATGCGGTGGTATACTTTTGCTCCAGATTTATATAAGGGAGACCAAGAGCATAGCAGATTTTATGACTATTTTAAAGCAAGCAATAACGGAAAATATAAATTCGTATTTGACGTAACAGCAACATCTCTATTTAAAGATAATGAATTGCGTATTACTAAAGTAAAATATCCGACAGTTGATTCTAGTTATTTGAATAAAACTGTATTAGAAGTTGAAGGATAGGGTATTAAAAAATTAGACGAAACTAATCGTTTACCCGGCGAATATATGCCATCTTTTGTGGATAAAAATAATTTGTAGATTTTTGTTTCTGTTCCAGAAGAATTAGATGCATCGCATATATTAGATTTAAAATTTATAGATACTAAAAATGCGAGTGCTAATCTTATAAATCCAAACAACATAGATTCATATGTAAATATGGGTGATGTTTATTATTATATAGAGAATACAAAAACATTTGGAACCGTTCTACAATATTGTTTTAATATATGCACTTCAACAAATAATATAATTGGTTTAGAATCTCCACATGGTGATTATTATAGTAGCGATTCGAGTGACTATAATATTTTATTATATTATGAAGAACGAACTAAAGAAAGATACGGGCTTTCTGATGTTGAATTGTGTCAATATAAAATGTAGCCAATATATAATGCTAGTTTCTTTGATTCTGATTTTAAAGAAACAAATAGATATCAATTTGATGGTTCTATTTTAACAATATATACCGGACCCCATGTAGCAGAAATAGATTATACACAATCAACAAATCAAAATAAAATCAGATTAGCTAATCCAACAAAATATTCATCTGATCCAAATATGAATTTTCCAGAAAAAGATTCTCCTAAAACAGAATCTGAATGGAATAATAGCGGGTGTCTTCTAAAATTTGAAAATTTTGCAAACGATGCAACATTTACATTTAAAGGAAATGTTCAAGCAGAAAACGGGATTTATTATAATAAAATTATAGTACAAAGCAGAGAAATTTATACATCTACTCCAAAAATTTCTATGAATGTTTGGGAGAAAGGGTCAGAAGCATTCGTGGCACCATCTGAACTCATATCAATTCGTTCGTGGGAAGTATATAATCCAATATCAGAAAATGAGTATATTGTTGGTGACAAATTGTTGTGGACTAAAAGAACTTATTACGGAGATGATGATTATAAAACTCATCCATCTCTTGTGTTACATGTTAAAGCGTTTTACCCAGAGAGAGGTGCTACGGGTTTGGGTATATAGGGCGATCACACTTCAAGTTTTTATACAAAACTTTCTGCTAATGGTTTTATGATAGTAAAATATAAATATGGTCCAGAAGACATAAGCAGAATTGATGAAAATTGGATAGACGCATCAATATATTATTATAACTTGTATGATTTTTATTACGTAAATTAGACGTGGTCGCATAGTGATGAAACTCGCGTTTTTAGTAATGAATAGGTTGATTTCGGAATAAGATATAATGCAACAATTAATGGCGTTTCTATAATTGATTATGCGTCATTACCGTTAAATGTTGGTCCAGTTTATAATGAAAATTATCAAATAGAAAAAGATTGGATTTATTATGATGAATATAATAAAATTAGATATAATTTAACATTATCTGATTGGAATCGTTTAGAAACAAATAACCCAACAGGTAATTTAACTTTCGATACGAATTTGATAAAAACGTTTACGAATGATAGTTATACTAAAACATACGATGTTTCTAAATATTTTTATTCAACTTCGGATTCGTCTTATAATTATGTTGAATTAGTTCAAATTCCAATTGATTTTGAAGACTTCCAAACGGCAAATATGTATTTAAATACAGATGTTAAATATGTAAATCCATATAGTTCACCCGATGATGAATATGGTGGGTTAAGAGTATTTTCGGAACATACCGTTAATGTTAAAATAATTGGTTATCTTAATTTCTTGAAACCGTACGACGAGTTTGACACTACAAAATACATTTTATGCGGAACTGATTATTCAGAAGGAACTGAGAGCCCAGATGTTGCACCCGGCTATTATATGTGTAGGAGTAAGAGTATTTATCCAAATTATGATACTAGTATATCACCTTTAGATATAAGCAATTATAGTTTCAATTTAGAACAAGTTCCGACTGACGAAAGATATTCTTATGCATCATTTGTCGTTTTAAAAGATGAATATTCTGGTATCTATTTGAAACGAGTTCACGTTCATAATAATGAACCAGTTACATGGGACGACAGTTCAGTTAAAATATTCTTTGGTGGTGGTCCTTATAGACGTGATATTACTGGTGGTCCTGATATTTCAGTATTTAATTCTAATGATTATTATGACAGCCCCAGTATAGCAAAGGGATATATATCAATTTTAAAAAGCGAACCTCGTCCGCTATCAGAATATTCATCAATTTGGTTATATTATAGTGATATAAAACAAGATGAAGGAATTAGTACGGTAGCATGGAATATAGACAATTCTCTGACAAATCAGCCAAGTTCTAATAGTTTGGGACGCCGGCCAATAGAATCATATGGTGCAGATGAACTTTGTTTTACATTAAATAGCAATAATTCTGAAGAAGGTAGCATAACATTTAATAAAGCATTAACAAGAATAGACGGATCATTATATTATACATATACAAATCCAAGAATTATAGATTCAAATGAATGGATTGAGTATACTGAACCAATTCAATTAAATCAACAAAATGATAAAGTTTGGATGAAGGGTACTTTTATAAATGGTATGGCAGACTCATCTAATAATTATAGTCAATTTTCTATAACTGGTTCAATTAAAGTAAGTGGTGATATTATATCATTGATTTCTCCGATTAAAAATTTGAATATTCCATCAGATTATTGTTTCTACAATTTGTTCAAAGATTGTTCAACAATAACATCTGCACCAAAACTTTCTTCAACATCTTTAAAAAAGAGTTGTTATTATGGTATGTTTGAAGGTTGTGCATCATTAACAACGCCGCCAACACTTCCTGCTACAAAAATGGATAGTTCTTGTTATGCTCAAATGTTCAAAGGTTGTACGAATCTAACAACTGCACCTGAACTTCCTGCCGAAGAATTGAAAGATAATTGTTATAGTCATATGTTCTCTGGTTGTACGAATCTAACAACTGCACCTGAATATCTTCCTGCTGCGATTTTAGAAAGTAATTGTTATAGTCATATGTTCCAGAATTGTAGTAATTTGACAACTGCACCCGAACTTCCAGCAGAAGAATTGGCAGATAATTGTTATAGTAGCATGTTTGAAGGTTGTACAGATTTAATTACTGCACCCGAACTTCCTGCCGAAGAATTGGCAGATAATTGTTATAGTAGTATGTTTTATGGTTGTACTAATTTAACAACTGCACCGGAACTTCCTGCTACGACTTTAGCAAGTGATTGTTATAGTAGTATGTTTGGGGGTTGTACTAATTTAACAACTGCACCGGAACTTCCTGCTACAATATTAGCATATGAGTGTTATTTTAATATGTTTAATAATTGTACGAATTTGAGAATTGCACCACTCGAACTTCCTGCTATAACACTAGAAGACAAGTGTTATTGGCGTATGTTTGAAGGTTGTACATCATTAAAAATTGCACCAGAGTTGCGTTCTAAAGATATGAAAACAGCATGTTATTCTAGTATGTTTAGAGGTTGTACATCATTAACTATAGCACCAGAACTTCCAGCAGAAAATTTATCTGGCGGTTGTTATAATAGTATGTTTAATGGTTGCAGTAATTTAAATTA
>JAEEGL013263575.1_pt1 | contig 21405 bp, 13 predicted proteins | sample 9134231 | NCBI WGS metagenome assembly JAEEGL01 (sample SAMN16246548, study PRJNA631951) | gut metagenome | biome: gut microbiome; feature: rumen; material: fiber-attached | host: Bos | place: Iran: Karaj | collected 2018-10
ACGATTCTCTCAAGAACCTGCTTCTCGATAAGCTCGGGGTGTGTAGCGAGTGCGGGCTCGATAGAAGAAAGGAACTCATAAACAGCCTGGAAGAACTCAGGCTCTGTGTTGTTCTTCTTAATTACGTCCTGCATCAGTGAATTGAGGTACGGATTTGAAATTGTGTAATCCATTGTGTCCACCTTTCCTTTTGCCGTCATTTTGCAAGTTGCGGCATAAAATTATTCATAAACTGGAAAAATGATATATCAACGATACGGATTATGCAATAATCAATTTAAGAAAATTCAAAAAGACAATTATTAGTGATTACGTAGAAGGCGTAGGTTCAAGAATCACATTCTGGGTAGGCTGAACAGCAGCTGTTGATGACGGGGCCGTGGGTACCGAGAACGGATCATTACGTGTTACTTCCTCTACAGATGAGATACCGAACATATCCTGATACTGCGTAGTATCAATATGAGGAAGGATTGCATTTATAGATATAAACAGAAGAAGGAAGAATATTATTAATAATAAGCCTCTGTTAAGAATGATGAGGTTACGCTCGGCATTATGCTTCGCATCAATATGTTCTTTGGTTGCATAACCTACAAGAACATATACCTTGTTAACATCATCACGCTTGGGCTTTCTTTTATACTCAGTGATCTTCCTTCTAATATAATTCTGGACTCTTGAAGGAATATTCTTAAAGAACTTTACAGTAGTCCGGACAATAGAACCGCAGATATCTGATATCTTCTTCCCTATATTGATATTGTCATGTCCGGTAGCTGTATTCATAGAAAGGATTATAACATAGTGTGAATAATACTACTCCTGTTCTATAGACATTCTCTTATACAGAAGATCAATCCCTTTCTGAATATTCCTATAACAGGTAGTCTTACTCGTGAAAAACATGTCGGCTATCTGACTAATCCTGTAGCCCTTGTAAAAATGCAGATACAGCATTCTCGCATAAGGATCCGGTAAAGACAGCATGTTCGTAAGGATCTCCAGTGCGACAATATGCCTGTACATATTATGCTCAGCTTCCTCCCCTATGTTCTTTATGTAATTGTCATATCCTTCACTAATTGCTATTAGCTCATCTTCCAGATCATAATGGCCGCCTTTGATGCAGTTCGACGGATTAGTCACCCTTACAGGCGCATGATCCCGGAAATACAGATTACGGAGCATCTCAGCCTTGTCCTCTACGCTCTCATTGATGAGACTAACAAACATAAGCGCATTTCGGCTAGTGCTTGTGATATCGGGATATAACGACTTTAACTTTGATTTAAATGACTTATCGATCATAAAAACCTCCATAACGAACAAGTGTTTGACAAAGAAAAAACGTTTGGATAGAATGAATTCAGAATATATGTTCGGAGGACCGTATTATGGATTCCAAGTCTGAAAGCAAATCCGAGAAGACGATCGACAGAGTATACAGTTATGTAAAGTATTATATAAAGACGAACACATACTCCCCTTCAGTAAGAGATATTTGCAAGGGAGCCGGTCTCAAGTCCACATCTTCTGTACATATGTATCTTAAGAAGCTTGATGAGATGGGGCTGATAGAGTATCGCCCCGGTATGAGAAGGGCCATTATCATCAAGAACCAGGATGAGGAGATCGAGACCGCTGCCCCTGCCGATATGGTAAGACTTCCGTGTCTTGGTAAGATCACAGCCGGTGTCCCTATATATGCACATGAGGATTACTCGGAATCGATATGCGTCAATTCATCGATGTTCGGTAAATCAATCATTGGAAGTGAGGATGCATTTATATTGAAGGTAAGCGGCACCAGTATGATCAATGCACACATCATGGACGGAGATTATCTGATAGTAAGAAAGCAGAACAGCTGTCAGGAAGGTGATATCATTGCTGCACTGATTGATGATGAAGCTACTGTTAAGAGGTTTGGAAAGATAAATGGTGTTCCCTATCTGTTCCCCGAGAATGATGCATACTCCCCCATTCCATTTAACACGGAAGGCTGTAGGATATTGGGCAAAGTTGTCGGACTTCACAGATATTCTATTTACTGATAACTGACATATCATGTCCTCCTGTTCTTAGTGCAGCTTACTGCCGCACACCGGTTATAATGAGGACTATATCAGCGCGTAACACAACTATCACGATTATTGAAGAATAAGACTGATCTGAGGGATCAGTCTTAACCGTTTATTCATATATCTGTTCATTTTATGCACAACTCGCTCGGGTTGTGCATTTTTTGAACAGCTAAGAGCGACAAAAAAGAATTAGAGAAGTTTCAAAACAGATTCAGCCTGTTCTTCAACACTGAGATCTCGGTCGATCATATGAATACCGTCTATATACCTGAACCATGTAAGCTGTCTTTTTGCAAAATGACGCGTATTAAGCTTGATCTCATAAGCAGCACGCTCAGCTGAGCTTCCGGGCTCATTATCGATCAAAGGAAGAAATTCCTTATACCCTATCGCCTGACAGCATGTGGATTTCCTGTCTATTGGAAGTGAATAAAGATATCTAGCTTCTTTTTCCAATCCCATATCCATCATGATATCTACACGTTTGTTGATTCGGTCATATAGAATAGATCTGTCATCTTCGTAATTGATCTCAAACAACTCGAACCTATATCTGGGACCTTCTTTACGGGATTCAGCATTCCTCTGTGTTTTTGTCTTACCAGATGCAAGATATACGGCCAAAGCTCTAATAACACGGCGCGTATTATTGGGATGGATCTTCGAGGCTGATTCGGGATCGACATCGACAAGTCTCTGATAAATACCGTCGATTCCGTCTTTACGGAATTCTTCATACAGTTTCTCAGTCTCTTCGTCAGCTTTGGGATCATCTTCGAACGAGATGCCGTCCTTCAAGGCCGATATATACTGACCGGTTCCGCCGCACAGAACAGGAAGCTTCCCTCTTGAGAGAATGTCTTCGATACAGGCATAACAATCTTCAACAAATGAAGAGACTGAATAATACATACCGGGCTCGACAATATCGATCATATGATGCGGAACAAGTCTCTGCTCTTCTTCTGTGGGTTTGGCTGTACCGACATCAAGACCTTTATAAATCTGCATTGAATCACATGAGATAAGTTCTCCGCCGGTTAATTCGCAGAGCTTTAAAGCAACGGCACTCTTACCGCTTGCGGTAGGTCCTGTAATGATAGGTATAATCCTGTCCGTCATACAATCCTTTTGAACTTCTTCTCCATATCAGTCTCAGGGATCTTAATGAATGTCGGCCTTCCGTGTGCACAATGATACGGATCATTACATTCATGAAGCTGGGAGATCAAAGACAAAGCCTCTTCCTTAGTAATTACATCATGTGCCTTGATAGCAGCTTTACATGCTGTAGTTTGAATAAGCGAGATCCACAACTGGCTCTTTGCAGGAGTCTCCCTCTTAAGATCTTCAAGAACCTGAGTAAAGAATACTTCGGGCTTAGACATAGACTTAAGTCTGTCTTCGGCTTTAGTAGCGATGGGCACTGCACGAAGGGCTACCTGTCTGTCACCCGCTATATCTACATCAAACCCAAATTCCTTGAATCTGTCCAGATTATCAGTAACGAAAGACATATCAGAAGTCGTAAGATCGATTATCTGAGGCACGAGAAGCTCCTGTACAGGTCTTTGCGTCTCATCCATTGCCTCACGCTTCTTCCCGAATCTCTCATAGAGCACACGCTCATGCGCAGCATGCTGATCAACAAGGTAAACATCATGATCTGACTGCATGATTATATATGTTGAGAACAAGAAACCGACAAACTCAGAAGCATAGAGCTCATTAATATCAGCACGTTCTACAGAAGGTTCTTCTATGATCTGTTCAGCCACAGGTGCTTCAACAGCCTCTTCCGTATCCTCTTTCTCGATCTTGCTTACATCGGGCTTAAACTCAGAAAGAATCCTGAGAAGATTATCCGTAGCACCGGCGTCAGCCTGTGTGTAGGAGGTCCTGGCAGACTGCTTTTCGCCCAGTGTGTGAGACTTGGAAGGAGCCTTGGGGGCAGAACTAATTACGGGTGTTGCCGGCACATCCTGCTGCATAGGCTTTTCGACGGGAGTCTCGGCAAAGACTGCGTTACGGATTCCGTGCAGGACGAGCCTGAATATAACCGAATCATCGGAAAACTTTACTTCTGCTTTCTGCGGGTGCACGTTAACATCGACTCCGCCTGCAGGTATGTAGATGCAAAGCACGCACACAGGGTATTTATGCTTCATGACGGAAGCTTTATAAGCCTCGTCTATGGCAGCTGTAGCAACGGAACTCTTTATGGGACGGTCGTTGACGTAAACATACTGCATGCCGCGGTTCCCCCTGACATAAGAGGGCTTGCCGGCAAAACCTTTTATCTTGATGCCTTCGAGCTCGAAATCAACATCTACAAGCGAAGACGTAAGCTCCTTGCCATAGATCGCGTAGACAGCATCTCTCATGTTGCCGTTACCGGGCGTAGACAGGATCTGCTTGCCGTCCTTAATAAGCTTGAAAGCAACCTGCGGGTTGATCACCGCAAGTTTCTCGACAAGAGAGCAGATATACATACTTTCCGTGGCATCACGCTTCAGGAACTTATATCTTGCAGGAATATTCGCGAAAAGATTCTTCACGGTAACCACAGTGCCCGTATTCGCCGCGACTTCGCTTACACCCTGAAGCTTACCGTCAAGATACTCGATGCAGGTACCGGTCTTCATGTCCTCCATCTTGGTAACGACAGTAACGTCGGAGCATGCAGCTATCGAAGCAAGAGCTTCTCCTCTGAAGCCCTGTGTCGTCAGATCGTAGATATCATCGATCTTGGTGATCTTGGAAGTGGCATTAAGAAGGAAACATTTCTGTGCATCTTCCCTGTCCATTCCGAATCCGTTGTCGCTGACTCTTATAAGTGAGATGCCGCCGTTCTCGAATTCAATTACTACCGAAGTCGCGCAGGCATCGATACTGTTATCAACAAGTTCCTTTACGACAGATACCGGACGCTCGATTACCTCACCGGCTTTGATTGCATTTGCAGTCTTCTGATCAAGGACATTAATCCTGCTCATCCTGATCTTCCTTTCTAACCGTATCGATGAAGCCATAGAGAAGATTCATTGCTTCAAGCGGAGTAACTCTGGTGATATCGATATCACGAAGAGCATTACGGATGCTGTCTTCTTTACGGTAATAGACATTATCCGGATTAAATATCGAATCCTGACCCGGAAGCTCAGCTTCCTCAGAAGTCTTGAATTCACCTAATCTCTCAAGTTCCTTAAGGATATTGCGTGAACGTGTAAGAACGTCAGACGGAACACCTGCTAGTCGAGCAACTTCAATACCGTAGGAATCCGATGTACCGCCTTCCACGATCTTATGAAGGAAGACTACTCCGTCGTCGTTCTCCATAACATCGACATGATTATTAAAGATGCCCCTGATACTCTTCTCAAGTCTGTTAAGCTCATGATAATGGGTGGCAAATATAGTTCTCGCATAAAGGATCTTAGGATCAGCGATATACTCGAGAACAGCCCATGCGATGGACAATCCGTCATAAGTTGAAGTTCCTCTTCCAACCTCATCAAGAAGCAGAAGGCTTGAAGGCGTGGCATTCTTGAGGATGCCTGCAACTTCTTTCATCTCTACCATGAAAGTTGACTGACCCATCGAGATATCATCAGAAGCACCGATTCTTGTGAAGATCTTATCGACTAGACCGATATGTGCAGATGATGCAGGAACAAAAGATCCCATCTGAGCCAGAAGAACGATGATCGCATTCTGGCGCATATATGTGGATTTACCAGCCATATTAGGACCTGTAAGCACCATGATCCTCTTATCTGAATCAAGGCTTGTATCATTCGGGATGAAGCGGTCTTCTTTATTGACGTTAAGCATCTTCTCGACTACAGGATGACGTCCGTCCTTGATTTCGAGAACGTTCGAATTATCTACAACAGGTCTTACGTAATTCTCTTCGTTAGCAAGGCTTGCAAGAGATGTAACGACATCGATAAGTGCAGCTGCCTCCGCACTTCCGAAGAGCCTGTCGGAAGCTTCCTTAACAGTCTCTCTAATCTGAACAAACAACTGATACTCAAGCGTTGTTCTCTTGGAATTAGCTCCGAGGATCTTATCTTCAAGAGTCTTTAATTCAGGTGAGATATATCTCTCATTATTGGCAAGAGTCTGCTTACGTGTATATTCTTCCGGAAGCTCAGTTACGGATCTGGGAACTTCTACATAGTATCCGAATACACGATTGTAGCCGACTCTTAAAGTCTTGATGCCCGTTCTCTCCTTCTCACGGACCTCAAGCTGGGCTATATACTCATTAGCATTTGCAGCGATGTCACGAAGTTCATCGCATTCTTCATTGAACCCGGGCTTAATGATATCGCCTTCAGTTATTGATATCGGCGGATCTTCAGCAATTGAACGCTCGAGAAGATCATAGATATCTTCAAGCGGATCAAGAAGATCATTTATCTGTCTGAAGATTCCACGGCTGAACTTAGATGAGCACTCCTTAAGGAAAGGAAGCTTGCCGAGGGAATTCTTAAGGGCGATCATCTCACGGCCATTGATGCTTCCGAGTGATACCTTTGATGCGAGTCTCTCGATGTCATAAAGTCCTGTCAGACCTTCGATGAGCTCATGTCTCTCGATAAATCTGTCATAGCACTCTTCTACGGCATCAAGTCTTGCGTTGATGGAACTTGAGATGATAAGAGGCTCTTCCACCCATTTACGAAGAAGTCTTCCTCCCATGGAGGTCTTAGTCTTATCGATAGCCCAGAGCAATGAACCCTTCTTAGTTCCGGTTCTGATCGTCTGCGTAAGCTCGAGATTGACTCTGGTACTGTAATCGATCTCCATAGTCTCAGATACTTTGAAGCAGTTTATCGAATTAAGATGCTCAACCTTATCAGTCTGAGTCTCTTCTGCATACTTAATCAAAGCCGCACAGGCACTGATCATGAGATCTGTATCTTTGAACTTATCGTCACCATAGATCTTGATGCGCTTATTATCCTTAACAGGAGCCGACTTATAATCTCTTTCCGAGCGCTGAGTATAAGTGATATCGAATGCCTGCTTCAAAACCTTATAGCATACAGATTCTTCGAACTCAGGATTATGGATAATCTCAGACGGAGAATACTTTCCGATGAGATTAATTAGATGCTCATCATTACCCGTGAAATCAAGCTGTGTAGCCTCGAAGTCACCTGTAGTAATATCGGCAACAGCTATACCATACTGATTACCGACGCACATAATGCTCATAAGATAATTGTTCTTACGGTCATCAAGCTCATCCGTATCAGTCATGGTACCGGGAGTTAAGACCTGAACAACGCCTCTCTTTACAAGACCTTTAGCAAGAGCAGGATCTTCTAGCTGCTCACATATGGCGACCTTCTGACCTTCGTTGACAAGACGGGCAGCATAAGACTTATATGCATGATGAGGAACACCGCACATAGGAGCGCGCAGACCGCTGCCGCAATCTCTGCCGGTAAGTGTAAGCTCGAGCATTCGGCTTACAAGAAGTGCATCATCAAAGAAACATTCATAGAAGTCGCCTAATCTGTAGAATATGATGATATCACCCATCTGACGCTTCAGATCGGCATACTTCTGCATCATCGGCGACAGATTCTCGTATGGTACGTCATCAAGTCTTAAGGCTTTATTCTCAGTCATTTAAGCTTCACCATCTCTCCATCAACGGAATAAGGACGTGCACTAGTAAACTTAACATCGCACAACATACCTTCATAATCGTCTGCTGTCTTTCCCGGAAGCTTAAGAGCTTCAGGAATAGTGAAGTTTACAAGATGATTGGACATTGTTCTGCCCGTAAGTATGTCAGGAGCCGTTGAACTCTGACCTTCGATAAGGATCTCTTCTGTCTTGCCTATCTTTGCCTGATTGGACTTATAAGCAAGGTCATTCTGAAGTTCCAATAATCTGCCGAATCTTTCAGTTACGACATCATGAGGGATCTGATCTTCCATGGATGCCGCCTTGGTACCGGGACGCTTGGAATACTGGAATGTAAACGCTGAATCGAATGCACATTCCTTAACAACTTCCAATGTACCGAGGAAATCTTCCTCAGTCTCACCCGGGAAACCAACGATAATATCAGTAGATATAGCTCCGTTAGGAACCTTCTCTCTGAAGTAATGGGCTGTCTTAAGATAATCTTCCCTGTTATAAGGTCTGTTCATGAGCTTTAAGATCCTGTCAGAACCGGACTGCAAAGGAAGATGCAGATGTGTCTCGATATTAGGATTCTCAGCTACCATATCAACTATCTCAGTAGAGATATCCTTAGGATGTGATGACATGAATCTGATACGGTTAAAACCCTTGATCTTAGCCGCAGCTTCGAGGACCGCAGGGAATCTTTCTCCGTTAGCACCCTTATAAGAGTTAACATTCTGACCCAGAAGCATTACTTCCTTATATCCCTGATCAGCAAGTCTATTAAGCTCTTCAACGATCTCAGACAGATCACGCGATCTCTCTCTTCCTCTTGCATAAGGAACAATGCAGTAAGTACAGAAGTTATTACATCCGTACATGATAGGCACCAAAGCTCTGAACTTTCTCTTTCTGTTGATCGGAACAAGTGAATCGTCGACAATATAGTCCTCTGCCGAGATATTAACGAGCTGCTTCTTTCTGCCAATAGAATCTCTCAAGAACACAGGGAAAAGATGAAGCTGCTGGGGATCAAATACAAGATCGACATAAGGGAAACTCTTCTTGATCTTCTCTACATTCTCGGGAACCTTAGTCATACAGCCGCATACGCCGATGATCTTATCCTTATCAGACTTCTTATCAGCCTTTACGATTCCAAGGTTACCGAAGAGTCTGTCTTCGGCATTCTCTCTGACGGCGCATGTGTTAAAGATGATGATATCGGCAGATGTGTCCCCAGTTACTTCCTTAAGGCCCATCTGCTGAAGCATACCGCACAGCTTCTCTGAATCAGATTCATTAAGCTGGCATCCATATGTTCTTACGTTATAAGTAATATCACGGCCCTTTGTTACAGAAAGAGCCGAGAAGTATTCGGACAACTCCTTAAGGGCGCTGTCGCGCTCCTTAAGATCCTCTTTACCGACCTTTATTATCGCCATCATCAATTCCTTTCAAACCAAACAATTAATTATACTAAAAAATCTCATTATTGTTATAATCGTATTTATGAAAAGAGTATTGTCATTCCTACTGAGCCTCATCCTTACGTCAGCATTCTTTTTCCCGAATGTTGTATTAGCCGTAAACGATGATCTTGACGACCCTGAAGACGGGATCATCTCCCAGAATGAGGCTTACAATGACCTTATGACAGATGCTCCTGCCGATGTTCCGCAGGTTACAGGTACTTCATATATCCTCTACGACGCTGAATCAATGACAGTCCTTATGGGCAGAAATATCGATGCCCAGGTACAACCAGCCGCTATAACCAAGCTCATGACTGTCCTTCTGGCTCTCGAGAATCTCGATCTTGAAGATACTGTAACCGTTACCCAGCCGATGTATATCGGAATCCCAGAGAATTATTACACTCTCGGAGTTACCGAAGGTGAGATCGTAACCGTAAGAGATCTTATATATGCTGCACTTCTTGAATCCGACAGCGACGCCTGTTTGTGTCTCGCGATCAAGATCTCAGGTGCTGAGTCCCTCTTCACAGGTCTTATGAACACCAGAGCAAGCGAGCTTGGATGCACTAACACATTCTTTACCAACTGCTACGGTAATGATGACATGAGCAACCTCTCCACCGCTCACGACATGGCTTTGATCCTTGAAGCCTGCACCAATCACCAGGACTTCGTGGATATCTCCACGACTTTCCAGCACACAATGCCCGGAACCAACCTTTACAGTGATTCAAGGATCATCTCTAACGCCAACAGATTCATCTCCACTCAGGAATACTCATATGATTATTATGCCGGCGGCCTTACAGGTTATTCTGAAGGCGTGGGCTATTCTATCGCTGCTGCCTCCAACAAGAACGGTCGTAAGCTTATAGGTATCATCCTCGGAGCAACCGACTCACTGATGCGTTACTCTGACATGATAAGCATGTTCGAAAGCGGTTATTCCTCTTTCTCGACTCTGCCTATCGATCAGGGCGAGTTCATGCCGCTTTATAACGACACTATCGAGCAGATAAATTCCGCATTACTCGGAACTGAACTTGCCGTTATGGAATCCAACATGGATCTCTCCTCTTACCTTACGACTACAACTGCTCGAGTCTCTCTCGGCAGCACCAACACCGTTGATCTGTCTTCGGTTGTCATCGACACGTCTTCTATGGAGAACCAGGACTTCCGTATCCCCGTGCTTAGGGTATTTAACGATGGCAAGACTTATATCGTCGGAGTTCTTAACATTCAGGTAGGTCAGAAAGACAATCTTGTATCTATCAACCCCGAGAAGAGAACTATCTGGTCAACTCTTAAGAAAGCTCTCGTAACAATAATCGTTCTGCTTGTTCTGCTGATAGTCCTTGTCTACTCACTTATCATCTTCAGAAGAAAAGCAAGAAGAAGAGCTTCCCGCGAATTCAACAACAAGAATAAGATGCTCTGATCATTATCAAGACTGCTTTGTGTAAGTAAACTCCGTTAAGTACAACGAGAGTATGCGGTCATCCGTGTTGCCTTCAATTACCGACATCGGTGAGAAAGCATTCGGGATCTCTATAACAAGATCACAAAGACAGTTGTCTTCCACAGTAAAGTCGAATCCGAAGTTGTCGTCATCCATGGTAACAGGACCTTCGAAAACAACATCTCCGTTAACACGAACGGTAATGTACTGCTCCCCGCCGAAAACATTGGCAAGACCGAAGCTGCCGTTATAAGTACCGGGCAGCATGTGAAGACACAGGTGCAGCTCATGTCCGTAAACGAGAGCCAAGTCTCCCTCATATCCTACAGAGCTTCTTATGAGGCTCATGTCGTTCTGTGTAAGATCGGAGAAATCAAGTGTGTCGGTATCTCTTAACATGTGATAGCCGTCTTCCGTTACGTTCACGTATGTAAACGACTCTCCGTTAACGTTTGTAGAAGGAAGCTCGGTGTAATCAACCACTGAACCGTCAGGTCCGTAGAAGGTCCACTCCCCGTCTTCGATCACGTCGTATGCTTCCGGAGTGAGCAGAACTTTTCGCAGGTTGCCGTCCTCATCGTAGTAAGGCACCGGATACTTGCAGTAGTAAGCTTCTTCCGAGAGCGTTCTCGAGTAGAAGATGCCAACTGGCGGATTATAGAGCGACGGGAAATTATCGATCACAAATCTTCCGATGAACGTATGATCAAGGTACAGATTCTTGGGATACAACACGGCGATTATAATGATCACAAAAGCCGTCCACGCGCAGCTTAAGCTAATAACAGGGGCAGCAATACTTTCTTTCAGATAGAAAGTGTTGAAGAAGGCCATAAACGGAAGCATCCAGACGTTATATCGCATTATATATGCCATACCGCAGTTAATATGCATCTCCTGAGATACGATGAACAGCATAAGGATCACTGTAAGTAGGCTGATGATCGTAAAACAGATATCTTTCTTCTTTACAAGATTAACTACGATAAGAATGAAGAATACCGGAGCAACAAGCAGCGTATAAGCGATCATTCCCTGATTAGGATCGAATATATAAGATAAAGCACATATAAGCCTGTTATCAGACGGGAACGTACTGTTCGACACAGAAGCAACAGATGCTACCGGACTGTAGCTTCCGAAGAGAATAAACGATCTTATAACGGGAACGAATCCTGGAATTGCTGCAACCAGAACAGGGATAGTCTTCTTAGCCGTAGCGCCAACATTCTTACCAAGATGCTTGAAGGCAGTAATCAGGAATTCTATTCCAAGCATAAACGCAGGAACCAACAAAGCAAGATTACTCATGGCTGCGATACTCATAAGAAGCATCGCTATGACATATCTCTTGTTGTACCTCATAACAAGAGACGCAGCAACCAAAGAGAAGATAAGAACCTCGGTATGAACCCAGGTAAGATAGAACCACGCCGGATTTATAACAAGGAATAGCATCAATAAAGTCTTCTTGGACTGATCCGCATTAAGGGAAAGCTGTACCATAAGACAAGCCAGGAACCAGAACAGAAGATTCATATACTGGTATGCTTTCGCAGGATTAACCCCGGCATAATGGAAAAGGCTCCTTAACGGCATGCAAATCACTGAATACAGACCGAAGTGCTTGGCATAGTAATTACCGTCAGAGCCTTCCACGAGGGTAATATCCTCACGGTCACGGTAGATCGTATCAAAGATATTATTGCCGTAATAAGCCTTGGCATCATCAATATCCTGCTGCGTAACAGCGGTGGATCCGTGATTAACAATAGAAACGGGCATCATAAGATACTCGAATCCGTCACCCGGGAGCTGATATGCGTCATCGCGGGCAATAACCGCAAGCCCGCCGATAGACAGAATAAGGATCAATAACCATGAGATGAATGAGAGTATTACATCTTTCTTGGTCTCTGCCATTATTAACAATTCCTCATTTGATCATTCTGTTATATGCAGACAGAACAGCTCTTACCGAAGACTTCGTAACGGAGCTTGATACGCCTGCACCGAGGAAAATCGCACCGTCTTCCGCCCTCTTGATCTCAAGATATGTGATAGCGGAGGATTCAGTGCCGTTATCCATCGCATGTTCATTATACATATTAATCGAGAATTTTACTCCCGTATATGTTGAGAACGCATCAACAAAAGCATCAAGAAGACCTTTCCCTTTACCCTTGATGGTAACGGGTTCACCGAGATACGTGATCTTTGCTTCGACCTCACTTAACTTATCTCCGAGTGAATGTTCGGAGAATGTCGACAGAGCATAAGGAGTCATGACATTAATGTAGTAGTCATCAAACAGATCAAATACCTGCTGAGGCATGAGTTCCTTCGAATTATCATCGGTCTCGTGCTTAACAACAGTCAGGAAATCACGCTGGAACGACTTCGGCAGAATAATACCGAAGAACTGCTCCATAACATAAGATATGCCGCCTCTACCCGACTGGCTGTTGATCCTGATGATAGGCTCGTACTCGCGGCCGACATCTGCCGGATCGACAGGAAGATAAGGAACCGCCCAAATATCGGAGCCTCTCTCCTCCATCTTCTTTTTACCCTTGTTGATAGCATCCTGATGAGAGCCCGAGAATGCGGTAAATACGAGTTTACCTGCCCACGGGTGTCTCGGATCGACTTTCATTCTGGTGCATTCTTCATAGATATCGATACACTCATTTATATTGGAGAAATCGAGTACGGGATCAACACCCTGCATCATCATATTGATACACAGAGTAATAATATCCACGTTACCCGTTCTCTCACCGTTACCGAACAAAGTACCTTCCACACGGTCTGCACCGGCCAATATTCCGAGCTCGGAAGCAGCGACTCCCGTACCTCTGTCATTATGCGTATGAACAGACAGATACATAGAGTCTCTCCACTTGGTTTCATTACAAAAATACTCAACGCTGTCAGCATATACATTCGGCAGCGTATATTCGACTGTCTCAGGAAGATTGATAATGATCTTATTATCAGGTGAAGGCTGCCATGCATCACACACCGCATCGCATATACGAACGGCAAAGTCCGGCTCTGTCGATGAATATGACTCGGGCGAATACTCGAGAATGAAATTCGTATCATACTCGGTTTCTGTTTCCGCAATGCATTTTTTAATATATGAAGCGCCGTCTACAGCGAGCTTGAGACATTCTTCCTGTCCGAATTCGAATACGACGTCTCTTTGGAGTGTGCTGGTCGAATTGTAAAGATGGATGATTACATTTTTCGCGCCGTAAACAGCCTCGATCGTCTTGTCGATGATCTCGGGGCGTGACTGTGTCAGGACCTGAATGTACACGTCATCAGGGATCAGATTGTTATCGATAAGTTCGCGGCAGAAATTATAGTCAGTGTCCGAAGCTGCGGGAAAACCGATCTCAATCTGCTTGAAACCGACTTTAACGAGCAGGTTAAAGAACTTGAGCTTCTGTTCCATTGTCATGGGAACCTCAAGAGCCTGATTACCGTCACGAAGATCGACAGAACACCAGACAGGAGCCTTATCGATAACGCGGCCAGGCCACTTACGGTTCTCGAGCCTGATCTCGGGTATCTTCTGATACTTTCTGTAATTCATTGATTCGTACCTCCGTAAAAAAAAAACGACCCTTCATCCTGTTAGAGACGAAGGGTCGTTCGCGGTACCACTCTAATTCATTCACGAAGAATGCACTCTGCGGATACAGGAGAATTCCGATATCCTGTCCCTTTAACGCTGGACCTGCGTCCGTCCCTTGGGGTTAACCTTTCAGAACGGCTGCTCCGAAGTGAGTTCCCTGTCAACTTCACCGCTGCCTCGCACCAAACGGCAGCTCTCTGCAGGTTTCATTGAAGGTACTGGTCTTCATCAACGCTTTTAGTATATGAGTTGATGTTAACAAACCACATCACAAAGGTCAAGACGGGTGCAAAACACCTGTATCATCAAATGTAAACATACCGTTTAAGAACGCGAGAGTACTGATATCCTCAGGAGGATTCCTCATCATGGCAGTCTTCATCATGGAAGATATTGTAGTGTTGATAACAACAGGCTCGCAGGTGCGCTCCATGTTACCCATGAACATCGCATCTCTTCCGTCAACATTAGAATAAATTACAGAATCAATTATCTTGATATCGGCATTACCGCCCTGTGAGCCGATAGCAGTGCAACGCATGCTTCTGCACATAACATTCAGATCACACGCATTCATCCTGATCGTGGAATTACCGTTAAGATTACCTATCGCAACCGTACTTCTTCCCGGAGTAGCTACAGTTACCTTGGCATTATTAAGTGTAATATTACCGCCAAGACCGGAGCCCAAACCGACACCCGATACTCCGTTACCATTAATGATCAAAGAACCCTCTAATCCGTCAACGATAATATCTCCGTGCGTCTTATCGGGACCCGCACCGAGACAGAAGAATTCCATGGCACTGACATTAAGGTTAAGATCTCCGTCCCCTTCGATATGCAAGACTGATCCTTCTTCTACATAAATTCCCTCGAGCAACCTGTTATTACCCTTACATACCAAAGTAACATCAGAATTGTCCTCGATAGATATCGCAGGGCAGCTTACATCCGAACCGAACCCGACATTATCAATCGTGATCCTGCCGGTATAACCGTTTGTAACTTTCATAACGATCTTAGTCATGAGTTCAGGAGAACCGGTAATAGCGAAGTCAATAAATGTAGATTCGGATTTACCGACATTAATAACCTCAACGCCTTCGTCATTAAGCTTCGGAAGCATTATTCTGCCTTCGCGCCCGGCAACAAATACGGAATCCGAACCGGAAGATTCATACTTGTATCTTTCTTCGCGGATCTCTTTCATAATGGCAGGATCGATCGATTCGATAATCTCTGCTGCAGGTCTTGCTGTATAGAACCCCTGAATAAGGTCAACACCGAGCATAATAACCGTCTTAAGCTCTTCAGATGTCTCTACTCCCTCTGCAAGTGTGATGATATTGTTATCGTGCGAGAAGGAGATAATATCCTTAACAAAGTGCTGCTTCTGAGGACTGTTCTGTATCTCGGACAGAAGCATTCGGTCGATCTTAACGTATCTGGGCATATAACGAAGAAGATTCGTAATATTGGAATAACCCGTACCGTAATCATCAAGAGCCGTATCTACGCCCATCTCGCTGTATATCTTACTTAAGCGGTCGAGCTCTTCATCAGTAAGTTCAGACTGCTCGGTAAGCTCGATTACTACCGTTCCGGGAAGCCTCTTGATCCTGTTCTTAAGATCATCAAGATACTCATCGGGAACACGCTGTCCCGGAATTGAATTAATGAATACTTTCTTACTTCCGTTGAATATATCCGACCTTTGTTCGACTACGTCAATTACGTTAACGAACGTCTCATACTCGACATCCGACAGTCTGTCGGAAAGCGCGGCATAGCGAATAACCGTAGGAGGATCGATATAAGGATTGATATCAACTCTCATGAGTGCTTCATATGCATATATCTCGCCGTCCCTGGCAGATACGATAGGCTGGAAGTGATAATTAAGCCTGTTGGAATCAAGGATCTCATTAACAACAAGGGATCTTTCCTTCTCTTCCTCGGTAAGTCCTATCTCCTGCGACTTTGCAACAGCAATCTTGTTACTGTTCTTCTTACTTATAGCAGTATTGATAAGTCTCTCAAGATCCGTCATAGTCTCCGGGCATCCGGTCTCAATACCGTAATAGAAGAACAGCTTAGCCTTAACGGAAGGATCGTTATTATATGTATTGACCTTAGCCTTTACTTTATCGTAAGACACGAGCATCTCCGTCTCGGTAGGCACGGACGAAAGCTTCAAAGCGACGAACTCGCCGTTGCCGAGGCAGGAACTTATGGAATCATTATCCCTGAATACTACTTCGATCATACTTGCAGCACTGACAAGTGCCTTATCACCGACTGCTCGTCCGAACTGCTCATTAATTACAGACAGATCCTTAACATCAAGAGCCAGAGCACTGATGTAGCAGTCCTTGTTACGCATCTTACTGACAAGATACGAACCTTCGGAAAGTAAACCCTGATAATTATAAAGACCTGTAAGGTTATCCTTGATAAGCCCGTCTCTTATCGTCTTATCTCCTGCAACTGTCTCCGAAGATCTTCTTAATACTTCAAAACCGATCATGCATCTTCTGCACCAGGCTCTGAATGTATCATCGATACACATCATCGGATCGGTATATGCTATGGATGTAAAGCCGTAGATCTTGTCATCATATGAAAACGGCATGAAATAATAAACACAAGGTTTCTCAATATCTTCATAAAGATCCGGCAGGATCAATTCACGGTTAAAAGGAACATCAAAATTAACACTATCCTTTACACCGCTCGAACCGCATCTTATGACCTGAAGCATCTCCTCGGCGAGCGAATCATTCTTCTTAAGCCAGTTCGGATTAATACACAACGAAAAATTCTCGAAAGGTCTGATCTGATAAGCATATGAATATATAGTGTTGATCAATCCGGTAAATGTCGTCTGATTAATGACATCCTCGGTCATATGATTGAAGACCGAATAAATACCTGATTCGGACAACTGTGTATCCCATTCATCACGAAGTTTAAACTGAGGAACTATACTTTCTCCGTGACAGCCGCAGGTACATCCGACAAACAGCTCGGCGTCTGCGATGAATTCAGTCGGTTCGCCGCCGTCCAACATGCCGATGATATCACCCGCACAGTGCTCGCCGAACTGATACAAAGGTATATCCGCTGAAGTAAGCGGAACAGGCGCATGCTTACCTTCATCATTACTGTCATAACCGACTACAGCAATATCTTCAGGAATCTTGTAGCCCTTGGAGACCAATGATTTCGCAAGTCCCAAAGCCATGGCATCGTTTGCACATGCTACAGCCTGCGGAAGCTTACCCCCCTTCTTCGTAAGACGGTCCGCGACGCTCTCTCCGCTTGTATACCAGAAATCGCCGTAGAAAATGCGGTCCTCAGGTACTTTAAGTCCGTGTTCTTCCATGCAGTCGATAAACGCCTGAAGTCTCTTCTTGGCATGAGGATGCCAGGATTTACCCGTAAGGAATGCAATATCGGTATATTTATGTTCTTCTATAAGATGCGAGATGACCTTCTTAATGGGAGTGTAGTTGTCCTGAATCTCATTGGGATATTTCTTGGTATCCCCCTCGACAAAGAGAACTTTACCCTTATATTCGTCATTAAGACGCTCTTCGATCTTCTCGGAAAGTCCCGGAGTCTGAATAGAGTCAGCCATTACAACAACGGCATCAAACTTATTGTAATTGATAATATCGAATATCGAAGCGTCTCCGGTCTCGCGCTGCAGTGAATCCTGATATTTCTGATACATGGCAAAAACGCACACATCAATACCGGAAGCAAATGCAACCTTGTTAAAGCCTTGAACGAATAACCGCTGGCAGTATTCTTCAGGTTGTCCGCATAACAGCGCGATCCGCCTTCTGCTCAAAACTATAAACCCCCAGAAACATCAAATTCGATTAACTTAATTATATCAGAGCCTTTATTAACAAAACCGTCCTGAAAGTAAACTTTCAATGAAGACTTACCTGACTTTCCTATCGATCTGATATACAAACCTCCCATGCCTCCGTTGATATCTACTCGGTCAGGCCCCATTATCTCAATGGGACCTTCTGTCTCAACATGAAGGCTTGCGTTGTAATGAGGAAGAACATTTCCGTTCTGATCCGTTACCCTGATCCTGACGCATGCAGCATCATAAGTAGCACTCTCAGTAAGCTCGAAAGAAGATACCTTAATATCCAGATCCATATCTTCACACGGCGCTTTGATCACAGTCTTAACTTCCTTGCCGTTCTTTATGCCGACAAACTTAAATCCTGTGGACTTGCCGCCCCAGTCGCCGATGTACTTGCCGTACAGATCGTAGGCATTCTGGAAATTCATACGGTATCTTGCCATTGCCTCACCGAGTCGAAGTTTGATCTTCGGAGGTATATCATTGCCTCCGTAACGGCCTATATAGTTAAGAGCTTCCTTAACAATATCGTTCTGCCTGGCAGTAAAGCCTTCCCTCTCCTTCATCCTGTCACCGATATAGTCATCTATCAGGATCGGAGCATTGGGAAGATTCTTAAAAGGCGAATCCGAATGATGATATTCCTTTATGAATTCATCATTCTTATACATCTTTACGCTGTCGCAGTTAGTAACAATATAAACATCACCCTTATTTCCTGCAGGGTGCTCACCGATATTCATATCTGAAGAAATCTCAAGCACAGGCTCATCCACGCTTCCGGAAGCGGCATATACACTTGCTGCGGGCTTAGGATTTCTGAACATGTCGCATACACCGTGATAACAGATCCTGTCACCCGAACCGAAGTCCTTATGTGTGTTGTAATCGAACATACACCAGCCGAATGATCCGCTTATCCCGGGCTCCCCCCTTACCGAATCAAGTACCGTTGCATGTCTTACAAGATGCGCCGTCCTTATATCCTCGCGGTCAAACGCCTTCGTCGGATACATATGCCCGTTATATTCGGACACGAGATAAGGCTTATTCATATCGGGTGTAACAGCCTTTTTCTTCTCACAGCCCGCTGTCTTACCGTCATGCAGGAAATCATTATATGCATATACATCTTCAAGTAAATGACTCTTCTTAAGGTATCTTACTCCGCTCGTGGGCCTGGAAGAATCAAGCTTATGGGCTACTTCGTTAGTCTTGGTATACAGCTCGTCATCATCATGAGACTCGTTGATCCTGACGCCCCAGAGTATTATCGAAGGATGATTACGATACTGTGTAACCATCTCTTCTGTATTCTTAACAGCCTGTTCCTTCCACTTGGCATCACCGATATGCTGCCAGCCCGGGATCTCGGTAAACACAAGAAGTCCAATCTCATCGCATCTGTCGATAAAGTGTTGTGACTGAGGATAATGAGATGTTCTGACCGCGTTTACTCCGAGCTCGTACTTAAGGATATCAGCATCATAAGCCTGCATGGACTTAGGCATGGCATATCCGACATAAGGATAAGACTGATGTCTGTTAAGCCCCATTATCGTTACTTTCCTGCCGTTGAGATAATAACCGTCAGCCCTGAATTCACTGTCACGGAATCCGAATGTCACTTCCTTAACATCAGTCTCGGATTCAACTCTTAATACATAAAGATTGGGAGCATCAAGATCCCATTTCTTATATCCGGGCACCTTACTTATGGCGCAGTACCCTTTCTTGCCGGGAAGCCTTGCAAGTTCTTCTCCGGAATACTTATCGAAGATTATGATCCCGAATTCCTGATCCTTATCACCGCCGTCAAATGTGACATCGGCAAATACGGAACCTGCAGCCGTAGCCCTTACAAACACATCGCTTATATAGCATTGTTCTTTAACCTCAAGGGATACTTCCCTGTAGATTCCGCCGTATGTCATGTAGTCAATAACATATCCGAACGGAGGTATATTAAGCGATTCGCGGCTGTCAACGCGGACTTTGATCTCATTTACAGCGCCGTAATTGATCATATCGGTTATCTCGAACGAGAATGCCGTATAGCCGCAGCTGTGCGTACCCGCCAAAAGTCCGTTGATATACACCGTGGCTTCATGAGCAACGCCGTCAAAGTTGAGAAAAATCCTTTTCCCCTTCCAGTCAGAAGGCACATCAAAACACTTAAGATATCCGGAGACTTCCTGGTAAAGCTCCTCGCTGAAATAGTTAAGCGGCGTGACCTTTACGGTATGCGGTATCCTGACATCATCACCTTCGGGCAGCTTGTTGTAATCGCTGTTAAAGATCCAGTTATTATTAAGATCCACTTTCATCTGCAGTTCTCCTCTTGATCCTCAGCTTCTGAGGCACGATAGCAATCTTTGTAACACAGGAATTGCTGCTCATCATAAGAGCCGACTTAACGGCATCCGCCACATCAGAAGGATCGAGCCTGCACATAGGATCGTCATCTACAGTAAAATCTGCATTTCTGTACAAATTGGTATTAGTCATATCAGGACAGATCTCGATAACCTTCACCCCGTGCTTTCTCGCCTCTTCGAAAAGGCTCGAGGAGAAACTCGACAGACCTGCCTTAACAGCACCGTACGAAGCACCGTAAGTATTCGTCTTATAAGCGGTTACTGAAGAGATATTGATGATCGTTCCCTCTCCCTGTCTCTTGAATCTCGGCAGGAGATAACCCGTAAGGATCATCGGCGCTTCAAGATTCGTTCTTACCATCTGCTTGATCTGCTCAAGAGTTAGATTCTCATGAAGTCCGTAGAATCCGACACCTGCACAGTTAACAAGAAGTTCAGGATCATTTATTCGGGAGACTGTAGAGATAAGCTTCGTGGTATCGGTAACGTCACAAACAAGTGTATTGAAACCATAATCCTTATTCTTATCAAAGTGACGTGCAATGCCGTATACTTCATAACCTGTTTCCGAAAGCATCTTGGCGATCGCAAGACCAATACCTGATGATGCACCTGTAACGATTGCTGATTTCTTAGGGGATGATGTAGAGTTTGTTTCCATAGCCGGCTTTCTCCAATTCATTCTTGATGATTCCGATCAACCTCTCACGAAGCTTCGCGGGGTAAACACAGAACCCATCTTCACGATCGAACGGGAAAAGCACAGCCGAAGAATCAGGACAGGCTTTCCGCAGATTCGGAAGATAGTCC
>JAEEGL014013114.1_pt1 | contig 21405 bp, 19 predicted proteins | sample 9134231 | NCBI WGS metagenome assembly JAEEGL01 (sample SAMN16246548, study PRJNA631951) | gut metagenome | biome: gut microbiome; feature: rumen; material: fiber-attached | host: Bos | place: Iran: Karaj | collected 2018-10
AAAAGTCGGTCTGGGCCACGGAAACCTGGGCAAAATGCTCCTTTCCGAAGAGACGGGCTGCTTCTGTTTCCTCGCCGGCCACGAATCTTTCGCCGCCGCCGAAGGCGCAATAAAGATAGCGCTCAACGCGAACAAGGTCCGCAAGAACCCGCTGCGCGTCATACTCAACGGTCTGGGCAAGGACGCCGCTTATATCATTTCGCGCATCAACGGTTTCACATACGTACAGACCGAATTCGATCCGTATTCCGAAACCGTTAAGATAGTTAAAGAAAAACCGTTTTCCAACGGCCCCAGAGCCGCTGTCCGCTGCTACGGCGCGGATAACGTCCCCGAAGGCGTCTCTATTATGAAGCTGGAAGACGTTGGCGTTTCCATTACCGGCAACTCCACCAACCCGACCAGATTCCAGCACCCCGTCGCCGGCACTTACAAGAAATGGTGCGTTGAAAACGGCAAGAAATACTTCTCCGTCGCGTCCGGCGGCGGCACGGGCAGAACGCTGCATCCCGACAATATGGCGGCCGGTCCCGCTTCCTACGGCATGACCGACACCATGGGCAGAATGCACAGCGACGCGCAGTTTGCGGGATCCAGCTCGGTTCCTGCGCACGTCGAGATGATGGGCCTTATCGGCATGGGCAACAACCCGATGGTCGGCGCGAAGGTCGCCGTTGCTGTCGCGATCGCGCAGAGTCTGTAATGGTACATCCTGGAGGGCGTTTCGCCCTCCTTTTTCATTTGGAGGACGTATGGAACAGCATCGATTTGGCCCCGGCGAGCTTCTGAATGCGAACGGGGATCTTTCCGAACCGGGATACGCGACGGCGCTTTTGAAGCGTTACGATCGTTCCGCGATCAAAGCGCCGCGATTCCGCATCAAGGAATGGGACTATTATCTGATCACGAACGATCGCTTCGGCGTCGCGCTGACGATCGACGATAACGGTTACATGGGACTGCTGTCGGCTTCCGTGCTGGATTTTGAAGCGGCGTCGGAAACGACCGTTTCGCCGATGTTCTGGTTCCCGATGGGAAAGACCGGATTTCCGGCTTCGTCTGCATCGGGCGACGTGCAAAAGCGCATGAAGCATGCGTCCGGATCGTTTGCGCATACCGACGAAGGCCGCAGGCTTCGTTTCCGGATCGATTCGTTTCGTGACGGAAGGCCGTTTGCGTGCGATATTCTGCTCACGCACGAGCCGAAGGATTCCATGGTGATCGCGACGCCGTTTGAAAAGAAGCGCCGGTTTTACTACAATCAGAAGATCATCGGCATGCGCGCCGAAGGGTGGTTCTCCGTCGGTGAGGAGCGATTTGAGCTCGATCCTTCGGACACGTTCGGGCTTCTGGATTGGGGCAGAGGCGTGTGGACCTACCGGAATACGTGGTACTGGAGCGCGGCGCAGGGCGAGATCGACGGTCACACGTTCGGGTTCAATCTCGGGTATGGATTCGGCGATACGAAAGCCGCGTCGGAGAATATGCTCTTTTATGACGGGATCGCGCATAAACTGGACCGTGTCGATTTCGGGATCCCGAAAAAACCGGACGGCGCCGACGATCTGCTTTCGCCGTGGCATTTTACCGACAGCGAAGGCCGGCTGGATCTGATCTTTGCTCCGATCATGGACCGCGCGTCCAAAACGGACGTCAAGGTCATTTGTTCCGATCAGCATCAGGTGTTCGGACGGTTTACCGGTACGGTGCGTCTCGACGACGGGACCTGCCTGCATCTGAACGATTGTCTCGGATTTGCGGAAAAAGTCTTCAATAAATGGTGACGGTTCGTTCGAAATCACAGGAGATCCTCCCGTTCGCATAGTATGAACGGGAGGATGTTTTTATGGTCGAAGAATTTGTTGCATATCTGAAAGAACAGGTCAGGAATCACAGCATCTACGTTTGGGGCGCACAGGGTCAAAAGAAACCGACGATCACGGAAGCGTGGATCCGGAAAAAAGAAAAGACGCGCAGGAATGCGGATCGTGCGATCGCACATTGGAAAAAAGAAGTGCGCGACGGTTACGGCGACGTTCTGCGCGCGTTCGATTGCTCAGGCCTCGGTACGTTTTATTTTCTGAAGCACGACCTGATCGATCACGATTTGAACGCCAACGGGCTGTTTCTGCTTTGCGACCCGATCGAGCGGAGCGCGCTTCGCGCCGGCGACATGGTTTTCCGCATCAGCGGCGGTAGAGCGGTGCACGTCGGATATGCGATCGACGGCGACCGCATTGTTGAAGCAAAGGGAAGAGACGTCGGCGTGGTCGAAAGTCCGGTCAAGGGGTGGGACCGGTTCGGCAGGCCTCCGTTTTTCAGATCGCGGCGCATCCTGATGCTTCGGTCTCCGTATATGAGGGGAGAGGACGTGCGCGAGCTGCAGAGAGCGCTGAAGCAGAACGGCTTCGATCCCGGTCAGACGGACGGTGTGTTCGGCAAAAAAACAGAGCGCGCCCTGAAACGGTATCAGCGCGCGCACGGATTGAAAGCCGACGGGATCGCGGGGAAGATGACGTATGAAGCGCTGGGACTCCGCGCGTGATTTATAAGTCGGGACTGCAGCGGAACAGATCCCAGAAGCTCCATCCGGAATCGGAGGGCGCATCGGTCGGATCCGGAGAAGGAGAAACGGCCGGATCGTTTCCGGGCGTTGCCTGCGGCGTTTCGATCTGAACGTCGTAGGACGGGATCGCCGTCGGCGCGGGCGTCGGCGGCATATCGTATTCCTCAACGATCAGGTCGCCCGTAAACACCGTTTGTCCGCGAAAACGGATCTCGACAGTTCCGGCCTTCGTACCGACGGGCGCGGAATAGGACGTGATCGTATAGTTGAGGTATTCTTCCGGAAACGGATCGATCAGGAACAGGTCCGACTGCCAGCGGGGAAGCGCCTGTATCCGATCGGCGTCCCACGCAATGCGATAGAGTGCGGCCGACGCGACGTACGTATCCGGGTCCAGCGTGACGGCATAGGTGTCGGGCAGACATTTATCGGCAAGGTCTGCGACGGAGACCGAAACGAGGTCGTTCTGAAATGCGTATTCGAACAATTCGATCGCGTCAAAGAACCGCTGTGCGGAGTACAGATCCTTTTCAACGCCTTTCGTGCCTTCGGGGGCGTTTTTTCCGCGCAGCAGAACGAGGATATACGTCGTTTCCCCGCGTTTTGCGGCGGCGACAAGACATTTGCCGGCAAGGTGCGTGTCGCCGGTTTTCACGCCGATGGCGTCAGGATACAGACAGGAATACGGCGTGTATCCGGTGACGATCACGTCCCGCAGAAGCCGGTTGCTCGTTTTCAGCTCGATCGAACGTCCGTCGGAGGAATGCGCGGTATACTCCGTCGAGGAGACGATCTCCTGGAACGTTTCGTTCTGCATTGCGTACGCCGTCAGGATCGAAAGGTCTCTCGCCGTGGTATAATGGTCGCTGTTGTGCAGGCCGTGCGGATTGAGAAAATGCGATCCGGTCATGCCGATCCGTTCCGCGGTCTGATTCATCAGATCCGCAAACCCGCTGACGGATCCGCCGACGTGCTCGGCGATCGCGATCGCTGCGTCGTTGCCGGACGGAAGCATGAGTCCGTAGAGCAGATCGATCATGGGGTAGGACTCTCCGGCCTTGAGCCCCATGCGGGAATTGCGCTTTGAAAGATTGCACGCCTTTTTGCTGACCGTAACGAGCTCGTCGGGCGACGCGTTTTCGAGCGCGACGATGCAGGTCATGATCTTGGTTGTGCTGGCAGGATACCGCTTTGCGTCCGCGTTGCGCGCAAGACCCAGGATCGCGGTTCCCGGGTCGTCGGCATTCGCCAAAAATACAGTGTCCTCCGCAAGGCTTTTGAGGTCGAACTCTGTCGAAACGTCGGTTTCGGCGTTTCCGCGGAGCGGAAGGAGAAGAAGACTCAAAAGAATGCAGAGGACGATTCGTTTCATAGGATTCTTTTACCTGTCGTAATAATCGTTTTCGCGCATCCGCGCACGCTGGGCGGCTCTTTTCCGCGCGGCCCTGCGGCGGCGTTTGTTTTCTGCGCGAACGTAGAGCACGAACAGAAGAATGATCGCAGCCAGAAGAACGCCGACGATGATGAGGGCGATCGGGATCCAGCGATAATCCTCACTGCTGCCGATTCCGGTTCCCTGATTTGCATCGTTGCCGGAAACGGACGGATCGTTTGCCGGGCCGATCATGCTGCCGCTTCCGTTGGGATCGGACGACTGCGGTACGATGTCGGTTTGCGCGTTGCCGGCCTTGATGGTGCGCGTTGCGATCAGATTGGTCCGGTAGATCGTCTGACCGTTGCACTGATAGGCCACGACGCCGACCGTTTCATCCTGATAGATCGTCGCGTACGTTTTGTTGTAGGTCAGAACCGGCTCGATGTGTACGCTCGAGAGCGTTGCGTTCGGATCGACCATCATAATGGAAACGGGGAGGTCCGGGTTGATTTCCGCCTTGACTTTCAGCTTGCCGTTTTCAGGGTCGTCTGCGGGCGCGTTCGGGATTTCGACTTCAAACTCGGTCTGCATGCCGCCGGCAACCAGTTCGGAAACGGTATAGGACCGATTCATGTCGGCAAACGCATACTCGAACATCGCTTTTGCGTCCTGGAAGCGGCGTGCGTTGTATTTATCCTTGCGCGCGTCGGTCCACCCGCCGTTGTATTCGGGGTCGTTCAGCGTTCCGCCGTAAAGCACGGCGATCATGGTGACGTTGTCTTTTTCCGCAGCCGCAACGAGGCACTTGCCTGCCGGCGTCGTGTCGCCCGTCTTTACGCCGATGGCGTATTCATACAGACAGGAGATCGGGGAGGGGAAGTCTTCCGTCGGCGGAATATCCGCGAGCATTCGATTGGAGTTGAGCAGTTCAATGGCGCGCGGGCCGGATTCGGCCGTGTATTTTGCGGTGCCGACGATCTCGCGGAACTCCTTTTGCTTTACGCTCTTTGTCAGAGCGTACGAGGTCAGGATCGCCATGTCGCGAACGGTTGTGTAGTGATCCTCGTTGTGCTTGCCGTGAACGGTCACGAAATGCGAATGGCTCATGCCGAGCTCCTTCGCTTTGGCGTTCATTTTTTCCGCGAACGCCTCGGTGCTTCCGGCAATGTGTTCCGCGATCGCGATCGCAGCGTCGTTTCCGGACGGAAGCATCATACCGTACAGAAGGTCGCGAAGCGAATAGGTATCGCCTTCTTCCAGTCCCATAAGAGAGTTGCCGCGGCCGAAATCGACCGCTTTGGCGGATACGGTGACCATGTCGTCAAGATTGCCTTCTTCGAGCGCGATGATGCAGGAAAGGATCTTCGTTGTGCTCGCCGGGTATACGCGCGTATCGGCCTCCTGCTCGATCCCGCGATAGGAGACGGTCGGCGTATCGGCATTGACGAGGATAAAGTACGGCTCGTACACGGACGAAAGATCAAACGACTCTGCTTTTGCCTCGGAAGGAGCAAGAGAAGGTACGATCCCGATCCATAAAAGAGCGGAGAGAACAAGCGATAGGATTCGTTTCATGTTTATGATAAACCTTTCGGATACGTTCGGATTCTTTAACAGTTTACTTTCAATATATGCGCTTGTCAATGCATAAAAGTGTTGAAAGTTTGTGAATAATACGAGAATAGAAAAGCTATAAATACAGCAGTTCAACGTCTGCGGCGCCGCGCGAAAGGGTAAGCAGCGCCATGCTCGGACCTTTCAGCGTCCGCGGACGGGATAAGCTTCCGGGGTTGATCATCGTCACGCCGTCTGTCGTTTCGACGGAAGGGACGTGAGAATGCCCGAACAGAACGATATCCGCGCCGTTCTGCTCGGCGAAATAAAAGAGGTTCACCCGGCCGGAGACGGTGTGACCGTGCAGCAGCAGGATGCGATGACCTTCCCAATCGACCGTTCTGGTCAGCGGCGCATCGGAAAACGGGTCGCAGTTTCCGCGGACGGAAACGAATCCGCAGTTGAAGATCTGCGAGAGCGGCAGCGCGTCATCCGCGTGATCGCCGAGATGGTACAGCGCGTCGACCTGTCCGGTTTTTTTTCGGAACAGGTATGCGTTTTCAATGGATCCGTGCGAATCAGAAATGATTGCGATTTTCGGCATCGAGCGCCTCCCGGAGAAGCATCAGAGCGCGTTTTCTGTGGCTGACGGAGTTCTTTTCCTCCTCGGAAAGCTCGGCAAAGCTTTTATGAAACGGCGCATAGTAGAAATACGGATCGTATCCGAACCCGTTGCAGCCGTGCGCTTCGTGCAGGATCGTTCCATCGACCTCGCCCTGAACGACGATCGGCGGTTTTGATTTCCGGGCAAGCGCGACACAGCAGCAGAATCGTGCGGTGCGGTTTTCGTCGGGCACGTTTTCCAGAAGAGCGATCAGTTTTCTGTTGTTGGCCGCGTCGTTATGCGCCTCTCCGGAGAAGCGTGCCGAATAGACGCCGGGCGCGCCGTTCAGCGCGTCGACGCACAGTCCGCTGTCATCCGCAAGAACGGCGTCGAACCGGTCGCCCGCGACGGCGAGCGTTTCGACTGCTTTTTTCAGTGCGTTTTCACGGAACGTTTCGCCGTCTTCAATGACGTCGAGCTCAATGCCGGCTTCGCGCATCGTCATCAGTTCCGAAACGCTTCCGCCGAGGATCTCGCGGATTTCACGCGCCTTGTGTGCATTGTTGGTTGCGAGCAAAAGCTTCATGTTTCCTCCTTGACGCGGTACGGCTCGATCGATTCGAGCGAGGGCGTTGCGTACAGCGTGTGCTGTTGAAAATAATTGACGTATCCGGGCTTTGCGCCTGACGGCTTTTTTACGTATCGTACGCGCGTATAATCGACGGGAACGTTTTCCGAAGCGGAAACGCTGCTGTGATACGCGGCGATCGCCGCGGCGATCGAGAGATCTTCGCGCGAAGGCTCTTTCGTGCAGAGCACGACGTGCGACGCAGGAACGTTTTTCGCGTGCAGCCAGAAGTGATCCGGATCGGAGGTCCGGACGAGACGTTCGTTCTGCAGATTGTTCTTCCCGACGAGAATCTCGGTGCCGGATATCGTCCGGTATCGGATCGGATGACTTTGCTGCTTCTGCTGCGGCTTCGGCCCGTTGCCCGTTTCGCGAATAAACCGAAGGCGAACAAGTTCGTCGCGGATCTCGTTCAGTTCTTCGCGGGTCGTGCAGACGGATACGTTCAGCAGCTGCCCTTTCAGATAATCCAGCTCCTCGTTCAGCGCGCCGAGCTGTTCGACCGCATACGCGTGCGCGGCTTTGTTTTTTCGGTAGCGTTTGAAGTATCGCTGCGCGTTGTCGGCGGCAGAGTACTTCGGATCAAGCGGAACGTCGACCGGTTCGGGCGGGTCGGCGTAATAATTGAGCACCGTGACAGATTTTCGACCGGCAGAGGAGCCGTGATACGTCAGAAGCAATTCGCCGTACAAACGATCCTTTTCGATATGCGCTTCGTCGCCGATCGTCTTGAGACAGTCGTTCAGTTTCTTTTCCGTTCGTTTTCTCGCGTGTTCGAGAACGTTGCGAAGCGACGTCGCAAGCTTCGTCAGGAACTGCTGCTCGTCGCGATGCTGATAGAACGCGTCAAACGCGTCGTTCATGCTTTCGTATCGTTCGAACGGCGTATTCTTCGGCGCAAACGGCAGAATGCCGACGCCGGGAATGACGGACGGCGCGAAACGATGCGCGGCAAGCGCGTCGAAAACGGAGCGGATCGCGGACGCGATGCGCTCCGGCGGCGTTCCCTCGGCGACGATCTGTTCCGCGCAAAGCTTCGATATGCCGGAAACCGAAGCGCTCAGCCACGCGGACGGCATCCGTCCGTTCGCAAGAGCGGCCAGCCGGCTTTCGGAGATCGTAAACGGATCGGCCTTTTCGATCTCGGGGGGCGCTTCATACGGCACGTTCGGAAGGCAGACTCTCGCCGCGGTTTCGGAGATGCCGAAATGACGCATGCAATCTATGATCCTTCCGTTTTCGTCAAGGAGAAACAGATTGCCGTGCCGCCCCATCAGTTCAACGACGAGCTGAAGATGAACGGCATCCATCAGTTCGTTCCTGCCGGAGAGGGTGAGCACTGCGATGCGGTTCAGACCGGCCTGAGCGACGGATACGATGCGGCATCCGATCAGGTACTTGCGCAGCAGCATGCAGAATGCGGGTGCCGCGTCGGGGTTTTCGAACGATCGTGAAACGGTCTGGATGCGCCCGTTTTCCGCGTGAATGCACAGCATCAGCTTCATGCGGCCGGCGTTCGGCCCGTGAACGTGCAGCAGAATCATATCCCTGTCGGGCTGCTGGACTTTGTCGATCCGGCATCCGACAAGGCTGTTCAATTCCGTTATGCATGCATATAACGATAATCCGTCCGTTGCCATGTCTTCTCCTTACCGTTATTCTACCGTCCGCGGATCCAAAATTCAAGAGGACGGCATAACAAAAGCGTCCGATCGGATCGGACGCCTGTTTTGATGCGAATACCGGGGTTCAGTTGTTTGCGGCTGCGCGCTTCTTTGCCAACTGTGCCTTTTTGCGATCTGCGGCGTTCTTGTGGATAACGCCTTTCGCGGCAGACTGATCAACGGTCTTGACAGCCGCGAGGTAAGCCGTTTCGACAGCTTCCTTATCGCCGGACTTCAGCGCTTCATCAAAACGACGGACAGCGGTCTTCAGTTCGGACTTGTCCATGCGATTTCTGAGGTTTTCACCAACGGAAGTCTTCGCACGCTTCATTGCGGACTTGATGTTTGCCAAAGCATTTCACCCCCTGTAAGATTTGTCCGATCGGGCCTTCCGATACGAACGGAGTACATTTTAACACAAAGAATCCTACAATGCAAGGATTATTTTTGCGATTTTTGACCTTTTTTCGGCCGTATCGGTCCGCGCCCGATCCGAAGCGCGCGGCGTGGGATGAAAACGGATCCCGACGCATATCCTTTCGGGACGGGAACCGGGAGGGATACGCCTCCGACGCGGGCAGAGTTCACAACTTCGTTGCAATTCCACGATTGACATTGCATGCGCGCACCACTATAATAGGGACGATGGTTAGCACTCGTGCTGTTTGAGTGCTAAATACACATGCAGGAGGTATGAGTTATGTCATTGAAACCGTTGTTCGATCGCGTTGTGATCCGCAACATCGAAACGGAAGAAGTCACCAAGGGCGGCATCCTTCTTACGAGCGCCTCTAAGGAAAAACCGCAGATGGCGGAAGTGATCGCGGTCGGTCCCGGCGCAAAGGACGTCGAGATGGTGGTGAAGGTCGGCGATAAAGTCGTTTACACGAAGTATGCCGGCACGGAGGTAAAACTGGACGGGCAGGAAGTCATCGTGATCAAGCAGGGTGACATTCTCGCCGTTGTCGAATAACAGGAGGAACGGAACATGGCAAAACAGTTGAAATACGGCGAAGAAGCCAGAAAAGCACTGGAAAACGGATTGAATCAGCTTGCGGATACCGTCAAGATCACGCTCGGACCGAAGGGAAGGAACGTTGTTCTCGAAAAGAAATTCGGCGCGCCGCTCATCACGAACGACGGCGTTACGATCGCGAAAGAGATCGAGCTTGAGGATCCGTTTGAAAATATGGGCGCTCAGCTCGTGAAGGAAGTTGCGACCAAGACGAACGACGTTGCGGGCGACGGCACCACGACGGCGACGCTGCTTGCGCAGGCGATCGTTCGCGAAGGTCTGCGCAACGTTGCGGCAGGAGCGAATCCGATGGTCGTCCGCCGCGGCATCGAAGCGGCGGTCAACGAGGCGGTCGAGGGACTGAAGGAGCTTTCCGTTCCGGTCGGCAGCAAGCAGGCGATCGAACAGGTCGCAGCCATCTCCGCAAGCGACGAGACCGTCGGCAAGATGATCGCGGACGCGATGGAGAAGGTCGGCAACGACGGCGTCATCACGATCGAAGAAAGCAAGACGATGAAGACCGAGCTCAACATCGTTGAAGGCATGCAGTTCGACCGCGGTTATTGCTCCGCCTATATGGCGACGGATACCGACAAAATGGAAGCCGTTCTCGACAATCCGTTCATTCTGATCACCGAAAAGAAAATCAGCAACATTCAGGAAATCCTTCCGGTGCTTGAACAGATCGCGCAGGCGGGAAGAAAACTGCTGATCATTGCGGAGGACGTCGAGGGCGAAGCACTTGCAACGCTCGTGATCAACAAGCTTCGCGGCACGTTCACCTGCGTCGCGGTCAAGGCGCCCGGTTTCGGTGACAGACGCAAGGCGATGCTGCAGGATATTGCGGTGTTGACCGGCGGTCAGGTGATCTCCGACGAGCTCGGCATGGATCTGAAGGAAACGACGCTCGATATGCTCGGCAGCGCCAAGCAGGTCAAGGTCGATAAAGAAAAGACGGTCATCGTGGAAGGCGCAGGGGATCCCGAAGAGATCAAGGCCCGCGTGAAATCGATCCGCGCGCAGATCGAAGAAACGACCTCCGACTATGATAAGGAAAAACTGCAGGAACGTCTCGCGAAGCTCGCGGGCGGCGTTGCGGTCATCGCAGTCGGCGCTGCGACTGAAGTTGAGATGAAGGATTCCAAGCTTCGTATGGAGGACGCGCTGAACGCGACGCGTGCCGCCGTTGAAGAAGGAATCGTTCCGGGCGGCGGCGTTGCGCTCCTGTCGGTTGCGGAACGCGTGAAAGCGCTTGCGGAAAAGGAGACGGGCGATAAGAAGACCGGTATTCAGATCGTGCTCCGCGCACTGGAAGAGCCGATCCGTCAGATCGCAAAGAACGCGGGCGTCGAGGGCTCCGTTATCATCGAAAACATCCGCCGTGCAGACAAGATCGGCTACGGCTACGATGCGGCAACCGATACGTACGGCATGATGAACGAGAAGGGCATCGTCGATCCGACGAAGGTCACCCGTTCCGCGCTGCAGAACGCCGCTTCCGTCGCGGCTATGGTGCTGACGACCGAGAGCATCGTCGCGGATATTCCGAAGCCCGAACCGGCAGCGCCCGACATGGGCGGCGCAGGCATGGGCGGCATGTATTGATCTGTTCTCGATTTAAGAGGGCTTCCGAACGGAAGCCCTCTTTTCGTTTATCTTGATTTTCGGCGGGAATTGCGATACAATATCAAAAAGCGTAATCCGATATGAAAAGATTGTTAGCCATTCTGATTTCTGTTCTGCTCGCGTTCCTGCTCCTTCCGGCCGCAGGATCCGTTTCGTATGCGGAAGAAGTCGTTTTCGGCGACGCTGACGGCGACGGGGAACTGACGGTTCAGGACGCCAGCTGCGTTTCGCGGTTTGTATCCGGTTTTTCGGGTATGAGCGCGGTCGACAGAAGCCGCGCGGATTTCGACGGCGACGGGAAGGTCACGTCGTACGATTCCTCATTGATCCTGAGTTCCTTTGTTTCTCACGAGGGGCAGATCGGAACGGTCGCACGCTGTTCATTCCTGGTTACCTCCGATCTCTCGGGCATTGCATGGACGGATCCGTCTCTCAAACGCGGATCGTCCTGCTCGGCGCTGAACGCCGCGTCCTGTATTCTCGAACAAAAAGCCTCGGACAGTTCCGCCATTCTGCTTGATGCAGGCGGATCTCTGTTCGGTTCATTCATCGCCGATGAGTACGTGAATCATACGAACAAGCGCTTCGGCCCGATTACCGCGCTGTTTATGAAACTGCAGTACGACGCCGTGCTTCTCGGCGACGAAGCGTATGCGTATCCGTCGAATACGGTCCGCAGAGAGGTCAACGCGCTGCTTGACGCCAAGATCCCCGTTCTCGGAGCAAACCTCATGAGAAGCGAGATCACCGAGTTCGACGATGAGAACAAGCCCTGGAACAATCTCCTTCCGTACGTCATCAAAGAAGTTCCGCAGAAGGACGGAACGGTGTTCCGCGTTGCGATCGTCGGACTTGTCGCGCCGGACCTGGCTGATTGGGACGACGAAGTAAAGCCTGTCGATCCGCTTGACCGATACAATGCACTGTATCCGACGCTGAAGGAATCCTCCGATTTTATCGTGCTCCTGTATCACGGAAACGTCGAATCGGACGAATCGAAGCCCGATGCGTTTTCCCTTCGCTCGTTTATCCGACAGTCGAGCGGCGTTGACCTTGTGCTTTCTGCGCACGGCAGCGTTCGTACGGATCGGAACGAATGCGATTCCGAAGGAAAGGAAGTTCCGATGATCTGTCTCGCCGGCGGACCGGACGTCGTCACGTACGTTTCCGTTGCGACGCGGGAGAATGCGCCGACCGGGTTTTTCGTATCGTATCTCGATACGATGGGATACACGCCCGATCAGTCGATGAGCGATCTGATCGCCCCGTACGTCAGTACGGCCTCCGGCATAATGGACACGATCGTCTGCACCAATTCCGAACGGATCGATCCGTATGATCCGGGCATGCTCGGATCATCCGACTGCATGGATCTGATCCATGAAATGCAGATCTGGTCGGCGGAAAGATGGATCAGGCAGAACGGCGCGGATCTTCCTCCGACCGTTATATCGATCGCGTACCCGTATCTTGCGACGGAGGGCATTCCGGCAGGCGTCGTCCTGTATCGCGACCTTTGCGGCCTCACGTGTGAAATGCCGCAGTATACGCTTCTGATCGTACGCGGCTCGGAAATCCGGGCGTGGCTACTTTCTTATAAGGACCGGATCATGACGGACGATCCCGTGTATTCGCTTTACGGCTTATCCTACCTGATCAACACGATGAACCCCGAAACGCCGCTCGGTTTTCTCGAACACAGTTCCGGGCTCTCGGTGGAGGACGACGAGCTGTTTACGCTGATCATTGCGGAAGAGCCCGGCATGGAATCGATCCTGAGACCCTATCTCGACGAAACCTGGATGGCGTACGACGACCGGGTCGTTTCCGAATTTGAAATGCCGCGTCCCGTTGCGACGGAGACTTCAAGCCTGTACCGCGGGATCGACGCGCTTACCGCCTATCTGGAAAACGTCGGAACGCTCAGACTGCCTCATTTTTACAGCTGGATCGTTCTTTGATCGAACACCGCGCCGCCGCGCGGTGTTTTTGTATGAAATCGCCCCGTTTCGTCATATGCTTTATCATGAAAAACAAACGATTTCGTCATCGCCTCCTTCGAGCGGCGGAGCTTCCGCAGGATCTTGATCCGAGCCTGTTCTTTATTCAGTGGACAGGAAACGGCGAGCTTCTGATCGAACAGCATCGGGGGATTCTTCGGTTCGATTCCGCCGAGATCCGTTTCAAAACGGATCAGGGCGTCGTGCGTGTTTTAGGCAGTGCGCTCACGCTGGACCGCATGTCCGAAAGCCGCGCACTGATCTTCGGAACGATCTCCGACGTGTCGCTGGAGGCGAAAAGTTAATGTGGCTTTTTTTCAGAGGGTATGTTATAATTCAAATTGAGGGAGACTCGATTGCCGCGTTCCTGAGAACGCTGACAAACACGGGGATTCCGATCGCCCACGCAGTGCGCACGGACGATCGTACGGTCCTTGTCGAGATTCCCGCAAAGCGGTTTTTTGATCTGAGAAAACTGAAACGCGGCCGTCGCCTCAGCATTCATATCCGAAAGCGTGCGGGTGTTCCGTTTCTCGTTCGGCGCGCGCTTAAAAGACCGGTCCTGCTGTGGGGGGCTGTCGCCGCGCTGATCGCTTTGACCGTCCTGTCGCAGAGGATCTGGCTGATCCGGATCGAAGGCGCGGATCGCGTCGATCCGAATGAGATCCGATCCATGCTCTCCGAGCATTCCGTTACGGTCGGTTCACGGCCGGTCGGACCGGTCCTTATCACGGCGGCAAACGATCTTTCGGCAAGGATCCGCGACGCGGCATGGATCGGATTGGACAGGGAAGGGATCACGCTGAAGGTCACGGTCAGGGAAGCGCTTCCCGCATCTCCGAAAAAGACAGACCGCGTGCCCTCCGATATCCGCGCCGAAAAGGACGGCGTCGTGACGTCCGTCAGGGTTATGCGCGGACAGGCAAAGGTGCATGCGGGCGATCGCGTGAAGAAGGGCGACGTTCTGATCTCCGGAACGGTCTTTTATAAAGACGCAGGCTATGAAACCAATGCCGACGGGACCGTTTCCGCGGCCGTACGGTATGAAGCAAAAAGCGCGGTCCCGTCGTCCGTTCGGGAAGCGAAGGAAACGGGCCGTTCGGAAACGGTCAGGGTCTTTCGGATCGGTTCGCTTGAACTGTTCCGTTCCGAGCCTTCCTTTGCGTTTTACCGTCTGACGCCGTTTGAAACGGCCGGAGATCAGCGGTTGCTGCCGGTCTTCGCGGACCGTGCGACGGCGTATGAGATCGTTTTTGAAGACCGGGAGCTCGATCCCGACGAAGCAGACGAGCTTGCGCTCGTACAGGCGCGGGATCTCGCGCTCGGATCCGTGCCTGCGGACGCGGCAATCATCAATCAGTACAGCACGATCCGTACGGAGAACGGGATCAGATCGGCATATGTTGTGATCACAACGGAAGAAATCATCGGAAGAACGGAGGAAGTACCGAATGACGGATGAAAAGGGAAGGACGATCGAACGGATCGAACTCGAATCGATGGACGACTCCATCGGCCTGTTCGGTGTATTTGACGAGAACCTGACCGTATTTGAAGAAGAGACAGGCGTTAAGCTGAAGATCCGCTCCGACGGGATCGCCATCGAAGGCGACGAAGAACAAGTCACGCTGTGCAGGACGGTCCTGGAAAAGCTTCTCGACATGCAGAGAAAGGGCGAGCCGATCAATCGCGGAAGGATCCGCTATGCGATCGATCTTGCAAAGGAAGGCAACGCCGATATGATCTCTCAGATCATGGGAGACGTCGTCGCGCTCACGAACCGCGGCAAGCAGGTAAAATGCAAAACGCTCGGACAGAAAAAATACGTCCAGGCGTTGAAGTCGCATGAGCTTGTTTTCGGCGTCGGACCTGCCGGAACCGGTAAAACGTATCTCGCCGTTGCGATGGCTGTTGTCGCTTTTAAGAATAAAGAAGTCGAACGGATCATCCTGACGCGCCCGGCTGTGGAAGCCGGCGAAAAGCTCGGTTTTCTGCCGGGCGATCTGCAGAATAAAGTCGATCCGTACCTTCGTCCGCTTTACGATGCGCTTCAGGAGTTCTTCGGCCTTGAAACGTACAAGCAGCTGATGGAACGCGGCGCGATCGAAGTTGCGCCTCTCGCCTATATGCGCGGTCGCACGCTGAACAATGCGTTCATCATATTGGATGAAGCGCAGAACTGCTCGATCGAACAAATGAAAATGTTCCTGACCCGCTTCGGCGAAGGCAGCCGCATCGTCGTGACCGGCGACGTCACACAGATCGACCTTCCGAAGGAAAAGACGAGCGGACTCGTTCATGCGATCCGCGTTCTGGACGGCGTGGAGGGCATTTCGGTCGTGAAACTGACGCACAAGGACGTCGTTCGTCACGAACTCGTACAGCGCATCATTCAGGCGTACGAGCGCCACGAAAACGCGCGCGACAGGAGCCGCAAAGATGATTGACGTGTATTCCGAAACGATCGCGATCACGGAGGACGAACGGACAAGCATCGTTCGCGCGGCGCAGGCGGCGCTGGATTCCGAGCAGAGGGACGGCGATCTGACGATCCTGATCGATACGCCGGAGCGGATCCGTACGCTGAATCGCGAGTTCCGCAACGTCGACCGCGTGACGGACGTATTGACGTTTCCGGCATGGGAAGGCGAGATCTCGCTTTCTGCCGACGGGTATCTGGGCGACATTATGATCTGTTACGACCGCGCAAAGGAACAGGCGGAGGAGTTCGGTCATTCGCTCAGACGGGAGCTTTCGTTTCTTGCCGTGCACGGCGTGCTTCACCTGCTCGGCTACGATCATATGACGGAAGCGGACGAGAAGCGTATGCGTGAAAAACAAACTGCCATACTCGAAGGGATCGGAGTAACAAGATAATGGACAAACGAACGATAAACAAACTTCTGAAGCTCGCGGAAGAAGCGAGATCACACTCGTACTCGCCGTATTCGCATTACGGCGTCGGCGCGGCCCTTCTCACAAAGAACGGGAAGATCTATCAGGGATGCAACATCGAAAACGCATCCTTTACGCCTACGATCTGCGCGGAACGCACGGCGTTCTTCAAAGCCGTTTATGACGGCGAGCGCGCGTTCTCCGCGATCGCCGTGATCGGAACGGGCGACCTGCCCGCGTTTCCGTGCGGCGTCTGCCGTCAGGTCATGGCGGAGTTCTGCGACGCCGACTTTGTGATCATCACGGCAAACCGCGATCTGTCGACCGTCGTTGTAAAGACCCTTGACGAAATGCTTCCGGAACGGTTCGGACCGAAGGATCTTCTATGATGCAGGAAGGTTACAAGAGCGGGTTCTTCAGCATCGTCGGATGTCCGAACGTCGGCAAATCGACGCTGATCAACGCGCTGGTCGGACAAAAAATCGCGATCGTGACCGACCGCGCGCAGACGACGCGCAATCGGATCACGGGCGTGCTGACCAGAAAACAGTATCAGATGATCTTTCTGGATACGCCCGGCATGACGCATCCGAGAAGCAAGCTCGGCGCATATATGCAGAAGGTCGCGGAGGATTCCTCCAAGGACACGGAAGCGATTCTGTTCGTTGTCGATGCGCTCAAAGGCGTCATGGAACGCGACCGGGACGTGATCGCGTTTTTGAAAAACGCGCGATCTCCGGTGATCGTCCTCATCAATAAGTGCGACGCCGCAAGCTCGGAACAGATGGAAGCCGTCCGGAGCGCCGTTGCCGAAGCCGGGTTCTCGAACGTCCTTGCGATATCCGCGAAGACAGGGGAAAACCTGGATCAACTTGAGCGGCTGCTGTACGGGTATCTGACGGAAGGTCCGCAATACTATCCGGAAGACATGGTCACGGATCAGCCGGAACGGCTGATCTGCGCCGAAATGATCCGCGAAAAAACGCTGGAGCTTCTGCGTGAGGAGATCCCGCACGGAATCGGCGTTGCGATCGATAAAATGGAGCTCCGGAAGGACGGCACGCTGATGGACGTTTGGGCGACGATCTATTGCGAACGCGAGAGCCACAAAGGCATCATCATCGGCCGCGGCGGAAAAATGCTGAAACGGATCGGCTCGGAAGCCCGAAAGGACATCGAATGGCTGCTGGACGTACAGGTCAATCTTCAGCTGTGGATCAAAGTCAAAGAGGACTGGCGGAACCGTCAGCAGATGCTCAACGAACTGGGGTATCGTGACGAATGAGAGTATGATCCCGTTCGCGGGGCATACTTTCCGTATGGAAGAACGAAGAGAAACCGAATGGGAAAAGTTCGCAAGGACCGGAAAAGTATCCGACTATCTTGCGTATAAAAAGGCGGAAAAGACAGAATGCCGACGGAATGTGTCCAGGCCATCGTAACCGGATATACGGACTATCGCGACAACGACAGAATGCTGACGCTGTTTTCCGCGGACAGGGGCCGGATCGACTGCAAAGCGAGAAACTGCCGCAAACCGACCTCGCCGCTTCTGGCCTGCGCGCAGCCGTTTGTGTTCGGTGAATTTGAATTGTTCGCGCAGAGCGATCGTGTGACCGTCAACGGATGTGACGTCCGTGAATCGTTTTACCCGATCCGCGAGGACGTCGATCGGTTCATGGCCGCATCGACTGCGGCGCAGCTTGTGAATCGCGTGATCGAGCACGATTCTCCGGATGAGCCGCTGTTTTCGCTGCTGTATCATACGCTTTCGTTTCTCGCTTACGCGGACGTCGTTCCGAAAGATATGCTGATCGCGTTTCTGCTCCGGTTTCTCGATCACGCCGGATACCGCCCTTCGCTGACGCGCTGCTCTGTCTGCAGACGGGACGTCCGGAGCGACGCGGTGCTGTTCTATTCCGCCGATTCCGGCGGCGTCGTTTGCGTCGCGTGTCCCCATGGCGGCAAGCCCGTTTCCAAGCTTTCCCTCGAAGCGATGCGAAGGATCCTGCTTCTGGAGCATGACGAACTGCGCCGCGTCCGGTTGACCGAGGCGCTTCGGAACGAAATTTACCCGTTGCTGCGGAATTCCTGCGCGGTTATGCTCGGTGAAAACGATAAATCGATCACCATGCTCGATCAAATCCAATAAAAACTGCCAAAAATCTTTCCCGATGCAAGAAAAAATCTTGCATCGTTTCATTTTTCTTGCTATAATAAATCGTTACAAAATATCAGGAGGATGTAGCAGTGGCTAAAAAGTATGTCTATCTGTTCAGCGAAGGCAACGCGGAAATGCGGAACCTGCTGGGCGGCAAAGGCGCAAACCTGGCTGAGATGACCAACCTCGGCCTTCCGGTCCCGCAGGGCTTTACGATTTCGACGGAAGCCTGCACCCAGTATTATGAAGACGGTCGTACGATCAATCCCGAGATCCAAGAGCAGATCATGGAATACATTGAGAAGATGGAAAAGATCACCGGCAAGAAGTTCGGTGATCTCGAGAATCCGCTTCTCGTTTCCGTTCGTTCCGGTGCGCGCGCGTCGATGCCCGGCATGATGGACACGATTCTGAACCTCGGTCTCAACGAGCAGGTCGTCGAAGTCATCGCGAAAAAGTCCAACAATCCGCGTTGGGCGTGGGACTGCTATCGCAGATTCATTCAGATGTTCTCCGACGTCGTCATGGAAGTCGGCAAGAAGTACTTTGAGATCCTGATCGACCGCATGAAAGAACAGAAGGGCGTCAAGCAGGACGTCGATCTGACCGCGGACGATCTGAAAGAACTCGCGAACCAGTTCAAGGCCGAATATAAGGAAAAGATCGGTGAAGAGTTCCCGTCCGATCCGAAGGTACAGCTCTTTGAGGCGATCAAAGCGGTCTTCCGTTCCTGGGACAACCCGCGTGCAAACGTCTATCGCCGTGACAACGACATTCCGTATTCCTGGGGCACCGCGGTCAACGTGCAGTCGATGGCGTTCGGCAACATGGGCGACGACTGCGGCACGGGCGTTGCGTTCACGCGCGATCCCGCGACCGGCGAAAAGGGCCTGTTCGGCGAATTCCTGACCAATGCACAGGGCGAAGACGTCGTTGCGGGCGTTCGCACGCCGATGCACATCGCCGAGATGGAACAGAAATTCCCCGAGGCGTTCAAGCAGTTCAACGAAGTCTGCAAGATCCTTGAGGGTCACTATCGCGACATGCAGGACATGGAGTTCACCGTCGAACACGGCAAGCTGTACATGCTCCAGACCCGTAACGGCAAGCGTACCGCAAAGGCCGCTCTGAAGATCGCATGCGATCTCGTCGACGAGGGTATGCGCACCGAGCAGGAAGCCGTTGCCATGATCGATCCGAGAAACCTCGATACGCTGCTTCATCCGCAGTTTGACGCAAAGGCCATCAAAGCGGCGAAGCCCGTTGCGAAGGCCCTGGCAGCGTCCCCGGGTGCCGCCTGCGGCAAGATCGTCTTCTCCGCAGAAGACGCGAAGGCCTGGAAGGCGCGCGGCGAGAAGGTCCTTCTGGTCCGTCTTGAGACCTCCCCCGAGGACATCGAAGGCATGAAGGCGGCGCAGGGCATCCTCACCGTCCGCGGCGGTATGACCTCTCACGCGGCGGTCGTCGCGCGCGGCATGGGCACCTGCTGCGTCTCCGGCTGCTCCGAAATTGCCATGGACGAAGAGAATAAGCGCTTCGTTCTTGCGGGCAAAGAGTATCACGAAGGCGACTGGCTGTCCATCGACGGTTCCACCGGCTGCATTTACGACGGCATCATTCCGACCGTCGACGCGGAGATCGCGGGTGAGTTCGGCCGTATCATGGGCTGGGCGGACAAGTTCAGAACGCTGAAGGTCCGCACCAACGCCGATACGCCCGCCGACGCGAAGAAGGCGCGCGAGCTGGGCGCGGAAGGCATCGGCCTTTGCCGCACCGAGCACATGTTCTTCGAGCCCGAAAGAATCGCTGCATTCCGCGAGATGATCTGTGCCGACACCGTCGAAGAGAGAGAAGCTGCGCTCGCGAAGATCATGCCCTATCAGCAGGGTGACTTTGAGAAGCTGTACGAAGCGCTCGAAGGCTGCCCCGTCACCATCCGTTTCCTCGATCCGCCTCTGCATGAGTTCGTGCCCACCGAGGAAGCCGACATCAAGGCGCTCGCCGACGCGCAGGGCAAGTCCGTCGCCGACATCAAGGCGATCATCGCTTCCCTGCACGAGTTCAACCCGATGATGGGTCACAGAGGCTGCCGTCTGACCGTCACCTATCCCGAGATCGCCAAGATGCAGACCGCCGCGGTCATCCGCGCTGCGATCAAAGTCAGCAAGGCGCATCCCGACTGGAACATCGTTCCTGAGATCATGATCCCGCTGGTCGGCGACGTCAAGGAGCTCAAGTTCGTCAAGAATTACGTCGTGGCGACGGCGGACGCGGAGATCGCGGCTGCCGGTTCCGACCTCAAGTACGAAGTCGGCACCATGATCGAGATCCCGAGAGCCGCCCTGACGGCCGACGCGATCGCGACCGAGGCTGAGTTCTTCTGCTTCGGCACCAACGACCTGACCCAGATGACCTACGGCTTCAGCCGTGACGACGCGGGCAAGTTCCTCGACGCTTACTACGACAAGAAGATCTTCGAGAACGATCCGTTCGCGAAGCTCGACCAGACCGGCGTCGGCAAGCTGATGGAAATGGCCGTCGAGCTTGGCAAGAAGGTTCGTCCGGAAATGCACTGCGGCATCTGCGGCGAACACGGCGGCGACCCCGTTTCCGTCGAGTTCTGCCACAAGATCGGTCTGGACTATGTTTCCTGCTCGCCGTTCCGCGTGCCGATCGCGCGTCTTGCCGCTGCGCAGGCCGCAATCAAGGATATGTAATCATTCTCTTTCCCATAAAGCATGGGGCTGTCCGTTCGGACAGCCCCTGTTTTTGATTCTTCACGGTTTTTTGTGAGATAGAACAGCATCTTATGTATTAGCACCTTATCATAGCCTCCCCTGTGTAAGGCGCGGGTGTCCGGTGGACACCTCTGCCGAAGGCAGAAGCGCCGACCGAGCCGGCAGGCGAGACGGTGGGCGCCGAAAGGCGCTCGGAGGGGTTGTCACATCTGTCGTCATCTAAAAATCGGCAACAATCCCTCAGTCATGCTGCCGCATGACAGCTCCCTTTACACAAGGGAGCCTTTGCTTGATCTGTTTCGTTCATTGTTCAAGACAACAAAAACGTCTTAAAGAACCAGTGAAACGATCTTTTTTCGTGCGCCATAAAGGTGCACGAAATCAGAATCAAGGTAAAAAAACATCATCCCACAAAAAACCGTGAAGAGCGAAAAATCAAGAGTTGATGGATGAAAAATGACCGACGAAAAGCAATACCGCATCTTTTCGACGCGGTATTGCCATTTATTTTCACTTGTATTTTTCCGATTGCCGCGCACAATAACCATGCAAACGCAATCCACACGCAAAGGAGTGAAA
>JAEEGL015959403.1_pt1 | contig 21404 bp, 42 predicted proteins | sample 9134231 | NCBI WGS metagenome assembly JAEEGL01 (sample SAMN16246548, study PRJNA631951) | gut metagenome | biome: gut microbiome; feature: rumen; material: fiber-attached | host: Bos | place: Iran: Karaj | collected 2018-10
AGAGGTTAGTTGAACCAGCCTTTGTGCCAAGGTTGAGAGAAGCTGAAAGTGGAAGGTTAGTTGCGTTCATCATTCCGAACACATAAGAGTTCAAGCCGCGGCCAATCACAGATGCGATGCCAGCTGCGCAGTCTTTAACGAATGCAATTCCAGTGTCAGCTAAGTCACGGTCAGTTATAGCTACGCTCTTTACGAGGTGCTTGTTGAGTGTGACGTTAGCAGCTGAAATCTCATTAACACCTGAACCGTAGTCGTTTGTGCCAGCAACAAACTCACCAGCAGCGCTAAGGTCATATGTTGGAATAACAATTGAAGCGCCTGGGCGGTCTTCAAGCTCTGTATATGTGTGGGCAAAGTCCTGAAGGCGTACGAGCTCAGGATAAATTGCCTGAAGTGCGGACTCAGACATCACCTTAAGCTTAAGGTCGCTGAACTGTCCATCGAATGTCATTTCTGCCATAAATAAAATCCTTTATGTTAGTTTAGTTAAAAGTTAATTATATCAAAGACTAATTTTATCCTTTGATTTCTGGGTGCTTAGCAAGATAGTCGAAGAACTCTTTGCCATGCAAGTTGATCCAGTCTTTAGAGTCAATGTTCTTGAGAGCTGTTGGAGAAGAGTTCAAAGCTTCAATCTTTATGACTTCTGTTTTGTCCTCTTCCTTCTTCTCTTCTATTGGCTCTTCATTCTTCACTTTCTCTTCTTTTGTCTCTTCAGAGCAAGTGTTCTCAACTGGCTTCTCTTCTTCAGAGCAAGCATTCTCGACAGTCTCTTCTTTAGTCTCTTCCTTGACTTCTTCAACAGTCTCTTCCTTGACTTCTTCTTTTTCAGATTCTTCATTCAAGGACTTGACTGTCTCTTTTATCAAGTCAATGAGCTCTTCTTTTGTAATTTCCATTGTAATCTTTCCTTTGTTTTCAGAAATCTATGTTGCTTCTTGGTTGAGCACTGGCTCAATGAATCCAGCAAAAGCAGGCAAGTTTGTCAAGCTAGCAGTATGCAAGTCCACAGGCTCACCATTCTTGTCCAAAGAGAAAGATGGTGATATGAACCTGTACTCTCTGTTCTCTAGAAGCTCTTTGCCATGCTTAGTCAGCTTCAAGTTAGCGAATAGGCCTTTTATTGGGTCAACTACGAACTTAGTGAACCAGCCTGCAGCTTTGGTGTCTTTGTTTATGCCAGGCTTAGAAGCATTGTGGTCTATGTCAGCTAGCACTTCGGTGTTAGTCATGTTAAGTCCATCTGCAAGCTTCTGCAGTGACTCTACTGTCAAGTTCTCAGGCACTGGATTTCCTTCAGCATCACTGCCTGTGAACTGTCCAACAGGAGCGATATGCACCATTGGTATAGTGCCATTCTCAACAGTGTCTACTATCAAGCTTTCTGTCAAATTCTGCTCTTCCATGTCATTCCTTTACTTATATATTAGTTGTACACAAGCTTTAAACCATTCAGCTTTGAGTTGTATATTGCTGGATTTGCTGCTTTTCTAGTCTCATAGCGTGGATTCAGCTTGTTCAATGGTATCTCTTCTGTAGTGACTTCTTGCAAGCTGCATCTGCAGCCATAATGCAAAAATCCAGCATCAATAGCGTCTTCAAGTGTTGGGCTTGAAGTTCCATCTAAGCATACAATCTTCTCTTGCCATGCTGCGCAAGAGCTGCACACTCTGTCATCTCCAACTGACACTATGCGCATGAACTTAGCATTGTCTTGAGACTTAGCTAAGTCTGCAGTGCTCTCTACTATCTGCTGCTCAGTCAAGCGCTCTGGCTGCTAGACTAGCTGAGCTAGCTCTGGATTGTCTTCAAAAATCTTCTTTGCGAACATCTTCTGTGATGGCGTCAAAGCGTCCCAAGAGTCTTGCCTCTTCAAGTCAAGTCCTAGTTGCAAGCTGTAAAGAACAGCTACAGCGAAAGCCATTCTTTCAAAATTGTCGCTCTAAGTCTTCTCAACTTGATTAGCGTCCATTGTTCAGCCTCCTAGAATCTTTGACAATATTCCACCTGCTCCAACTAAAGAAGCAATAGCTACGCCGCCTATGACAGCTGCTTTTGCTAGCAGCATCAGCAACTAGTTCTTCCAGCCATCGTCTTTTTTCTTCTCTAGATCATCTAGGCGCTTTTCATGGTCAGCAAGCTTGTCAAGCACATTCTTCATGTTAGCATTCAAAGCTGACAACTCTGATGTTATCTTTATTGCAAGTTCGGTGAACATTTCGTTATTCATTTACGTTCTCCTAGACTTCTTTTCGAAGCTCTTCTTTCTCTTCAGGCGTCCACTCTTTTGAAGTCTCTTCCTGAGTTGGCGTCCACACAACTGCTGAATCGTCAATGAAGTTCAGTTTAGTGATTTCTTTGAGCTTGCTTGCATCTAACTTGACTCCAAGCGCATTCAGCTTTGTAGCCATGTCAAGATAGTCGTTAGTTGTGTATTCAGCGTCTTCTACAAATATGAATCTGCACTTAGCGCCAACATCTCCAAACAAGTGCTTGACGCATTTTGCCACTACTGAGTCAGTAATGGCGTTGCTTATTCTTTTGCAGTCTTGGTTGACAATAGAGTTGAATGACTCTTGCTGCACTCTTGCTAAGTCACTTCCAAGACCAGTGCTGCCGCCAATAGTCATCAAAGTTCCGCCTGTAGCCAGTATTGAGACCATCTCCATCTAGTGCTGCACATAGTTGCTGAAAGGGTCTTGGCCTCTTGCTGAGTCAAGTACATCTACTTTAGCGCCACTTGGCAAGCATCCAGAGCCACCTTCAAATATCTGCATAGCTCTGTAGTTCCATTGCTCTAAGTTCTGGTCAGGTGTTCCTTCAGGCGCAGTTATGACAACTTGTGGAATTCCTTGCTTTTCAACAAATCTTGCCCATTGCTCTTCACCAACTAGCTAGCGAAGATAGACCATAAGTCCAGGCACGTCTATTGGCATGTCATTCTTCAAGTAGCATATCTCTTCTTTTGGAAGTGGTATGACTCCAGGTGGCACAGCTTCGTCAAACCAGCCTACTTGCTCAGAGCTTGGATTCCAGTAGAACTTGCCATTGTACTCAAGCAAGTTCCAGTTGTAGAGCTTCTTCAGCAGCAAGTTGCCATCTTCATCAAAGAATGGCTTGACAGCAGCTCTTCCACGGAAGCTTGACATGACTAAGTGCTTGAGCGCATCAGTAAGTCCATCATCATTCTTGCGGTCAAGCTTAGTGAACATCTTCTTCACTTCGTCTGCTTGGCGCTTAGCTTCAGGAGAGTCGTCTTCAGGCATTATGTCCCATTCTCTGTTCAAGACACCTGCTGTCCTTTTGCTTATGCATACTTGGTATATTGGTGACTGCATCTCTATCTATGAGAAGACCATCTGCATCTTGACATCATCGCCATGGTGCCAGTCATTCACCATCTTCTCAATCTAAGGCTTTGTCAAAGTCCTTAGTGGATTGAACATCTTAGAGAAGACATTCGCTACTTTCTGTATAGATGTGTTTGCCATATTCTTTCCTAAATTGTCATCCTTTGCTTAATCTTGCTATCAGCCTTGCAAATATGTTCTCAGCATATGTCTCATCGCTTGGCATAAGTCTGTTGTCTTTGCGCTGATGTACTCTCTTAGCTAAGAAGAACATAAATGCTAAGCTTCCGCCTTGGTTCCTAGCCAAAAATGCATTTCCATTCTTGTTCTTGACTATGAACAAGTCATTGAAGTCACTAGCTTTCTTTCCATATGCACTTCTATGAACTGGTATTGTAAGAGCTCTTCTGTATTTTGGGACTATGTCTATGTCATGGTATGCTCTAGTCACGCCAGGAACATCTATGTCTATGCTTGCTTCTAGTCCTGCAGCTGCTTTAGGATGGACTTTACTAGGGCTCCAGTGCTGAGAGCCTGGATAGATAGTGCTGAAGTGGTTGCGAGTGGTGTAGAGCAAAGCATTTTGCATCTCTTTTGCTGAGTTGCCTATTGCTTTAGACAAAATGCCATGCAGACGCTCTTTAACAGCATCTGCAACACTTTCACCATTAGCGCCTGTCAGCTTTATTCCCATTAGAACAACGTCCTCCAAAATGGCCAGACTTGCGCAAATCCTTCATCAAATGGCATTGCTGGGAACTTCTGCCAAGGCATAGTTATAGCTCCATCATTGACATTGCTCAAGCTTGTGTCTCCACTTAGCTGTGGGTCATCACTGTAGTCTGGCTTTGACACTCCTACATATGGGTTCTTGAGAAGCTCTGCTGCTTCATCATATTGTGCTTTTCTAGGTTCGCTCAATGCATAGTTCTCTGTCATTGGGAACCTTGTCCATATCTGCCATCTAGCGTAGTTCAATATGAACTGCTTGTACTCTGGCGCCACATAATGGTCACGGACATCTAGGAGATAGCCTTTGCTCTGCCATGCTCCTCTGAAAGCATCAGCGACTAAGTCAAGCTAGCTCTGTATCACTGTCTCAAACAATGGATCATCTAAGCTGTATTGGTTCAGCTTCTAGACCTCATCTTCTGCAAGTACAAGCCTTAAGTCATCTATTGTAAGTCTGCTCCAAGCCATTTTGAAATCCTCTTTTCATAATTATATTCTGTTTAGCATTTTCACTAGATATTCACGCCATCGAGAGAGCAGTATTTCTGATGTGCAATGAAGAAGCTAAAAGCTGGTGTGTGTATTATAGCGTTCTGACGGAGCTGCGAGTCTGACCTACCTGGCTTTGGACGGTCTGTGCCTATGTCAGCTGCGTATTTCTATAAACCAGCAACATTGAACATTGTAGTCACCCAGTTGTCCCACGCCGCCTGGTCTGAAATCGTTATGGTTGTTGCTGTCAATGTGTCATAAAACACTTCTCCTGGAAATGGCGCAAGCACCCAGTGTTGTTTCTCAAATGAGTCAGACGTTGAATCGCCCCAGTAGTCATACGCATTAGTTACCGAAAATACCCCAAATGGCGCCACTTCCAAATATCTATGGCGGCGTCTGTAGATGTCCCAAGAGTCCTCCGTGAAAGTGGCTGTGCAGGAGTTAGGTGTATATTCCTATAAACTGTTCAGTCCAGAGGGATAGTTTGGACGGCGAACATCATTGTGGAATGACTGCCACATGCAATAGTTGTTGTCAGTTCTAATCTCATCTATTATTGTCGGACTTCCACCAGATGAACTGTTCCTCAAACTATAATACCTATACCTGTATGTCACGTTGCGTCGATAGCCATCATAATGTGAATACACGCCGTTTCCAGTTAGCCATGTGTATGAAAGGCTCTTCACATCCCTGAACAGATTCATGATTGGAACGTGGTCTAATATGAGGTATGTGTCAAACTTTGACGCCTATTGAATCGGATTAAAGCACTAAAGGACATAATCTGAAACCTGCTGCCAAGTAGGGTTTGTCGTGCTTTCGCCAAACGAATGAAAGCTAATGGCCTGTCTAGGGTCTACGTCAGTCCAGTTTCCACTGTCGAACACCCAGCCGGTGTGTGTCTGGAGTGTAGTGAGTCGCTAAGACTTGAATGATGTATCGTCCAGCCCGTCGTTGCTTGCGGCGTTTCTTCTGGACGCTATAGCTTCTTTCAAGAACATTATGTCCTCGCCGCGAATGCAGTTCTTGTACCAAAGTGATGTTGGGTCAGGATTGTTCCGCAAAGGCATTATGCCGCCGTCGCACACTATGCCAATGTTGCGTGTTGTCTGGTCTAAGAGGTATTCGTTGAAGTTTGATGGAATCGCTCTTGACATATCTCACCTCAAATGTAGTAGCAGCCTATCTAAATCGTCTATGGCGAGATGTGCACGCTTATGTTGCTGTTAGCAAAAGCCTCGAACTTCCATTTGCTTCCAGTGCCTGAAGACCCGTCTGTGCCGCTAAGGGTCACTTCGCCACCTATCCCCGATAGGTTGGCGTACTTCACGCAGTGGTCAGCGTTGTCGCGCATTATGAATTCGTACCTGTTCTGAGCAGACAAATACACAGTATCTACAGCTGGGTTGTGGAAGTTGTATAGTTCTAAGACTTTGCTTCCGCCATCTAGTGTCCTTGTCTGTATTGAACTTAAGCCAGCAGCCGGAAAGCCAGCATCTGGGACATTGGCTAAGATCATGCTTGAAACAGCGCTGACCATAGAGCTCACAGGCATGTACCTTACGACAGCCGGCTTGACATCGCCGTCATACCATTCTCTGATGACAAACTCATCTTTTAGCACCTGCGAAGTCAGACTGGGCATCTCGATCTGGTTTGACAGGTTCTCGAACTCGAAGAGAGACCATTCGCCACTGCTCAACTGCTGCAAAGAGCTCAATATAAGCGACTAGACGCTGCTATCTGGCGTTGCGCCTCCTGAAAGTGCTGACAAAGACAAGTAGCGAACTTCAGCTACATTATTGCCATCGTCATCATGCACATGCCTTGCTACTAAGTCCCAGCTGCTTATGTCTGATTGTGCTGGCCAGCCTTGGACATTTTCAAAATTGTCAAATCCCCACAAGCTCCATAGCTCTTTTGTCTATGCTGGCTATCCTTCTGGCACATCTAGTTCAATGTCTTTTCTCTGTATTGAACTTAGAAGTGATGATGAAATGTCTGAGTCAGGCGTATCTTTTTTTCCGCTGTAGAAGTCAGGACATGTGTCAAAGTACTTCAAGCCTTCTACACCCCTAGCGTCTACTAGCACAAGGCGCTTGCTTATGTCATCTATAGCATAAGCTGGACGGCCTGGTATGTTGCAAGACAAGTCATTGAACAATCCACTAAGCGCAGCGCTGATTGGGTCATTGGCTTTCATGAGCTCTGGCCAGTCGCAAGAGACACAAGATAGCACTGGACTTGTCAGCTAGCTTGAGTCAGCTACTGCAACTAAGTACTGAGTATTGCGGTCACCAACTATAGTTGTTCCCTCACTGTCAGTCAATCGCATCAACTAGTCAGCTGAAAGCATCTGAATATGCGCTCCATCATGGCGTACGCATTGCAAGCCTTCTAGCAGCAGTTCAGCACTGTTTAAAGTCAAGTACTGCCTGAAGTGAGACTCGCTGAAGTCATGAGTGAAATGCACGAAGTTAGACTGCTGCTTGAAGAAAGCGTTTGTAGTCTTTCCAGCATATACATAAGATGCAATAGTAGTCACTAGCTTAGGGTCATCTAAGTAGTACATGCTTTTGAGCATTGATGTAGCTCCATCACCGCCTATCATTGGCATTATGTATGTCTGTATGTTGTTAGCCAAAGGCTAGTACAAAGATTCATCAGGCCTTAGCAACATAAATGGTCTTAGCACATAGTCAAAATACGTTGACACTGCTAGCAATGCTGCAGTCTTCTTAGTTTGCTCATTTCCATTTTCTGTAGTTGTGTACTCTAAGAAGATTGGCCATGCAACTAGCTGCGACATCAAGTTGTTCGACAAAATGTCTGTTCGAATGTGCTCAAGTGATATTCCAGTCCACCACCAGCGGTTCTTGTTAGCATTTCTGCAGACATCTAGTTGCCAAAGCTTCTCAGATGCTTCCCATGCAGCAGGTGTGTCAGAAGCCGGCTGGTTTCCATACTCAGAGAACAAAGAGAAGTGCGCTTTGTTGTCACCAGCTATTGGCGCATCTTTATGATATATCTAGAAGCCAACTATTCCAATGAAGAACTAGTTGTTGATTTGGCCAAATGGGTAGACTACTCCTGTTGGAGTGTTGTCGCCAATAATTGCTGTCTGCCTGTCACCTACATTCAAGAACACACATCTCTCAGCATTTATCGAGCCGCCAAGTGCTGGCACATTCAAAGGAGTCTTAAGCGGCTTTACACCAATGTCTATGTCTAGTGGTGAAGCAAGCTAGTTCTAAGTGTTAGTGTAAGTGCTCCACAAGCTTTGCAAGTTTCCAAGTGAAGTCTTTGTCCATTGGTAGTCATTAGATGGATTCTGCACTCCAGCTACTTGCTAGAATGCATTGTTCAGGTCTGCTGCTGTAAGCTTCTGTCCAGGCAAGAAGTTAGCCATGTGTCATTCCTTTCCAAATTCCCATCTTGTATTGTCATTGTTGCTGTAGAACTCAGGCTCTACAGAAAGTGCGCCAATCCACTGTGTCTGAAGCTGTATTGTATAGTCGTTCTTCTAAGCATCAGGCTGCTATGTCTATATGTTAGTGCCTTGTGAAACCCATGTGTAAGCTGTAAGTCCAAAGTTTTCTGAAGGCGCGCTTATTTTGTCAGGCTGCGTGACTTCTGACGTCTTTTGCTTTATTAGTGCACTAAGCTGAGCATATGGCACATGCTGCCATGTCTTCTGCTGAGTCACTACTGGATGGTGCTTTATGACTTTCTTTCCTTCAAGTTTCCATTTAAGAATCTTCTTCTCATGCTCATTCAGCTCTTGTATAACGCCATTGTTAATGCTGAACAAGTTGTTCATTGTCATGACGTTGTTTCCAAGTGGTGGATGCAAGCATGCTTCAACAGCTACTCGCTGTGACTTAGGATTGGCGCTATTGTCATGGCTGAGTGGGTTAGCGCAATATGCATATACGTCGTTGTTCTCAGACTGCCATTGCAAGCTCCATGTCTCTTGCACTGGCCAGTTTTCAGGACTTATTATGCCGCTTGAAATCTCAGCATTCCAGATGAGCTGCAGTATGCCATTCTCACCCGCATCACATTCATCAACTGTTCCATTAGCAAGAAGCCAAGCGTAGCCTTGCACCTCAACTGGAACTCCATCATAGTAAGCTGACAGCGTTCCAGCTTCTTGGCGGAACGTTCCATATCCTACTGCAGAGAGGTTAAACAGCTTTGCACATACGTCTCTGCACCATTCATATCTTCCTTTCCATCTTTCAGTGAGCTGCAGCACTCCTGGCTCAACTCTCAGCGTCTAGTTGACAGGCTGCTTTATCAATGTCCGTTCTGGCAGTGAAACTCCCATTTTCATTCCTCATTAAAGTGTGTATTGTGGATTTACATATTGGACTGACTGCTTCATCTAGTTCTCCATCAAGCGGATTATCTAGTCAATCTGCCTCTCAATGTCACTTGTTGGGCTTATTGTCTCGCCCATAGAGAAACCTAGTGCCGAGAAGTTGCTGTATGGACTTGTCGTAAGGTTCTTCCAAGCGTTTTGGAGTGTGTCGCGCTGGATGTTCTCTATCTAGCTTCTTGCATATGCTTCGCGAGTTGCGCCTTGGTTGAACTCATCTGCTGTCGTTGCACTCTGCATTCTTGCGCGCCCTCTTTCAATGACATCTTGGAAATAAGCGATGTCATTTGTTCTTTCAGCAATCAAGTCTTTTTGTGAAACTGCGTAATTCTGTCTTGCCTCTTCAAGCTTGTCAGAGATTTCCTTCTCTTTCTTTATCTTGTCTTCAAGCTCCTTTGCTGCCTTCTCTCTCAGCTGGACTTCCTTCTCGTCAATCTTCTCAATGGCATCTTGAAGTTGTTCAATGACAGAGAAGTCAAAGATTCTGTCGCCATATGTGAATTGGCCACTCTAAAGAACCTCAATCATCTATGAAAGACTTCCACGGTCTCCGCTTTTTGTCAATCCATCTATAGTCTTCTGAATTGCTCTTGGTAGTGCTGACTCAACTCTGGAAATCTCTGCATTTACATTCCTCAAGCCCTTCTCTGCAGACTCTATTCCCTCAGTTGTGGTTGCGTTTTGTGATCTCTTCTCCCATTCGCTTCTGCGCAGGTACAAGTCTCTCAACCTGTATGTCAATCCTCTTTCATCACCGCTTCTTAGCAAATTGTTGAGGTTGTCCTGCTGGATTCTTGCTTCACGGGCCTCTTTCGCATCTTCGAGCTTTAATCTTTTGTTCTCTGCCTTTGCTGCTGCAATGAGATTCTTTTCGGAATCTTTGAAGGCAGCGTTCAGCGCAATCATAGATGCTGTAAAAGCAACGATTACTGGATTGCCCGTTGCCAGAGCGCCTATAAGATTGCCCATAGAATGGTTTATCAAGTCAACATACTTTGTTGTGTTCTGCCCGAACAACTATGCTGACTTTGCAAGATCGGTGAAAGACTTTACAAGAACACCACCGCCGATGGCATTCTTCAGCTCTTTCAGACTGTCAGATAGCTTGGAAACTTCACTTGCAGCAGCATTTGAATTTCTTGAGACATTAGAAGCAGTTCCATTGTTCAACTGCTGCATTTGGCTCTAGACATCGTTTGTGTCGAGTTTCGCTTTTAGTGTCAGTACATGCTCAGCCATCTTTAGACCTCTTGTTCATTTCATCAATAAAATCCTTGTCCTGAAGTGACATTCCATTCTTGTTTATCGTCCTTTGGTTCTCTCTCACTAGCAGCATCAGCGTAGGCAGTGGCATCTCCCAAATTGCAGTCTTCCTTTCTAAGTGCAGGTCTGTCACTGCCCAATATGTCATGCTTGCTATCCATCCGTTTGAAGAAGGTCCTTTTTTTTTGTGTCTTCAGCTATGTCAGGCTTGACTCTTTGGACAAGGCTGAACTTCTGAAGCAGCTCTTCAAGAATTTCTCCAGAGTCTGATATAGTCTGGTTCTCAGCCCATTCCATTGCTTTTTCTTCAAGCTCTTCAACATTGCGAGAGTTGAAGCCTTTAAGCTCAGACACTTCTCTAGTCATGATGTAGAATGTTGGAATCAGCGCCATTGTAGAGAACTGTGTGTCTTTGTCAACAAGCGGGCTTTTGACAAGTTCAAGCAAAGCATATCTTCCTAAAGTTATAGGAAAGATACGCATTCCATTTTTCAGCTTCTTGTCATCTTCAAGTATTGCGTCAACAGCAGATTTTGGATTTTCTGTCATTTTCTTTTCCTCTAAAACTAATTATACAATGAAAGCCAGCTCTATGGCTGGCTCTCACTGCGCTGTAATAACAGAGCAATCAAGCTTGACTTGGAAAATTCGTCCAGCGCTCAAAAGACACTGTGTACTTCTTTTTGTCTGCGTAATTGCCTTGGTACTGGACTCCAGTTATCTTCCACTTGTGTCCAGCCCACTCAAATGTTGTGTCACCAGCGCTAAGTGTGCCAACAGAGCCATTCTCAGAGCCATCTCCACCAATCACGTTCATAGAGCCAGTCCAGTGCTAGTCGTAGTCAAGTTGTGATACTACAGCACCCTTCTGGTCTTGCGTTGTGTCAGTTATGCGCTCTTCGTTTATAGTCACGTCCTAGATTATGAATCCTGAAAGCGTAGCGTCAATTCCCCACTGGTTGGTGCGGATGAGCTGGCCAGCGTTTGTTGGAACTGTTGTGCCATTCATAGATGGCTCAGATTGTATGAAAGTTGCCATTGTAAAATTCCTTTATCTTCTTCTTTTTGTTACTTATATCATTCTTCTTCAGCAACATACTTCAAACTGAATGTGGTGGTGTATTCACCTGCCATTGAAAAGTCAAAGTATGCTCCGAACTTGGATTCTGGTCCGATTTCAATGTAGTCGGAATAGTTTTCTCCGTCATACCACTTGTTGCCAGTCCAGCGTTGGTTGTTCCCATTTATGTCATAGATGTACGGACCATCAGTAATATATACCTCTCCAGCGCCAGTGCTTTCAGCCTTGAAGCCGGCAACCTGTCCTGCGCTCAAAACCATTGGCTCTGCTGGAGGGGTTTGGAAAATGAACTGCATCACTTCCACTTCACTCTACTCAAACTCCCGTGTGTCGGATGATGTAAGTTCCTCAAACACCATATCGGCGTCATATTCAAGTTTCCATTCAATTTCGTAGGTGTGTCCTTCAACAACTGGGAAGTTAATGATTCTGAATTGTCCAGCAACTTTAATCTATGGCTTTTCAGCAGACATTCCACCTTCGCTTTCATACCAGATGTTCCCATTTGAAGGGTCTCCAGCATGGCAGAAGAAATAAGCCCCACCATCATCGTCCTAAACCTGTACATTCATGAAGCTGGCTACTGTCTGCTTCGGGCCTCCATTGTCTGAGTAGGTGCAAGTGAAGGACTTCACCTGCTTCGCATAAAGCCAAACAGGGTCATCCACAGAAGTGTCGGAATCGATTTCATCGGTGCCTGTCATGTTCGCCACGAATGTCTTGCTGCTAGAAATGACATCTCATTGGCTTGGTGGTTCGCTTTCACTCCATTTCTCAATGTAGTTCTTGTTCGTCTCATACACTCTCAAGTTGAACTTTCCATACTCTCCTGAGATTTCATAGTCAGTCGCTTTCTCTTGAGTTCCTGAAGACAGGTCAAAGAGCTGGTAGTCGCCTTTTGTGCCAGAAGAAGTGACTTCTCCAACAAGTATGTCAGAGGTCAGCACTTCTCCATTTCTCTTCATCTTTACTGCAACACCATAGTCTGACTCTAGAGGAACTGTCAGCACTTTAGTGCTTGGATAGTTGTAGTCATATTCAATTGTGCAATATTTCTTCATCTTAGTTCTCCTCCACATTTATGTAGCCCAAATCCGTTTCATTTACGTAAAGTGGGAAAGTCGCAGAGAGACCTTCGCCTGAACTTACTTGTATGTTGATAGTCAAAGTAGATTTTGTGGCGTCTGCAGGGTAGTGATAGTCAGCACGGATAACTGAGTTTTCAGTCAAGGACACACTTACATTAGACCATCCAGTAGTTTTGTTCCATTGAATTATATTAGAACCGCCCACACCATCTGCATAGATTGTAATAAGTTCATTCCAATCTGTGATTGTAGGCTAACCCTCAGGGAATTCGCTTGTCACTTTTCCAATTGGAGTCTGCAAGTTCTCACGTGACAGTTCCAAGCCAGCGTATGAGCTAAGCGATATTGTAGCTTGAACCTCGTAGTCACCGCCCCATGTATCTATTTCCTCATGGCTGGCAACTATTTCCGCAGTGTCAGTGTCTTTACTCATAAAAACTTCCAACTGCTTCTTACAAGGCGTTGAGCCAGTTGAAAGGTCAAACAGCTGCCAAGTGTCTATTGTAGCTGTAGCAGACAGTCCATCAACTGAAAGCGCACCATCTACAATGCTGCCATTTTTCCAGCACCTGACCGCTATTCCATAGTCCGAGTCAAGTGGCTCTTTCAAGACCTTGTTCATTGGTCCGTTGAAGTCATATTCAATCATTGCGTATTTCATTTCATTTCACCTCTGAAAGTCATTTCACTTCAATAATGTTTTCGTTTTCCTCAACAACTGCAAGATTGAAGCTGTTGCTAAAACTATCACCGCTATCAACCTTCATTTTCAGGATTGCTGAAACATCGGAATTCGCTGGCATCTTCAACTATGCCTTTGACTTTGTGTCTGAATCAACAACAATGTAGGAAGAAATCACAACCCATTCGCCTTCCTGCTTTACGCACCAACCCTCTTCTCTTGGGGTGAGTGTCATTCCACCAACGTTTATGCCAGTCTAATCGTATGGAAGCGTAAAGGAAGAAAGGGAAGTAGCAGTGGAAATCACGGTTTCTGTCTCGTAGAGTTTTACGTCCTTGGCGTAGATTGTCTTTCCAGCAAGATTGGTGTCATTCAAGTTGAACGGCCACATATTAACTGTTCTGTCCCTTGACAAAGGATTACCAGACAGGAAGGTGTTCTCAATGTCTGCATGTGCGGTTGCTTCCTGGAAAGCTCTTACTTTGTATTCTTTCCTTCCTTGGTCTGAACCAGTTGAAAGATCAAACAACTGCCATCCATTTCTTGTTGAAGTGGCTGAAAGACCATCTACGGAAAGGTTTGTGTCAAGAAGTTGCCCGTCCTTCCAGACCTTTATGGCAACTCCAATGTCTGAATTCAACGGAGCCTTCACCACATTCTGAGTTGGTCTGTTGGAATCGTAGTTTATTGTTGAATATTTCATATCGTTTTACCTCGTGTGGTATTTATTATGCGTCATTTAATTGCAGGGCCCGCTGAAAGACAAGGCTGCTTTTCAAGAAACACTTTTCCATCAACTCGGTTGTAGAAACCCATCTTGTCGTCCTTCACGACTGGGATCATATCAATGGTGTTTCCAAACTTGAACCTTTTAATCCTGAACTTAATCTCAGAATCTGGTCTTTCTCCAGTCAATGTAGTGTAGAGAAGCAAGAAAAAGTTAATTGCCCCAGTTGAGGTGTATGTCCTTGAACCAAATAGGCTTCCATCAAGGTACATATCGTAGGCACCGCCCCCAGTTCCCTTCCAGGAAAAACTATGAAACACGTCAAGGTATGCCTCGGTTGATGTCTAACCAGCAGTTCCAGATCCAAACGCATAGGCAGTAGTGTTTAATGTCTTCCAGATGTTGAGTAAGCTGAAAATGTTTGCGCCGTAAAATACAAGGTGGGCGGGCCCTTGCTGAGTGTTTGAGCAACTTCCCTCCAGCCAATACTGTGGCATATTCTACATAGTGGCACCAGATGGAGTGTACTCGGTGAGATTGTAGCCGCCAGTGACGGAAGCACCATCCTTTTCCCAAATGTAGCGAACGTCTCTCTGAATCCACTCAACTTCATTGTCAAATGGAACCTACGGGCCAGCAGTTATCGTTCCAGTTGTGTTCGCGTTGAATAGAACCCTGCCAGACACCATGTCGTAAAGTCCAGCCTTCCCATCCTTCACCACGGGAAATGCGTCAAATACAGTGACTCCATCGGTTATGATTTTGCAGTGATATATTCTAACCTTGCCAGCGTGCCAGGTAGTTTTGTCCAATGCCCATAATGCTGGATCTCCAGAACAGCCAATCATAAATGTCCCGCAGCTGATGTTAGCTAGGGCAGAACTGGAAGCGTAATATATTCCATCAAATAGAACGTTCGGGACGGACATTTCAATCGTGTGAATGTAGGTGTCCCGCGGCTGAATAGGAGAATCAGCAAGCACATTGGGCGTTCTTGTTATTATTCTGTTTTTTGTTGAACTATCTTGTATTGTTATCACAAACGTAGCTGCAGAAGCAATCGTTCCGTGTCTCGCACCACATACACACGGTCCCAGATTCCCACTTGGCATCTCTGGGAAGTTGAATGTAATGGAAATCTTTGAAGTTCCATTCACAGTGTATTTCGGAACGATGCCCGTGTTTATGTAAGATGCAACCCCATCAGTCTATATCCACTCAACTCTGTAGTCATACGGTGAAGCGGAACCAGCAGGCCACACCTTCTGCGTCCCAAGCCACGCGGAAGAAACCTTCGTGCTTCCAAGGAACAGGTCTTTGACATTCAAGTTTCCCAAGTTCAACATTTCAATGCCCTCAATCTGGAATGACAATGTACAGTGTGCTGGAACTTGCCGACGCAGAAATGTCAGCCCAGTCAGATTCGTGTATGGTTGTCATTGTCTCAACCCTTGTCGCGCTTATCTCGTCAGTTGTTGGAAATGCTGAAATGTCCGTTCTTCGCATTACGTCATTTGGTTGTTCAGAAGAGCCGCCGAATTTCCAAAAATCATAACCATCACCTATCTGAAAACCATCAAAATCTTTGTCCTGCAACTGATACTGTCCAACACTAAGTCTATATTGTGTTGGAATCTCAATGCTTCCACACAAAGTTCCGCCAGACAGTGGTAAGTATCTGCTGAGGTCTCCCCTGCGAATCACGTCGTATTGGGTTTCCCATTTGTTTTCGTTGAACAGATACGCAGGATAACGTATCCCGCTTCCTTCGTCTCTGTGATATATTCCGAATCCGCTTCCGAGTTCGGCATATCCAAAATAATATTCCATGAACTTCAGAAACTCGGAGTTCATCGGCTATGCGCCGTGTTGCCCGCCCATGTCTATGTCACCGGACATCGTGCCACCTGACAAGTTAAGGTAAGAGCTGAGGTCGCTTCTAATAGCCAGATACTGTTCCTATTCTGGTATGTCAACCGGGAAGTACAGATTGCCGTACGGTGTAGCGATGAGAGTCCTTTGGTAGCATGTCGAGTTCTGCCCTTGACCGTCGGTAAGAATCATGTGTCCTCCTCCCAAGTCATACTCAAACACAATTTGGTTTCCGACGGAGAGGTAGCCAGTAATTGTTCCACCTGAAAGTGGAAGGTAGGCTGAAAGGTCGGATTGATAAGCCACAGTGCCGCTCTTGTTCTGGAAATAGACTGTGTTGAATGTTTCTGGGTCGTCAATGCCAAACGAAATCTTTGGCACTCCGCTTGACAAAACACCGAAGTTGAGTGTTGCCAATGAAGATGTGTTTATTATTTCAAAGCTTCTATTCGAATTATTCTAAGCCAACGTAAGTACTGGTTCGTTGTATGAATCAGGTCGTTCATCGTGTATTTCAATAATCTTTTTTACAGTAGCATATTCATCGTGCGAACCATAAATTTCCGCAGGAAGATAGCTGCTCAACTGCTATGACACATAAGCGCTCATTGCGTTGAATGTCAAGTTGCCAAGCACATGCTGCTAGCCATTCTGCCAAATGACGAATCCATCATCTTGTGGCCACATCCAGCCATCATGTGGTGGCTTTGAAGGTGGTCCATCAAGCAGCTTCACGAACTGCATGTTCAAGCCTGGCTCAGGCTGAGGCGTGTCTCCATGCTCTCCGTATACAAGCGCTTTCAGTATGCACCTGTTGACTATCAAGCCATTGTCTTCACCTTCTTCTATAGTTTGAGGATTGAACTACCCTTCGTAATCACCACTTAAAGGACAAAGCACATCAAATACTCGCATGCCAATGTCTTGGCCTGTCATGTAACCAGTCTTCTTTCCTCTGTTTACTACTGGATTCTCGACTATGTCTATTTCAAGCTCTTCAAGCGTCCATGCCAAGAACAAGTCTTCGTACTTGCCGGCATAAATAGCTCTAGGGGTCATGACTACACCTACAATGCCTTGGCGCCCAAGAGCATTCTTTATCTCATAGTCAATGTCTTTACGGTTTTCTGCAAGAAAAGTGCAGTTGCCTGAAAGCTGATTATCAGCGCTTAACTTGCCAACTACATAGTTTTGGACTTCTTGAAGTATATTTCCCATATCAAAGACTTAATTATATTCTAGGTTTATGAACTAGTCTTCCTCTTACAATGACAGCTTTGATCTCCATTGGCCAAAGCTGCTATTAAGATTCCATGCTTGTGGCAGCGCGAAGCTAGCTGGGTGCTGCTTTGCTGCTTGAAGCGCTAGCACTAGCGCGCTTGTTATGTCGCTGTGGCCTTGCGAGTTGCGTCCTGCTTCAAAGCTGACTTTTCCTGCTTCATTGACTATTCTATGCACATTCTAGAAGTCTAATTCTAGAATTTGCTTCCAGCGTCTGTCTATCTTGAGCTTGTGGTCAAATATAGCTGCTCTTAGTGCTTCATAGCTAGGTGTCTTGTTAGCAGATGTCCACGTAAAGCCTTTTATCTTAGACGTGACTTGCTTGCTTGCAAACTCTGCTAAAGCGCTTCCTATGCCATTCTAGTCTATGAATCCTGACTAGTATTCATATCTGCTATATAGCTCTTTAAGCACATTTAGCTGCTTTTCGTAGCTAGACTTGTGCAATATGGCTATGTCTTTGAGATAGTAGATGTCGTTGTGCTAAGCTAGCGTCACAATAGCGGTGCGGTCTGAAGTGCTGCCTACGTCCATGCCAACATAATGTGTCTTAGCTTCTTGTGGCACATCGTCTACATAGTCTACAAGGCTAAGATCTACGAATTGGCTGAACTAGTCTGCGAACCTGCACATGTACTCCATGTCAAATATGTCTGGGTCTATCACCATGTTCTTCAGCTGCTCTATGTCTACGTCTAAGCCATTTTGCTTAGCTTGCTGTATGTCTGTGCTCTGCTTGTACCATGTGTCGTCTGCGTTGTTCCACAAGTCCCAATACAAGCCATATTTGCCTGCTGGGGTGCTTGCTACAACTAGTTCAGCGTCTGGGTCTCTAGTCAAAGTTGGGACTATGGCTGAGTATACGTCATATGGGTGGTCTATGTAAGCACATTCGTCTATGAGCGTAGCTGCAGCTGTGTAGCCACGAAGTCCTGCTGGATTTCCACTAGGCAAGCTTAGCACTCTAGCGCCGTTTGCGAATTTTATGCTGTCTGCAGAAGACGTGTAGTCTAGCTTTCCTTTTGTTAGCGTCTTCACAGCGAAAGCCATCTGCTCACACTTCTTTATGAGCTCTGCTGCTGCTCTAGCTCCTGTCGATATGCACAAGCTAAGGCCGTTCTTTCTAGAAAGCGCTTTGTACACAGCTATGAAGCTAAGAGTCCAGCTTTTGCCAATTTGTCTTGACGAAAGCCAGATTTTCTTCTTCTTAGGTGACAAAATGAAGTCTTTTTGGTATGGAAGCGCTATGTCAATGAGCTTTTGCATTGTTGCTTGTCCTGAATAGCGTTCTTCCTTTGCTCCAGCCTTCACCAGGGCAGTCTTTTGCACGTGTATTCTAGATGCCATTAGTCCACCAAAAAGTTCCACGAACATTAGTATTTCCACGCTTAGCATCTGCTATCTTCTGCTTGAACTCTTCTGACCTTATACAGCCTAAAGCACTAGTGTTTCCTTTGTTTGACTCACTTATCTTCTTGCGAGTCTCACTTGAAAGATGTTTTCCAAAATTAGGATGTTTTTCCCCTTTCTTCTTGTCACTCATCTTCTTGCGAGCTTCTGCATTTGGGTGCTTTCCTGACATAGCCGCTGATAGTTTTTTGCGTGTCTCTTCTGAGATTATGCGCGATTTTCTTTTGCGTGTCTCAGCTAATGTAGGATTCAATCTATGCAATGTGCAATGCTAGCTTTTAGTCAAGAATACTAGTTCACTAGCAGGCCTATGGTAGTAGAATCCATGTTTTATCAACTCTTCTCTTGAGAAATTTCCACATGGAAGTATCTCTGCTTTATGATGGCAGTCCCAAGACTAAGTAGTGTCTGCAACTGCTTTGTCATAGTTCTCTATCTTGCTGATGTCTTCACAGCAGAATGCATATGCGCCGATTTCATATATCATAATATATCCTCTTTATATTATAATTATATTACAAACGGCTTAATCAGGTCTGATTCCAGTTGAAAAATGTTCAACATACGCTACTACATTCTAATCGCCAGTTTCTGCTAATTTCATGAGCTGGTCTTTTATGTATTCACGCTAGTTGTTAATCAACTTGTAGTAGCGCATAATTACGGTGATGTAGTTCATGAATATCGATCTTGTAAAGTAGCTGAACGCTTTCGCTCTGTTTTTGTCAAAGCTCTTGAGCCCACACTTCAAAATGCGGTACAAGCTGTAGCTCTTCATCTCTTCTTTCAAGTCTTGACGGTATTTGTTGAAGTTTTTGTGGCGAAGCACGCCGTCATGCATGCTAAGCAGCATCTAGCCTAGTCTCTCGCTTGGAATGCGGTCTTCAACTTTGTCTGCGCTTAAGCGCCATTTATCAAGCTCTTCTTCAAGTTCTGTGTTGTCTATGTAGTTGTTCATATGTTGTTCTCTGTTTGTTGATGCGCAGCAAAATCAGCGCTGTAAAACATCAAATGTATAATTCTATATACTTCATGTATAAATTCGTATAAAAACAAAGCTGCTAGGGGAAAGAAAACAACAAGGAAACAACCCCTAGCAGCAACATAATCATAATCTATTTATAAACCAAATATCTGCTGTATAGACACGTCTTTGTCATTTATGTTTATCTGCTGCACATTAGAAGCTTCATTCCAGCCACGCGATTTGCCATACGTCTTCAGCACAAACTTAGCTATGTCAGCTCGCATGTTAGCGTCTGTAGAGTGCATAAGCGCCCAAATCTGCTCTTCAGCTTCTGCTACAAACGCCATGCGCAAGTCATCTGCTAGCTTCTCTTGGTCTTTGTGATGCTCAAACCAGACTCTTAGCTAAGCGTAGCTGCAGTTCAAGTATGCGACAATAGCTGCCCAGCGCCCATTGCACTTCTCGATCGCTTCTTTAACTTGAGCTCGTGTGAAGCGCTGCTTTATCGACGGCATTATGTTTGGATTTGTAGTCTTAAGTGTTGCTTTCATAGTCTATGCATAATTATATTCTTAGAAAAGTTATGAACAGTTTACTAAGGTTAACTTTACAAGGTTATGAACAGTTTACTAAGGTTAACTTTACATAGTTATGAACAACTTATGAACAAGTTATGAACAGATGCTCAAGGAAGCTGTTAACAAGCTGTTCATAAGTCAGAATCGCTCCAGAAGCTCATGGAGGCACTTCTAGACACTCCGAGCGTTAGATATAAAAACTATTTAGTCTAGCTGTTCGGATGCATCCTGGGTCATCTAGCATATCTCCTGTGATGTTTTAAGACAACATCTCATTTAAATGGTAAACTTTCAGCTAACAAGCACACATACATGCATGCACATGCACGCGTACGCGTGCGTGCACGTATACACGCGCGTGCGCGTGTTTAATATATAATATATAATAATATATAATAATAATATATAATAATAAACTAGAATATATTATTATATATGTGAAGATTATATAGGTTTACCTATATAATCTGAACATATCATAAAAAAATAGGTTTACCTATTTTTTTATGCTTATATAATATCTAGAATATATTATCTAGATATATTAATATATAATATATCTTATAACACGCGCGCGGGCACATGCCCGCGTACGCGCGTGTAGAGACAAAGCTTCATAGAAGGTATGCTAGATGACTTCTGGTGCATTCCAACAAAAGATATATATTTTATCATCTTAGTTGTTCGGATGCATCCTGGGTCATCTGGCGTATCTCCTGATGCATTCTAGTTTGATACTAACAAATAATAATTGACTTTTGACATCTACATGCACGCGCGTACGCGCGTGATATGCTCGTGTTCACAGGCTCCACGAGCATATGTTTGAATACAGAGTTTGTATCAAAATGACACAGTTGTGACAAAAGTATACAGCTAGTTTGTCAACTGCTTGATACACTCTAGGCTTTGGTCCGCAAGCGTCCCAAAGATATGCTCGTGTTCGCAAGCTCCACGAGCATATGAAGTTATGAACAGTTTGTCTTTTGGCTTATGAACAAGATATGAACAATTTATGAACAGCTTGTAGAAAAAACTGTTCATAACTTTGTCTTATAAAGCTAGTCTTTGTCTGTTGTCTCTAGAATGACTTCTAGACACTTCTTTTGTCAGATATATAAACTATTGACTTTTGAACAAGAACACTCTAGAAGTCATCTAGCATATCTCCGTTTGAATTCTAGCGTACTATAGCTGACGTTCTTTGAAACTATTCCAAAATTTCGCTTCTTAGAGCTTGCTTTTAGATTTCGCTTCTTAGGGCGTACTTTGGATTTCGCTCTTGAAAAGCGTGTTTGTAGGAATGATCTAGATTTCGCTTTTCCCGAATTCTCTTGTGTAGACTATGCCAAAATAGTCATTGCTGTAAGACTAAAGCAAAGTCATTTGTGAGTGTCAACTTTAGTGTTGACATGCTCAATAGTCTTAACCATTCCCCAGAAGTACTCATTTGTAGCATTGAAGCTTCTGTCGACAGTGAAACATGTATTTGAA
>JAEEGL010763703.1_pt1 | contig 21403 bp, 10 predicted proteins | sample 9134231 | NCBI WGS metagenome assembly JAEEGL01 (sample SAMN16246548, study PRJNA631951) | gut metagenome | biome: gut microbiome; feature: rumen; material: fiber-attached | host: Bos | place: Iran: Karaj | collected 2018-10
CGCCGGATGCGCGGAGCCTCGACTGAATCCGGGCGGAAGGGTGGCACCCCTTACCGCAGGCCCACGCGGATGACGGGGCGGATGGCCCCGTGAGGTTTGTTGACTTCCTTGGAGGAGGGCTCGATGATGCCGTCCACAGTGACGATGGGGGCCGTGTAGGAGGCGGAGCTGTCCTCGCCCCGGAGCCACCACCAGGAAGAGCGGTAACCCTTCATGTCCCAATTGTTGGCCTTGCTGAGAGAATTGATATTCGTCCCGGCCCGTTCCGCCACATCCGTGATTGCCAACTCACGGTCTGCGTCAGAAGCGAAGAAAGATTCCGCCTCCGAAACCGTCAGGAGAGATACAAGATCCTCCCCCGTGGGGAGCAGCAGACGCTTCTCCTCATTGCTGAACATCCCGAGGTACTTCCCGGAATTCAGAAGATCATGCAGGTCGGAATCCCGGAAAGTCACCTCCTCGTGCTTCTGATTGTAATAACTCCCTCCGAGACCGTACTCGGAAAGCAGGACAACCTCATCCTCCGTGCGGTCTATTACGATCCAGCTCACACGCTCTTTGCCGATGCTCCGGGAATCCGTTTCAAACCGCCCGTAAAGCACCACATCTCCAACTTCTGCATTCACAAGAACAGCATATTCGCTGTAGCACTCCTTCGACCGTTTCCGGCTGAAATACCCAAAGACGATCAACGCGACACAGGCCCCCACAGCCACCAGCACCAGCCACTTCCGTCTTGCGGACAGCAGACTGGCCGTCCCTTTGGTGATCAAACGGTTCAGGGGCGTCAGCAGTGCCGCGCACAGAAGTCCGGAGAGCAGTACCGCTCCATAGAGAAGGAAGGGCGAAAGCTCCATGGGCAGGAAGACCATATCCAGAAAATAATTGTGCACCAGGAACAGCATCAGCTGAATGGTTCCCAGGGCCTTCAGAACGGGATTTCCCAGGGTGAGCTTCAGATTCACAAGGATCAGAAAGACCAGGAACACCAGCTCCGATACCGTCTGGACAGCCAGAGTGATGAGGGCGTATCTGCGACCGAATGACACAGCTGTCAGATAATAGCCCATAGAAGAATTGACATGGGAGGAGACCAGATACCCTATGGGGGTCAAAACTCCGAAGACCGGAAGCAGGATCCGGTAGCGCCGCCGGAAGGAACCGATGATACCCGTCCGGAACTGCCCGAAGTACAGACCGAAGAGAAAAGCCGGCAGGGCATTGTACCACCATTCTCCCCGAAACCAGTGATTTTTGATGCCATCCGGGTCATGCCCCAGACCGAAGGATACATACATCAGCAGCAGGACGGCAACCGTCATCAGGATCATTGCCGTTCTGCGTTTTTTTGCACAGGAAAACAGGAAATGGAAGAGCAGATACAGGACTGTGATCTCGATGATGAACCAGGCATTGCCATTGATGAGAGTCAGTCCGAGGAAATCCTTTCCTGTGGCGAGGACACTTTCGGCGCTGCCGTCCGTGTAAAACCGGATCACGATCCCCAGCAGGTTGGTGATCCAAAGGGGGATCAGAACAGCGGGAAGACGGTTCCGGAGGAAGTGCTTCAGATAATCTTCCTTCGTGTCCAGGCTGATGATCAGCCCGTAACCGGAGAAGAAGAGATAGATGGAAGTGAAGAAGAATCCCATATCGCTGAAGATGGAGATGGGACCCATGGGGACGGTGCCGTAATCGGTGATGCGCTGCGTCAGATGGTGCAGAATGATGGCAATAGAGGCAGAAGCCTGGATCAGTTTTGCCTGATCCCGGTCCAGTGCCCGGTCCGAAAAGACACCCCGAGGGGTGAGCTTTGCACCGAAAAATGTGATGAACAGTAAAACGGCAGGATAGAGCAGCAGCTCTGCGTGAATCATGATCTTGTCCCCCCGAGAATATCATAACATCGTTTACAGCAAAAGACTCTCCTCGTTCGGGGAGAGCCTTTGCAGTAGCTATAGACACATTAGGAGGAAGTAAGCTTATCCAAGGACGACCTGTACGTGGTACTCTTTCTTGCCCTTCTCGTAAGGGATGATGTGGCCGTCTACCTTCTGACCGTCCACGGTCAGTTCCTTCACACCCTTCTGGGTGCTGCCGGTCTGCTTCACGTCGATGAAATAGGTGCCCTCGCGGAACTGTCTGGTGACCTTGAAATCGCCGAAGTCTGCGGGGATGCAGGGATCAACGGAGAGACCCTTGTGGGTGGGATATACACCCAGAATGTACTGGGAAATGTTTACGAAGGTCCATGCTGCGGTACCGGTGAGCCAGCTGTTCTTGCCTTCGCCGTGGAACTTGGCGTCACGGCCTGCCACCATCTGGCAGTAGATGTAAGGCTCGGTGCGGTGGATCTCACTGATCTCCTCAGTGTATGCAGGGCAGGTCTTGCGGTACACTTCGAAGGCTCTGTCGCCGCGTCCGACAACGGTCTCAGCAATGGATACCCAGGGATTGTTGTGGCAGAAGATACCGGCGTTCTCCTTGTATCCGGGCGGATAAGAGGAAACCTCACCAAGTTCTTCGTGATAAACGGTGTAAGCGGGCTGCAGGATCATGATACCGTAATCGGTATCCAGACGCTCCTTGACGGAGTCCAGTGCCTGCTTTGCTTCGCCGGTCTCAACACCGACACCGGCCAGTACGCAGAAGCCCTGAGGCTCGATGTAGATCTGGCCTTCCTCACACTCGTGAGAACCAACCTTGTTGCCGTAGGAATCGTATGCGCGGACGAACCACTTGCCGTCCCAGCCTGCATCGGAGAGCAGTACCTTGCGCATCTCCTCAACCTCGCGGCGGGCGCGGGCTGCTTCCTCGGTCTTACCCTGCAGATCGCAGAGATCAGCGTACTCCAGACCATACTTCACGAACATTCCGCCGATGAAGACGGACTCGGCAACGGGGCCCTCGGAAGGACCAAAGGTCTGGAAGGACTCACCGGGCTGAGTGGAGTGGCAGTTCAGGTTCAGGCAGTCGTTCCAGTCTGCACGTCCGATGAGGGGCAGATTGTGAGGACCGCGATGATTTACGATGTAGTCGAAGGAGCGCTTCAGGTGCTCCATCAGAGGCTGTGCAACAGACTCGTCGTTGTCGAAGGGAACCATCTGGTCGAGAATGGTCATGTCTCCGGTCTCGCGGATGTAAGCGCTGGTGCCGGCGATGAGCCACAGGGGATCGTCATTGAAGCCGGATCCGATGTCGGAGTTGCCCTTCTTGGTCAGAAGCTGATACTGGTGATAAGCGCTACCATCCTGGAACTGGGTGGAAGCGATATCGATGATACGCTGTCTTGCACGATCGGGGATCAGGTGGACGAAGCCCAGCAGATCCTGGCAGGAATCACGGAAGCCCATTCCACGGCCGATTCCGGACTCATAGTAGGAAGCGGAGCGGCTCATGTTGAAGGTGACCATGCACTGATACTGGTTCCAGATGTTGACCATCCGGTTGACCTTATCGTTAGCGGACTCAACCGTGTACTTGGAAAGGAGGCCGTCCCAGTAAGCGTTCAGCTCAGCAAAAGCGGCGTCAACCTTCTCATTGGTATCGAACTTTGCAAGAAGTGCATTGGCAGGCTTCTTGTTGATCACGTTGTGAGACTCCCACTTGTTGTTTTCGGGATTCTCTACATAGCCGAGAACGAAGATGAAATCCTTGCTCTCGCCGGCCTTCAGGGTCACATCCAGCTGGTGAGCTGCGATGGGGCTCCAGCCGCTGGCCATGGAATTGGTCAGCTTGCCGTTCAACACTGCTTCGGGATTCATCTGGCTGTGATATGCGCCGATGAAGTTGTCGCGGCTGGTGTCGAATGCGGTGATGGGGGCATTGACGGAGTAGATCGCATAGTGATTGCGGCGCTCACGGTACTCGGTCTTGTGGAAGATGGTGGAACCCACCACTTCAACTTCGCCGGTGCTGAGGTTGCGCTGGAAGTTCTTCATATCATCGTCTGCATTCCAGAGACACCACTCTACATAAGAGAAAACAGAGAAGGTCTTCTCGACGGAGGTCTCGTTGGTTAGGGTCAGACGGCTGATCTCGCAGGTGTCATTTACGGGAACGAAGCTCAGAACCTGAGCCTTCAGTCCGTTCAGGGAGCCGGTGAAACGGCTGTAGCCGATGCCGTGACGGCACTCATAGCTGTCCAGATCGGTCTGCATGGGCTTCCATCCGGGGTTCCATACCTTGTCACCCTCTTTGATATAGAAGTATTTGCCGTTGCAATCATAAGGCATATCGTTGTAGCGATAGCGGGTCAGACGGAGCAGCTTTGCATCCTTATAGAAGGAATATCCGCCGCAGGTGTTGGAGATCAGGGAAAAGAACTCGTTGCATCCCAGGTAGTTGATCCAGGGAAGAGGAGTCTTGGGGGTGGTGATGACATACTCGCGATGTTCATCGTCAAAGTATCCGAATTTCATGATTTTCTCCTTTTCTTTACTCTAAAGATATGCCGTTTGAAACTTGAAAGTAACCGATTAAGTAAATCGTTTAAGTGGATTATAATCCAACTGCTTTAAATTCACAATACGGAATTTGAAAAACTTGAAAGAAATTTCAAGTATATCAATAAAAAATGAAATAAAAAGTGATTGACTTCCGAACGGAAAAGGGATATCGTATAACCTACTTAATGGATTAAGTAAATTACGGTTTCATATCTGTTTCACATCGAATTTTGATGAGGTTGCGAAAATGACATCAATGAAGGACATCGCGCAAGTCCTCGGAGTCTCCGTTGCAACGGTTTCCAAGGCACTGGCGGACCATGCTGACATTGGAGAAGCCACCAAACGAAGGGTAAGGGAGGTGGCGGATCAGCTGGGTTATTCCTCCAATGCGGCTGCAAAGGCTCTGAAGACAAGGCGCAGCTACAATCTGGGGATCCTCTTCGTGGATGATGCCAACAACGGACTGACCAATGAGCATTTCTCTGTTGTGCTGGATCATTTCAAACAGGTGGCGGAGCGGAAAGGGTATGATGTTACCTTTATCAGTTCCGGACCGGGAGCGAGGGAATCCTATCTGAAACATGCTTCCTACCGGGGCCTGGACGGCGTCCTGATCGCCTGTGTGGATTACACGGAACCGGAGGTGCGGGAGCTGGCCACCGGCAAGATCCCCATCGTCACGGTGGATTATGCTTTTGACGGACGTACCGCTGTCTTTTCCAATGACGAGCGGGGCATCCGGGATCTGCTGCAATATTGTTATGATATGGGTCATCGCAAGATCGCATATATTTACGGAACACCCAGTTCCGTGACGGACAAGCGCCTGAAGGCCTTCCGGGAGAAAGCGGAGGAACTGGGGCTGGATCTGCCGGAGCGGTATCTGACCAGAGGCGATTACCGCAAGACGGGCACCTGCCGGGAGCGGACCCTGGAACTGCTGTCCCTGCCCGAGCCGCCCACCTGTATCTTCTATCCGGATGATTTCGCGGCGCTGGGAGGCATTGATGCCATCAGCACTATGGGATTAAAGATCCCGGATGACGTGTCTGTGGTAGGGTATGACGGAATTCGCTGGACGAGACATCTGACGCCACATCTGACCACCCTTCGGCAGAACGCGGAGGAGATCGGAGAAACCGCAGCGCGGAAGCTGATCGAAGCCATCGAGGATCCGGAGACGGCAAAGCCGGAGCGGATCGTGATCGACGGAGAGGTCTATGTGGGAGGTTCTGTAAAGAGATTGTAACTGCAAATGTCGACCGGCATCGGGAATGAGGGCCTGACTGCCGGATGGGACGCACCGTGTTTCTGAGGGGGAACGGAGGATAGTCAAATGAAGACATATCACGCAGAGCTTTTTCTGGCGGAGCAATTCAATCTGGCGGAGTCGCCCTTCTATGATGAGAAGAGCGGGCGGTTGTCCTGGGTGAACATCACGGAGGGAGAAATCCACATCCTTTACAGGGACGGACGCCGGGTGGAAGCAAAGCTGGGGCAGATGATCGGGGCGGCAGTGCCGCTTCCGGACCGGGATGCTTTCCTGGTGGCGGCCACGGACGGGCTTTATCTCTACGAGTCGGGAGCCTTCCGGATGCTGCAGGATCTGAAGAGCGTGTACAAGGCCTATCAGCGGTCCAACGATGCCAAGCTGGATCCGGCGGGGCACCTGGTCTTCGGGTCTGTGGTCTTCGACGGAAAGCATGAGATGGAAGGGAATCTTTACCGGTTCAAGAACGAGACGGTGGAGATCATCTGGGAGAACACAAAGCTGTCCAACGGCATGGCCTGGAGTAAGGACGGCAAGAAATTCTTCTTCTCCGATTCCGGAGAGCGGAAGGTGTTCTCTTTCGATTACGATGCCGGCAGCGGACTCATCGCAAACCGGAAGGTACTCTTCGAGGTGACAGAGGGAGTGCCTGACGGCATGTGCATCGATGAGAAGGACAATCTCTATGTGGCCATCTGGGGCGGTAGCAGGATTGAGTGCCACAACTCAAAGACCGGCGCGGAGATCGCCCGGATCGAGGTGCCTGCAAAGCAGGTTTCCTCCTGCTGTTTCTACGGATCCCAAAAGAAGCTCTTTATCACCAGTGCCCGGGAGGGACAGGATGGTGAGTTCGATGGATGCCTCTTTACCTGTGACCTGGGGGGAGGGGTTAGAGGATCATTATGATACAAATCAAAAGGACCGTTTCCTTCGGGAGACGGTCCTTTTCGTATGCTTTTCTGTTGTCGGGTGATGCTGCATGACCCGTATTACTTTTTCCGGATCTTGTCCGCCGGCAGATAGGTCAGAAGCACTTCCGCAAGATCTGCGGTGGAGATGGGCTTGCTCAGATAATCCGTGAAGCCATGCTCCAGATACAGTTCCTTCGCACCCACGATGGCATTTGCGGTGAGGGCGATATAAGGGGTCAGCTGGTTCAGATTGTCCGGCAGTTCCTCCGCGTGAGCAAGGGCCTCCAGACCGTCCATATCCGGCATCATGTGATCCAGGAAGATCATATCGTATTTTTTCCTGCAGATCAGATCCAGCATTTCCGGTCCGCTGCTGCAGCATTCCACATTTGCTTCGGAGATCTGCAGGAGATGTACCGCCACCTTCTGGTTGATGAGGTTGTCGTCCACCACCAGCAGGCTTGCATTCGGACAGGTGAAGGTATCCATCCGGTTTGTTTCTTTCTTACCGGAAGGGGAAAGCTCGGATATGTTTCCGACAGGGGTGTCATCAATAATATCCTGAGGGATCACTGCTACAAATTCCGAGCCTTTTCCGTATTCGCTGATGCAGTTGATGGAGCCGCCCATCAGGCGTACATAGCTGGCAGTGATGGCCAGACCCAGACCGGTTCCTTCGATGTTCCGGTTTTTGTTGTAATCCAGACGCTCAAACTGCTTGAACAGTTTGTCCCGATCCTCTTCCCGGATACCGATGCCGGTATCTTTTACGGAGAAGGTCAACAAAGGAGGCTGGGCCGCTGTGTCCATGGTCACCTTTAGGGTGATGGAACCTTTGGGCGTGTATTTAACGGCATTGTTCAGTAGATTGATCAAAATCTCGCGGATTCTCTTGGGGTCGCCATAGAGCTTCCGGGGGATGTTTTCCGATACTTCCGTGATCAGCTCCAGATTCTTCTCGCCGGATTTCACCCGGATCATGGTGATGACGCTGTTTAACAATTCCCCGATGTCATATTCTTCCGGAACCAGCTCCAGCTTACCCTGTTCCACCTTGGAGAAGTCCAGGATATCGTTGATGATATCCAGCAGAGCATTGCTGGCATCCCGGACGCTTTCCGCGTATTCCCGGACCGGATCGCTGATGTCTTCCCGGAGGATCATCTCATTCATGCCAAGGATGGCGTTGATGGGAGTTCGGATCTCGTGGGACATATTTGCGAGGAAGACGGATTTCGCTGCGTTGGAAGCCTGCGCTTCTGTGGTCTCCCGGCGCATGCGGCGGATCCGGACCACCTCCTGGTAAATGGAAAGCATAAGCAGGAGAATCAGGCCCACAGCGATGTAGAAACCGTCATTGGTATGACCGGGCACCGAGACGTGGAGCACCTCGGTGACGGCCATGGGAATGAAGGCCAGAAAGGCGATTCCACCGATGAGGTATTCGTGATTCTTCTTTGCAAGCAGGTCATAGAGCAGCACACCGACGGTGAGGATCACCATAATGCCGGTGTTGAGATTGATCAGGGGCAGTGCCGTACTAAAATCCAGCACATCCGTGAACTGCAGAGTCGTAAAGATGACAAATTCCAGAAGCATTTCAATTCCCGCAACATTGTAGATCTTCTGGTATCTGCGTTTTTGCAGGATGTTCAGGTAGGACATGAAGGGATAGGGCAGCAGCATGACGATGAGAAATTCCACGAGCCCATCCACATGGTAATTGTTGAACAGGAAGGGGTAGGTCAGGTTATCAAAGAGAAGCCACAGGGCTGACACGTAAACCGCGATACTCAGATACATGAGAGCGAAGCTTCTTCGAGTGCGGATCCGGAAGAAGATACAGACGGCCACCACCAGCGCATCAAAGACCAGAATGGAGAAGGCCAACAGCAGGATCAGCATATTGTTGGTCAGCAGTATCTGGAAGAAACCGTAGATATTTCCTATGTATCCGGAAGAAACGACAATGGATTCTTCGTTCATTCCGTCCCGGATGATGGTCAGGGTCTTACCGGAATCGTAAGGATACAGCTTGATGGGAAGCCACATGCTCTTGACATTGACACCGAAAGCAGAACGGCCGATGGGGAATTCCGCCCGTACTTCGCCGTCAATCTCAACACGGATATTCTTTCCGGCCTTATAGAACATGTAATATTCCGGAGAAATGTCATCGGGAAGCACAGTGCTGACCCGGACTTCCGACTGACCTGTGATGTCGAAAGCTACAGGAGCGGTGCCCGTATCCGTGTAGCCGGTGCTGTCCGTGTGAGTCCAGGGACCATCATAGGTCACACAGACCGGATCGTAATAAGAAGGATTTTGGATCACATACTGTCCGTACAGGAAGAAAAGAAAGATCAGCAGAGCAAGAAAGGCCATGATCCAGGCGATGGATTTATAGAGTTTGTCGGGATTGGAATCCGGGATTTCGGAATCGACTGTATTCTTTGTCATGTGAGTGTTTCCTTATCTTACAGGAAAACGGTTATCGGTAACGATAAAGAGATTACTACTACAGAGAACACTTAACAAAAGTTTACTGGAAATTGTTGAATTTGTACAGATATGTAATTGTGCACAAAAATATAAATGAATACAGAATATGACTATACAATTAATGCAATAATATGCTAATGTATAGTCAAAGGCTCGGAAAATAGGAATAATTTTGACTTCAACGCAGCAAAGTTTCGGCATAAATTCTGACAAAACCCGGTAGGTACCTGAACGGAGAGGAAGATAATGAATAAACAGGAAATTCTGAAAAAGATGACTCTTGAAGAGAAGGCCGCTTTTCTCAGCGGAAAGAATGAGTGGCAGACCAGGGATTTTGCAAGACTGGGAATCCCCTCCATCTTCTGTTCCGACGGCCCTCACGGCATCCGGAAACAAGCCGGAGCGGGAGATCATCTGGGACTGAACGAGTCCATGCCTGCCACCTGTTTCCCCACAGCGGCCACCATCGCCAACAGCTGGGATGTGGAACTGGGTGAGGCTCTGGGAGATGCATTGGGCGAGGAAGCCATGGCGGAGGGCGTGAACATCCTCCTTGGTCCCGGACTCAATATTAAGAGAAGCCCCCTGTGCGGCCGGAACTTTGAGTATTTCTCGGAGGATCCCTATCTGGCAGGAAAAATGGCAGCCTCCTACACCAGAGGCATTCAGGGGAGGGGTGTCTACTCCTGCCCGAAGCACTTTGCGGTAAACAGCCAGGAGATGCGCCGTATGGCCATGAACGCGGTGGTGGATGAGAGAACCCTGCGGGAGATCTACCTGACAGGTTTTGAGATCGCGGTCAAAGAGGGCCATGCCAAGGCCATCATGAGCGCATACAACGAGGTGAACGGCACCTATGCCAATGAGAGCAAGCATTTGCTGAAGGACATCCTTCGGGATGACTGGGGATTTGACGGTATCGTCATCACGGACTGGGGCGCATCCAATGATCATGCCCTGGGTGTAAAGGCCGGATCGGATCTGGAGATGCCCAATCCCGGACTGGATTCCGCAAGAGAACTGATCGAAGCCGTAAAGAGCGGCAAGATCACCGAGGCGGATGTGGATGCCAGAGTGGAGTGCCTGCTGGATGCCGTACTGACCACCACGGAAAACGCACAGAGCCGGGTGGAGGTCTTCGATCAGGACGCGCATCATGAGCTGGCCAGAAGAGCCTCTGCAGAGAGTGCGGTCCTTCTGAAGAATGAAAATAATATCCTGCCCCTGAAGCCCAAGACAAAAGTTGCCATCATCGGTGATTTTGCCTTTGAGCCCAGATATCAGGGCGCCGGTTCCTCCCTGGTGAACCCCACCAAAGTGGAAAAGATCGTGGATGTGGTAAAGAATTACGACCTTCAGGTGTTGGGCTGCACCCGCGGATATACAAGAGACGGTGTGGAAGATGCGGCCATGCGCAAGGAAGCAGTGGATCTGGCAGCCAGAGCGGATGTGGTCCTTTTCTTCTTCGGACTCAATGAGATCAGCGAATCCGAGGGCCTAGACCGTCAGCACATGCGGATCCCTCAGAACCAGATCACGCTCCTTCAGGAACTGGGCCAGGCCAATGCCAACCTGGTGGGCGTCATCAGTGCCGGTTCCGCCATCGAGATGCCCTGGCACCATTATTTCAAAGCCCTGTTGCACATGTATCTGAACGGTCAGGCGGGAGCAAGTGCCTCCATGGACTTGCTGATGGGAGAAGTGAACCCTTCCGGAAAGCTGGGTGAGTCCCTGGTGAGACGTCTGGAAGATACTCCTGCGTACCGGTATTATCCCAGTCCGGAGCGGAACTCGGAGTATCGGGAGAGCATTTATGTGGGCTATCGCTATTACGGGACCGCAGGTATCCCTGTGCTGTACCCCTTCGGTTTTGGACTTTCCTATACCACCTTTGAATACTCGGATCTGCAGGTAGATGACAAGGGTGTCACACTTACCGTGAAGAACACGGGAAGTTGCCGGGGTGCGGAAGTGGTGCAGCTGTATGTATCTCTGCCGGAGGCGAAGGTCTTCCGTCCCGAGAGAGAACTGAAGGGCTTCACAAAGGTGAAGCTGGATGCCGGTGAGAGCAAACAGGTCCGTATCCTCTTTGACGATAAGACCTTCCGCTATTGGAATGTGAAGACAAACCTGTGGGAGATCGAAGGCGGCACTTATGAACTCAAGGTGGGAAGCAGCAGCGCGGATATCCGCCTGAAGGGAACGTTGGCTGTGGCAGATACCACGGAGGAGTATCCTTATCAAACTGATCATCTGGATCACTATTACAGCGGTCAGATCCAGGAAGTGTCCGACCGGGAGTTCGAGGAACTCCTTGGCTATTCCATCCCCAGTGGAAAGTGGAGCGGCCAGCTGGAAGCCAACGATGCCATCTGCCAGCTCTATTATGCGAAGAGCGGGCTGGCCCGGTTCGCTTACAGGAAACTCACGAATATGAAGAAGAAGTCAGAGGACGCCGGCGTGCCGGATCTGAACATTCTTTTCATATACAACATGCCGTTCCGTGCCATGGCCAAGATGACCGGCGGCGCGGTGAGCATGGATATGGTCCACGGAATCCTGGAACTCGTAAACGGTCACTTCTTTGGCGGACTTGGCAAGGTCATCGGCGGATATTTCCGCAACAGCAAAGCCAACAAACGCTACGAGAAGAAACTGCGTGAATTAGAATGATCAGGAAGGAGGAGATGAGTTGAATTTCTGGAGCAGATTTGCCGAGAAGCATCCTGTCGCGGCAAAGTGGATCAGAGAGGGAGGCCTTTTCATCATTGTCAGCAATCTGATCACAGTCTTTAAGTATTTCATTCTGCAGTTTTTACCGAAGGCTTTTGCGTTCATGCCGGAGACGGATTACGGATGGCCTGCGATCCCGCTGAAACTGTTCGGGATCGAATTCCTCTGGAACATCATCGGTTACGATCAGGCCAGTGGTGGAATGAGATACTTTTGGGCGTATATGGTGGCCATGGTCATTGGTGAATGCATCAACTTCCCAATCCAGAGAAGTTTCGTATTCCGGAGCAAGGGCAACATTTTCTATCAGGGGATGTGGTACCTGCTGGCGTTCGTGGTCATCACCTGTATCGTGAATTCCATCAACTGCGTGTGGGTTGCGGTGGCAGGACATTTCGTACCCGATTTTGTTTACAACGTTGGAACCGTCGTCTTGAATGGAGGTATTTCCATGGTGGTCTTCTTCTTTGTAAACAAGATCATTTTCCCGGAAGGGGAGGCAAAGAAGGCTGAGGATTAAGGAATTTCGGCCTGGAAGCAACGGGAGGAAAAAGTATGTTAGCGATTAATTGGGATGACGTCTTAAACGTGTTGACGTCCATCAAACCACATCTGATCGCCATCGGTATCGTATTGGTTGTATGGCTGATCGTTACCATTGCGGTCATGAAGCTGAACAAACCTCTGAAGAGAAAGATCAGAGGCGGTGCGCTGGTGGCCATGCTGCTGGCAGTCACTATTGTTGTGAATCTGATCCTGACAGGTCCCATGAGCACCATGATGGACCTGATATCGGGAAGCGGAAACATTTCCTCAAGGACATCCAAGGAAGCACAGGATCTGGCAGTTGAGATCGCAGAAGAAGGTATCGCCCTTCTGGAGAACGATGACAATCTGCTTCCCGTGGCTTCCGGATCCAAGCTGAATGTCTTCGGATGGGCTTCCACCAATGCCATTCTGGGCGGTGCAGGTTCCGGTGCACTGAACGCTTCCTATGAGACGGTTTCCCTGCTTCAGTCTCTGAAGGATGCCGGCATCGAGACCAACAGCGAGCTGACAGATTTCTATGTTTCCTACAAGGCTGACAGACCTGAGGTCGGCATGTGGGCGCAGGACTGGACTCTTCCCGAGCCCAACGTATCTCTGTACAGCGACGCGCTGATCGCAAACGCAAAGAATTACTCTGATACGGCAATGATCGTTATCAGCCGTTCCGGCGGTGAAGGTGCAGACCTTCCCAACGATATGGCAGCAGTGGTGGACGGTTCCTATCAGGACGGCACCACCTATACCGCAGGTGTCTATGATGACAACCTGAACACAGGCAATGACTGGGATGCAGGCGACCATTATCTCCAGCTCACCAATCGTGAGGAAGAGATGATCGATCTGGTCTGCTCCAACTTTGACAAGGTTATTCTGGTTTACAACGGTGCAAATGCATTTGAACTTGGCTTCGTTGACAAGTACCCTCAGATCAAGAGTGTACTTTGGGCAGCAGGTCAGGGTCATGTGGGTATGACCGCTCTGGGCGAGATCGTTACCGGTAAGGTGAACCCCTCCGCAAGAACCATCGATACCTTTGTTTATGATATGAAGAATACGCCCTGGTGGAATAACTTCGGCGACTTCAACTACACCAACATGGACGACATGAAGTATGTCTCCACCAACTTCATGACGGGCGGCGAGTCTGTCGCACTGGTTTCCTTCATCAACTATGTGGAAGGAATCTATGTGGGTTACAAGTTCTATGAGACCGCAGCAGCAGAAGGCTTCATCGATTATGACTCTGTGGTCCAGTATCCTTTCGGATACGGTCTGTCCTACACCACCTTCGATCAGAAGATGGGCGAGCTTACCGAAGCGAACGGAACCATCAGCTTTGATGTGACCGTAACCAACACCGGCGCTGTTGCAGGTAAGGATGTGGTGGAAGTTTACTACAATCCTCCTTACACCAACGGCGGGATCGAGAAGGCAAGCGCAAACCTGATCCAGTTTGAGAAGACAGATCTGCTGAAGCCCGGCGAGTCTCAGGTGATCACCATTTCCTTCGCAACAGAAGAGATGGCATCCTATGACCACAAGGAGATCGGCGGATATGTGCTGGAGGCAGGCGACTATATCATCTCCATCAATTCCGATTCTCACAATGTGATCGATTCCAAGGTTTACAGTGTAGCCTCCGACTATGCATACACCGGCGCTGACGGAAGAGCAAGTGATGTAGCTACCGCAATGAATCAGTTTGAGTTCGCAGAGGGCGATGTAGAGTATCTGTCAAGAGCAAACGGATTCGCAAATTACGCAACCGCAACGGCAGTTCCTTCCAGCTATGAAATGAGTGCCGAAGCCAAGTCTACCTTCTATAACATCAGCAACTATCTGACCGCGGAGGCAACCGCAGCAGATGAGGAGCCGAATGCAGCAGCCATCACCACCGGCGCAAGCAACGGACTGCAGCTGATCGATATGGTGGGTGTGGCGAAGGATGATCCCAAGTGGGATACCTTTATGGATCAGCTGACCCTGGATGACATGAATGCACTCATTTCCCTGGGTGGCTATCAGACCAACTCCATCGACAGCATCGGCAAGGTTCGTACCAACGACTGTGACGGCCCTGCTTCCATTAACAACAACTTCACCGGCGCAGGTTCCATCGGATTCCCTGTCGGCGTTGTGATCGCAGCAACCTGGAACAAGGATCTGGCTCGTGCATTCGGTGAGAGCATCGGCAAGATGGCAGATGAGATGGATGTCACCGGCTGGTATGCACCTGCTATGAACATTCACAGAACCGCATTTGCAGGACGTAACTTCGAATATTATTCCGAGGACGGTGTGCTGTCCGGCTACATTGCAGCAGCTGCAGTGGCAGGCTCTCAGTCCAAGGGCGTTTACGCTTACATGAAACACTTTGCTCTGAACGATCAGGAAGACAACCGCTGTGACATGCTCTGCACCTGGTGTAACGAGCAGGCGATCCGTGAGATCTATCTGAAGCCTTTCGAGAACTGTGTAAAGAACGCCGGCTGTCTGGCAGCCATGAGTTCCTTCAACTACATCGGTAACCGTTGGGCGGGCGGATGCTCCGAACTGCTGAAGAATGTCCTTCGTGAAGAGTGGGGCTTCCAGGGCTTCGTTCTCACCGACTACTTCGGTGTCTACGGATACATGTCCTCCGATCAGGCAATCCGTAACGGTACTGACCTGATGCTGGTGAACTATCCGACCCAGACCAACAACGTACAGTTCCGCGATACCAACGGCGCTCAGCTGGCTATGAGAACTGCCGCAAAGAACGCACTCTATGTTGTGGCAAACAGCCGTGCATACTATGACGAGAACTTCAACCCTTCCATGGCAAGCTGGAAGGTCATCATGATCGTATGTGATGTGGTCATCGGCTTGATCTGTCTCCTGATCCTGTGGAATGCATTCCTTCGCAAGAGAGAGGAGAAATAAGCTTCCCGGCAACAAGAAATAAACCCCAAGGGGCGGGCCGAAGGGTCCGCCTCTTTTTTGTTGTGTAAAACCCGCCTCCGCTAAAAAAAGAATACCGTTTCAAAAATTACAGTATCCTTTCCGAAAAAGGCGCTTCACTATAATAAACTTGTGAGAACTGGTGATCAGCCCATGGCGGAACGGAGGAAAACATGGAAGAAGTCAAAAAACGACCGGTGTTTATCGACAGGAACGGAACCTTTGAACTGGAAGATGCGGATCTTTGCAACAATCTGTACTTTCCCCTGGCTGGAGAAGGCGGATTGAAAAGCTGTGTGACTCCCCTTCTGGGAGGTGATTCCAAGCTGGATCAGAATCATTTCCTGTATGAGCCGGTGAGCATCGAGAATCTGTCCGGAAACCGGCTGACCCGGAATTTCTGGTGTGTGCTGGACGGGGAGGTCTGGTCTGCAAACGGTAATTCGCCCCGGCAGAGTGCGGAACGGCTGACGGATGAGAAGGAATCCTGCACCGTGCAGGCGGGCTTCATGTGGCACAAGGTCACCCGGGAGAGCGCAAGGCTCGGAATTCGTTCCGAGATCACGTCCTTCGTTCCCTATGATATGAACGTGGAGATCCACGCCGTGACATTGACCAATACCGGGAGGGAATCCCGGAAGCTGACTTTTGTTCCTGCGATCCCCATCTATGGCAGAAGTGCGGACAACATCCGGGATCACAGACATGTGACCTCGCTGCTTGGCAGAGTGAAGGTGACAGAGCAGGGAGTCATCGACTACCCCACCTTTTCCTTCGACGAGAGAGGACATCAGCTTGCAGATGCGGTTTATTTCGCAGAAAGCTATGGGGCAGACGGCGCAAAGCCCGTAGAATTCTATCCGGTTCTGGATGAGTTTGTGGGAAGAGGTACCCCGGATCTTCCGGAGACGGCGGTGCGGCTGGCCCGGGGAGAGCGGCCCGAAGGGTTCCGCACCGGGGAGACGGTGAATGGACAGGAAATCGTGGGTGCCATGAGCTTTGAAGAAGTGACACTGGAACCCGGTTCGTCCGAAACCTATCTGGTCTATGCGGGAATCGCAGCCTCGGAGGAGGACAAAGAGCGGATCTGCCACCGGATCGACAGCGTCGAGAAGGTGCGGGAGAGTCTGGAACACACGAAGAATTACTGGATCAGTAAGGTAAATATCAAGATCACGACGGGTGATCATGATTTCGACAATTATATGCGCTGGGTGGCATTTCAGCCGGAGCTTCGCCGAATCTACGGCTGCTCCTTCCTGCCTCATCATGATTATGGCAAGGGCGGCAGAGGCTGGAGAGATCTGTGGCAGGATTGCCTGGCACTCCTTCTCATGGATCCTTCCGGAGTGAAGCAGATGCTGCTGGGGAATTACGGCGGTGTCCGGATCGACGGCACCAATGCCACCATCATCGGGACAAAACCGGGAGAGTTCAAGGCGGACCGGAATTCCATCACCAGAGTGTGGATGGATCACGGGGTCTGGCCTTTTATGACCACAAAACTGTACATGGATCAGACCGGTGACACGGAGATCCTGTTGGAAGAGATCCCCTATTTCTGTGATCGTCAGATCCACAGGGGGCAGAGGATCACTGAGGAGCCTGCCGAGGAGGGGAACCGGCTCCTGGACGAAACCGGGAATCTCTATACCGGGACCGTGCTGGAGCACATTCTGGTGCAGAATCTCACCGCTTTCTGGGAGGTGGGAGAACATAATATGATCCGGCTGCGGGATGCAGACTGGAACGATGCTTTGGATATGGCGGGTAAGCGGGGTGAGAGCGTGGCCTTCACCGCAGCTTACGCCGGAAATCTGAAGGATCTGGCCGATATTCTGGAATCCGGACGGCTTGGACAGAGCAGAGTCCTGATCTCTGAGAATATGGGGATCCTGTTGAAGGAGGACGAGACCCTTTACGAGGACCCCGCCGCGAAGACACTGCTCCTGGAGGGGTATATGGAGAAGGTATCCGGGAGCGTGTCCGGCGGCAAGATCGGTTTGGATGTGAAGGAACTGGCCGGAAATCTGAGACGCAAAGCCGAATGGCTGGGAGAGCGGATCCGCCGGCAGGAATGGAGCGAAGTGTCCGAAACGGAAGGCTGGTTCAACGGCTATTACGATAACAGCGGACGTGCTCTGGATGACAGCATGCCGGGTAAGAAGAATATGATGCTCACCGGCCAGGTCTTCACGGTGATGAGCGGTGTGGCAACCGAAGAACAGACCCAGATGATCTGCTCCGGCGCAGACCGGCTCCTGTACGATCCGAAGGCCGGAGGCTACCGTCTGAACACGGATTTCGGTGAAGTGAAGACGGACATGGGAAGAATGTTTGGATTTGCCTACGGCGAGAAGGAGAATGGAGCCGTCTTCAGCCACATGGCTGTCATGTACGGCAATGCCCTGTACAAACGAGGCTTTGCTCCGGAGGGTTACAAGGCATTGAAGACTCTTTATGATGCATCTTCGAATTTTGACCGGGCGGGAATTTATCCCGGTATTCCCGAGTATTTCGGAAGGGGCGGAAGAGGCCTTTACAGTTACCTGACGGGAGCCGCCAGCTGGTATCTCCTGACGGTGGTGCTGCAGATGTTCGGAATCCGCGGGGAGTACGGAAATCTTGTGATCTCTCCGGCGCTTTTGAACGAGCAGTTTGACGAAGCAGGGAACTGCTCCATGGAACTGGAATTTGACAGCAAGCTCCTAAAGGTGGAGCTGAAAAATCCGAAGCATCTGGATCCGGGAGAGTATCGGACGGAAAGCGCACGGATCGATGGCAGGACATCCGGCGTTGAGATCCGGGACGGAAAGCTGGTCATTGGAAAAAGCTTTATGGATCTGCTGGATCCCAACGTGAGACATCAGATCGAAGTAATATTGGGTTAACGGAGGAAAAAATGGAACCTTTTATTTTGGAAAATTATGGCAGAAAATCCACTTTTGCCAGCTTTTTGCCGGGCATTGCGGGAGAGAAGGGTATCCCCATCTGGTGCTACTATGTGAACCGGGGACAGGCAGTGGTGAGCTTTGGTGTGGACAATAAGGACCATGCCATCATGGAGTTTTATCCGGCTCATACCGCATATCAGAACGCGAAGAGAACTGGCTTCCGCACCTTTCTCCGCAGGGACGGAGAATTCTTTGAGAGTTTTTCCGATGAGGAACAGCCTCACCGGATGGAGGTGGGAATGAACAGCCTGGTGCTGGAGGAGACAAATGAGAAGAGTCAGGTCCGCACGAAGGTGACTTATTTTGTTCTTCCGGAGGAACGCATCGGCGGCCTGGTCCGCAAGGTGGAGATCGAAAACCTCGGGGAGGAAGCGGAGATTGAGATTCTGGACGGCATGCCGGCCCTGATCCCCTACGGTGTGTCGCTGGATTCCGTGAAAAGCATGGCTCAGCTGGCCAAGGCATGGATGCAGGTGGAGGAACCCAGACCGAATCTGCCCTTCTACCGTGTCCGGGCCAGTATGGTGGACACTGCCAGTGTTACGGAAGTGAAGGGCGGCAATTTTGCATACGCCATGGACGAGAATGGTGAGAGACTGTTCTGCATCTACGATCCGGAAGTGATCTTCGGTTATGACAACAGTCTGGAGAAGCCGGTGGCATTCCGGGAGAGCGGACTGAAAAATCTTCTGACGATCCGCCAGAACCGTTCCAACCTGATGCCCGCAGCCTTCTTTGCAAATAAGAAGATCCTGAAGCAGGGGGAGAAGGTTACCTTCTATGAACTCATCGGACAGGTGGATGAACTGGGAGCACTCGAAGCGTTCCTGGATCAGAGAAAGCCGGATCCCGGGTTTTTCGAAGAAAAACGGAGCAAAGCAAACGCCATCACCGATGAACTGACAGACCGTGTGCAGACGGAGACGGGCAGTAAGACCTTCGATGAGTATACACGCTACACCTTCATGGACAATGTGCTTCGAGGCGGTCTTCCCGTGAAGATCGGGAAGGATAAGATCTTCTATGTGTATTCCAGAAAGCACGGCGATCTGGAGAGAGAGTACAACTATTTTGCCATGAGTCCCGAGTTTTATTCCCAGGGCAACGGCAATTACCGGGATGTGAACCAGAATCGGAGACTGGACAGCTTCTTTGCTCCCTTTACGGAGAAAGAGTCGATCAAGATGTTCTACTCTCTGATCCAGGCGGACGGTTATAATCCGCTCGCCATTGAGAAGCTGACTTACACCATCACCGATGAGAAGCTGGATGTCATTCTGAAGGATGCTTCCGATGCAGACAGAGTCCGTCAGGCAGTGCAGGGGCAGTCCTTTACTCCCGGTAAGCTGGCGCTGGCCTGTGAGGATGAGGCAGTCTTTGCCCGGATCATGGAAGAAAGTGACAAGGATGTCAATGCAACCTTTGGCGAGGGATACTGGAGCGATCACTGGACATACAATCTGGATCTTGTGGAAGAGTATCTGTCCCTGTATCCGGATCGAGAGGAGGAACTCCTCTTTACGAAGGAGTACACCTACTTTGCTTCCCAGGTTCGCATCAATCCCCGGAGAAAGCGTTATGAGCTGGTGGATGGCAAGGTACGTCAGTATCATGCTTTGGATGAGAGCAGCCGCCGTGAGGGAGGCGCGAAACTCTTGCAGACCACAATGGGTGAGACTTATGTGGGAACCCTGCTGGAGAAGCTGATCCTTCTATGTGCCGTGAAGACGGCGGCTCTGGATCCCATGCAGATGGGTATCGATATGGAGGGGGGAAAGCCCGGATGGTACGATGCTCTGAACGGACTGCCCGGAATTTTGGGATCCTCCATGGCAGAGACCTATGAATTGGGAAGAATGCTGAAGTATACACTGGATGCCCTGGAAAGACATGACAGAGATGTCATTATTTTTGCGGAGGTCGGCGGGCTCCTTCGAGATCTGGTGCGGATCATCGAAGCGGAAGAGGATCTCACAACCTGCTGGAACCGGGTGAACGATCGGAAAGAGCAGTATTGGGGTGAGGTCTACGACGGAATCTCCGGCGAGATGGATCGGATGACCGCCCGGGAGGTTCATTCCCTTCTGAAGGTTCTGCAGGAGAAGGTAAATGCCGGAATCTGCAGAGCGGAGGAGCTGACCGGAGGTATCTGCCCCACCTATTTTTATTATGATGTAACGGATTATACCGAGGACGAAACCGGCATCCAGCCCACCGCATTCGAGTGTCGTCAGGTGCCGAACTTCCTGGAAGGTCCTGTCCGGTATCTGAAACTGGATCTGGGAAAAGAGAAGAAGCGGGAACTGTACCGGAAGGTGAAGGAGAGCGATCTCTATGACAGCAAGCTCCGGATGTATAAGGTGAACGGCTCCCTGGAGAAGGCTTCCTACGAGCTGGGCCGTTGCCGGTGCTTTACCCCCGGCTGGCTGGAGAATGAATCCATCTGGCTCCATATGGAATACAAATATCTGCTGGAGGTGCTGAAGTCCGGACTGTACGAGGAGTACGCGGGGGATCTGGAGACCGCGCTGATCCCCTTCATGGATCCGGAGGTCTACGGACGCAGTATCCTGGAGAATTCTTCCTTCATCGCCAGCAGCGCGAACCCGGACGAGAAGATCCACGGCAAGGGATTTGTGGCCAGACTCAGCGGCTCCACCATCGAGTTCCTCAGCATGTGGAAGCTGATGATGTTCGGCGAGAAGCCCTTCCGGATGGAAGAGGGCGAGCTGATCTTTGCACCTGCTCCCCTGATCCCGGCTTATCTGCTGGGAGAGGACAAGGCTGTCACTGCCCGGTTCATGAGCCGGACGGATGTGACCTACCATTTCCCGGAAAAGAAGGATTACTTCCCCGGGGAATATACCATCGAAGAGATCACCGTGACGGAGAAAAACGGCACCGAGAGGAAGATCGACGGCGGCTCTCTGCGCGGCAATGACGCAAAGTTGCTGAGAGACGGAGAGGTATCCAAAATTGAGGTTCGGATTTCCTCCCGGCGGTAAAAAAAGAACACCTTTTTAAAAATCGGAACATTTTTTCAAACCTATTACCCTCCTATAATCGAGACATAAACACCGCAGTTGGTGTTTC
>JAEEGL011869350.1_pt1 | contig 21401 bp, 16 predicted proteins | sample 9134231 | NCBI WGS metagenome assembly JAEEGL01 (sample SAMN16246548, study PRJNA631951) | gut metagenome | biome: gut microbiome; feature: rumen; material: fiber-attached | host: Bos | place: Iran: Karaj | collected 2018-10
CACTGGGGTCATGAGGGGCTGCCGGAGGCGGCGTTTCAGAAGCATGCAGAAGTGAACCACCATGCACGTAGGCGCAAGGCGACCGGGTGGACCGACAGAGAGGCGCAGTCGCCATGAAAGGCGCGCCGGGGTCGTGGCCGCCATACGAGACACGGACCGACGGAGCGGCGCAGGGCGACCGGGTGGACCGACGGAGCGGCGCAGGACGCCATGAAAGACGCACTGGGGTCATGAGGGGCTGCCGGAGGCGGCGTTTCAGAAGCATGCAGAAGTGAACCACCATGCACGTAGGCGCAAGGCGACCGGGTGGACCGACAGAGAGGCGCAGTCGCCATGAAAGGCGCGCCGGGGACGTGGCCGCCATGCGAGACACGGGCCGACGGAGCGGCGCAGAACGTGATGAAAAGCGCACCGGGGTCATGAGGGATTGGCGGACGAGGCGCGTCAGAAGCACGAAGGAATGAATGAGCGGGCGCGTAGGCGCGGGAGAACGGATCAGTCGGGGCAGGCTCACAGTGATGGGCGGGGCCGGCCGGATCGGATAGAAGGAGAGGACTCATATGTACATTGGCATCGACCTGGGCACTACCAACATCAAGGCCGCAATCTATGACGGGGACATGCGCCTTCTGGACCGGCGCAGCGCGCCCGTGGAATACATCCGGGACGGGGGCCTTGTGGAGTTTGACGCGGAGAAGTACTGCGACGCGCTGTTCTCCCTGGTGGCGCAGATGGTGCGGGAGGGAAATTGGAACGGCGTGCGGCAGATCGCCTTCACGGGGCAGGCGGAGTCGCTGGTGTGCGTAAAGGCGGACGGGCGGCCCGCCATGAACGCCATTTCCTGGATGGACGAGCGCTCCGTGGAGGAGTGCGAGGAGCTGGCGGCGCGGTTTTCGCCCGAGGTGTGCGAGCGCGTCACGGGCCAGCAGGCCGTGCTGCCCACCTGGCCGGCCACGAAGATCCTGTGGCTGCGACGCAGGAGGCCGGAGGTGTTCGCGAGTACCGGGACCTTCATGCTGCTGAAGGATTACATCGTGTTCCGGCTCACCGGGAAGAAGCTGGCGGACATGTCCATCGCCACATTCAGCTTCTACTTCGATATCTATGAAAAGCACTACTGGAAGGACATGCTGGAAGCCGTGGGGATCGACGAGGCGCGGCTGCCGGCGCTGGCCGAGCCCTGCACGGTGGCGGGAAACCTGCTGCCGGAGGCGGCCGGGGCGCTGGGCCTCACCTGCGACACCATGGTGAACATCGGCACGCTGGACCACTTCGCGGGCATGATCGGCACCGGGAACGTCGCCCCCGGGGGTGTGACGCTGTCCACGGGCACCGTCATGGCGCTGGCGGCCATGTCCAGCGAGCCCGCGCCCCGCAACAGCGGCATCGCCATGCACTACGGATTCATACCGGATACCCACGTGATGCTGCCCGTGGCGGAGAGCGGCGGCGTCAGCCTGGAGTGGTTCCACCGGAACTGCATGGGCGGTATCAGCTACGACGAGATGAACCGGGTGCTGCTGGAGCGCGGCGGCAATCCGCTGCTGTTCCTGCCCTATCTTGTGGGCACCAACGCGCCGGAATTCGACCAGGACGCGGTGGGCGCGTTCTGGGGGCTGCGCCAGGAGTACGACGTGTACGACATGGCGCGCTCCGTGATGGAGGGCGTGGCCTTCATGCTGCGCAAGAACGTGGAGAGCATCTGCGGCAAGGGAACGAAGGTCGAGCGCATCATCGCCACCGGCGGCGGCGCCAAGAGCCCCGTGTGGTGCCAGCTGCAGGCGGACATCACCGGCCTGGAGGTGGTCATCCCCCGGGAGAAGGAGGCGGCGTGCCTGGGCGCGGCCATGGCGGCGGCCGTGGGGGACGGACGCTTTGCGGACTACGTCCGGGCGGCGGAGGCCTGCGTGGCCATGGAACGCTGCTACGCGCCCGCGCCGGACGCCGGGACGGAGAGGAAATACAGGCAGTTCTGCGCGCTGTACGAGGCGGCCCTGGAGGTCGCCAGGATGAAATAAAGAGAGACGGAAAACAGGTGGCCCCGGGACCGCGCTTCATCGCGCGGTCCCGGGGCCTTGTTTTGGTCCGAAAGGGGGGAAAGACGGTTTACATGACCAGGTCGATGTCCATCAGCTTGCAGAAATCCTTCAGGGCGGCGGTGTAATCGCCGTAGGCGATCAGCACGTGCTGGCCGCACACGTTCTGGGCGAACTCCTCCACGGTGCAGGAATCCGGGAAGACGCGCAGGCTGGGCAGCTGCGGCGCGGGATCGTCCCAGCCGAATTCGTTCCAGGGCATGGGCGTCTCGCCGCGGGCGGTGTAGACGTGCATCTTGTAGCGGCCGTTGAGGTACGCCAGGCGCGCGCAGGTGAGATAGCCCGTGCGGACCTGGGACACGTTCAGCAGGGAGGAATTCAGCAGGCCGAAGGCGGCGGGCAGCACGGTGACGTCGCCCAGGGTGATGGCCTTGGGGATGAAATCCGGCACGCCGATGAGCATGCTGTCCTCGAAGTACTCGTAATACTCCAGATAGGGGATGAGCTGGCCCGTGAGGTACTTCAGCAGCAGCTGCGTGGCCGCGCCCATGATGTCGTTTTCCGGGATGGTGAGCACGCCGTAGTAGTGCTCCAGCAGCATGAAGACCATGGCCGGGGGGAAGCCCAGCAGCTTCTTCATGCCGTCCACGTCGATGAGGGAGATGGCTTCCCAGCCGCGCTCTTTGATCTTCATGCCCACGGCCAGGGCGTAGCGGACGCCGTTTTCGATGACGGAATCGTCGCAGGGCTTTTTGAAGACCCAGTTTTCCTTCACGAAGCGGACGCCTTCGCGGACCTCTTCGGGATCCAGCTTTTCCAGGTTCTGCACCATTTCCAGCATTTCAAAGGGCTCGACCTCAATGCCCAGCTTGCCGCGCATGGAGTTGCCCTCAAACTGGGTGCCGTACAGGAGCATATCGCGGTAGCCCATGGTGCCGATGCGGGCGCTGCGCAGCGCCGCGCGGGCGAAGCAGGCGCACAGGTAGGCGTTGATCTTGTCCAGGGGGGCGGGCTTGTCCACGACGCTGTAGATGTACTTGAAGGAGTAGCCGAAGGCCTCGAAGGCGGGGCGGATGGCGGAGGTGCCGGCCTGGTCCGCGGTGGTGATCAGGCGGCCGTTGTCGTGCCAGCCGCACAGGCCCCACAGGATCATGGGGACGTGGCGGAAGGCGTCCGTGACGCGGACGACGGCGTGGGTGGGCACCCAGCCCGCGACGCACACGATGAGGCAGGAGATGGGGAGACCCTCCAGCTTGGCCCGGGCGGCGTCCGCGGTTTTGTATTCGGGATCGTCGATGACGACGCCGCCGTCCAGGAACTCAAAATCCAGGGCGGAGAGGTCCTTCAGCGCTTCGTCGTGTTTCAGCTGGAGGCGCTCAAAGGGGGTGTTGATCTCCCCGAAGCAGACGAAGCCGACTTGTTTATTCATGGCAGAATTTCCTCCTATAATGACAGATTTGGCTGTTTTTTGCGGGGGAAGGGCAGCGGATCACGTGGTGGCGCGGACGATGAGGGTGGGGCGCAGGGCGATCTGCTGCTGGGAGGCGTTGTGGTTTTTCACGCGCTTGGTGAGGACGTTGACGGCGATGGCGATCATGTCCTCATAGGGGTTTGCGATGGTGGTGATGCCGCCCTCGATGTAGCGGGAGACGGTGAGGTTGTCGAAGCCGATGACGGCCATGTCCCGGGGAATCTGCAGGCCGCACTCCCGCAGGGCGTATATCGCGCCGATGGCCATCTGGTCGTAGCAGCAGAACACGGCGTCCGGGTGAATCTCCCGGGAGAGGATCTCCCGCATGCGCAGGTAGCCGCCCCATTCGGCGCGCTCGTTGCCCACGCAGATGGTCTGCAGATCGACCTTGACGCCCAGCTGCTTCAGGGCCTGCTTGAAGATCATCTGGCGGTTGGAGGACATCTTGTCGCTGATGCAGCCGATGCGCTTGTAGCCGCGCTGCAGCAGGTGCTGAATGCCCAGCACGACGCCGCTGAACTCATCCAGGTGGATGCAGTCGAACTCCAGCAGGGGATAGTACTTGGAGGTGATGAGCATGACGGGCAGGCCGCTGCGGTTCAGCGCGTGGATCACCTGGGAGGAGATGGTCTCCTCCGTGTCGATGACCATCAGAAGGCACTTGACGCGGATGCGGCTCATGGCGTTGACGGCCTCGATCATGCGCTCCGGGCTGAAATCGGTGAGCTTGATGACGATGGAGTAGCCTTTTTCGGCAAGGTCGTTCTTGGCGGTCTGGACGATGCGGGCGTAGTATTCGGACTGCACCTCCGGCACGATGATGCCCGCGCAGTTCCAGTCCGGCGTGGCGCGGCCGCCACGGCCCTGGAGAGTGTAACCCACTTCCTCCGCCGCCGCGCAGACGCGGTCCCGCATTTCGGGGCTGATTTCACTGTTCCCGTTCAGGGCGCGGGAAACCGTGGAGACGGAGACGCCCAGCTGATTGGCGATATCCTTCAGTTTCGGCATGGTGCAGCGCTCCATTTCGACGGTATTCGCGGGGATTTCAGGGGCCGACAGCATAGGAAGGGGGCCTGCGCAAAGCCGAGCCGCTTGAGAAAGCCAACTGCTCGCCTCCGCGGAGGCCCCTTCACCCGGTGGATGACGATGGTCATTGGATGCGGCGGAAGCCGCGGAAGCGGCCTCCGCCGGGATCAGTCATCAGCGGGAAATGTCGTACTCGTAGGCGTAGATGGAGAGGTCGATGTCGCCGGACTCCTTCAGCTCCTGATAGGCGGCGTTGTAGCGCTCGTTCAGATCCTCAACCGCCTCGTCCCACTCGACGTCGCCGCGCATGAACTCGTCCATGACGACGAAGTAGGTGTCGCCCTCCAGGGGCAGCAGGCTGTCGGGATACAGGCACATGGAGGTGTAGTTGGCGATATCGGAGAACTGCGCGAACTGCGGGCCCATGGACTCGTCCAGAACGGTGTTCTCGATGACGCTTACCTTGTAGGGGATCATGCCGCCGACGGAGTAGATGGCGGAGTTCAGCTCGTCGCTGTTCAGGAAGCAGAAGGCCTTCACAACGGCAGCCTTGTGGGCGTCGGAGGAAGAGTCATAGGAGGGAGCGACGATGGAGCAGCCGACGCGGTCCAGGTACACGCCCTTGTAGGGAGCTTCGCCTTCCTCGATGGTGGGCGGGTCGATGACGGTCCAGTTGCACTGCGCCGGGAACTGGGCGGTGTATACGCCGTAGTCATAGGCGGGGGCGGGGAACATGCCGACCTTGCCGGCGGCGAACTGGGCGCGGATCTCGTCGATGCCCAGGTCGTCAGCGCCCAGCATGTAGCCATTCTGGAACATCTCGGCCACGGCCTTCATGGGAACCTCGAAGACGCCGAAATCGTAGGTCTCGGTGTTCGGATCCCACCAGGCCTTGCCGGTGGAGCTCATGGACTCCTTGAAGGTCAGGCGGCGGATGCAGGCGGACCAGGTGGACCAGCCGTAGCCGAACTCTTCGCCGTTGCCGTTCTCGGTGATGACCTTGGCGGCCTCAACCACGTCGGCCCAGGTCTGGGGCAGCTCGAGGTTGTTCTTATCGAACAGGTCGGTGTTCACGGCCATCTTGATCGGGACGACCTCCAGGGGCAGAGCGAACAGCTGGCCTTCCTGGATGTTGATGCCGTTGACGATGTAGTCCTTGTAGCCGTCGATCACGGCCTTGAGCTCTTCGTCGTCGATCGTGTTCAGGTCCTTGATCCAGCCCTTCAGCAGCCACTCGGCGTTGCCGGTGCCCTTGTCGACCAGATCATAGAAGGTGCCGGCCTCCATCAGGGCCTTGGCGTCGGTGGAGTAGGTGTTGATGTTGGAGATGATCTCGATGTAGACGCCCTCTTCCTTACCGGTCGTCTCGTTCCACTTGTTGACCTCTTCCTGAAGCTTGATCAGGTAGGCGCCGATGGAGCAGTAGTACTGCACGGTTTCGACTTCGTCATCGGCATACGCGATGCCGGACATCAGGCCCATGCACAGCACGAGAGCCATCAACAGAGCTAGGAACTTCTTCATGGTATTCCTCCTTAAAAGATTGGATTTTGGTACACGCAATGCTATACACGTGACACAGATAAAGTTTAGCAAGATTTTCGGTCGGTGTCAACGGCGGGTGCAAAAAATAGCCCAATATCATAAAAATACATTTGAAATATTGGATGTATCGTCAATGCGAGCGGTATTTGAACGGAAATATGTGAAAAATGACCAGAAAACCCGGGGGAAGAGCGGGGGAAAAAGGGGGACAGGAGCAGAAGGAAACGGCAAAAAACGGCATTATGCGCAAAAATTAACGAAAATAGATTGCAAAATTCCGGAAATACGAGGGAAATGGGGGCGAGCGCCGAGGAAAGAGGTGGCGGCGGGCGACGGAGGGGTTTTCATCGGGGGAACGGGGAGATTTCAACAGGAGCGGTTGCTTTGGCAGGCGTGCGGCGGGAAATGCGCGCGGCGGGCGAACAGGCGGGGAATGGAGGTTTTCCAAGGGGGAGCGAAGGGGTTTCGTCGGGGGAACGGGGGGTCGGCGGAAGCGCGGGTGGGAAGTGCGCAGCGGGCGACGGAGGGGTTTGCAGGGGAATGGGGTTCCAGTGCGTGAAAAGGAAAAGCGGCGGGGTTTTCCCCGCCGCTGTGACGGAACGAAAGGATCAGTCCTCAAAGAGCTGGTTGATGTTTTTCAGGGTCTCGCGCACCAGCTGCTCGCCGCCCACGTGGCCCACCAGGCCGCTGGAGATGAACGCGCTGTAATGGCCGCCCTTTTCGGCCTTTTCCGTGGGCAGATAGCCCTCGGTGCCGTTGGCCAGCTGGATCAGGAAGGTCTGTTCGGAAAGGCTGCGGGCCTTGATCTGGTTGCCGTAGTCCAGGAACAGCTCGAAGGGGTTGGTGGCGATGGCCACGGTGCCCAGCTTGAGAATGTGCACCTCGGTATCCACGATGTCCATCTTCTCCTGCAGCACGGCGCGGCGCAGGATGCCCAGGTGGACCTGGAGGCGCGCGGCGTCGTTGAAGTCCACGTCGCCTTCCTTCTCGCGGAGGTACTCCCGCACGGCGCGGCGGGCGGTCTCGATCTCCGTGAGGGTGGTGCGGCGCAGGGGCAGCTGGAGGTTGTGGACCTGGTGGACCAGCTCGGGATCGGTCTGGGGATCGTCCAGGCCGTCGTCATAGACTTCGATGATCTCCTGGGCGATGCGCTTGCCGGCCTTGCGCATGCCGGCCAGGTCGAACATGGAGGGATCCGCCTTGCGCTTCAGGGGGTTCTTGCGGGTGATGTTGGGGTCGTGCACGTCGCTTTCGGGCTCCACCCAGCGCACCAGGTCCACCGGGCACTGGTCGCCCGCCGCGGAGCACTGGGGCAGGAAGAACAGCTTGTCGCCGAAGTGCTGGCGCAGGAGCATCTTCGCCTCTCCCCAGTAGTCGGGGGAGACGAACAGCCGGTGCTGCACGCACTGGGCGGGGCAGGCCAGGTTGGCCACGATGCCCGTCAGGTTCTTGTTGGCGTCGAAGACGTAGAGCAGCTCCATGCCGGAATCGTTGCCGCCCTCCAGCTGGGTGAACACGGCGGTGTTGGTGGTACCCCACATCTGGGCGGTGCCGTCGGAATAGCATGCGCGGCGGCACATGCCCACGGCGGCGCGGCCGAAGGCGTTCACAAAGCCGCCGGGAGCGCGGTTCTTCCAGGCTTCCAGCACCGCGCCGGAGATGCGCTGGGTGAGGAACTCCAGCAGTTCGTCGTCCTGGGCGATCTCGGGATTGGCGCTGATGTTTTCCTTCTCCACGTACTTCTTGCCGGCGGGCAGCTCGTTTTCCAGCAGCCCGCGCAGGGTGGAGATGACGCCCGTGTCGTTGGCGCTGTTGCTGTTATTGGCGTAGCCGGGGCCGGTGTGGATGTGCGTGGCGGAGAGGATGACCTTCATGGGGTCCAACCCCAGCCCGTTGTCGGCCAGGCGCGCCCGGACGCTGTCCCGCAGCCCGTAGGAGACGCCGCCCAGCTCGCAGCTCACAAACACGGCCTGCTCGTCGTCCGTGGACACGGCCATGGCCGTCGCCGTGATGGGCTTTTCCACGTATTCAGAGATGCGCTCCGCGAATTGTCCGATCAGGGAAACCTTCTTGTCAGGGGTGATGTTGGCTTCGGCCCAGCCGATTCTGAAATTGCTCATACAGACGACCTCCGCGCGTATTATTTCAATCAACCAACAATATACTAGCACATTTTTCCCCAAAGTCAAGCCGGAAATCGCCCGTCCGGAGGGCCTTTTTCTTGAAATCGGGGCGCAAAAGTGGTACAATAGTAGTATTCTGAGATACGGAGGGATTTCATGCGTCATTTTACGCCGCCCAAGGGCTGGACAAACGACCCCAACGGGCTGATTCTCTATGAGGGTACGTACCACCTGTTTTATCAGCACAATCCGGATGACAACAAATGGGGAAACATGCACTGGGGCCACGCCAGCAGCCGCGACCTGGTCCACTGGGAGCACCTGCCCATCGCGCTGTATCCGGAAAACGGGTACACGATGTTCTCCGGCTCCGCCATCGAGGACGTGGAAAACCGCACGGGCCTGAAGGAAAATGAGCACAATCCCATGCTGCTTTACTACACCGCCGCGGGCAAGCCCTACGAGCAGCGGGTCGCCGTGTCCACGGACGGCGGACAGACCTTCCGCAAGCTGCCCGGCTGCGTCATTCCGCACATCGTGGGCAGCAACCGCGATCCGAAGATCGTCTATGACGCGAAAAAGGACGTATACCGCCTGGCGCTGTACCTGGACGGGCCCGTATACGGCCTGTTCGAGACGAACGACCTGCTGCACTTCACCCTGAAGCAGCTGGTCGCCATCGAAGGGGACAACGAGTGCCCGGACCTGTTCCCCATCACGGCGGACGACGGCCGGGAGCTGTGGGTGCTCATCGGCGCGCACGACCGCTATTTCGTGGGAACGTTCAACGACAGAGGCATGTTCGTGTCCATCCAGGAGGTCGGGCGCCTGAGCTATGGCAACCAGAGCTACGCGGCCCAGAGCTATTCCGGCCTGACGGGGCGTAACCTGCGCCTCTCCTGGAACCGGTCGAATCTTCACGACGACGTGATCCAGGGCAGCATGTGCACCCCCGCCGACCTTACGCTGAAGACCATCGGCGGCCGGTACGCGCTGTGCATCCAGCCCGCGCCGGAATTCGGCTTCGATCCCGCCTGGGATCGGGAATTCGATATCGCGGAGGGCGAGACGGTCCGCGTGCCCGGCGGCGAGATTGCGCTGAGCGGCGGCGAGCTCCGGGTGAACGGGTGCGCGTGCCCCGCCGGCGCGAAGGAGCGCATCCGCACCGTGGGCGACAGCCATTCCCTGGAGGTCTACGTGGGCCGGGGCGACCGGTTCTTCTGCGTGGAAAACGCCCCGGAAGCGTGATGGATACCCGCCCGGAGGCCCCCGGATGGGATCGGCCCCTGAACCTGACCGGAACGCGGACCATCGAAACCCCGCGGCTCACCCTGCGCAGATTCGTCCCGGAGGACGCGGAGGACATGTACGCCAACTGGGCGTCCGACCCTGAGGTCCGGCGGTTCCTCACCGGCCCGACCCATGAGAGCGTGGAGAACAGCCGGCGGGTCATCGCCCGGTGGCTCCCCCTGTACGAGGGAGGGGCCTACTTCAACTGGGCCATCGAGGATAAGGAGACGGGCGGCGTGATCGGCGCCATCTCCGTGTCGGGGCTGAACGAGGACACCCGGGCCGCCGACGTGGGCTACTGCCTGGGCCGGGCGTTCTGGAACCGGGGGATCATGACGGAAGCGCTGCGGGCCGTGATGGACTACCTGTTCCATGAGGTGGGCGTCAACCGCGTCGAGGCGCGCCACGACGCCAGGAACCCCGCCTCGGGCCGGGTGATGGAGAAGGCCGGCATGCGCCTGGAGGGCGTGTCCCGCCAGTCCGGAAAGAACAACTCGGGCGTCTGCGACGAGGTGCTGCGCGCCGCCCTGCGGAGCGATTTCGCGCCCGAAGCAAAGCAATCATAATCATTTCGCCGCGCCCTGCGCCTTCCGCGCGGGGCGTCCGCGCAAAACCCGGAATCATCGAAAGGAGAGCGATACCATGGGCGTGAACCCGGAACGGGCGTTTTCGCTGCTGCAGAAGATCGGCTTTGAGCGCGTCAGCGGCACGGAGCAGGAGCGCCGCGCGGCGCGGATCCTGATGGACGAAGCCGCCGGCTTCGGCGTGGAGGCCAGGCTGGAGCCCTTTGAGGTGGAGGACGGCGAAATCAGCCTTGCCGAGCTGGAGGTGCTGGAGCCCTACCAAAAGAAATACACGGTCGCCGGCTACAAGCGCAGCCTGAACACGCCGCCGGAGGGCGTCACCGCGGATTTTCTCTACGTGGAGGACGCGCTGGAGGCAAACCTGGAAAACGCCCGGGGCAAGGTCGTGCTGCTGAACGGCAGGCCGGTTTACGATGTGTACAAACGGCTCGTGGCCGCTGGCGTGGCCGCGGTGGTCACCTGGAACGGGTCTGTGTACGATCATCCGGAGGACTTCGACCTGGGAATCTGCAAGCTGCGCCCGCCGCTGACGGAGCCCTTCGGCTTCCTCACCGCCGTGAACGTCGCCCCCTGGGACGCCCTGGAACTGGTGCGGCGGGGCGCGTCGAAGGCGCGCGTGACCGTGATCGGGGAAAACACGAAGGTCACGTCCAACAACGTTCTGGCGGAGATCCCCGGCACGGAAAAGCCCGACGAGATCGTGCTGTTCTGCGCCCATTACGACAGCGTGCCCTTCTCCAGCGGCGTGTACGACAACGGCGCGGGCAGCGTGCTCATCATGGAGCTCATGCGCCACTTCGCCGCCAATCCGCCCAAGCGCACCCTGCGCTTTGCGTGGTTTGGCTCGGAGGAGCAGGGCCTGCTGGGCAGCTGGCACTACGTGAAGGCGCACGCGGAAGAGCTGAAAAACATCGCGCTCGTGTTCAATTCGGACGTGGGCGGGCCGATCCTGGGCAGCAACAACATCAAAGTCACCGGCGGCAAGGAGGCCGTGGCCTACGTGGACGGGCTGATGAAGCAGGCGGGGTATGCCGTGCAGGTGTCCCAGTATATCCAGTCCAGCGACTCCATCCCCTTTGCGGACAACGGCGTGCCCAGCGTCAACGTGATCCGCGCCGCCGCGCCCGGGGCGGGGGAGATGCACTCCCGGCAGGATCGCATCTCCATCATCTCCGCCGAGGGCCTCGGAAAGCTGCTGTACCCGGCGCTGGAGCTGGCGGACAGGCTGGTCAATTCCCATGTGTTCCCCATCGAGCGCGCCATCCCCCCGGAGGTAAAGGAAATGGTGGACCACTATCTCCACCGCGATGAAAAGCGCTGAACGATCCGCGCGGACAAAGCGGGGGACGGCCTTTCGGCCGCCCCCATCTTATTGCCCCAGCGGAAGAAAAAAGGGAGCGGACGTTTGTCCGCTCCCTCGCTTTGCCCAGCCCCGGCTCAGTTCTCGCTGCCGTAGATGAACTCGTGCAGCAGCTTCTTGTTCTGGTCGAAGTCCGCCCAGATGTAGAACACGCCTTCCTCGGACAGACCCTGGTGGAATGTGCCGTCCACGGGGACGCGCAGCTGCTCCACGGTGGACAGGTCCAAGGACAGGCCCAGGCTGGCCAGCTGGAGCATATCCGACAGGGTCAGGTTGGTCGTCACGTATTCCGACAGGGTGTTGATGACGCTGAATATCGTGGAAACGTCGCACTCCTGCAGCTTCTTGGCGATGGCGATCAGCGTCTTGCGCTGGCGCTCGGTGCGCTTGTAGTCGCTGTCCAGGTGGCGGATGCGGGCATACGCCAGGGCCTGGTTGCCGGTCAGGTGCACGTTTTCGCCGTACTCCTCCAGGCGCGTCTTGTTGTCGACGTGGAAGTCGTAGGTGTCGTAGCCCAGCTGTTCGTTGATCACGGTGCGCTCGGCGCGGGTGATGTCCAGATCGACGCCGCCGATGAGGTCGATGATGCTCACCAGGGACTGCATGTCCACCATCACGTAGTTGGTGATGTTCATGCCGAAGTATTCGTTCACCGTGCGGATCATGATCTCCGGGCCGCCGTAGATGTTCGCGGTGGTGATCTTCATATAGCCCATCCCGTAGGGCTGCACGCGGGTGTCGCGCATGATGGAGGTCATCTTGGCCTGGGCGGTTTCGGGATGCACGGACAGGATCACGATGCTGTCGGAACGGCTGCGAACGCCCAGCTCGCGGGAGTCGGAGCCCAGCAGCAGGATGTTCCACCAGCCCTCGTCATCCAGCGCCTCGTTGACCATCAGATCGTCCACCAGCACGGTCTGCTGCGTTTCGTCCAGCTCCTCGTCGGGGTACAGCGCGGCCGCTTCTTCGGGCGAGAGGCCTTCGATGGTCTGGGTGGGCGCGTCGCCGTCGTCGTAACCGTTCCAGATGACGGCCGCGGTGCCTTCGGCCTGAGCCTGGGTCTCGGCGGTGGCTTCCGGCCCGGCCTCGACGGCTTCCGGCTCGGCCTCAGGCGCTTCGGCGGTCGCCGGAGCTGTGGCCGGCGCGGGCGCGGGGAAGGCCTGGACGCTGCGCTGGGTCAGCAGTTCCCCGCCGGAATAAGCGGAGATCTCCTTCGTGTCCTTCAGGGTCTGGACATAGGTCTTGCCCGCCTTGAGGACGACCTCGTTCCCGGCTTCGTCGTAATAGGCGGTGGCGTCGTCCACGGAAGCGCGCGACCAGGTGCCGGTGAAGTGGGTGCCGTCGATGAAGTAATCGCACCGGTTGGCGCCGGTGGAAGTGACCTTGGGCGCGTCGGCCTCGTCGTTGTACCAGCCGTAGGTCATGTACTGCACGATCACGTTGGCGCAGGCGATCTGCTCGCCCGTGTCGCCGTCGATGTAGGGCTCGTCGTTGTAGAAGCGCAGATACAGGCCGCTGTCGGCGTCGTAGGTATAGGACGCGACGTAAGCGCCGTCACGATAGCTGACGGTGACGCTGTCGGCCGCCTCGCTGCCGCGGGTATACTCCGTCTCGCTGAACGCGAAGGGGCAGCGCTGATCAACGCCGTTCCAGTTGATGTCGTTCATCAGCAGCTGCAGCTTGCACACCACGTTGTTGGGCGCCTTCCGCGCGGTATCCCGATAGAAGTGCTTATCGTCGGACATGCCGTCCACGCGCAGATCGGGGCCGACTTTGCCCATGTACTGGTAAACGTTGCTGCCCTGGTAGTTCTGTCCGCCATAATGGATGAACGCGGCGTTGTAGTCCAGGGCGCAGTCCACGTGCAGGATGCGCGCGGAGCGCACCGCTTCCACCAGTTCCGGAACGGTATCGTTGAACACGGCGGTGTAGCGGGTATAGCCGCCGTTGTACACTTCGTACTCATATACGATGTCCGCGGAGGCGATGCCCTTCTGGGGGCGAGCGCCGGGCTCGTTGTCCAGCTGCACCATCAGGATGTGTGTCTCGGCCTCCGTGGGAAGGCCGGTGGTGACGGACGTTCCCGCCTCCGCAAGCGCGGCGGCGGAGAAAACGGCGACGCAGAGGATAATTGCGCAGATAAGGATACGTTTCATTGCTGACCTCCTGTGGTTTTCCCTTTTTGCGATGGGGTTTATCAGCGGCGGAAGGCCGCCTTCAGCCGCTGCAGAGCGGCGTGATCGACTCCCAGGGTGTGCAGCGCCCACGCGGTGACGCGGCGCCGGCGCGTGGCGCGCTTCAGCCAGGGGTATTCCCGGCCGAGCCAGCGCGTGAGCTCCCGGGCCTGCGCGCCTCCCTCCCGGCGGTGGGAATTGTAAATCAGGGCGATGTTGTACTGCGTGTTCGTCAAAAGCGCCAGCTGTGTCCGGAGATATTCTTCGCGCCCCTCCGGAATCCTTTCGGCGTTTTCCCGGCAGAACGCGGCGCAGGCCTTCAGCACGCGGTCGTGCTGGGCGTAGTTGCGGGCGTAGTTCGCAGGATTGACGCTCTGGTCCGCCGCCCCCAGGCGGTAGCGATACACCCCCAGCCGCAGCAGGGCGACGGTGCGCGCGAAGCACGCGATGCCGATGATGAACTGCATGTCCACATAATACGTGTGCTCCATCAGGCGAATGCCGCCGCTGCGCAGCAGTTCCGTGCGGGGGGTCAGGGCGTGCATGCTGATGATGGTGTAGTATTCCGGCCCCGTAACGGCGGCGAAGTCCGTCACGCGTCCCACCGGCGCGTCCGCGGGCAGGGACAGGCGCTTTTCCGCGCCCGTGTTTTCGTACACTTCCGTGCGCTCGTCCAGGAACACGTCCGGAGCGAGCGCCTCCATTTGGCCCAGAAGCCGGGCCAGCGCGTCCGGGTCCACCCAGTCGTCGGCGTCCACGATGCGGAAGTACTCGCCCCGGGCGGCGTCGACGCCGGTGTTCACGGCGCCGCCGTGCCCCGCGTTGGGCTGGGAGATGACCCGGAATATGCCGGGATGCTCCGCCGCGAACCGCTCCGCAATGCTGCGGGTGCCGTCGGTGGAGCCGTCGTCCACCACGATCACCTCCAGGCGGCCCTGAAAGCGGGGATCCGCCAGAGATCCGAGGCAGCGGTCCAGGAAGCGCTCCGCGTTATAGCTGGGTACCACGATGCTCAGGCGCATGTGTCTGTTCCTTTCCTTTGGCGAGCAGCGTGCGCCCTCTGCCCAGGCGCTTCACCGCGAATATGTACAGGCTGGGACAGGCCAGGTACGACGCCGCGCTGACGGCGACCCTGCCGTCGGGGAAGGAGAGCAGGCGGCGCATGTGGCCGCGCGCTCCGCTCTGTCGGGCGAAGTCCCGGGCTTCCTTCGCGCCCATGCACTGGCAGGCCTGCCACAGCACGCTCCAGTAGAGCCGGGAGGCGAACCAGCGCCGGAAGCCGTCGTGGGACGAACGGGGGTATTCCGTATATAGACGGCTTTCAGGGCTGAAAAGTTCCAGGCACCGCAGCCGCTCCGCGCTGAACGTGGACATGGCGGACCCTGCCGTGGCGCGATAGCAGTACACGCACTCCCCGGTGTCGGCGACGCTCCCGGCGGCGCTCAGCAGGCGCAGGATGAACGCGTAGTCCTCGTAATAGGGATACCCGACGGGGAAGGATATGGCGTTGTCCAGCAGGAAGCCCCGGCGCACCAGGAAGTCGTACACCCCGAACCGGGTGGGGTTTTTCAGGAGCTCCTGCAGCAGCGTCTCCGATGCGGTCTCCGCCGCGGGGCGGGCGGGCGAGAAGAACGCGCCGCCGTCCACGCTGCGCGTGTGGAAAAACATGGCGATGTCCACGCCGGAGGCGGCCCGCAGCCGCAGGCGCTCCAGGTAGTTCTCCGCCAGGCAGTCGTCCGCGTCGGCAAAGGTCACATAGTCCCCCTGGGCGGCGGCGATGCCCGCGTTCCGCGCGGCGCTGACGCCTCCCCATGAGCGCTCCACGAGCCTGCCCGGCACGCGGCCCGCCTCGATGGCCTCGGATATGATGCGGGCGGTGCCGTCGGTGGAGCCGTCGTCCACAAACACGAATTCGCAGTCCCGCGCGTCCTGAGCGGAGAGCATGTCCAGCAGGCCGGGCATGCAGCGCGCTTCGTTCCGCGCGGGGATGATGACGGAAAGCAGCATAGCCGGTTACCTTTCTGCCTTCAGGCGGGCGAACGTGGCGGGCGAGCGGGATTTCACAAAGCTGATGAAGCGGCTGAGGAGGTATGTGAGCCAGACGGACCGCATCCGGAAGGGGACGAGCATGACGCGCATCATGAAAGAGCGTGGCCTGGCGTACCGGAGGCTCCATGCCACGTTGGGGCTCCGGAAATACCGCGCGATCTCCTTCCGCTTTTCCTTGCCGGAAAGGGGGCAGGCGGCGCAGGTGAGGTTCTCCATGACGCCGAACATCCGCTCGATGTAGCGCCGGGCGAGGAATTCCCGCGCTCCGGGCTCCTCGGACATGCCCCAGTGCCGGTACAATTCCAGCATCCAGCCGTGTTCCTCCTCCCGCTTGTCGAAGATGCCCGCGTAGTAGGAGGTGGTCTCGGAGTCCGCGCGGCAGCGGATGTAGTGATAGAACGGCCTGCTGCTCACCGCGACAGTCTCCACGTCCCGGATGTAGTCCAGGTTGAAGGGCAGGTCGTCCATCTTCGTGTTGCGGAACAGGATGCCCAACTCCCGCATGCGCCGGGCGAGCACCAGCTTGTTCCAGGGGGTGTACAGCAGGTTTTTGTCGAACAGGCCGGTGGCCGCGCGGCGGAAGCTCTCCGCGTCGGGATAGAAGGCGTCGCCGGAGGCGTACACCTGCCGGTAGGGATGGTCCTGATCGAATTCCGTGTCGATGTAGAACGCGGACACGACCAGCTCCGCGCCGGTTTCCTCCGCCACGCGCAGCATTTCCCGCAGCATGCCGGGCTCGGCCCAGTCGTCCGCGTCCATGAAGTACAGATATTTGCCCCGGGCGCGGCCGATGGCGTTGTTCCGCGCGGCCGGCGCGCCGGCGTTGGGCTGGTGCAGGGCCAGCACGCGGGGATCGGACCGGGCGTAGGAATCGCAAAGGGCTCCCGTGCCGTCCCTGGAACCGTCGTCCACCACGAGGACCTCAAAGTCCGTGAAGGTTTGCTTCAACAGGCTGTCCATCGCCCTGGGCAGCCACTGTTCGACATTATAGGCAGGGATGATCACGCTGATGATCGGTTCCGTCATATCAGCTCACCTCGTCCTTCCGGGGTTCTTCCTCCGCCGCGAACGGCTCGGTGGAATCCCGCTTGAAGAAGACGGTGACAGTCTTGAAGATCAGCTTGATATCCAGCAAAAAACTGTAGTCTTCTATGTAGGATATGTCCATCATCAGCTTCTCGCGGGGGCCGGTGTTGTACTTGCCCAGTATCTGGGCGTACCCGGTCAGGCCCGCCTTCGCGCGGCAGCGATAGGCGTATTCCGGCAGTTCGGACATGTACTTGTTGACGTTGGACAGCATCTCCGGCCTGGGGCCCACCAGGCTCATCTCGCCCTTCAGGATGTTGAACAGCTGGGGCAGCTCGTCGATGCGGAACCTGCGCAGCACCGCGCCGGGGCGGGTGATGCGGTCGTCGTCCGCCACGGCGGAGTGCTCCTCCGTATCCGAGTGCTCCCGCATGGTGCGGAACTTGTATATTTTGAACACGCGGCCGTTCAGGGTGAGCCGATCCTGGGTATACAGCACCGGGCCGCCGTCGTCCGCGCGGATGGCGATGGCCGCGGCCAGCATGACGGGGCTGCAGACGACCAGCCCCAGCAGGGACGCGACGATGTCCAGCGCGCGTTTGAAGAACCGCTGGGAAAATGTCAGCCCGTGCTGGGTGTGGGCCGCCATGAGCACGTCGTCCAGCAGGAAGGAGCCGGCGTGCTGGGCCAGCACGTCCGCGATGGAAAGGTCGAAGTATATCTCCTTTTCACGCTTGTAGCAGTATTCGATCAGTTCCTGGTGCGCCTGCGCGGGAAGGTGGAACAGCATGATGGTCTGGTTTTCCCGGATCTTCTTGCGCACGTCGGGATCCCGGTAGTCCACGCAGTCGGAAACGGTGAATTGTTTGTTGAATATTTGCAGCTTGGAGCGGATGAGTTCCCTGTCCGCCCCGGAGGCGGTAATCACGCAGCAATGCTTGGGCGGATACAGGAGAAAATAGATGTGGTTGCCCGCGTGGGCGCTGACGTAAATGCAGCAATACTGGAGCAGCATGGCGGCGACCAGCAGCAGCAGGTCGATGGTGAACAGCTCCAGGTGCTCGTTGTTGCGCTCGTTGACGTTCATGATCTGCAGCTGCAGATACGCGATGATGTCCGTCAGCGTCACGGAGATGGACATCTGATAGACGATGGCGCGGTTCTTCTGCTGGCCGATCTGATAGCCGCCGTAGATGCGCATGAACATCCCCAGCAGGACGACAAAAGAAGACACCACAATCACACTGGTGCGGTTGACGCGCAGCAGATGGATATTTGTGACGGAGAGCATCACGATATACGCCACGAGCAAGGATATATATGTGTATGCCCGCAGCAGGCTCAAGAGCGCCGTAAGTACGGCCTTTTTCTTTGGCATATATCAGTCACCCCACGGAAAGCGCAGCAGTAGTATTGTAACATGGAGCCGCGAGGATGTCAAGCCGGGGCGGCGGGGAGGGGGCGCCGTGCACGTCCCGCCCCGGGACGCAAAAACCTGCCGGAGCACGGGCGGTCCCGGTGCTCCGGCAGGAAACGGGCGCGCTTCCGCGCCGCTTACAGTATGTGGGGTTTGCGCAGGACGATATCCTGGGTGGGCGTGATGCCGCAGCGCTCGCACATCGCGTCGGCCATGCGGGGCGTCTCGGCGTCGTCGAAGCGCTCCGGCTGGTGGGCGTCCGTGCCGTAGACGACGCGGTTCCCCACCTCCGCCGCGATGCGGAAGAAGCGGTCGCAGGGGTAGCTCCGGCCGCCCCATAGCCCGAGAAGATTGATCTCCAGGGGCACGTCCAGCTCCTTTGCGCGCCGGCACAGCCGGGTGATGTGGCGGCGGTAGATCTTCTCCGGGCCCGTGTAGTTGACGAGGTCCGGGTGGGCGAAATAGGTGAACATGCCGGTGTCCAGGGCCTCCATGGTCTGGTCCACATACCGGGCCAGCACGGCCTCGTCCTCCGTGGGCGAGCCGCTGTAAGGCGAGCCCTGCTCGTTGCCCAGAAAGTGCTGGCCCAGCAGCAGGTAGTCCGTGGGATATTCGCACAGCATCTTCAGCAGGTCCCGGAACAGGGCGGGATAGTACTCCACCTCGAAGCCCAGCAGGATGTCGATCCTCCCGCGGTACTCCTCCCGCAGCGCCAGCACGGACGCCACGTAGTCCGGCAGCAGCTCGGGCCGCATGCGGAAATTGGAATAGTATTCGCCGCGGAAGGGCATGGGCGTGTGGTCCGAAAAGCCCAGCGTCTTGATCCCGGCCGCCAGGGCGCGTTCCACGTAGTCCCTGTCCTGCTTCGTGGCGTGGTTGCACCTGAAGGTGTGGGTGTGCAGGTTTACCGTCATTTGCATGGGGAATGCCTCCTCGGCGCCCCCGGCGGGGCTCCATGCCGGCCGGGACCGGCGCTCTCGTTTCCTCCGGAGCGGGTCGGGGGAGCGCCTGGCTCTTTCCGGTCCGCCGGTAAGATCATACGCCGGTTTTCCCGCGCTTTCCAGCCCCGGAAGGTGAAATTGACGCAAAGCTCAGGTTATACCGTCCCCCTCCGGAACGCAGACGTCTGAGGAGCGGCTTTTCCGCCCTGCCCGTGCCTTTCTCGGTTCGGCTCCGGCACAGCGAAAAAACCGCTCCCCGTCCGGTCGCGCTTCGGAATGGAATTATTCCGCGGAAACGACCTGATTCTCCTTCGCGGAGCGCTTGGCCAGCTCCACCAGCTCCACCATGCGGGCGGCGTATTCCACGCTGATGGGCGGGTTTTTCACGCGCCCCAGCAGGTAGTCCGCGGCGGCCTGCATCTCCAGCTGGTAGAAGTTGGCGCCCGGGCAGACGTTGGGGATCTCCTGGAAGTCGTGCTCCGTGTCGCCCCAGTACACGCCGGGATTCTCAAGGGCGTTCTTCATCAGGACGATGCGCAGGATGCCCTTGGTGAAGCGCAGCTCGATGCGGTTGGAAAACGGGTTGGTATAGCCCGTGCTGGTGGCGTGCCACACCGCGCCGTCCGCGCCGATGCAGGTGATGTGATAGGAGCTGTCCACGTCGAAGCCCTCTTTTTCGGCCTCCAGGTGGGCGAAAAGGCTGCCGCACTGTCCGCCCGTGATGAAGTGCAGCCGGTCCAGCTGGTGCACGCCGTAGTTCATGACGATGCCGCCGCCGGCGCGGTCGCGCTCCACGAACCACTGCGGGCGGCCGTCCCAGAAGTAGTGATATGTGATGGCGTCGTCCGCGGACACCAGCTTGCCGCAGTCGTGCTCATCCAGGAAGCGCTTTGCGGTGATCAGCAGGGGATTGTAGCGCTGGGTGTGGCACACGGTGGCGCGGATGCCCGTGCGCCTGACCGCCTCCACGATGCGCCGGGCGGAGGCGAGGTCGTGGGCCAGGGGTTTTTCAATGACCACGTCCCTGCCCTTTTCCGCGAAGAAGCAGAACTGCTCCGCGTGCAGGTCGTGGGGTGTCTGGATCAGCACGGCGTCAAACTCCGCGGCGTCCGCCATGGCGCGGCAGTCCTGGAACACGGGGCAGGTCAGGCCGTACTTGTCCCGGAACGCCTCGGCCTTGGAAAGCGTGCGGTTGCAGATGGCGGCGATCTCGAAATCTCCCGTGGCGATGGCCGCGGGCACGTTGGAATGGGCGATGAGGCCGGCGCCCACGACGGCCAGGCGAACAGACATATGAATCCCCCTCCTTGCGTTGGCTGTGAACAGTATACACCAACCAAAGAGGGGGAAGCAAGCGTTTCAGGCGAATTTCCTATTTTTCCGCGTCGCTGTCGCAGTAGATGCAGCGGTATATCTTCTTTTCCGGGTCGGCCAGGCGGAACACGTGGTCCAGCTCCTGCTCGGTGGAGGTGATGCACCGGGGGTTCCGGCAGCGGATGATGTTCACCACCTTTTCCGGCAGGGTGAGGTGCTGGCGCTTGACCAGCGCGCCGTCCCGGATGATGTTCACGGTGATGCCGGGGTCGATGTACCCCAGCACGTCGAAGTCCAGGTCGATCACCTGGCCGATTTTGATGATGTCCTTGCGGCCCTTCTTCACGCTGTCCGCGTTTTTGATCATGGCGACGGTGCAGTCCATCTCGCCCAGGTGCAGAATGTCATAGATCTTCATGCCCAGCCCGGCGGTGATGTGGTCCAGCACGATGCCGTCGCGGATCTGCCCGATAATCATACCTCCACCTCCAGCAGCTTCAGGATCAGCGCCATGCGCATGTACTTTCCGTTGAGCACCTGCTTGAAGTAGCAGGCGCGGGGGTCGTCGTCCACCGCCACGGAGATCTCGTTCACCCGGGGCAGGGGGTGCAGGATGATGAGGTCCTCCGACGCGCTCTTCAGCTTGTCCGGCGTGAGCACATAGGTGTTCTTCAGGCGCACGTAGTCCGCCTCGTTGAAGAAGCGCTCCTTCTGCACGCGGGTCATGTACAGCACGTCCAGCTTCGGCAAAGCGGCCTCCAGGTCGCGCACCTCTTCGTAGGGGATGCCGGCGGGGGCGAGGATGTCGCTGATGATGTACCGGGGCACCTGCAGCTCCTCCGGGGAGATCAGCACGAACCTCACCCCCGGGTAGCGGGACATGGCCGCGATGAGGGAGTGCACCGTGCGGCCGAACTTCAGGTCGCCGCACAGCCCCACCGTCATGTCGCCCAGCCGGCCCTTCTCACGGTAGATGGTCAGCAGGTCCGCCAGGGTCTGGGTGGGGTGGTTGTGCCCGCCGTCCCCGGCGTTGATCACCGGCACG
>JAEEGL012475933.1_pt1 | contig 21401 bp, 19 predicted proteins | sample 9134231 | NCBI WGS metagenome assembly JAEEGL01 (sample SAMN16246548, study PRJNA631951) | gut metagenome | biome: gut microbiome; feature: rumen; material: fiber-attached | host: Bos | place: Iran: Karaj | collected 2018-10
GAGGCATATCAATTCCTTAATAATGAAGGTAGCAGAAAGGTTCTTACCCATAGTAAAGTAATGGGCAAGACCACCAAAAGAACTACAGCCAGCAATGCTGATTATGCAGCTTTTCAGAAGAAAGCTGCAAGGGCAAAGCAACGAAAGGCTGAAGAGTTTGAAAAGAAACAAAAGGATTTTGCTGCTAAATACGAAAAGCAGGAAGCGGATTATAAGCGGGCCATGGAAGCCATTGATGCTATAAGAGTTGCCAGGGCAATTCAGACGATGGTTTGGGCCAATGGATTGGAAAAAGATTGGGATGACAACAAAGATTAATGATAAATCAAATAGTGTTTTTTGGATGGTGGTCACAGTAGCCGTACCGACAATGCTAGAGCAGATTCTGTCTGTCCTTATGCAGTATGTGGATACTGCCATGGTAGGAAGACTTGGAGCACAGGCTACTGCAGCTGTTTCTACATCCACCACAATAACATGGCTTATTGGCAGTATGCCCTATGCCTTCGGCGTGGCAGCCATGACTTTGATTGCCCAGGCAATCGGCTCAGGTGAGGAGCACAAGATTAAGCAGGTTGCAAAGCAAAGTTTGCTGTTTGCTCTTGGTGTTGGTGCGATTATTGAGGTGATTTGCCTTGCATTATCACCATTTGTCGCTACATGGATGGGAGCAGAAGAGGCTATCAGACCTGAAGCAACCAGATATTTCTTCTGGATTTCAGTGCCTATTATTTTAAAATCAGTTCAGTATATTTTGGCATCAGCCATTAGAGCTACAAAAGATACTAAGACACCTATGGTGATTAGTATCGTTATTAACGGTGTAAATATTGTATTAGATTATATCTTTATTTATATGCTCCATCTCGGTGTTGACGGAGCAGCCTATGCAACATGTATCTCAGCTGCTTTAGGTGGTATCCTTACTTTAATAGTATTCTTTAAGAATCCTTACCTTGGATTTAGAGATAATTTATTTGAAAGAGATAAGGAAGTCACTGCAAAGATATGGAAATTATCTTTGCCAGTACTGCTTATTAATATAGCCTCAACATCAGGCTATGTTGTGTTTGCTGGATTAGTTTCACATATGGGCACAATTATTTTTGCTGCTCATAGTATTGCGGTAGGAGCAGAGGAGCTTTTCTATATTGGCGGATACGGCTTCAAATCTGCGGCCAATACTTTAGTTGGCATATCATATGGAGAGCAGGATCATGACAAGTATCACAAGGTTTGCATCAGCAGTATCGCTTGCACCTTGGCCGTTATGACTGTTAGTGGATTGTTATTATTCATCTTTGCTCCAATTCTTATGGGATTCTTTACAACTGATACAGCTGTAATAGAGCTTGGTACTAAGGTCCTTAGAATGGTAGCTTTTTCAGAGCCTTTCTTTGGTATGTACGTTATATCAGAGGGCGTTTATTATGGTCTTGGCAAGACCAAATATCCATTTGTTATTGAGTTTGGTGGCATGTGGTTAGTTCGTATTCTTGCAACTTATATTGGAATTCATTATTTCAATATGGGCTTAGTGGGTGTCTGGACATGTATGATTACTGATAATGTGGTCAAAGCCATACTTTTAACAATACCGTTAAAAAGGTTGTGGAAAATTTAATTTCATAGTTGACATATAATGAAAATCGTGCTAAAGTTCATGTGTTTCAGGTAACTGTTTTTTTTATGAGGTGAAATATGGAACTTCAAACACTAAATAAAGAGTATAAGTTGTTACGTGAAGAGTGCGAGGAAAAGTTCGTTAAGATGAGCGGGGTTGATCCTGACATCAATATTGTTGAAGAATACTGGATTACATCCAATCATACATTAGGTAATACAAGATGTTATTTTGAGTCATATGAGATGTGCATTGAGTATGCGTTAGACCGTGTTGATTATAGAATGACATTAAATGCTGATCGTACTAAGCCTTTCATCATTTTAGTTAATGGTAAAGCAATCAATACTTATGGTCAGCTTGAGGCCTTCCTTAATGGCGAATTCGAAATTCCAACTTTAAACGTATCAAAAGAAGAAATTAAAAGATTATACGCATAAAAATATCCCAGTGATTAGATTAACTAGTCACTGGGATTTTTTTGCTTTTCTTTAGATTAGTTATTTGTGTATTTATCAAGTGTAGCAGCCTTTGCTTCTACATCATGTAAAATATCCTTTGTGTTAGATGAAAGCTCTTTGTTTGAGTTTGAAAGCTCAGCAGACTGAGCAGCTGCAGCTGTAACAGCCTGTGTTGTAGCAGAGAGCTGTGAAATATTTTCTACGATTGTATTGTTTGAAGAAGCAAGGTTTTCCATCATCTCCTCGAAATCAGCAATAGTGCCAGAAAGATGATTTGCATTCTCACTAACAGTAGAGAAGCTCTGAGCTGTCTTATCGATTAATTCTTTCTGATTCTCTGATGCTGCACAAGCTCTTGTAACAGCAGCCTCAGCTTCGGCAGCATTTCCACCAAGCTCAGCTATCATGTTTGTAATATCTTCTGTAGCTGTCTTTGTCTTTTCAGCAAGATCTCTGATTTCGTTAGCAACAACAGCAAAGCCCTTACCATACTCTCCTGCACGTGCAGCTTCAATAGAAGCGTTTAATGCAAGAAGATTTGTCTGACCACTGATTGCAAGAATAACATCTGTAATACTTCTCATTTCATCACCCTTTTGAACAAGGCTCTGCATAGAAGCACCAACCTGCTTATTAATCTCTGAAATCTCTTCAGACATGTTCTCAAGCTCAACCATCATATCGTGGCTTTCTGCACTGATATTGCTTGATTCTGTAGCGAAGGCAACCATTTCCTCTGAACGAGCAACAGTCTCTTCAATTAATTCCTGAATCTTCTGAGTCATAACAGTCTGTTCCTGAATGTGTTCAGCATTCTGAAGTGTGCTCTGAGAGATATCCTCCATGGCACCGTTTACATTGGTTGTAGCATCATCAAGCTTGGCCATATTGTCCATGGCATGACTTACACCATCGCGAACTGTAGAAGCAACATTAACAACCTCTTCTAATAACTGTGCCTGAAGCGATGCTCTGTATTCAATAAGTCCTACAGTGTCATCCTGGAAAGTCTCAAGAAGCTTTTCGAGGAATACACAAAGGGCAACAACAGCAAAAGAACAGAAGATACCGCTAATGATATCGATTGCCTGATCTTTTGTGTATGGGTTTGGCCCCAAAATTCTTGCGAGGTATGTGAGAAATTGAACACCTGCGATTGTAAGACCGGAAGCTCTTGTAAACTTCTTATCGTAATACAATACGAATGGAACCATAGGTCCTACCATAGCAAATCTCAAATAATAACTAGTAAAAGGATAGCAAGTAAGAATACCGATTAATGCGAGGAAGCCTAAGGCAACCCATCTAGAAAGCTCTGAGTTTGGCTTTGCTGCATATAATCCGGATAAAACGAGAAGAGTGGTAAGTTCAACTGCACAAACAGCGATTACATATGGAAGACCACATGTACCTCGGAGAAATGATGCAATAACAATTGCAGTTAATAAAGTAAAGTAGATTCCGAATGTAAAAATAAGAACATGGTTAATGCGCTTAACCTGCTCATTTCTGTCGGAATAGAAAAATTCCTTATTCATTAAATTACTCCTTACTAATAAATACACTCCGTTATAAAAAGAAACGGAATAGTCGTTTTTTCCAAAGATATAATATCATAAACAACGTTATGCTAAAACACAAAATATTCACAATTGACTGAAAAAATTTTGAATAATTGTTATACTATTCATATTACAATGATGGAGAGGTATTTATGCATAATCACGATAAAATGTTTGAAGATAAAGGCTTTATTAAAAGGCTTGTCAATCTTACATTACCTATAGCTTTTCAAGCTTTGATGCTTGCTTCCGTAGCTGCCTGCGATGCAGTTATGCTTGGAAGAGTTGAGCAAAATTCAATGGCGGCAGTGTCTCTTGCCACTCAGGTTCAGTTCGTTCAGAACATGATGCTTTGCGCAGTCACAGGTTCTATTTCAATTCTTGGCGCTCAGTATTGGGGAAAAGGTGATAAGGATACTCTTCATAAGATATTTGGTATGAGTATTCGAATCGCAGCATTGATTTCTCTTTTGTTTTGCGTGCTTTGCGTTGTTTTCCCACGTCAGTTGATGATGATCTTTGCTAGTGATGAGGCTCTTATTTCAATTGGAATTACTTATTTAAGAATCGCTGGATGGTCATATTTACTTACCGGTTTTTCACAGTGCTATCTTGGCATGATGCGTATTAGTGACCATGCTGATAGATGCGCCTTGATTAGTTCCGGCGCAGTTGTAATCAATATAGTGTTAAATGGCGTATTTATCTTTGGTCTTTTTGGTATGCCTGCTCTTGGCGCAGAAGGTGCTGGTCTTGCTACTTTAATTGCCCGAGTAATCGAGCTTGGTTGGGCTATAGTATCATCTCACCAAAAGGGATTCATTCGTTTAAATATAAAGGATGTATTTGTTCGTGATAAGCTACTTGCTTTAGATTTTGTAAAATGTGGCTTACCTCTTGGTGGGGCAGCCATGTTTTGGGGTGTAGGATTTACATCTTATACAGCTATCATGGGCCATCTTGGTACTGATGCTGCAGCTGCAAATTCGGTGGCAGCAGTTGTTAGAGATTTGATTTGCTGCGTATGCGACGGTATTTCTGCTGCCGGAGGAATTATTGTTGGAAATGAACTAGGAGCTGGAAATCTTGAGCGAGGCAAGCTTTACGGCGGAAGAGTGTCAAAGCTTTCTGTATTTATAGGATTTGGATCCACTGCAGTGGTTTTACTGGTGACACCTCTTGTAGTGAATCTTATTATCCTTACACCACAGGCTAAAAGCTATCTTGTTGGAATGATGGTGATAATGGCCTTCTATATGATAGGAAGAGCTATTAATACAGTGGTAATAAATGGAGTATTCGGCGCAGGCGGAGATACACTATTTGATGTGTACAGTTTGGCTGTTTGTATGTGGGGAATAGCAATCCCGGTTGCTTTGTTAGGTGCTTTCGTATTTAAATGGCCAGTTCTTGCGGTATATGCATGTACTTGCTTGGATGAAGTGGGCAAATTGCCATGGGTTTTTGCTCATTATAAAAGGTATTTATGGGTAAAGGATTTGACTAGATGAAAGGCCAGGGGGATTTTTATGAAGAATTTAAAAAAGAAACAGGACATGTTGCAATACGTTTTCATAGTTGTTGGGGCCATAATGGCAAGCTTTTCTGTCGCATTGATATTGCTTCCAAATGATGCCATAGACTACGGTACTGCAGGTGTTGCTATTATTATAAGTAAGATGACAGGAGCAACATTAGCTTGGTGTGTTCTGTTTGTTTTTCTTCCATTTATAATTGCAGGTTTTGCCATACTTGGTAGAAAGTTCGGCATGAAGGCTGCTTTAGGCTCAGCTGTTTATGCGGTTGGACTTAGAGTTTTTGAGGAGATTCCTTTTGAAATCAATACAGAGCATTTCCTTGCTGTAGCCTTTGGTGGTGCCATTCTTGGAGCAGGTCTGGCGTTGATTCTACGAAGTGGTGGCTGTATTGATGGATCAGAAATATTGGCCAACATAGTAGTTAGAAAACTATCTGATAAGACCGGAAGAAACTATAGTATGACGCCAGTACTGTTGGCATTCAACGCCTTGGTGTATATCACAGTATTCTTAGTTATAGATGTGAATGCTGCATTGCTTAGCTTACTTGTGTATGTGGTGGCTACAGGAGTAATTGACCACTATACGGACCATTTCGAAGCTATCAAGCAGGTAACCATAATCACCCAGGATCCTGCTGGAATCGTCAGAGACATCAAAGAAAAGCTTAATAAGACCTGCACTATTATGGATTCAAAGGGAGCCATAGCAGGAGAGAACTTCACATTAATATGCTACGTCAGCTATTTTGAGCTGGCGGCAATGAAGGATATAATTTCTGAACATACTGGAAGTTTTAGTACCGTAAGTACTATTGATGAGATATTGAGATAAAAAAATAAGACATCCATTTGGATGTCTTATTTTTTGTATTAAAAGAGCGCGAGACGGGACTCGAATCGCATTCTTATCTAAAAAAGATGATAGAAAGGAGGTTCTAGCACCGCTAATTGTTTTGGGAACACCTGAGGGGGCACCTAAAAAGATTAAAGCTGTCACATACGTAACAGCTTTAATTTCAATTAGGTTTGATATTATTGAATTCTATAGTTAGTAAGCATCTGTAATAAATCTTCCACGGAATTAGAATGGATTCCATCAGATTCTTTACAACCTGCAAAATTTGCATAATATGTGGCTTGCATATTATCATCAAGCTTTACACCAAAGCGAAGCCATTCTAGTGTGCCTTCGTAACATAATTCAGCTTGTTTCATACTATTCACCGAGTTATCTATAAAAAGTCGTAGGTTTTGATAACTACCTGAATTAGGATTTGATAAGGTATCAAGCATAGATTTAGATATCATAACACTGAATTTGGAATTATAACGCCACATACTCTCAGTAATCGGATTATTTCCGCCATACATATTAAATGTTACATCGTGGACATCATCTGAATACCGTTCTTCTAATTCTTCAATTGTGTTCGAAATTGACTCACCTAATTGTCCGCCTTTATTTTCGCAACGACGTTTAAACCAATCACTAAATATCCTGGCAGATTCCAACTCATATTCCTTTCCTTCATCCGATAAATCATCCCAAGAATTAACTGTTTTATGTTGAGTTAATCCATTTTCCGAATATGTAAGAGTATCCATCCTTTTTTGCCTTAACTCCATGTAACGAGCATATGTTTCAGGCTCATCTAAACGCATTAATTCATTATAGTCGGCGTAAGGACCTGTTAGAGAAGAAGATTTTTTAATTTCTTTTGCTGAATCTTCCCATGTTTCACGCGTACTTGTTACGCCTTTTAGTTTTGCGTAATTTTGATTACGCAATTTACCCTCTTTTGATAATTGTACAGCACATCCTTCACAATCTTTCTTCTCTTTATGTTCAACACCAATTACATTTTTATTGTTTGGATATTTTGGTTGCTCGATTTGGATAGTTGTAACTTTTGTTATTTTGCTCATAAATTACTCCTCCTAATCTTCTGTGAATGTATAGTAATAGAATACCGTAGATGTCGATATTATACTATTTTGATACACTTCTAGATTCAAATTCATAATATCATAATGATGCAAAAAACCTTCCTCATTAAAGCATTTATGATGCCCGATACCAGATGCCAAATGGATAACTATAGTAAAATATCCATTTTCGTCGGTTATAGCTGAACTATATGTCGTAGCGTTCATTATCCCTCCATCTAACATATCAGTGTTAACCAACGTTGCATTTATTATTACATTACCAGCACCTGCTGGAGCACCATAACTATTTGGGTATGTGGCTCTACCATAAATTCTTATAAATGTATTGCCAAATCTATCTCTTTCTACCCTAAAAAGTCTTCCCTCGTTGTATTTAACAAATATACTATTGCCATTATAATCCTCTAGGCGATTAATAGTGATTTCAGTTGGTGTTGCCACAGGGGTTACTTTGAGTTGATAAGGAATAATGTCATCAGTAGTGAATGTATTTATATCCTTTGTACTAATAACACGAATATAATATTCGCCTGCGTCTAGTGATATCTCACCTCCATCTCCAGATAATACATTAGCCATTGCGCATATGTTTGCTGATGGAGCAAGATTTTCATACACTTCAAATTTTATAGAACCCGAAGTTGTATTAGGAGTTACTTGAAATCTCATTTTTGAGTATCCAAGATTGTCCAATACAGTAAATTTATACCAATCACTATCTAATGCAGAATTAATATATCTTGTTACAGTTGCCCCTTTAGGATCAATATCTAATACTGGAGCTTCTTTAACATTCTCATCAGTCTCTAACGTATCAATATTTCGAGATGAAATAGAAAATTCCAAATTATACGGTAAAGTATTGCTGCCTCCAGCACTAGAATACACGCACAAATACAATGTTTGATTCTCTGAAGCAATATAGCCAATTGAGTCAGCCAGTGGACCATACCCATCTAAAACAGTTAGATAATCACTATATTTAATTAGATTAAAGTTGGAATCATAGAGCAGTAAATCATAATTAATATTTATATCAGTTGGTACAGACAATCTTGCTTGAATATAATTACCCTGAGATAGAGGCACAGAATATATATCATAATCATCTGTTGCTGCTAAATAATCTGTTATAGTTCCAGAAATAATTGTAAGTTCGTTATTTTCCTCCTCTAATTCGGCTATATCATCTTCGACAGCAGATTCAATTTCCTCCTCAGATTCATTGGCTAAAACATCAACTTGGCTTTGTTCAAGAACATCACCATAGTCCTGAGTTTGTAATAAATTATCATTGATTGTTAAGTCATCTGTTTCTTCATCAAAAGATGTGTCCTTATCAAATCGTATATCCGCGCCAAATGATATACCCTCACTAACTATACTATCAGAGGTTTCAGCTTTTACTTCCATTTGCATCTCCCATATTAATGCAAATGAGCAAAATAGAACAAAAAATTTTTTTAACACATTTTTCATAAGAATCTCCTTTCTATACATTATACATTGATATTTTTACACTATCATACCATTATGTGTATTTAAAGAGAAAAACTATAAAAATGCGAAAAAATACATTTAATATAATTTTCAGAATAAAATTATATAAAAAAAATATATTATATAATCTACACTATCCGTCCATCATTCATGCCCTCTCTAAGTGTTGTTAAAGCTTTGGCTTCAATATCTTTCAGGTAATTCTCAGTAAGATGAAAATAAGCAGCAGTTTCACTGATGCTTTTGCATTCTAATGAGCCTAAGCCATAGCGATAAGCAAGTAATCTTCTTTGGCGAGGTGGTAAAATTGTCAATCGTTTATACATCTTCTCAAGCATTACATGAAGTACCGCAAGCCTAGCGGTAGGATTGAATTCACCCGTAGAAATAGTCTCTGTGATATGAACATCATATTCATTGCTTGAATAATCTTGATCTAAAAATATTAAAGTCATTCCAGATTCAATCATCCTATTTTCGAAGGCAGAGATACCTTTTCTGCACAAGTCAGTCATTGCATTCTGGATTATCGTATATGCGTAGGTGAAAAATTTTGTATTGCATGTGTCATCATAGGTCTGAGCAGCTCTTAACAACGCAATTCGCCCTTCTTGGATGATGTCATCTTTTTCGATGCCGCCCCAATGATTCAAATCTAAATCGTAAGCAACCTCCATGCTGCCAGCCAATCTAACAATTAACGCTTCATATTTCATTAAAAGTTTATTTTCAGCCAACAAATCGTTATTTTTTATCAGTCTGCAAAGCTTTTGATCTTCTTGGCCTTTATCAATTATTCTCATCATTAGTTTTCCCCATGTCCATAAGTAATGGAGCTAGCTGCGTTATAGCTAATTCAGCACGAGCTTTATCCTCAGCTGACATCGATGATACATTCTCGATAGAGACAGTCATTGCATCAATGATAATTTCTTGTTTCTGTTCATATGGTAAATCTTTTATATTTGGAACCTTATCAACTTCAGATTTAATTGAGTTAATCATCTCATAGCATAGAGCTGCTTGCTGTTTTTTTCGTTCATTAGTTTCTTCAGAAAACTTAGTCTTAATTTCCTTTACAGCGGCCATAAGCTGTCGTTGTATCTTGTCAAACTCATAGGTGTTCTCAGGCACTTTACAATGTTTGAACTGTTTCTTTAAATTTTTTACATCTTGATCATCTGTAGGAAGTTCGCCAGAATTCTGATAATCCAAAAGCATGTCATAATTAAAATCCATAAGGGTATTCTGAATCAATAGCAATTCCGAAACTGCGCCAGAAAAATATGTAGCCATCATTTGCGTAGCTACAGCAAATTTATTGTTTATTAATAGTTCATTGATAACTAAAGGATTTATTTTTTGTGTATAAAGATTTTTCGCAGCTTCAACACTTAATCCTAGTTCACCAATATCATAATAAGTTTTCTCAGGAGTATTAGAGATTCCAAGAATGTAATCTGTAGACACATCATATAGATTTGCCAACTTAATGAGAAGCTCACTACTTATTGTTTTTGTAGATCCTTTCTCAATTCGTCCATACGTAGATCTGTTGATGCCAAGAGCATCAGCGAGTTGCTCTTTACTTGAATAGCCATGCTCTTCACGAAGTTCTCTTAATCTTTCTTGAAGATTGCCAGGTAATCTTTCACTCATAACATATTCCCCCAATACAATTAATGTTAAAAAAATCATAGCATAAGTGTTGCAAATGTGCACCAAAATCACTTATCTGCATGCCTGAATTATCTAAAAAGGGGCAATTAGCTACCAAATCAGAGGGATTGCTGTTTTCACTCGTAACATTAAGTAGAAGGATGAAAATTCAGAGTCGAAGTGCTGCTCAATCCCTTACTTTTAAGTAAGGGCGCACTTCTATACCTACCTAGGTATCCTGTGCGTTTTTCTCGATTCTATCGAGAAAGGATTTGCGTTCGCCTTCGGCTCCGAAAAAACAAAGTTTTCTGTTTCTAAAAAATCTACTTATAAGGAGGAAGAATCAAATGACAGAACTGGAAAAACTAAGAAAGCAACATGAGGTTGCCTGTAAACGTGTGGAACAAGCAGAGCATCAAATCATACGAGCGGAGAATCGCCTAAAAAGTGCTCTACGAAAACAAAGCAAAGAAAGAACTCACAGATTAATTGTTGAAGGTGCAGAACTGGAATACATCTTTGAAGGAATCGAAAATCTTCCGCAATCAAACTTCTGGGAATTTATGCGGAAGCTAAATAAGATTCCTGAAGTTATTGAATTATATTCCAGCTACAAATGCCAAGCAAATGCTCGAGATGAGCAATCACAAAAAGGAGGTGATGAATAATGGCTTTATATCATTTTAGTGTTACTCATGCATCCAGAGGAAAAGGACAAGCTGCTGTCGCTTGTGCAGCTTATCGTTCTGGAGAAAGACTTTATGATGATTACTATGGTGAATTTCAAGACTACACGAAGAAAGGCGGAGTGCTTTATACAGAAATAATGCTACCTGACTATGCACCTGGAAGATTAGCTGATAGACAAACACTTTGGAATGAAGTTGAATCAATCGAAAAACATCCACAAGCTCAACTTGCATTTTCATTTAATGTAGCTCTACAAAATGAATTCACTTACGAAGAAAATCTTGAGCTGGCAAAGCAATTTGTTCGTGATAATTTTCTTTCTAACGGAATGATTGTGGATTTCGCAGTTCATAATCCTGATAAAGGAAAGAATGGAATTCCTAATCCCCACTTTCATGTGTTGGCTCCAATCAGACCATTAAATAAAGATGGTTCATGGGGCGAAAAACAACACCGAGTATATCTATTTGATGAAGATGGTAACCATATTTTAGATAAAAATGGAAAACCAAAATTTGATGCAATTGCTACAACTGATTGGGGAACATCGGAAACATTGTTGGAATGGCGAGAAAAATGGGCAAAACTTGTTAATGCAAAATTTCAAGAGAAAGGATTGCCTGATAGGATTGATCATCGCTCAAATATAGAAAGAGGTTTGGATGAACTGCCTACTATTCATGAAGGTCCTGCAGTTCGTGCAATGGAAAAGCGCGGCATTAGAACTAATGTAGGTGAATGGAATCGAATGATTAAACAAACAAATTGTTTAATCAGAGGTCTTAAAGCCAACATTAGAAGTTTGTTAGATTGGATTTCAGTATTGAAGGTTGAAATCTCAAGTTATATTGAAGAAGAAAAGATGAAAAAAGCTGATGTAAATATTCTTGTCGATACACTTTCAGCTTATTACGAGAGACGGAATGCTGGAGCATACTCGAGAAAAGCCAAAGCTAGTAAAGCAAAGAAATATATGGAGATAATCAATTTCCTTACAGAAAACAAAATTACTTCTATTCCAGAACTAGAGACTGTAATTGGAAATATGTATGGAAAGGTAATCGATATACAGTCTGATATGAAAGAAATTGCATCCGAACAGAAGACTATTTCAGAAGTATTAAAAGCTGTTGATGATTACAACTCATACAAGCAAGTTCACAGCACTCTTTGTTCTATAAAGAAGAAATCAAAAGCTGAAAACTTTAAAGCATCACATCGTTTAGAGCTTACAAAGTTCTACATGGCAAGAAGAATAATTTCAGAAAAATATCCAGATCACAAAGTACCAGTTAAACAACTTCAATTAAGGCTAGAGGAATTAGAAGCTAATTACTCTAGTCTTTTTTCTAAGTATAAAGCCATGAAAGACGATGCATCAAAAGCTTACTCACTTCGAAAAGCAATTGAATCTGACTATAAGAAGATTCTCCAAAAACACACTCACGAAATCAAAAGAAAGGAGCCATCATTATAATGATTGATTTTAATAAGATTAAGGAAGTAGTTTCCCTGGAGGAGGCTGCTTCTTTTTATGGAATTTCCTATGAAAAGAAAACTAAGAAATGCTGTTGTCTTTTTCATGATGACAAGCATCCAAGTATGAAACTAAACAAGGATTATTACTACTGCTTCAGTTGTGGTGCACATGGTGATGTCATAAATCTAGTGCAGAAAATATTCGGATTAACAACAGCTGATGCTGCCAAAAAGATCTGTGATGATTTCAATCTAAACGCTAGCAATAACATGAATTTATCTTCTTCGATAATTCGAAAGCGTCAACAAAAAATTGAGAAACAGAAAGCACTTGAAAGAGCATTTTCGTTAGCCAAACGAGATGCTCTTTTTATTTTGCATGAATACCACAGTCTGATGCTTACCTGGAAAAGAAAGCTAGTTCCTACTGATATGGATTTAGATAATGCTAATCCGCTTTTTCTAGAAGCACTAAACAACTTTGACCGCATAGATTCCATGATAGATGCCCTAACTTATGGAAGCTTAAGCGATCAAATTGAATTTCTAAAATTTTACGATAAGGAGATAAAAAATATTGAAAAACGAATCAATGAATTTAAGTCCAGCGGACGCTAAGAAACTCGAAGAATTCCTTCAAAGTAATGGTTATACCATAACACAAACAGGCTCAGATGAAACTGATTGGACTACATCACTTGAATATGATGTAAAAGGCAAAATCAAGCAGACAAATAACAATTGTATGTTAGTACTTGAAAATGATTCATTACTTGCAGGTGCGATAAAAAGAAATGAATTAAGCGGAAGTATTGATATAGTAAAAGACTTGGGTTGGAAACGCTATGGTAAATCCATTACTGATACAGACCAGGATAATATCATACTTTATCTCGAGAAAAACTATGACCTTCGAGTTGATAGGATGATTGAACGAGCTATAAGGGTTATTGCAAATCAGAATTCCTATAATCCTATTAAAGAATTGCTATATAGTCTCAAATGGGATAAAACACCACGAATCGATAATGCACTTACTCATTTCTTAGGCGTAGAGAAAAGCACTTTAACTACTGAGTCGCTAAAGCTATTCATGCTAGGAGCTATAGAAAGAGCTTTGAATCCTGGTAGTAAATATGAATATATGCTTTGTCTTGTAGGTGGGCAAGGTGCCGGTAAATCTACTTTCTTACGTTTTCTAGCATTGAATGATAAATGGTTTTGTGATGACATTAAACAGCTTAGTGATAAGGATATATTCGAAAAATTGCAAGGCCATTGGATTATCGAAATGCCTGAAATGACAGCCATATTACACGCTAAGTATGTAGAGGATACAAAAGCATTTTTAAGCCGATTTACAGACACCTATAGAGCACCTTATGACAAGTATTCACAAGACCATCCAAGAACATGTGTCTTTGCAGGAACGTCAAATACAATCCAATTTCTACCACCTGATAAGTCAGGTAACAGAAGATTCATTCCTATTGAAGTAAATATGGAAAATGCCGAAGTTCATATCCTAGAAAATGAATCAGAATCAAGAGCTTACTTTGAACAAATGTGGGCTGAGGCAATGGAAATATACCAAAGTGGCAACTTCAAACTGACATTTTCAAAGGAATTACAAAAGGAGCTTGTAGCACTACAGCTTAAATACACGCCAGAAGATCCTATGGAAACTGCAATCCTAAACTATATAGAAGAAAATCAGCCCGAATATGTTTGTGCAAAGATGCTTTATGTTGAGGCATTAGGAAACAGCCCGCTTGCTCCAATGGCACAATGGGAGTCAGTAAAAATCGGCGAGATATTGAATCAGAAATGCCCAGATTACAGAAGCATTGCCACTCATGTATTTAAAGACTATGGAAAGAAAAGGGCTTGGGTATGCACGAAAAAGCCTGATTTTGAGCCAATATCTTCAGATTTGGAAGAGGAACTACCTTTTAAGTAGACCTCTTCCTTTTTTGTTGCTTGTTTACTTGGAGCAACAGATAAACGGATAAACAGTGAAAACTTAACATTTTGATTTTTATAAACAGCGAATGAACTTTTTGAAAAATCGCTGTTTATTTGTTGCTTGGAGTAGCAAGTCAGTTTATGACCTGCTGCTCCTTTTTGTTTATAAGGAGGCGAGATGAAAAACGCTAAGAATATAGAAATAATCAAACTTATGTATAAACTACAAGCTGATGTTGAAAGCTTGAATTCACAAGTCAATCTAGGTATTATTGATGCAAGCGGTGCTAGAGATGAATTGAATATTTTAAATGCTAAACAACAAAAGTTACGAGACCAACTTGTATTTTCAAACCATGTAACAAAAGATGGTCTGCCTCGTAACATCAAACATCACACACCAACCGATGGTGATCCAAAGGATTACTACATCACCATTATGCCTGATGGCAAAAGAATTAAGGCTGTTAGTTATGACAAGCTTATTGATAAGCTTTATAACTACTACGCTGATGGTTTGTTGGATTTTTCTGTTGCATCAGTATTTAATGCTGCTCTAAATGAAAAGGCAGTTACTGAAAATCCAAAGCCTAGAACTATCGAAAAGAATAGGGGCGATTTCAAAAGATTCATAAATGATGAGTTTGCGAGAAAAGACATCAGAACTATCTCTGAGGTTGATTTGAAAAAATTCATCCAAGAATGGGTCAATAAGTCTACTCCAAAGAAAAAGACTTTCCTTAGTTTCAAAGGGATTCTAAATATGATTTTTGAGTATGCTTACATGCACAAGATTATTGTAGAGAATCCTGTTAGTTATGTTAAAAACAGACCTTATATGAAATCCTGTGATACTTCTAAGGCTAAGTCCGAGGAAAAGATTTTTTCACCAGAAGAAATCCAGATGTTAAAGGATGAAGTTAGAAGACGTATTAATTCAGGATTAAAACGATTTGGTGATTATTACATCAATGGTTACGCAATGCTATTTGCTATCGAAACTGGTGTAAGAGTTGGTGAATTGTGTGCACTAAAGTGGGAAGATGTAAAAGATAATTACATCCACATTCATGCTCAGCAATTATTTCAAAATGTAGATGGTAAAAAGGAAGTGTACTACGCTCCTTATACCAAAAACGAGAAAGGCATTTCTGAGGATGGAAGACAGTTTCCGCTTACTAATGCAATTGAATCATTACTTAATGAAATCAAAGCAAAACAAGAGGAGCTGGGGATTGAATCGGAATTCATTTTCTGCAACGAAGATGGCAGATGGATTATTGAAGAAGCCTATACTTCTTTCTTAAGAAGACTATGCCGTTCAAAAGGACTTACTGTAACAAATAATCACGCTTTTCGCATGTCCCTTAATTCGAATGTGTTGATTCCGATAGGAATATCTGTAGCAGATAGAGCTGCAATGCTTGGTCACTCAATTGAAACCAATCTGAAGTATTACAGCTATGCGCAGAAAGATTATCTTGAAGATGTGAAAGCGAAACTTGATGCGATGGGTTCTACAACTCAGGGAACACCTGGTGGACACCCAAAAATTGTTCCATTCGCAAAAAAAGAAAGCCTAGAACACTTGAATTATCAAGCATTCTAGACTCTCACTAGTCGAGCGCGAGACGGGACTCGAACCCGCGACCCCCACCTTGGCAAGGTGGTGCTCCACCAACTGAGCCACTCGCGCATAGTGCCGATTTTGCAAAGCAAAAACGGTGAAATTCATTTTGTCATCTCTCGAAGACAATTGATATATTAGATGATTATAATGCATAAGTCAAGGGATTTATTAAAGTTGCAAAGCTTTGATAAATCCCTTTGATTTTCAGAAAATTCACTACTCTTATTTGTTCATTGGACTATCGTATTCAATTGAAATGAGAGAGTTGTCGCTCTCGTTGTAGATGAAAATAAGTGTCATACCATCTTCAACATATTTCATAGAGCCGGTGCCTTGTTCTGTAGGCTGACCGTATTCAGCGATTACATCCTCAGGAAGAGAGGAAAGGTTGATGCCCTCAGCGGTAGCTACGTTATCTGTCTTAAGAAGAACGTAGAGGACGCGGTCGATATCGCCGTCTGGATATGTTTGGATTTCAAAATCCTTGTAGGTGTAAAGCTTTCCAATGCCTTCCGCTGCGCAGCTAGGTGATTCGAAATAGCTAACAGGCTCGCCAAGCTTATCGATTATTGGTGCAACGTCTGCATCAACAGGGATATCCATTCCGTCATAATTAAAGACGAAGCTTGTGCTTGCTTTAGTAGAAGCCTTAGCTGTCTCTTGTGAAGAGTTATTTGATTCAATGACTTTTGTGTCGCTAGTGTTTCCGCAAGCGATCATAGATAAAGCCATGACAGTAACAAGTCCAAATGCTAAAAATTTCTTCTTCATGTTTTCCTCCTAATATGAATCTAACTATTGAATAGTTGGATATTTGCTTGGGTCATAGTTATGTGTATTTTTGTGAGCGTTTGAATACTCCCATAAATCAGCATCATGCCAGTAGAATATTAAAGTGCCATCTAGCTGAAGATTTGGATCGTAGTGATACCAACCTTCGCCGATATCAATTAGTAACCAGTAGTGACCACGGGTGTCACGAATCTTTTCGATTTCCATGTTTTTGATTCCAAGCCTATTGAGCATGACCTCGGCAGTCTTTTGTTTAACAGTGCAATCTCCAACGCGGTAATACATTCCTTTATAAGCGGCCGACAATAAATCGTCAATACCGGCAGTTTCAGAATAAGTAATGTTATCGACCACCCAATCGAAAACAGCTTTTGCCTGAGCCTTTTGGCCCATATCATCTGTGATTATCTCAGCTAATATCTGATCTGCCATAGCGTTAACAGTTTCTTCTGTGGCTTCAGTAATTTTAGCAGATACTATCTTGATTGTTGTAGATTTTGAAGAGGTGTTTCCTGCAACATCAGTGGCAATATATTTAATTGGATAAGTGCCACGCTTATCAGGGTTAACCTGAGAATCATCAACTTCCAATGTAGGATTGTCATCCTTGTCATCAGTAACTTCTACGTTCTTTTTATAGGTAATTGCATCGCCTTGTGCAATCTGTAGTGGCTCAACTCCAGAAATAACTGGTGGAGTATTGTCCGCGGTGACTGTGCATGGAATAGTTGATTCTGTAACATTGCCAGAGGTGTCAGTCACCACAACTGTAACATCGAACTTGCCATCCTTTGTGAAATCGTATTCATCTTTAAAGTCGATTACGCAATTAGTCACGTCAGTAACAGAGTCTACTAAATCTGCAGCTGTAGGAGCTTGACCAGTTGTATACATAGTAATTGAATCTGTAGTAAGGACAACGTTTGGAGCAGTTGTATCCTGCACATGCAAAGTGGTTTTGTAATAACGTTCGCCGAAAACTGGCATGTCCCATTTGATTTTTAAATGATAATCACCAGGCACAGATAAATCGAATGAAGAGTTCTTTGTGAAAGCAACATCTGAAGCACTGTGCTTTAGGAACTCTTGTACATCCAAATCTGATGCACCGGCTTCTATATAAACTTCTGAATATACTAAATCTGCTTGAGATTTGTAGAATAAAAATCCACCAACCGATCCAGCCACAACAATGGCGCCGCCAATGATTGGTATTAATAATTTCTTCCTCATAATTCCTTGTTTTCCTTATATATTGACCATAAAAATTATAGTCGATTTTAGAGAAAAAACAAATAGAGGAAACGCTGATGATACTTGATATCAATAAAATTGATAACGAGTAATAAAATCTATATATAATTAGCCCCATTGAATACGCAAAATAGGTGTGATAAAGTCTCTTTCATAAAGACGAATGATAATTTTTTAGGAGGCGGAATATAATGAAAAAGAACACAATTAAGAAAATCACAAGTTTATCATTAGTTACAGTTTTTACAGCAAGTGCATTTGTAGGATGCGGTAGCTCAGATTCACAGGGGGCTTCTACAGAAGCTGCATCAGCAGATTTAGAGCCTATTAAAGTTGCGGCATCTGCAACACCTCATGCAGAAATTCTTGAGGCAGTTAAGGATGATCTTGCAGCACAGGGATATGATTTACAGGTAACAGTATTTGAAGATTATGTACAGCCAAATGAGGTTGTTGAATCAGGGGATTTCGATGCAAACTACTTCCAGCACATTCCATATTTAAATAGCTTCAATGAAGAGCATGGCACACATCTTGTGGATGCGGGAGACATTCACTATGAGCCATTTGGAATTTATCCAGGTACAAAGTCATCACTTGATGATATCGAAGATGGTGATGTAATCGCTATTCCAAACGATACAACAAACGAAGCTAGAGCGCTTTTACTTCTTCAGGACAATGGTCTTCTTACATTAAAGGACGGCGTTGGTCTTGAGGCAACAGTAAACGATATTACAGAGAACCCACACAACATTGATTTTGAGGAACTTGAGGCAGCTCAGGTTGCACGTGTTGCTAACGAAGTTGCATTTGTAGTACTTAATGGAAACTATGCTCTTGAGGCTGGCTATTCAGTAGCTAAGGATTCAGTAGCTTACGAGTCAGCAGATTCAGTTGCAGCTGAGACTTATGTAAACATTATTGCTGTATATGAAGGTCACGAGAATGATCCAAAGATTCAGGCTCTTGTATCAGCATTAAAGTCAGATGCAGCAAAGAAATTTATTGAAGAAACATATGATGGAGCAGTAGTCTTCTATGGAAAGTAATAAACACGAAATTGTAGTAAAGAACTTATATAAAACTTTTCAGCAGAATGAGACGAAAGTCGATGCGCTGAAAGATATAAATCTTACCATTGATGCCGGGGATATCTTCGGCATCATTGGCATGTCTGGGGCTGGAAAAAGTACTCTTGTAAGATGCTTTAATTTCCTCGAAAAACCAACCAGTGGTGAAGTATGGATTGGAGATAAGAATCTGGGGGCTCTTTCTGAGCAAGAGCTTCGCGCAGAGAGAAGTGAGATAGCCATGATTTTCCAGGGCTTTAATCTTCTTATGCAAAAGAATGTTATTGATAATGTATGCTTCCCTCTTAGACTTCAGAAGGTACCAAAGGCAGAGGCTAGAAAGAGAGCTAAAGAGTTACTTGAAATAGTGGGTCTTTCAGAAAAAGCTAAAGCATATCCAGCGCAGCTTTCAGGTGGACAGAGGCAGAGAGTGGCAATTGCCAGAGCTCTTGCAAACAATCCTAGAATTCTTCTTTGTGATGAGGCAACATCTGCACTTGATCCACAGACAACAGCATCAATTCTCGAACTATTAAGAGATATTAATAAGAAGCTTGGAATCACAATCGTTGTTATCACACATCAGATGTCAGTAGTTTCTGAGATTTGTAATAAAGTTGCCATTATTGAAAATGGTAGTGTTGTTGAAGAAGGCATGGTGGAAGATGTATTCAATCATCCAAAGTCTAGCGCAGCCAGAGAGCTTATTCTTCGTGGAGATGACGAGGAGAAGAAAGGCCACACTGTAGATACTCTTAATGGTGAAAGAAAGATCCGTATCGTATTTACGGAGAATTCTTCTTTTGAGCCTGTAGTAGCAAACATGGTTCTTAAGTTCCAGACACCGGTCAATATCCTTAGAGCCGATACTAGAAATGTAGGCGGAGTAGCTAAGGGCGAAATGATTCTTGGATTGCCTGAGGATCCAGAGCTCCAGGAGGATATTATCGTTTATTTGAAAGAAAGAGGCCTTGAAATAGAGGAGGTGACTGGAGATGTTTAATTCGCAGACAATAAACATGCTTTTAGAAGGTATCCGCGATACACTTTACATGACATTAGTGTCTACAATCGCGGCATATGTATTTGGATTACCTCTTGGCATTTTACTTAAAGTTACAAGTAAAGATGGTTTAAAGCCAAATAAAATCGTTTATGGAATCCTTGATGTAATTTGCAACATTGTTCGTTCAATTCCATTCTTGATTTTACTTATCTTGCTTATTCCATTTACTCGTTTTGTTGTTGGAAAGAGCTATGGTTCTACAGCAACAATAGTACCTCTTGTAGTATGCGCAGCACCTTATATTGCGCGTATGGTTGAGTCATCTCTTAATGAGGTTGATCCTGGAGTTATTGAAGCTGCCAAATCTATGGGCGCAAGCAACTGGGATATTGTGTTCAAGGTTATGCTTGTTGAGGCTCGCACATCATTAATCGTTGGCGCAACAATCACAACAGGAAATATCCTTGGATATTCTGCTATGTCAGGTACGGTCGGTGGCGGCGGTCTTGGCGATATAGCTGTAAGATATGGTTATTATAGATGGCAGACAGACATAATGATTATTACTGTTATTCTTTTGATTATTTTATTCCAGATTATTCAGAATGCTGGAATGAAGATTGCAAGCAATTTAGATAAGAGAAAATAAAATTAAAGCTTCGGAGATTTTAATTCTTCGAAGCTTTTCTTATTAACATAATGTTAGAACAATATTTACTTATGATTGAATTGCCTACGTAATCAAGATACTCATTGTAATCTATATAGAAGAGTTTTCCCCAGGAAGATATTTTGATCATTGTTTTGTGCTCTGACTGAGATTCATCTTCAATAACAGATATCGCATTTACGTAGTGACTATTGGTGGTAGTGGCAAAAGAGTAGGTATTAGTTTTATCATTATAAGTGTAAAGATTGATTCTTTTGCCCTTGCGATAGAGAGCCCATGGTACAGGAATGTCCTGATAAATCTGTGCTTTCATCTTGGTAAGTAGACCTTCGTGGCCAACGCTTCCGTTCCATTTGATTAAGTAATTACCGTTAGTTTTCTTATTTAAATATCTTTTAATTTGTCGTGGGACAATTCCAATTACAAACTTTCCTGAAAAGAATTCATGTAAAAACAACTTCGTAAATACGATTGTATGCAAAAAGTCATGGGTGAATTCTTTATAATCAGCTAACGCAATTCTATCAGTGCCATTTATATAAAGAA
>JAEEGL014779691.1_pt1 | contig 21401 bp, 21 predicted proteins | sample 9134231 | NCBI WGS metagenome assembly JAEEGL01 (sample SAMN16246548, study PRJNA631951) | gut metagenome | biome: gut microbiome; feature: rumen; material: fiber-attached | host: Bos | place: Iran: Karaj | collected 2018-10
AAGATCGCGGATCAGACCGCTCTGCAGTTCAAGATGCTGAACACCACCAAGGGACCCGGCGTCTGGAACATGCGGGTCCAGTCCGACAAGCTGGAATATTCCAGAAGAATGGCTGATCTGTGCCTGCATACACAGAATCTGACGGTCATCGAAGATATCGTGGAAGAAGTGATCTGTGAAGACAGACGTTTTCAGGCGGTCCGGTTACAGAGAAGCGGGATCATTGAAGCGAAGGCCTGCGTCCTGACGACCGGCACCTACATGGATTCCACGGTCATGATCTCAAGCGACGTCAGAAGCGAAGGACCGGACGGAGACCGTACCACGAAGGACCTGAGCGAATCGCTAAGAAAGCTGGGACTGAAGCTCTTCCGTCTGAAGACAGGCACACCGCCCAGAGTCCTGACTTCCTCGATCGATTTCTCCAAGACGAAATACGAACCGGGAGCCGATCACTTCCTGCGTTTCAGCGAAGAGACGAGGCCGGAAGACGTCCTTCCTCCCGAGAAACAGGTGCCCTGCCACCTGACCTATACGACACCCGAGACCCTGGAGATCATCCGGAAGAACCTGAACCGTTCTTCGATGTATTCCGGAGTGGTCAAAGGCGTGGGACCGCGCTACTGTCCTTCCATCGAAGACAAGGTCGTCCGTTTTGCGGACAAGGAAAGGCATCAGCTTTTCCTGGAGCCGGAGTCCCTGTCTCTGAATACGACCTACGTTCAGGGATTCTCCACCTCGATGCCCAGAGACGTTCAGGAACAGATGGTCCATTCCCTGATCGGGCTGGAAAACGCCGAGATCATCAAGTACGCCTATGCGATCGAATACGATGCGATCGATCCCCTGCAGGTCAAGGCTTCCCTGGAACTCAAGGACATCGAGAACCTGTACATCTCCGGACAGATCCTGGGGACTTCCGGTTACGAGGAAGCGGCCGGACTGGGACTGATGGCCGGCATCAATGCCAGAAGAAAACTGGACGGAGAAGAACCGCTCATTCTGAAGAGAGACGAATCCTATATCGGTGTCATGATCGACGATCTGGTCACCAAGGGCACGAACGAACCTTACCGTCTCCTGACTTCCAGGGCGGAATACCGGCTGCTGCTGAGGCATGACAACGCGGACCAGAGGCTGATCCGTTACGGATATGAGAACCATCTGATTTCCGAAGAGAGATACAGGAACTTCGAAAAGAAGATGGAAGATATCGCTCAGATGAAGGAATATCTGAAGCAGACGAGAGTGGAGAAGGAGACCGGGATCAACGGCTATCTGGCGGAACTGGGCTTCCATGAGGAAGGTTCCCACAACGCCTATGAACTGCTCAGAAGACCGGGTGTCAAACTCAGCAGGATCCTGGATCACCTCGGTATCGAATATGATGCGGAGATCGCGGAACAGACCGAGATCGAAGTCAAATACGAGGGCTACATCGCCAAAGCCCGCAAGGAAGCGGACCGGATGCGGAAGATGGATGAGGTCCGTCTGAGAGAAGATCTCGATTATCTCCACATCGACAACCTGGCACTGGAAGCCAGAGCGAAACTGGACAGGATCCGGCCTTCCTCGCTGGGACAGGCTTCAAGGATCTCCGGGATCAACCCGAGCGACATCCAGGTCCTGGCGATCTACATCCGGCAGCACAATCAGAAAGGCAGCTGAACATGGCTGTCTTTTTTCATGAAACGGTAGTACAATGTGGTTAGTTATACCTAACACCAGCAGGAATACGACAAGGAGAACATTATGAATAAAGTGACATTGAAGATCGACGGAATGATGTGCGGAATGTGCGAAGCCCACATCAATGATACGATCCGCAAGACGATACCGGAAGCCAAGAAAGTCGCTTCTTCTTTCAGGAAAGGGGAAAGCACCTTCCTCTATGAAGGAGAGCTCGACGAAGAGAAGCTGAAGGAAGCGATCAAGGAGACCGGCTATGAACTGCAAGGCCTGAGCAGCGAACCATACACGAAAAAGTGGGGACTGTTCTGAAACTGCAGAGAAAAGAAAAGGTCGATAGAATGAAATATCACATTGAGAAAAATACGGTACAGGAAACGCTGATCATTCCGCTTTTCGGAAGACTGGTGTGTTCCGAACGCTTTCCGGAGCTGTTTTCCGATCCCGAAGCGAAGCGGATCTGCGACAGCCTGGACTATGATTTTGCGGAAAAACGGAAGAAGATGGAATCCGCGGCCGGACTTTTCGGTGCCTTGGAAGTGGCACAGCGCCAATATGACCTCCGCTGTGAAGCGGAGATGTATCTGAAGGATCATCCGAAAGCGGCCGTCGTGAATCTCGGCTGCGGTCTGGACGATACCTTCTCCAAAGTCGATAACGGTCAATGCAAGGGCTACAACATCGATCTGCCGGACGTCATCAAGGTGCGGAACGACCTTCTGCCGACGGGTGAAAGGGAGAAAAATCTCGCTTTTGATCTGAACGATCATTCCTGGATGGATCAGATCGATGCAACGGATGGCGCTGTCTTTTTTGCAGCAGGCGTTTTATATTACTTCCGGACGGCAGAGGTAAAGAAACTGTTCCGTGCCATGGCAGAACGTTTTCCGGGAGCTGTGCTGGCTTTTGATTCCTGCAACGAGCGCGGCGCAAAGCTCATGCGGAAAACCTGGCTGAAGGAAGCCGGGATCACCGATGTCAGCGCATATTTCTCTTTGGAGGACGAAGCGGAACTGAAAATGTGGAGCGACCGGTTTTCTTCCGTAAGCGCCAGAAGCTACATGCGCGGATACCGGGATATCTACGGAAGCGTCAGTGCATTCCACAGGCTGATGATCCTCTTCTGCGACAGACTGGTCCGGATGAAGATCGTAAAGATCGTTTTTAAAGGATAAACGAAAGACATATTAAAAGGGGGAGAGATATGAAATATGCAGGTATGCCTTGGGGAATGTGGGCCCTGTTTCATAGTTCCTTTGAAAAGGCTCTGATCAGCGTATTGAACTGTGATCCGGCAGAAGCGAAACGGATCGCTCATAACGCCGGGATCAGATACAGAAAGATCATCGAAGATCTCCCGGAGTTTGAGAAGGGAGACCGCTTCAAGATGAACATCGTCTCCTGTGCCATGTATGGAGCGTTCTGCTTGAACATGAAGGAACTTCCTTCGGTGGAGAAACTGACAGAGTTCTATAAGCAGGGGATGATGACGGGACCGATGAAGTGGTTCTGCCGCAGGAGCGGAAAGAAGAAGTTTACGGAGTCGGACATCAAAGGCATGAAGGCGACGGAGAAGTTCCGGGCTGCCGACCGCAATCCCTATTCCTGGAACATGGAATTTCGCCCCTATGAAGACGGAAACGGCTATGAAGCCCGTTTCACTTCCTGCGGGATCTGCAGGCTGCTGGGAGAGCTTGGACTCAAAGACGCCATACCGGCGATGTGTGCCTTGGATTACACGATGTCGGAGGCGGGAGGAGCCAGCGAATTCATAAGGGAATATACTCTCGCAGGCGGAGGTCCGTACTGCGACTGCGGCTATCGGAAGAAGGGAGATAAATCATGAACGTAACTGCGATCGTTATTGAAGCTGTGATATTTGCGGCGTTCTTTACCGTCATGGTGTTCTGGATGACCAAAAACAAACACACGCCCGCCGGGATCCACAACTACCCGGAAGACATTCAGGAAGAATACTTCAAGACCCATCCACGGATCGATGTTTCCTACCGCAGCAGGAACGTCGTGCTCACAAAAAGCCTCGGACTGATCCTGTTTGCGGGGATCTTCGTCCTCTGTGCCCATTTCGCGGGAGCCAGGACCTTTGCGCAAGGGTTCTGGGTCGGGCTTGGTCTGATGGTTTTCATCGGCTGTTACGACACCTTCTTCCTGGACTGGGTCCTCTTTGCGAACCTGAAGATCTTCCGTCTGGAGGGGACTGAACATATGGATGAGGCCTATCACCAGAAGTGGTTCCATCTGAAAGGGATCCTGTTTCCGGGTTCTCTGTTCGGACTGATCGTCGGTGTCGTGACGGGGTTGATCACGATGTGGATCCATTAATAACGCAAAATCAGTTAGAATAGTACATAGATATACGCAATAGATAGGAGATATCTATGAAAAAACTGAAACAGTGGATCGACGGCTTTACCCGTCCGACCCGGAAGTGGACAGACATCCTGCCGATCGGCATCATCCTTTCGGTCATTCTGATGTTTGTCGGCGAGTTCGTTTCTCTTTTCTGCATCAAACAGCTGAACCTGAGGGAACCGTTCCTTCTGCTGTGCGGAAGGGAAGACGTTGCGGATTTCATGCTGCAGTACTTCGAATTCTTCGGGATCTGGATCGTGATCCTGCTGGTCGTGGTGATCTTCCCGTCCAACCGGAGGATGCTGAAGTCGTTCGGATACAACCGCAAGGGAAACACGTTCAAGGGTTATCTGATCGGATTGCTTCTGGGCTTCGGGACCAACGGGCTCTGTGTCCTGATCTCATGGCTGACGGGTGACATCAAACTCTCTTTCTTCGGCTTTGATCCGCTCCTGCTCGTGCTGTTCCTGATCGTCATCACGATCCAGTCCGGTGCGGAAGAGCTGGTCGACCGTTTCTATCTGTATCAGAAACTGAGAAGAAGATACAAAAGCCCTCTGGTCGCCATCCTGGGCAATTCGATCATCTTTACGCTCCTGCATGCCCTCAATCCGGGCTTTGGTTTTCTTGCGGGAATGCAGATCTTCTTAGTCGGATTCGTCTTTTCCGAACTGGTCTACTGGTATGACGGGCTCTGGATCGCCATCGCCTTCCATATGGCCTGGAACTTTACCCAGAACATCATCTTCGGTCTGCCCAACAGCGGCATCGTCTCCGCCTATTCCATCTTCAATCTGGAGGCGGCATCGGCCAGATCGGGCCTGTTCTACAACGTCAATTTCGGTGTCGAAGGAAGCATCGGCGCTTCGCTGGTGCTGGCCGTGACCGGCATTGTGATCTGGTTGCTCAACAGGGGGAAGCCGGAGAAGACGGACCTCTGGAAAACGGAATCGGTCGAAGAGGGATAAAGATTCAAAGGGCCTCGTTTATTGAAGAGACGAGACCTTTTCTTTTATAATGAAAAGGTAAATGGAGGAAAAAACAATATGAGATATGAGATCATCGGCGGATCGTTCCCGGCAGTCGATATGGTCCTGGACAGAGGCGAGACCGTCGTCACACAGTCCGGTGCAATGGCGTGGTGCGATTCCACAGTCGAAATGGAAACCAACGCGGAAGGCGGACTTCTGAAATCCATCGGCAGAATGTTTTCCGGTGCGAGCCTGATGTTTGTGAAACACACGGCAATGGAAGACGAATCCAAGATCACCTTCTCTGCGAGTTTCCCGGGCACGATCAAGGAATTTGTCGTAGATGCGGATCATGAATACATCGCTCAGAAATCAGCGTTCCTGGTCGCTCAGGAAGGCGTCAATATCGATGCCACCATCAACAAGAACTTCTGGGCCGGCCTTCTGGGCGGCGAAGGATTCGTCCTGCAGAAATTCACCGGAGACGGCATGTTCCTGGCGGAGATCGACGGATCTCTCGTGGAAGTCGATCTGAAACCGGGTCAGTCCATCAAGGTCGAGACCGGACATGTCGCACTGTTCGATGCGAATGTGCAGTATGACGTGGAATCTGTCAGAGGATTCAAAAACATCTTCTTCGGCGGACAGGGCCTCTTCCTGACGACGCTGACCGGTCCGGGCAAGGTATGGCTGCAGACCCTGACGGCACAGGATATGGCTCAGAAGCTGATTCCGTTCATGCCTTCCTCATCCTCTTCGAGCGTAAACTTCAGTTCAAGTTCATCATCCAACGACTGAGCACATTTGAAATAAAGAGCCCGTTTCCCTGCGAAGCGGGCTTTTTGTATGCCTGAGAGCGATCTGTATCAAAAGAAGGGAAGGAATAGTATAATCGTCTTAAGGAGCAACCTCTATGGATGATAGATTTGAATTGTATGATCTGAAGGTCGAAGTGATCGAAACAGACAGGCCTTTTGTCTGTTCCCATCGCAAAGGGGATTATTTCCTGGTCGAAGGAGAGAATCTCGTCTTTCCGCAGACAAATTCCTTCTCGATGTATGCCCTGGCAGCCCTGCTTCCGCTTCTGCCGGCCAAGCAGAGGGTAACGGAAGAGAACGACTGGATGACGACCGACTGCGATATCGCCTGTCCGGATCCCAACTGCGGCGCCAGATTCCGTATCACCCGCACCGGGAAAAGGATCTATTCTCATGCGGACGTGACTGTGGTCCCGCTGAAGGAGAAGAATGAAGACTGAACGGTATACCTTTTCCGACGGTTACAGCATCCCCCGGGTCCTCAACGGCTGCTGGCAGCTGTCTCTGGGACACAGTCTCAACGGTCCGCTGGACTTGCAGGACGTGAAGAAAGCCTTCTATGATCTGACTGAAAAGGGATTTACCGCCTTCGACTGCGCCGACATCTATACGGGAGCGGAAGAATTCATCGGTGAATTCATCAGTGAACGCAAAGAGGATCCGAACTTCCGGGAATCCGACATCCAGATCCACACGAAATACGTGCCGGACCTGGAGTACCTGTCGAAAGTCGATTACGATTTCACCAGAAGCATCATCGAACGCAGCCTGCACAGGCTGAACAAGACCACCCTGGACGTCGTCCAGTTTCACTGGTGGGACTATGAGACGGAAGGAATGGTAAAGACGGCCGGTTATCTTCAGAGACTGAAGGAAGAAGGTCTGATCCGCCATGTCTCCGTCACCAACTTCGATACCGAACATCTGAAGATCCTGGTAGACGCGGGAATCGAGATCACCTCCTGTCAGGCCCAGTATTCTTTATTCGATCGAAGAGTGGAAAAGAAGCTCCAGGCCTACTGCCGGGATCACGACATCCCTCTGATCTGTTACGGAACATTGGCAGGCGGTTTCCTTTCCGAAAGATATCTGGGAAAAAAGGAAGAAGAGATCGCTGCAGAGACCCGTTCCCAGATCAAATACCTTCAGGTGATCGAAGACTCGCTGGGCTGGGACGGCTATCAGAAACTGCTGGAGATCCTGAAAGGGATCGCCGACAAGCATCGCGTGGGGATCTCCCAGGTAGCTACGAGGTTCATCCTGCAGCAGGAAGCCGTCGCTGCCGCTGTGATCGGCGTACGCAATTCCCGGCACGTGGAAGACAACGAAAGGATCTTCTCGTTCAAACTGGATGAAGAAGATCTGGATACGTTGAGAGGTCACATCGACCGCTATCCGAACCTTCCGGGAGAACCGTTCGAACTGGAACGGACCATCGGCTCGAGATACCGCAACATCATGCATATGAACATCAACGAAGAGGAACAGAACTAGTTCCTCTTTTTTGAGCGTCTGAAAAGACAAAGACGGATCCGGAGAATATAATGGGAATAACCGTAACTGAAGGAATAATATACAGAAAGCAAAGCCTTCGTCTGCCGTCTTTCCGGAAAAAACCGGAAGACTGAACGAATCAAAGGAGGAAAAGAGAGATGAGACCGGAAGTCAGACACCGTTCCCGTTCAGGAGGTCCCGAACCAATGACGCAAGCATTTGCGAAAGGAGGTCTTGACGAATGAGTTTGAAGGAACTTGTCCGGCAGCGCCGCAGCGTCCGTACTTTCGATAGAGATCCGATAAGCGAAGAAGAATGCGCAAAGATCCTGGACTTTGCCGGGAAAACGGAGAATCCTTACGGGATCGGGATCGAGTGGTTCCTTTTGAGCGTGAAAAGAGACGGACTGAGCGTTCCGGTGATCACCGGAGCCGATACCTATATCGCCGGGAAGATGAAGAAAGTCCCGCACGCGGAAGAAGCCTTCGGTTATGCCTTCGAACAGATCGTTCTGTACTGTCAGTTCCTGGGGATCGGAACGACGATCATCGCCGGAACGATGGACCGGAAGAGATTCGAGGAAAAGATCTCCCTGCAGGAAGACGAAGTCATGCCTTGCGTATCCCCTTTGGGATATCCGGCAGAGAAGATGTCCTTCCGGGAAACGATGATGCGCAAAGGGATCAAGGCGGATACGAGACTTCCGGGAGAAAGGCTTTTCTTCGATGAAACGTTCGATCGGCCGCTGGTCCTGAAGGAAGAAGACCCGCTGTATGAACTGCTGGAAACGGTCCGTCTGGCACCTTCCGCCGTCAATCGGCAACCCTGGAGGCTGATCAGAAAAGACGGTCTTATCCATTTCTATGAAAAGAAAGAGCTGAACAAGGGAGAGGGCCGGGATATCCAGAAGATCGATCTGGGTATCGCAATGGCCCACTTTGCGCTGGGAATGAAGGAACAGGGAAAGGAAGCGAGATTCTCCTTCCTCGATCCGAAGATCCCTGCCGAACGGGATCTGGTCTATATCGCCTCCGTCGAATACCGATGACTGTGCATTGAAGGAAAGATCTGTTCACGGAACGGGTCTTTTTGTGAAGAACGGAACAGACACGGACGCACGAGCATCAGGAACCGTTCTCACGACCCTGTCTCTAAGCCCCAAAAAAAGATATAATGATGAAAAAGAGGTAACGCTATGAAACAGTATCTGGATCTTTGCCGTGACGTACTGGAAAACGGCCAGAAAAGGGAAGACCGTACCGGTACGGGAACGATCTCCAAGTTTGGTTATCAGATGAGGGTCAACCTGGAAGACGGCTTTCCGCTTCTGACCACCAAGAAAGTGTTCTACAGAGGGATCTTTGAAGAGCTTTTCTGGTTCCTGAAAGGCGAGACGAACATCCGTCCGCTGGCCCTGAAAAATGTGAAGATCTGGAACGACTGGCCCTATGCCAAATACAAGGGCTCCCCGGAATACAAGGGAGAGACGATGGAGGAATTCATCCAGAAGATCTGCGATGACGAAGCCTTTGCGGAAAGATGGGGCGATCTGGGACCGGTCTACGGCCATCAGTGGCGCAATTTCGACGATTCCGGAGTCGACCAGATCAGCGACCTGATCGAGAATCTCAAAAACAATCCGTTCTCGAGAAGACACCTGGTCGTCGCCTTCAATCCGGCGCAGGTCGACAAGATGGCCCTGCCTCCTTGCCACGCCTTCTTCCAGTTCTACGTTTCTGCGGATAAGAAGAAGCTTTCCTGCCAGCTCTATCAGCGTTCGGCGGACCTCTTCCTGGGCGTCCCGTTCAACATTGCTTCCTATTCCCTGCTGCTGGCGATGGTGGCGCAGGTCTGCGGCTATGAACCTTACGAGTTCATCCATACGTTCGGCGATGCGCACATCTATCTCGATCATATCGATCAGATCAAGGAACAGCTCTCCAGGGAGCCGAGACCGCTGCCGAAACTGTGGCTGAATCCGGAGATAAAGAACATCTTCGATTTCACCATCGACGACGTAAAGGTGCTTGATTACGACCCGTGGCCGGCGATCAAGGGAAAGGTGTCCGTATAATGATCAGCTTTTCCGTAGCTTTCGATCCCAATCAGGGGATCGGATATAAGAACGTCATGCCCTGGCACATCAGGGAAGAGATGAAGATGTTCCGCAGGAACACCATGTACAAGCACATCCTGATGGGCCAGACGACCTACGACAATCTTCCGGGCAAACTGAAAGACCGCTACGTCACCGTGGTCTCCATTGATCCGGAGTATAAAGCGGAAGACGCCGAGGTGACCCACGACCTGATCGGATTCCTCAAGGAACACGAAAACGACGAGACGGAATACGTGGTCTGCGGAGGAGCTTCGATCTACCGCCAGGCCTACCCTTATGCGAAGAAGGCCTACATCTCCTTCATCAAGAAGGAATATGAAGTGGATACCTGGTTCGATGCCTACAGGGAAGAGGACTGGGATGTTATAGTGGAAGAGGAATACGACGAATTCATCTACCGGGTACTGGAGAGGAAGGACGTCAACGAACATACGAACGAAGGGAGAATATCGAACATGACAAAAGTCAAAGCCGCAACAGGCGGAAACATCTATGTTCCTTACGAGGACAGAAAAGGAAATGAATCCATCGTTTACTTCACCAGAGACATCTCTCCGGAAGGCATCCTCAAGGCGTACGAAAAGGTGAGCCAGCACATTACCGGGAAGGTCGCGATCAAGCTCCATACCGGTGAAAAGAACGGACCGAACTTCACTCCGGCATCCTGGGTGGAGAAGGTCATGAAGAACGCTCCGTCTTTGAAAGACGCGACGATCATCGAGACCAACACCTACTATGAAGGCGACCGCGATACGACGGAGAAACACCGCGAGACCTTGAAGGTCAACGGCTGGACCTTCTGTCCGGTCGACATCACCGATGAAAACGGAACGACGGATCTGCCGGTCGAAGGCGGCAAGTGGTTCGATCACATGACGGTCGGTTCCAGCATGACGCAGTACGATTCCATGTTTACCCTGACGCATTTCAAGGGCCATACGATGGGCGGCTTCGGCGGTTCCAACAAGAATATCGGCATCGGCTGTGCCGACGGCAAGATCGGCAAGAAGATGATCCATTCCCGAGAAGGGGAAGGACAGTGGTCCGTCGACCAGGAAGAACTGATGGAGAAGATCTCCGAGTCGACCAAGGCAACGATCGACTTCTTCGGAAAGCACGTCACCTACGTCAACGTCATGAGAAACATGTCGGTATCCTGCGACTGCGAAGGTACGGCAGCGGCACCGGTCGTTACGCCGAACGTCGGCATCCTGGCGTCCACGGACATCTGTGCGATCGATACGGCTTCCGTCGACCTGATCCATGCGATGACCGAGGAGCAGCATCACGACCTCTGGGAGAGGATGCAGTCAAGACACGGCTTCCGCCAGCTTTCCTACATGAAGGAGCTCGGCATGGGCAACGACCGCTACATTCTGATCGACCTGGACAACGGGGAAGTCAGGATCACTCCGAAAGAGGCCGTTAAGGACGTCAAGCCGTTCAAGAGAGTCATCTAAGTGAAATACAGAGTCCTCCGCCTGCGGAGGACTTTTTCTTTTCTTCGTGATATTCCGGGTACAGGAAGGCTATAATAGAGACGATATGAAACTGTATATTTATCCAAACCTGACCGAAGAAAGATATATCGAGAAAGTAAAAAAGGCCCTCGAAGTCCTGAAGGGGAAGGGCCATGAATGTATTCTGAACAAAGAAGACGGACACACCCTGTACGGGGAGGGGTCTTTTGACAGCGGTTCGATCGACGACTGCGATCTGATCGTGAGCCTGGGCGGAGACGGGACTTTCTTAAGAGGGAATATCGAAGCCGTAAGACACGACAAGCCGATATGCGGGATCAACTGCGGCAACGTGGGATATCTCTGTGCCTGTCAGCTGAAGGACATCGAAGATCTGGATCTGGACAGCCTGCAGGAAAAGGATGTAAGCATGCTGGAGATGGAATACGAAGGAAAGACCTATTATATCCTCAACGAAGTGATCATCGGAAAAGACTACTTCGGGGGTACGGTCGAGCTGGAGTACGAGATCGGTCCCAAGACGGACCGCTTCCGGGGAGACGGCATGATCCTGTGTACGGCCACCGGCTCCACCGCATACAACTACTCCGCCGGCGGAGAGATCTTCAAAGATGAAGACAGACTCATCGGCATCACGCCGATCTGTGCCCACAACCGCCACGCCAAACCGTTCCGGATCGACGAAAGCGAAAGCATAAGGGTACGCCTGTTAAACCCCAAGTATTCCGCAACGATCTATGCGGACGGCATCGTGATCGGACCGATGACCGAGATCTTCGTCAGATCGGGCAGGAAGAAAGCCAGAGTACTGAAGTAAACACAAAAGAAAAGGGTCGCTGATGCGGCCCTTTGTCTTTGTTGATAATGATCTGAGATTATACGCAGGTATATCCGCCGTCGACAGCGATCGCCTGACCGGTGACATAGCTGGATTCCTCGGCACCAAGGAAGATGGCGACGGAGTTGAGTTCACCCTCGCGTCCGTATCTCTGCATCGGAACCGACTGTTTTGCGAATGCCTGGAAGTAATCGGAATTGAGCGTATCTGTTGTCAGCTCAGTGTAGAAGTAACCCGGGCAGATCGTGTTGACAGTGATGTTGGAAGTAGCCAGTTCAGCTGCGGCGCCTCTTGAGAAGTTGACGACAGCACCCTTTGTTGAATGGTAAGCGATCGTAGGGATAGCGGTGTTACCGACCAAGCCATAGATGGAAGCGATATTGATGACGCGACCGTAGGCCTGCTTGCCTTCTGCCATGGCTTCTTTCATCAGATTTGCGAAGCCCTGCGTGACTGCGAAAATGGAAGTCAGGTCGAGGTTCAGAGTGAACTCCCAGTCTTCCTTCTTGTAGTCGAGCAGCGGAGTGCCGGTACCTTTTTCGCCGCCTGCGCAGTTTACGATGACTTCGCAGTGACCATAGTGAGCCTTGACAGCTTCAACGGCAGCCTTGATGGACTCTGTGCTTGTGACATCACATGCGACAGGCAGTACATCGACGCCGTATTTCTCTTTCCATTCAGCAGCGCTTGCTTCGAGTCTTTCCACTCTTCTGGCCATCAGGACCAGGTTGGCACCCTGCTGAGCATAGCCTTCAGCCATCTGCTTTCCCAGACCGGAAGAAGCACCTGTGATCGCAACAACTTTTCCAGTATAATCGAACATTGAATTCTCCTCTCTTTCGATAGTGTTCCTATACGTTAAAATTATAACAAGTCCTCATAACCGATTCAACAACCACCCGATTTAAAAATAAAATAGTAAACATGCTGAAAACGAGGCTGAAAAAGATGATAAAATAATTAGGTAAATACTTGTGTTTTTATATGCACGGGAATGACTGACACTACAGTAAGAAAGGAATGAGAAGATGTATCGAATTATCAGCAAAAAACCTTTGAATGCCACAGTCACCCAGATGGAGATCGAAGCTCCGCTGGTGGCAAAGAAGGCCAGACCCGGCCAGTTCATCATTTTAAGAGTCGATGAAGAAGGAGAAAGGATCCCTCTGACCGTTGCCGGAACAGATCCGGAAAAGGGAACGGTCAAGATCATTTTCCAGATCGTCGGCGGAACGACCGAAACACTCAACCACAAAGAAGAGGGTGAATACCTCCAGGACTTCGCAGGTCCTTTAGGCGTTGCGACCCATACGGAAGGCAAGAAGAAAGTCTGCATCGTCGGCGGCGGCGTCGGATGCGCGATCGCCATGCCTGTCGCACAGGAATTCCACAGACAGGGTGCCGATGTCACTTCGATCATCGGTTTCCGTAACAAGGATATCGTCATCCTTGAAGATGAATTCAAGGCTTGCTCGAACCGCCTGTTTGTCATGACCGATGACGGTTCCTACGGAAGACACGGAAACGTTACCGTTCCTCTGAAGGAAATGCTGGAAAACGGCGAAACGTTCGATGAGATCATCACCATCGGACCGCTGATCATGATGAAATTCGTCGTCCTCACCGCAAAACCGTACAACATCCCGGTCACGGCTTCCATGAACCCGATCATGATCGACGGTACCGGCATGTGCGGCGGCTGCCGTCTGACGCTGATCCAGGACGGCAAGCGCGTCACGAAGTTCGCCTGTGTCGACGGCCCGGACTTCAACGGCTACGAGATCGACTTCGACGAAGCGATGTCAAGAAACAGAATGTATATGGATTTCGAAAGACATGCATATGAGAAGGCATGCAACTTATTCAAGAAGGAGACAGCATAATGGCAATCGTTCCTAACAAAAACCCGATGCCTACCCAGGCGCCGGAAGTCAGAGCTCACAACTTCAACGAAGTTGCACTGGGATACACCGAAGAGACTGCAATCAACGAAGCGAACCGCTGCCTCAACTGCAAGAACCAGCCGTGTGTTGCAGGCTGCCCGGTCAATATCCACATTCCTGAGTTCATCGCTCAGGTCAAGGAAGGCAAATTCGAGGAAGCCTACAAGATCATCAACCAGACTTCTTCCCTGCCTGCTGTCTGCGGACGTGTCTGCCCGCAGGAGAGCCAGTGTGAATCCAAGTGTACTTTAGGTATCCGTTTCGAACCGGTAGGTATCGGCAGACTGGAAAGATTCGTTGCCGACTACCATAACGCCAATTCAACGGCAGCTCCTGAAGTACCTGAAAGCAACGGTCACAAAGTCGCGATCGTCGGTTCCGGTCCTTCCGGACTGACCTGCGCAGGCGATCTGGCCAAGAAAGGTTACAAAGTCAGCATTTTCGAAGCATTGCATACAGCCGGCGGCGTTCTGGTCTACGGTATTCCTGAATTCAGACTTCCGAAGACGATCGTTGCCAAGGAAGTTGATACGCTGAAGGCTCTGGGCGTCGATGTCGAGACCAACGTCATCATCGGCAAGACCCTGACCATCGACGAACTCTTCGAGATGGGCTATGAAGCCGTCTTCGTAGGTTCCGGTGCCGGACTGCCTCGTTTCATGAACATTCCTGGTGAAGCATACAAAGGCGTCTACTCCGCAAACGAATTCCTGACCAGATCCAACCTGATGAAGGCCTACAGAGAAGATCCTGTCACTCCGATCATGAAGGGCGGCAAGGTCGCTGTCGTCGGCGGCGGTAACGTCGCAATGGACGCAGCCCGTACTGCTCTGCGTCTGGGTGCCGAAAAGGTCTACATCGTCTACAGACGTTCCATGGAAGAACTGCCTGCCCGTAAGGAAGAAGTCGAACACGCGGAAGAAGAAGGAATCGATTTCAGACTCCTGAACAACCCGGTCGAGATCCTTGGCTACAACAATCCGGACGATCCTAGAGATCCGAAGAACGGTTTCGTTACCGGCATCAAATGCATCCGCATGGAACTGGGTGAACCGGATGCTTCCGGCAGAAGAAGACCGGTCGAAGTTCCGGGATCCGAATTCGTTCTGGATGTCGACACTGTCGTCATGTCCATCGGTACTTCCCCGAACCCATTGATCAAGAACACGACCAAGGGTCTGGAAGTCAACAGCCACGGTGGAATCATCGTCAACGAAGACGGTCTGACTTCCCGTGAAGCCGTCTATGCCGGCGGCGATGCCGTTACCGGTGCAGCTACCGTCATTTCCGCAATGGGTGCAGGTAAGCTGGCAGCCAAGTCCATCGACGAATTCCTCAGCAAGAGATAAGCCGATACATATCAGAAACAAAAGAGAGATCTTCGGATCTCTTTTTTCATTCTCCTGCTTCATCCGAAAGGATATCCGTTATGATAGAAACAGGGAGAGTTTATCTATGATCAGCAATGTCGTATTAGGTGTGTCTCTGGTGATCCTTTTGTGTGTCATTTCAGAGAAGTTCTCATACAGAGTCAAGGTTCCGGCTCTGATCTTTTTCATGTTTGTGGGGATGCTGTTTGGGACGGACGGGATCCTGCAGATCGAGTACAGCGATTTCTCTTCCGCAGAGATGATCTGTTCCATCGGACTGATCTTCATCATGTTCGACGGAGGTTTCAATACGAACTGGAAAGCGGCCAGGCCCTATGCGATCAAGGCGGTATCGCTGTCGTCGCTGGGTGTGCTTCTGACGGGAGCGATCACGACGCTTTGCTGTCATTATCTGCTGAAACTGAGTCTGGAAGAGAGCTTCCTGCTTTCGGCAGTCCTGGCTTCCACCGATGCGGCAAGCGTCTTCTCCATCCTCAAGGCCAACAACCTCGATCTGAAAGACGGGACTTCTTCCATCCTGGAAGTGGAATCCGGAAGCAACGACCCGATGGCCTATCTGATGACGGTCACCGCCATCGGCATCATGTCTTCGGGAAAGACCGGAAACATCGTGCTGGCGATCATCATCCAGATCGCCGTCGGACTGGCGATGGGATTCCTCTTCGCCTATGCATCCAAATACATCCTTTCCCTGAAAAACGCACTGACCGACGGACTGGACGTGATCTTCATCCTGGCGGTGGTGATGCTGTGCTATTCGGTTACGGATAAGCTTGGCGGAAACGCCTACCTCAGCGTCTATATCCTCGGCCTGTATCTGGGCAACTCCCGCATGAATTCCAAGAAGGCGATCCTGTCCTTCTCCAACGAACTGACCTCTCTGCTGCAGATCCTGATCTTCTTCGTGATCGGACTGCTCAGTTTCCCCAAAAACATGCCGGCATCGATCCCGTTCTCCCTGGCGGTCGTAGCGATCCTGACGTTCATTTCCCGTCCTTTGATGACCATCCTGCTGCTGATGCCACAGAAGTGTTCCCTGCGCCAGTGCCTGCTGATCTCCTGGGCGGGACTCAGAGGAGCTTCTTCGATCGTTTTTGCGATCGTAGCGGTCTCTTCCGGCATCTCCCTGAGCTTTGACCTCTTCCATGTCGTCTTCCTCGTATCCCTGTTCTCGATCTCGATTCAGGGAGCTTTCTTGGCGCCGATCTCCCGGAAGCTCGGTCTGGTCGAAGAGGAAGCCAACGTCTTCAAGACGTTCAACGACTATGAGGAATCCATCGACTTCCAGTTTGCGAAGATCCACGTATATCCCGGTAGCAACTGGGAGGGAAAACGGATCAAGGACATCGATTTTCCGGCGGGATCCCAGGCTCTGATGATCAAGAGAGACGGACGTTCCTTCGCCGCCCGCGGGCACAACACCGTGGAAGCCGGAGACGATCTGATTCTGAACGCACCGCCGTACTATCCAAGCGACAAGGAAAACGTCTTGGAGATCGACATCCGCAAGAACCACAAGTGGGCAAACAAGACCGTGGAGGATCTGCATATCCCGGACAATCAGCTCATCATCATGGTGATCCGGGACGAGGAAAAGATCATCCCTAACGGAGACACCCTGATTAGGGAAGGAGACATCCTATTACTGTTCCGGGGAGAGTGAATTCCAGTATAATTGAGATATGACCAGAGAGGAATTCATCGCACAGACAAGGAAGCGCGGCATCGATCTGAATGAAGAAATGATGGCGCAGCTGGATGAATACGCAAGATACCTGAAGGAATACAACGAAAAGATCAATCTGACGGCGATCACGGAATATGAAGAGGTGCTGGACAAGCACTTCTACGATTCTCTGCTGGCAGCACAGAAGCCTTTGGAAGGCATACTGGCGGATGTAGGCAGCGGAGCCGGTTTTCCGGGCGTCGTTTTGAAGATCGCTTTTCCGCAGCTGAAAGTCGTCCTGATCGAACCCATAAACAAGAGATGCGTCTTTCTGAATTCCCTGATCGACAGACTGAAACTGAAGGACATCGAAGTGATCTGCGTCAGAGGCGAAGACTGGTCTATGGATCATCGGGAAGCGTATGACTATGTCACGGCCAGGGCCGTATCCAACCTGAACGCCCTGATCGAAGTCTGCGGAGCGATGGTGAAGAAAGGTGGAAACTTCATCTGTCTTCGAGGCAAGGACGGAGAGGAAGAGATACAGGGCGCGATGAAAGCCATCGGGACGATGGGCTTCCGGGTCGGAGACATCCGCAACGAAGAGCTGTTCAACGGAGACAGACGGGTCATCAGCTATTTCACAAAAGTCCGTCAAACCCCATTAAAATATCCTAGGAAATATAATATAATTAAAAAGAACCCGTTATGAAAAAAGAGATCGTCAAGATAAGACTGAACAAGATCATCCCAAACAGAAACCAGCCAAGACTGGACTTTTACGATGATTCCATCAAGGGACTGGCAGAGTCCATCAAACAGAACGGCCTTCTGCAGCCGATCACAGTCCGCAAGGCCGGAGACAAGTTCGAACTGATCGCCGGCGAGAGAAGATACCGCGCCAGCCTGCTGAACGGTGCCAAGGACATCGAAGCCATCATCATGGAAAGCACGGACGAAGAATCCGCCAACCTGGCACTGATCGAAAACATCCAGAGAGAGGACCTCAATGCGATCGAACAGGCGATGGCGATGAGAAGGATCATGGCCAGTGAGAACATCACGCAGAACGAACTGGCGGAACGCCTGGGTTACCGGCAGTCTACCGTCGCCAACAAGCTCCGCCTGCTGAAGCTTCCTGACTACATCAAGAAGGCCATTTCGATGGGCACGATCACCGAGAGACACGCCAGAGCCCTGCTGAACGTTCCGGCAGACAAGCTGGAAGAAGTCTATCTGACCATCATCAACCGCAAATACAACGTATCCAAGACAGAGGAATACATCAAGGAACTGAGCGAAAAACGCCACAGCAAGGGCGTTTCGAATAACCTGAAGATCGGCATCAATACCATCAACGAGGCCTTTGAACTGTGCAAGAGGTCCGGCATCGATGCGGACATGCAGGTAACGGATTACGAGGACAACGTGAAGATCGTGATCCGGATGAAGAAGTAGGAGGCAGCCATGGCGAAGATCATCGCAATCGCAAATCAGAAGGGGGGCGTCGGCAAGACGACCACTTCCATCAATCTGGCTGCCGGAATGGCTTACCTGAAGCACAGGGTGCTGCTGGTGGATTTCGATCCCCAGGGCAATGCGACGCAGGGTGTCGGCTACCGCGTGGGGCTGCACGATCTGACGGTCTATGATGCGATCCTGAACGACGTCGACATCCATGACTGCATCAAGTCTCTCAGCAAGCCGCCGATGGACATCCTTCCCGCAAACATCTCCCTGGCCGGTGCGGACCTCGAACTCGCAAGGATCGAGGAACACCGGGAAGACCGGCTGAAGAGAGTCCTGTCCCAGGTGGAGGACGACTACGAATACATCATCATCGACTGCCCGCCTTCTTTGGGCCTGCTGAATACGAACGCTTTGACGGCAGCGGATTCCGTACTGATCCCGGTACAGAGCGAATACTACGCCCTGGAAGGGATCACCCAGCTCCTGCAGACGATCCGTCTGGTCCAGAGGCTGTTCAATCCGGAACTGAAGATCGAAGGCGTTCTGCTGACGATGTACGATGCCAGGACCAACCTGTCGGCGGAAGTCGGACAGGAGATCCGCAAGCACTTCAAAGAGAAGGCCTACCGTACCTATATTCCGCGCAACGTTCGTCTTTCGGAAGCCCCGAGCGCAGGCCTGTGCATCTTTGACTACGCACTCCATTCCGAAGGAGCCAAAGCCTATGTGGCACTGACCAGAGAGGTCATCGAAAACAATACGGAGGAGATCAATGGCAGGGAATAAGAAACTGGGAAAGGGACTGAGTGCCATCTTCGGAGATGACATCGACAGCTTCCTGGAAGATATCGAAAAGGGAAACTCGCAGTACGGTGGCACACAGAAAAACGAGCTTCCGATCAAAGAGATCCGTCCGAATCCCTATCAGCCGCGGAAGGAATTCGACGAGAACGGACTGAAGGAACTGGCGGATTCGATCCGGGAGAACGGCGTATTCCAGCCAATCCTGGTCAGAAAGTCCTCGCTGGGATACGAACTGGTCGCCGGCGAGAGGAGACTGAGAGCTTCCAAGCTGGCTGGGAAACAGGAGATCCCGGCGATCATCGTTGACTTCGACGACAGGCAGATGATGGAGATCTCCCTGCTGGAAAACATCCAGAGGAAGGATCTCACGCCGATCGAGGAGGCATCCGCCTACGCCCAGCTCATCCGCAAGCTCAACTATACGCAGGATGAACTGGCAAGACGCATCGGCAAGTCCCGAGCGAACATCGCCAACATGCTGCGTCTGCTGAACCTGCCGGAAGAGGTCAAGAAACTGGTCAACGAAGGCAAACTGTCCTATGGCCAGGCAAGGACTCTGCTGGCACTGGATGACGAAGACCGGATGATCGAGATGGCTGAGAAGGCCGTGAAGGAACAGCTCAGCGTCAGACAGCTGGAAGACCTGTGTTCCGAACATCCCAAGAGGGCACCGAGACCGGCAGCGAAGGAAAACGATCCGTTCACCGAAGATGTCCGCAACCGCCTGCAGCGCAAGTTTGCGACGAAAGTCGACATCGAAAAGAAGAAGATCAGCATCTATTTCAACGACACGGAGGATCTCAACCGGATCCTGGAAATAATGAACGTCATAGAAGACTAGAAAGGAAGCTACTTATGGCAGAAGAACAGAAAATCGTATTAACGTTAGGGGACGAACAGGAAGAAGTTAAGGAAGAAGAAAAAGAGGAAGAAGTCAAGGATCTGGCTTCTGTACCGGTATCGGATGTGGTAGGCTATGCGAAGCTGGATGATTCCGGACTGAGCGAAGAAGAAAAGAAGATGGTCGAGGAATTCTCCAAGAAGATCGACATCACCGAGACCAACTCCATCCTTCAGTACGGCGCGACTGCTCAGAACAAGGTCGCTGATTTCTCCGACACCGCACTCAAGAACGTCAAGACCAAGGACATCGACACCGTAGGGGATACCCTGCTGGAACTGGTCGCCGAACTGCGCAACTTCGACGTCGACGAAAAGGACGGGTTCTTCCAGAAACTGTTCAAGAAGAACGCCAACAAGATCGACGGACTCAAGGCCAAATACGACAGCGCCAACGCCAACGTCGACAAGATCGTCAAGATCCTGGAGAACCATCAGATCACTTTGATGAAGGACATCTCCCTGCTGGATCAGCTCTATGAAAAGAACCTGGTCAACTTCAAGGAACTGACGATGTATATCCTGGCCGGATACAAGCGTCTGGAAGAGATCAAGGCAACGGACCTCAAGGCAGCTTTGGAAAAGGCAGCCGAGACCGGCCTGCCGGAAGATGCACAGGCAGCCAACGACCTTTCCGAAGCGATCAACCGTTTCGAAAAGAAGCTCCATGACCTGGAACTCACCAGAATGGTATCCATCCAGATGGCTCCGCAGATCCGTCTCGTTCAGAACAACGACACCCTGATGACGGAAAAGATCCAGTCCACCTTGGTCAACACGATCCCTCTGTGGAAGTCACAGATGCTGATCGCGATGGGCATCGCCCATTCCAAGGAAGCGGTCAAGGCACAGAACGAAGTCTCCGAAATGACCAACAAGATGCTGAAGGAGAATGCCGAGAACCTCAAGATGGCTACGATCGAAACAGCCAAGGAATCCGAGAGAGGCATCGTCGACATCGAGACCCTCACCGAGACCAACAAGAAGCTCATCGAGACTCTGGAAGAGGTCAAGCGCATTCAGGTCGAAGGAAGAGAGAAGAGAGCTGCTGCGCAGCAGGAACTCCGCCGCATCGAGACCGAACTGCAGAAGGAACTCACCGACGTCATCAACAAATAACACTCACAAGACCCGGATCTCTCCGGGTTTTTGTATGCCTTCCTTTGCAGGGAGTATACTGAAAATAAGGAGGGATCACCATGAGACAGTTCATCATTTCTACGATGGCTCCGGCACTCTTGGCCATGACTCTGTTCGACGGCATATCGATCTTTGCGATGTTTCGAAACGGAACGAAAACCCGAAGTTCCCGGATCCCTTTCCTGACGGGCATCCTGTGTCTGGGACTCTTCTACGATTCACTCATCCTTTCTCTGGGAGCGTTCCTGCCTTACAGCCCGCTTCTGAAGACATTGAGCCAGTTCCGTTACGTTTTGCATTGCGT
>JAEEGL011279301.1_pt1 | contig 21399 bp, 19 predicted proteins | sample 9134231 | NCBI WGS metagenome assembly JAEEGL01 (sample SAMN16246548, study PRJNA631951) | gut metagenome | biome: gut microbiome; feature: rumen; material: fiber-attached | host: Bos | place: Iran: Karaj | collected 2018-10
CTTTTTTTCGAACACGGATTGTGCGGATTGTACGGATTCTTTTTACAAGATAACCATAACGGCAATGTCCAAGAACTCAAAAAAATCCGCGTAATCTGCGTAATCTACCGCAAAGCGGTGATGTTTATTTCACACTCAAATTATCACAGTCCTTCATTAAACAGCTCCCCTGTGGGGAAATTACGAGAATTACGGGAATTATAAAAACGTTCATATTCCAAAGAGGTGTTGCCGAAGTTGATAAGAAGGGATACTGGATAGCCAGACACCTTGCCATAGTTGATAGCTTGCGCACGATGCATATCCTCAAGTTCCCGCACCGCCTTCAACTCCACAATGACCTTACCATAGCATACAAAGTCTGGGATAAAATCAGACTGCAGTTCTTCTCCTTTATACATCACGCGCATCCTTACTTCACGCTCATACGGAATGTGTTGTAACTGAAACTCCCTCTCCAACGCATCTTGATATACTTTCTCCGTAAAGCCGCAACCTAACTGGTTATGCACCTCCATCGCCGCTCCAATCACAGCATACGTATCATTCTCTCTCGTCCGCATACACTCAAAATAATAATCTGCGTCATTCCCGTAATCTACCGCAAAGTGGTGATGTTTTTTCTTGAACACGGATTGTTTTTTTAACGTTACCGATAACCTTAACCCATACAGCACAAGGCTATAGGTCTATGGAATCTGATATCCATTATCCGTTCTAACAGGAAGATCCGTGTTCGTTTCTCAATGAATTCGTAATGATGTAAGGAGGTATGGCTTTAAATTCATCCGAATGTACATATACCCAAGCATCTTTTAGTCCCTTCATATAATTAAATGGGATTTTCACATTCAGTTTTACAATTCCCAACAGAATGTGGAGATTCAGTTGCCACCATGCCTTCAAGCCAAATAACAAAGCAGACAGCCATTGCTTATCTCTGCTTGTATATATCATACGCCACCATGTTGCAAACATTCCGTATGAACGTGTATAGAATTTCCGTTCCGTTTTGTGGTAAACGCCACTTGAAGTCTTCGCATCCAAATTCTTGACACCACTATCATATAACACCCCACACTTAAATCCGTTCACAAAAAGTTTATATGATTCTACAGCATCGTCACCATATGAAAAGCCCAAATTATCCAACCACAACTCGTCTTCAAGATGTACAGATTTCAATACACTCTTCTTCACCATCCAACATGGACCCGCAAAAGTCTCAGTCAAACAGAAAGAATTCCGAGGATGTCCATTAAACGAAAAGCCACCATCACGATTCTGCTTAAAAGCCCATCCATCATCACCTCGAACATACACGCCATTAGATATAAATGCCATCAGCTTCTGCCTAAATGTCATCTCTTGATTCTTAAACGTATCAGCCGCCACACAATCAGCACCATGTTCTTCCATCGCTCTCAACATTCGCTCTGCGCTATCTGGAGCAAGTTCAACATCGTCATCTAACATCAGAACCACCTCCGAATCGATTTCGCCATACTCCAATGCACGTTGCGCAACCATTCCTTTCTTCACCCACACATATTCCTCTTCCCCCACTCGAAAGCACGGCTTTTCATACCCTTCAGCTATGTATATTACCACCTTATCTGGCAGCTTAGTCTGTCGTACGATGCTCTCTAACTCGAGTTCCAGGGCCTCTACATTTGTGGCCAAAGTCCGAATTGCAATAGAATATCGCATTAAACTCGCAGGTTCCTCCATCATCACTTACCCAACAAAGACATTATGAGCGTAAAACCGGCATGAGCCATAAGAATCAATCCTGCTTTTTTATCCTGATCATCCCATATATGTAAACGAATGACACCATAAGCAATGACTACAGGATACAAGAACCAACTCAAATATGCAAAGCGATTAGAAAATGCAGCCCTAATCACCATCACCCAAAAAGAATTCGCCAAAATATAAGTGGTAGCCAAAATATTAAAAACACGCATACTATGTGCATCGGCAATACGACCTGCGCCAGTAATATTTGTCTCTGCCTCTTCTATTGTGTCACCATACATGGCACGTTCCGTTTCCGCTTTCTTCGTTACATACCATGCTAACCACACAGGCATCGCACTATATAACAAGAAGTCCCAACGGAAACCAGTTTGGCTAAATTGACCAGCATCCTTTTCCATTGAGTTTGCATAAGAAGACATACGATCATCGAATCCTAATCCTGCGAAAAAGTTTGTCACAGCACCACCTGCCACAAGAGAGATGCCAATGCTGGCAATCCAAAAATAAATAGCAATCTTAGGTGACTTAATGATATATGAAGCCGCAAGAAATGCTGCTATTGGCAATGAAATAGACCTATGTATTCCAAAGGCAAAGATTAACACACCTCCCGCCAATAACAATCTTGTAGTATTCTGGTGGGCCGCTATAGCAAATGCCAGAATCGCCATAGAACAAGCACTTCCGTTGCGGATACCATTGACCCCAAAGGAGAAAGTTGAATATGCCGACAAAAAAAATAGCATTGCCATCCATACATTCTCACCTAACAATAGTTTAAAAGCAAGAAAAACAAAGCCCAAATATGCAAGTTCAATAATAAGGAACCATGTATTAACTGTTAATCCAGCTTGCTGACATATAAACCTCACGAAAGCCCAAAACCACTCTTTGTTAAAATCGATGGAAAATGCGACACTGCGCATCCCAAAATGGTAGCCATATGCATAACTAACGGTATCGCCAAAAGCGTTGCTAACAGGCCGTAAACCCATATAAAAAATCAACAGTACAGTTAGCAACAATGCAGGGAGCATTGAATTCTTTTGCAACAAGTTACTACAATTATCCGAACTTGAATATTTAAAATACAAGAACAAACAAACAAAAAAAACTGTCCAATCATATATCTGATGAACAATAAACGGATCTATCGGTAATGCAGTCATGCTTTAACAACTACTTCTTTATAAAATTAAGAATACGATGTAATGGCCTCGTCAGCTTCGTCTTCCAAACAGCCATCTCTCCATGTGGCGCCTTACTAAACCAATGGATTGAAATCGTATTCGAGGTCTTGTTTAGCTCACCCGTTGCATCACGAAAAGGGCACATATAATCGATTGGCAGAATCATCGCATCACAAACATTCTGCATTGTCCCATCTTGTTGCAATCCATACGGCAATAAAGCCGTCGTGTTCAGTTGCGGACATCCCTGCATCCTATTATACTGATATATCCCGCCCATCACCAAATCATCATACATTGCCAACATGGCTTTTACCGCTTGATGGTGTGCTTCTGCAGCAAAACCTAAGCCTGTATTGATGTATTCAGGCGTTTCCCAACCGAAATAGGCACGATAAGAGTCCAACAAGTCATCAGCACGTCTCACCACTTCCACATCTGTGTCAAAATACAGACCACCCTCTTTCTCTACAACATCCAACCGCACATAATCGCTCAAATAAGCCCACAATTCATGTTCGTAACAATATTTGGTGTATGGTACCGCATTCACATCATAGTTGTGTTCATTCCATTCCTTTATTTCATAATCAGGAAAGGACTTTTCCCAGCTCGCCTTACACTTCTGCGCCAATTTAGGCAACGGCTTCCCACCAAACCAGCAATAATGTATAATTTTCGGTATCATATTTCTCCCACAGATTGTACAGATGAACACAGATTTAGAAGTTATCAAGTATAACGCACAAAGATACAGAACCTTTTTGATTACACAAAATGTGTAACACAAAATGTGTAATGAATTGTGCCATCATTTTTTCTCGACATTATTTTTTCCCACAGATGACACACAGTTTTATTGTATTGCCACATCCTCTTATTCACAAAGTCGGTAGATTTTTTCTATTTCACCCACATTCCCATAATCGTGTGACTGTAGATACTTCACAATCTTTTGCCGTAATTCCACATTGCGGATAAATGCAGTCATTTCACTGGCACACGCATCCACATCCATGGGAACAATGATTCCGTCCACGCCATCTTGTATTTGCGAAGATGCCGTTGGATAATTCGTGACAATCACAGGTTTACAGAGTATCTGAGCCTCACGCACCGTGATGGATTTTCCTTCGTAGCGGCTTGGTTGTACATAAATGTCACAAGCCTGAATATATGGATAAGGGTTCTTCTGCTTACCAAGAATCACGACAGAATCAGCCACACCTTCTTTCTCTACGTTTGCCCGAACTACATCCTCAATCTTCTTGCTCCCATAACCGATAATAAACCACTTCACCTGCAACCCGTCGTTCATCATCTTTCGGCAAATCATAGGAATATCCTCCATTTTTTTGGGGGGAGAAAAACGTCCTATCGTCAAAAGGGTTACCGTTTCTGGGGTAGCACATAACGATACTGTACTTTCCTTTGCACGTCTACGTATAAAATCGGCATTCAGAATATTCTCAATCAGCACTAATTTCGGTCGCAACGAAGGAAAAACCTCGCAAAACCGATTTCCAACCTCTTCACTTATGCTGGCTATATAATCCAAACGTCTCCACATTTTCAATTCTGCCTCCACGTCAATCAAGATTCTCGTATAATCTGTATGAATCCAGCCAATTCGTTTCTTTGCACGTACATTATTGAGGACAAAAAAATGGGGGGTGAGAAAACTGATAGCCAAGTCATACTCCACATGAGGTTGAATTTGAGGAAGAACTTTCCAAGTCGCCCTTTGTTGAAAGAATGTACCGCATTCAGCAGGCTTTTCAGAATTCGGGTGCCTTTTACAAAAAGAATCCGTGTCACGACGTCCCATCATTCTCGTCAACGCCAATCGCCAGTATCCTTTCCTCACGACTTCCTGCAAAGATTTCTCAGTCAAAGAATAAGCCTCGATTTCTGGCAACAAGTTAATCTTGTCCGTCGGAATAAAATCCATCAATTCCCCACGATGACTATAGATGAACACATCCACATCTGCCCTATTAGGGTCAACACTCTGCATGAGTCCAAGCAAAGCACTTTCGGCTCCGCCTAATTCCATATAGTGCATCAGTATGAGAATTCGTGGCTTCTTCATCTCAATAACCTATTACCGCTTTGCAATATTTCATCTTTGACACTCCCCAACTAATCAACGCACTGATTATGAATGTCAGCAATGTACAGAGCACAATCTGAACTATACCATCCATCTCCCGCATCCATGTGGTTTCCCACAAAACATTCCTCATCAATAATATATGAATCAGATAGATGCCAAAACTCAACTTGGACAATTCCACAACGAGATTTGGCAATTTTGCCACATTCCTCATCAATCGTTTCACAATACTCCACCAAACAACACACTGCAAAGCAACCGTAACACTCAAATACCAAAACAGACTATAGAAATCAATTTCTATGTCCAAGACAAAGAACACAACTGGCAATACCACAGAAATCGCAATAAACACAATTGAAAAAACGACGCCCCTTCCCATAGCCGTCCTTTTCTCCCGATAATGTTTCAAATAGAATCCTAATACATAGTAGCCAACATATCCGTGGAAATAATACAACCAACTTGTATCATTTTCATTAACGGGAAAGAACAGCTTCACAAATGGGATGCACAATGTCGCCAACCAAAGCAACAAGTAAAACTCAACCTCCTTTATACTCGCCACGCTCAACCATCTTGACAGGACTGGTGTCAACAAATACAATCCTGACAAACAATACATAAACCACAAGATACCCAACTCGGTATTCTTGACGCCGTATTGTTCCAATACCCAACCGACGATACTCCAAAACACAAGAGGAACGAGTATCTTAGTGAACCTCCTTCGTAGAAAACTCTTTGTTTCAAAAGATTCTCCAACCTTCAACAGCAATGCCCCACTAACCATAAAGAACAATCCGATTCCAGGAGCTGTTAGATAACTAATTCCTGATAACACGGCACCGGATGTTCCCAAGCCAGGCATGGGAGAATGCATCAGCACAATCATCAAGCATGCGATAAGACGAATAAGATCAAGCGAACAATCTCTATTTCCCATTATACAAGAAATAATTCACCACTTGTTGATTAATTTCGAATAATTTTTGTTTCATTGTCCCCCGATGTCGGCACGGTGCGCATCGCATTTCGTGAACTCAGAGCATTATATTTCGTTCTTCCTGCGCATCATATTTCTCTATGTAAGATGAGAAATGAGATATAATGATGCGCATGCCTGTCACTCGCTCGAAAACAAATATATACCTTATCACTGCGTCAATAACATGACGCTTTTCAAACAACTATCCCACTCTCGGAGCTGTTAGATATCTGATTATGTTCGTTTAACATTCACTTGAGCCTTCGTCAGAATGTCCAATTAACCCACGTGCCTTCTGGCAGCCGAATAATTTTTCTATTTGTGGAATAATAACACTTACATCAAAAGGGAATTGTACTTCTTTGGATGAAGATGCAGTTTCTACCCTTTTTAGGATTTCCTGCTCCAAATCTTCATATGAATCACATAAGTTTCCTCCCCCACAAAGCTGCATTAGCTCTTGGGGGCCAGCACACTTCATGCTCACAATTGGAAGTCCAAGCAACGATGCTTCAGCTAGCACCAAACTGAAACCCTCAGCCCTTGATGAGCACACAAACAAATTCATTTGTGACATCAAAGAATAAGGATTCTTCATGAATCCGGTAAAAGTAACATGATTTTTCATGCCCATTTCTTTCACGAGAGAGTTAAGTGCATCTGCCTGAGATCCTTCTCCCACAATCCATAAATGAACATCAACCCCCTTTTCTCGGATATTCCGGATGACGGGAATCAGTTGATCAAATCCTTTAACACGTTCTAACCGGCCAACAGATATAATATTGAATTGAGCTGCTTCCACCTTAAAAAAACATTCCTGCTTGGACAATTGCACAATTCCCTCACTATCCATTGGATTATAGATGGTCGTTGTATTGGACAATCCATAATAGTTTCTCATCACCTGTTGCACCTGTCGAGACACACAGATAACGTGTTGATACCTTCGATACGCATCCGTCTCCTCTGCTTTGTCCTTATAGATTCCCTGTTGGATTGGCCAAGGCTGACTTTTCAAATCACAATGTACCCATGCTATTTTCTTTGCCTTAGAATTTGTTGAATAAGAAAGAATCTTTGTTGCAAAACCTTCAACGAAAGCAATTTCCACATCATTATTGTGAGGAATCAGTAGTTTATACACCCAACTTGGAGAGAGCCAATCATATATCAAATGGTATTTCAGCCTATACCAGAACTTCCCAGCTCCATAATATACCTCATAACTTTTTAACAACGAACGTAAATGAACATAAGTCGCCACTTCATCATCGTATTTTCCTCCAGCAGCAATCACACACACCGTCACATCATACCTTTGTGCATCAATATGCTTAACAATGGTAGATAGCACCTTTTCAGCTCCACCTCCTCCAAGAGTTTCTATAAGAAACAGGACCTTAGTTCTCATTCAAAAACCTTTGCAGTTCTTGTTATACTAAGTACGGGCTTCTTTCCTACTAATTGAGGAATCCAACGTTGTAGTGCGATGATTGTCGGCCAACACAACAATAACGTAAGCACCACCATCATTACACCAATCAAAGAATCCTCAACATTACAAAAACGTTGCAATGCCATCCTAACTATGCTCAAATACATATCATGCAGTCCAAAGATAATCAATGAATTTGAGCCAAAGAACAAAAACAAGTTCGTAAGCAAAGAAATAGAAGAAATTCCCTTAAATAGACAAATTAAGATAAAGGGTAAAACTAAAAATTGTATATATTGACATACAATCTGCAGACCTACAATGCCTGAGAACATCCACTCTGCCAATACAGCTATAACAAAAGGGATCAAACATACAAGCAACATCCTCCATTGATGATTATTCCGTTCCAGATGCTCAACAAATATCTTACCCCAAATATGACCTACTGCATAATAGATGTAGAATGTAAGAGCTTTTCCTATAAAAAACGGGAGAGCCATATCTAATAACCAATAATAACCGACAAAAGTCATCACCACTGAAAACGTCATCAAGATGACTGAGGATTTCGAAATAGTGGTTATCACATACGTAACGATCTGTAACACCAGTAATGCAACCATAAACCACAGAGGGTAGTTAACAACATATCCATCATAACCTGAATATAACCGAGCAAAATCAAAAAATGACATGCTTATTTCTGGAGTAAGATAATGATATTTACAATAATTAATGGATAATAAAAACACATAATAGAGCAAATAGAAAAAAATGAATGGCACCACATATTGATTTACTTTTTTCCTCCAAAACACATTCCATGGATAATGCTTATAAAAAATGCCAGACACAAAAAACAATGTTGGCATTCTAAATGGATACTCCACCCATATCGGATGTGAAGAGTGATACCATACAACCCAGAAAATACACAATCCGCGCAATGCATCAATATATTCTATTCTTTTCTTTGGCATAATCTTAAAGCATTTGTGCATTACACTCTGTAAAAACACTGCAAATTATCTCTCTATCTTCAAGATAATATATCCAAACTTTCTCAAAATCCACTCCACGAGTGCTCTTATGCGCCATTCTATTTTATATTTCCAAGAATACATATAGTTTTCTTTCTCACCTTCACGCCACGTACCAAGCGCCAAATGCTTTGTATACATGTCAACCGTTACCTTTGTTGCATCAAAATATCGTTGAGGATATATTGTCAACGTATCACCTTTACAATGTTGTTCATAATCAGCCAGCACACTTGCATTAAATCCCCAATCCTTTGCCAACACACAAAAGATTTTGGAATTCAGAGTCATATCTAAACGTAACTCTAGCGGGAGTTCCCGATTGTGAGACGTAACAAAATGACGTCCTTCATAATAATCAAGACATCTCTTGATAAAAGGATTACCAGGTTCAGCTCCAAAACAGCAAGTTGTTAGATACACTTCCATTGTCAGGTCGATCTGATGCATGGAGTTCTCACGCCCAATAAAGGCCTTATTCTGCAACAACGAATCGAAAGAGCGGTACACCATCACGTCGGTATCCATATAAATGCCACCATATTTATGAGTGGCATAAAGTCTAATTACATCAGAAGCAAATGCCCATTTCCTCTCTGCAAGGGCTTCTCGCACAAAGACAGAATCAATGTCCCTGATTGCCTCATCATCCCATTTCATCAACTGATATTCAGGCATCCACTTCTTCCAGCTACCCATACATTTCTGCATATCTTCTGGAAGAGGGGCATTACCCAACCATACATAATGAATAATTTTTGGAATCATCGGCAACTATTCAGCTTCTTTAGGACATCTTCTCGTGTAAGCGTTGATGCTTTAGGAGATGGGTGTAATATATTCCAAATAAACATCTTAACTAAATTCCACCCCTTGGTAATATATTCTTTCTTTACTGGATGTGGCAACATTTTATTATACTTTTCCCACTCGTCCTGTAGCAGCGATGTGGCCAACTCCCGTTTCCATGGATTCATACCTGCATAATGAATAATTGCCGGATGTTCTATACAATCCCTCAGTTCTTGAGCGTATGGCTCTTTGTAGAAGAAATCATTCTTAAAGAAATAATCCATAATGCCATACCGCAACGGCAATATAATCTTGGTATCTCGGCATAAGTAATTTATCGTATCTTGATCTGGGAATCTAATAATCTCATTATGTTGATATCCCCATTCAATTATTGTCCTTGATAAATCCTTCGCTCGCCAATAGTCAAGATTCATCAGCATAACACCAGCACACACATATTTTTTAGATGAATCATACTTCAAACGACTATATGTCTCACTATTGAAAGACTCAGGATCAACAACACAGGCTATTGCTTTATCGCTCATGTCCATAAAGAACAATTCACGAATATTACCCGCAACAATCGTGTCTGCATCCAAATACAAAACACGATGGGTTTCACTTGACAAATACTGGGGTAGTAAAACCCTATACCATGTATAAATTGTCCATGTATCTTTCAATCCCCTCAAGGCACTATCATTCACAATTTGAATTGACAAAGTCAAATTAGAATAAGGATTAACGACCTTGTTCAAACGCTGTTTTTGTTTTTGAGATATAAAATCCGAGAAAACATGGACTATCACTTCGTCATCTTTATGATTCTCTGCAATACTCATAAGTGTTACAGTTATATAAGGAACATAAGCATTATTCACACAGAATGCGATATGAATAGGCATATTATTATAATAGCTGCAAGTATTTTCCAACATCGTTGTCATAAAACGCATCCCTTTACCGTAGATCTGCCGCCCACATTCATTGAATGAAGTAATAAACTATATTTTCTCTCTCAAAATATAAATAGCCATTCTTATCTATGGCAATTTTCTTTCAACCAAAGCAAAAACAACATGGAATAATAATTACGTTTTAATACTGACACTATCGGATTTGCATTGCCTAACACTGATAAATAATGAAAATCAATCGATTTTAGTTCACAAAGCATATCATTGAAAGATTTCCTATCTCTATCCTTGCAACAATATATCATGGCATCTTGTACCAAAATCGCCTTTTTACGGTATATGACATCTAAATATGTCTGCCCTTTGTCCTTAAATGATTCAAGCAAGCAATTCATGGTTTTCACAAAACATATCAACTGATTCTTCTTTTTGGTAATAGATGTTTGAGAAGTTATGGTGATGGAATTGGGTCTTGATAATTGATAATGATATATGACTTTATCCACATAAGCAATCTTCTTGGCATGATATAGAAGCAATGGCGCTACTTGCCAATCTTCTCCGACATGGAAACTTTCATTTGCTCGGATATTGTTATCTGTATATATTTGTCTCTTAACCAAAATTGACACCACACTCTGACTTGATTTGTCATCAAGACAATCCTTAACAATTTCCTCCTTCGACTTTGATATATCACAATACCTTACCAATCTCGTCTCATTGGGAGTTTCTATTACATAATTGGCGGCAACCAAGTCTGCATCTGTTGCTTTTTGTTCTATTACAAGAGTGGAAATTGCATCTTTTTCAATATAATCATCGGAATCAACTTGAAAGATGAACTCTCCTGTTGCCAACTGAATGGCCAAATTTCTTGCAGCAGGACAGCCTTTATTTACACTTTGATTAATTATTCTCACCTGCCCCTTCCTACTTGGGTATCGTTCCAGCACACTCTCTATTATCTCAATACTTTTATCAGGAGTACAATCATTAATGAACATAAACTCAATATTAGAATAGGTTTGTTCAAAAAGAGACTCTACACATTTCTCAACATAGGATTCCACGCCATATACAGGAACAGCTATAGTTACTTTATAATTATTCTCACCCATAATAATATTTTTCATTATAAAATATCACATCCCTTACAAATAATTGTATTCATCTGAAAGTTCCACCCATCAAAGCATGTAAAAGGAGAATCACCTTTTGTTTAAAGGGCCATACATAATTGGGGACCATTAACAGTATGCGGATTTTATTTTTCAACGTAGTCTCACTATAAAACCTATAAGCCCAATCATCTATTAAATTTTTAGTTACGTCTTTCGGTTTTGTAGGCTCTATATTGGTTTTATACCAATCATAATACATAATGGTTGCTCTTACCTTTTCTACGGCATGCTTACCTGCATGAGAAATTTGTTCATCGCTCATACGAATCTTACATACAGGTTCTTGCGATGAAGCCATGCCCCCATTCTTAACAATTTCCAAAATAGATGCATCATCCGAAAAATACCCCACAGGGAAAACGATATATTTCTCCTTCACGATACTCCTACTACGATAAAGGAATTCTGTAATAGTGTGTTTACGCCTACCTTCTACCTTAGCCTGAACAAAATCTTCATACGACTCATACTCCGGCCAAGACTCAGTCATTTCAAAAGAGCCTGTCTCCTCATAATAAAACATCCTGCGCCCATGGAATATATTACACTGCGGGTATTTCTGTGCTAAGCAAAGAAGTTCACTAACAAAATTGGGCATCAATACGTCATCATCACATAACAACACAAAGAACTCACCTCTAACATATTCTAGACACTTGTTCCAATTATTAGCAACACTCTCTTTCCCTATATTAATTTCATTGTAATAATACGAGACCCTCTTATCTACAAGATAAGGTTCCACCACTTCTTTCAAATTCTGAGGCGAATGATCATCAACTATTATTAACTCAATATCGCTATAATCCTGATTTAAGACTGACGCTATAGCGTCCTTGAGCCATTTTCGTTTATATGCAGGTATGGCAATGCTCACCAAACCTTGCATCATCTTTTCATCTTCCATCATCTTTGCAACAATTGATAATCTTTGCCACAAGGGTTTCCAAGTCGTCTTGCTGGCGGCTCCTCACTTTCTCATATTGACAAAGCGATTTTTTTGAATAATAATCATAATTTTGTTCATTAAGAGAAAGCAGGGCATTAAAAATGGCTGATTCATAAAATGGAGAAAAATAAATCGGAGCATCACCAAGTATCTCCGGCATAGAGCACACATTTGAAGAAAGCACTGGCTTTCCGTACCTCATCGCTTCAAATGGCGGGTATCCAAATCCTTCAAAAATAGACGGGAACAACAAAGCATAACAATTTCTATAGGCTTCCTGCAAATCACTATCACTCAAAAATGCCAAGTCAATATGATTTGCAAATATTTCTTTCTTGTATCCTACTGTAACAATATAAACATTATCTTTTTCCCGGGCATAGGCCTGAAATGCTTGTAATGCTTTTTTAGCATTTTTATTTTCTCTCCCAGCACTTACAATCAAATAATAAATGGTTCCATTATCTATTAAAAACCTCAATCTTTCGTTACTAATATTGCCCATAGAACTATCCAAGTTCTTATACACACGTTCTGGACTATATAACACGCACACCTTATCCTCTGACACTTGGAAATTATACAACAATGAACTCTTTGAATAATTTGACACAGTGATGATTTCATTGTCGTTTCTTTTTTTGAATAATTCCATAGCGGGTTTTAACATCTTTGAATCCATTTCCAACAAACCATGTGCTCTAGAATAAAGCAACCATCTACAAAAACGAATAGTAGGGGATTTTATATCCCAGTATATTCTGTTCCCTCTCGGTTCTCTTTCTCTATATCTAAATAGATCATCCCCATTTAATGTCAAATAAATGCTAATATCATTATTATACATTTCCTCCCATACACAATCATGCACAACAATAATAGACTTACATTCATATTTTGATATTTCAGAATGCCAACCTCCGCTATGTGCACATGCCAAGAAGAATACATCAAATTTCATGTCATTAATCACCGTGGCACCTAATTGAAAGTCCACAAACCGAACTTGCCCATGACTAAACAAATTGGGAGACAAATCTTCATACTTAGGTAATGCCTTACTGTCATATAAACAATAAATCTTAATGTCTGTCCGTTTTTCTTCCACGATCTTTTCTAACATCGCATAAAACACCCTGCGCGTATATTCCGCTGCGCCATTTTTGTAACTCAATGTTAGAAAATCGAAAAGGATTCTCATAATTGCAATTTATGACATTCTATATCATTCCAATGATTCCAATCCCAGAAAGCCCTCAGAACTCGCTATCATTGGATGACCATATTGTTCCATACCTCCTTCAACATGGATAGTAGCACAACGTTTCGCCCAAAGAGTCCGGCTGATATCTCCACGGGCGCGAGTATTCACTTCAAACTCCAACACATAATCACCTTTACTCATATAACGGGGCAACCGAATTCTTCTATGAAGAGAAAAATGGCCTGTTGGCACTTCCTCGACAACGCCTTTATAAGCACCCTCGGAGAAGGTTGCCATTGCCACTTCATTCATATTAAAGAACTTCAATTGAACATTAGCCTTAAATGGTTCCGTTGTACTCCCCTCAAAAAGTACATCCAAATAGTCTTGATTACTTGCAATCGTACTATCTGTATATGGTGTGCCATTGATTTCAATCTTATCTACTGTAACATACGATGCCAACTCGTCTATATAATCCGTTATCAACCCATATTCAAGATGAGTGTTATTCTGCAAGTAATAATTCACAGCCTCCTCTGTTGTACCATCAAACGCTAACATACCATTCTGTAGCACAACACCTCTAGTGCACAGATTCTTCACAGCCGCCATATTATGACTCACAAACAACACGGTACGTCCACCAGATTTTGCAACATCATTCATTTTCCCTATCGCTTTCTTTTGGAACTCTGCATCACCCACAGTCAGCACTTCATCCACCACAAGGATTTCTGGCTCCAAAAATGCTGCAACAGCGAAGCCAAGACGGACGGTCATACCAGAGGAATATCGTTTTACAGGAGTGTCCAGATAGCGTTCCACGCCTGCAAAGTCGACAATCTCATCAAGCTTTCGATTGATTTCCTTTTTGGTCATGCCCATGATGGAACCATTCATGTATATATTCTCACGTCCCGTCATTTCAGGATGAAAGCCCGTACCGACTTCAAGAAGGGAAGCAATGCGGCCTTGATAGCGGATAGCGCCTGTGGTTGGAGATGTAATGCGAGAAAGGAGTTTAAGGAGAGTCGATTTCCCTGCTCCATTCTTACCAATGATTCCCACCACATCACCTTGTTCAACCTTGAAGGAGATGTCTCGGAGTGCCCAAACATAGTCGGAATGTCCTTTTTTGCTACGATCATTGGTTTCACCTATCTTCAAATACGGGTCTTCTTTCCGAAGAATAGTTGTTGTCCACCATCGATTGAGGTCATGGGAGAGTGTTCCTGTTCCCACACGACCAAGGCGGTACATTTTACCTACATTATTGAATTCAATCGCTATGTTGCTCATATTTGTTTAGAATTTACATCTAAATATAAATGTATCCTTTATTGGAGTCGTGGACGACTCTGCTCGGAAAGTAAATAAGGAGTAAATGCGGAGTAAATTAGAGTGAGTAAATAAAAATGAATCATGATTGGATATAGTCACGATAGTTTTCTTCTTTGAGAAGAACAAAATCATCAGTTTCTTGTTGGTAGAGATAACGTTCAGCTGCAAACTTTTTTCCACCGAAATTCATGAGAATGCCTCGGATTTGCTTAGTTATGCGCATATAATTAAAGAGTTGGGCACGATGATCACTATCAAATGTCGAGACTGATTTCAATTCAACAATCACTCCATCTACTACAAAATCCGCCTTGTATTGTTTCTTTAATTTCTTACCCTTATAAAATGTATCCAACCACACTTCTCTATGAGGATTCATCCCCCAATCCATCAATTCCATATCCAATGCCTCTTGATAAATAGGTTCCTCCATTCCTCTCCCTAAGACATTGTATACCTCCATTGCTGCCCCAACGATGTTATACATGACTATGTACTCATCTTTTGTAATACAAGTCTTCATTTAATGATGGAATCGATTTAACATTGGAACATGAACTATTAGGTTTGTGCGCACATTGCGCAGTCTCGGAAAGTAAATATCATGTAAATGCGGAGTAAATTTTGACCAATAAATAAACTTTTGTGCGATGTGCAATCAATAATCTGACACGGGAAGACAAAACCTTATTTTATTTACTCGAATTAATTTACTTCGTATTTACTCCACATTTACCTTCAGTATCCATTCGTCCCACGAATTAGTAAAAACCTGATAAACAACAGATATCTCACATAACCTTAACTTCTTCTCACCCTAACGAGAACCTTAGCCTTAACTATTTTTTTTATATTATTGGAGTCGTGACGACTCTACTCGGGAAGTAAATTTCATGTAAATGCGGAGTAAATTTGGACCAGTAAATGAACTTTAGTGCGATGTGCAATCAATAATCTGACGCAGGAAGACAAAACCTTATTTTATTTACTCGAATTAATTTACTTCGTATTTACTCCACATTTACTTTCAGTATCCTTTCGTCCCACGAATTGATAAACATCACACGGTATCCATGAAATTGCGTTCGGTGCGTGAGAATACAAGGACGGAGAGGAAGAGGGTGATGCACATGAAGATGGTGCTGTAGAGGAGACCTCCCCAGTCGAGGGTGCCACAACCTAAACAACTGTATTTGAAGGCTTCAAAGATGGGAGTGAGGGGGTTGAGGGCGATGATGTCGCGGTATTTCTCAGGTGCTGCAGAGAGTGGGTAGATAACCGGGGTTGCATACATGAAGAGCTGGATTCCAAACTGAATCAAAAACTTCATGTCACGATACTTGGTGGTCATGGAAGAAATAATGAGTCCCCATGACATTCCATGCATGGCTATCAAGAAGATTAAGACAGGGAAAAGAAGAATAGAGGCATTGACTTGAAGGGCGCCGGTGGGAAGAGTTATCACATAATATATATATATGATGATAAACATTCCCAACTGAATCAACATCTTGAGCAAGTTACTGGTCACGCCAGATAGAGGAACCACAAGACGTGGAAAATACACCTTTCCAAACACATTGGCATTCGTACCAAAGACATCACTGCTGACAGTGAAACACTGTGAGAAATATCCCCACAATACAATACCTGCCATATAGAAAAGAGGCTGAGGAGCACCATCTGTAGAGATTCCTGCCAAACCACCAAACACAAACATATACATGATGGTGGTGAAAAGTGGTTGGATAACATACCACAAAGGACCTAATATCGTTTGTTTGTATTGAGTGACAATATCGCGACGAATATACATATAGTATAAGTCACGATAACGCCAAAGGCCTTTCATGTCGATATCAAACCACTTCTTTTGTGGATTGATTACAGTTGTCTGCATGGTTTTAGTTAAGAATTGAAGATTGAGAGTTTAGAGCCAAAATAGAGAGTTTGGAGATTAGGGCTTAGCCTCAACATTTATGCTTGGAACAGAGTCTCGTAAGGTGCCATGAGGGCTTCGATATCGAAGTCCCAACCACGTGCCTCACCTTTCTGCCTATATTGCTCCAAAAGATTGGGATCATCAAGCAGACTCTTGATGCCTTTATACAATGCTTCTTCAGTATTAGACGTCATCAAGCCACTATCTCCATTTTTGAGAATCTCCTTCAATTCTGGCGTTTCTGTTGCCAGCACTGGCAAACCTAAAATCAAAGCCTTCATCACGCTTGAATGGTAAGCAGAACAAACGAACAACTGCCCCTGAATCATGAAGCGATAGGGGTTGGGGTGAGAACCAAATAATTTCACACGGGTCTGTAAGTCATTCTCTTGGATATAGCGATCAAGTACTAAACGTTCCACGCCATCGCCAAACACCCAAAGTCCAACGTCATAACCTTCCTTGACAAGACGGTTAATAACACGGAGCATACGAGCATACTGGAACTGTGGTTCCAAACGTCCTTGTGAAACCAGACGAACCTTTACTGGATTCTCGTCAGGGTTGCTGACATTTAATGATTTGAGGCGCACAGACAGCGAATCAATCGGGTCATATACAGTCTCAACCGGTACTTTTACATCTGGAAATTGCTTCTTAAATGCTTCTGTAAGAAGGTTCGTTGTACAAGCCACCTTATCAAATTTGTTATAAGCCTCTGTCTCCTCTTTGATACTGCTAAAGAAATCACTCGTCCAATGATTCTTTGCTAAATCTGTATGAACCCAAGCATATCGTTTGGTCTTTCCCTTCGAGGCACGACTTAACAATTTCGTCACAAAGCCTTCTGAATATGCAAACTCAACGTCATTCCCCTGTGGCACATAGAACTTATAAACCAGTGACAATGGAAGGTTGCGATAAACCATCGTACGCTTTATACCATCAGGGTCAGTCAATATTGCTTTATAATTGGCATTTTCCCTTATGATGGCTTCGTATTGTCCACCACCATTAATGGCACATACAGTGACATCATACTTACTTTTATCAATATACTGCACCAATACAGATAAGGCTTTCCCTGCATCACCAGAATCCAATGATTCAACAAGGAAAAGAATTTTACGCTTAGAATTACTCATAGTGCTATGTTATTTTATGTTATTCGAAAAAGAGTTATTACTTATTATGTTGTTTTAATCATCGTCTTTCGTGTATCCACCGTAAGCAGAACCTCCATAATATCCATAACGGGCACCATAACGATGAGAACCATAATAAGAGAAGGAGTCTGTGGTTCCATTGAGGATGATAGACATCTTTGGCAAACGTTTGTCATCGTAATACTTCTGCACATCAGGAAGAAGGTTACGATCAAAATGCTCTGCACGAATGATGAACAAGGTAGAATCCGTACAACGACCTACGATTGTAGCGTCTGCAACTATCTCTACTGGCGGACAGTCAAGAAGGATGTATGCGTATTGGTTACGTAATTCATCCAGCAACTTGCCAAGACGATCATCAAATAACAATTCTGTCGGGTTGGGCGGAATTGTTCCCACAGGAACCACATCCAAATAGTCATGTGTCGCATTTCGGACCACAATATCATCGAAACTATCCGTCACACCCGAAAGGTAGTCTGCTATACCAATCTTAGGCTTGTCCACCATCGCAGAAAGAGATGCCTTACGAAGGTCAAGGTCTATCGCCAGAACTCGTTGCCTCTTGATAGCAAAAGAGGTGACAAGGTTTGTCACGACAAACGTTTTACCCGAGTTTGGTGAGAAGGAGGTCAACATGATGACCTTACCTCGACTACCCTTTGCCGTCATAAACTCAATATTCGTACGAATTACACGGAATGCCTCATTGATGACATTTCGCGAATGATCTTTCACCAATATATGCAACGTCTTATCTTCCTCCTCTTGAGCAAGTCTCAACATTATCAAAATATTGTTCCATAACTTCTTCCAAGGACCAAATACCTTTTCTTTCAAAGTACGATGACGACGGTGAATTGGAATCTCACCAATAAACGGAATGGAGAGTTCGTTCAAATCTTTGCGGCCACGTACTTGATTGTTAATCGCCTCCAGGAGGAAAATGATCAAGGCTGGAACAGCGATACCGACGATAGCACCAATCATCCATACCATGCTGGGGACTGGGAATGTTGGAACATTTGAGCCTGAAGCCGGAGTAATCACCCTGTTGTTGTAAGCAGTAAATGCTTGGGAAAGCTCATTCTCCTCACGTTTTTGAAGAAGATACAGATAGAGGTTTTCTTTTACCTTCTGTTGACGTTCCTGATTCAGCAGATATTTAGACTGTGAAGGAGATGATGCAATTTTACTATTTGCCTGCCCACGAATAGACTGAGCGGAACTTAGTTCCACATTCAAGGAAGCAATATGGTTATCGACAGAGGCAATCAAGGCATTTCGAAGTTCTGCCAACTGCAGGTCCTTCTCCTGAATGATTGGGTTCTGCAAGGAGCTGGCGCTCAACAGATTGTTACGAGACAAAAGCAAAGCATTATATTCTGCGATTTGTCCACTGATATTCGGACTATTCACACCCTGATTGGCAGGAATCAATGTGTATTTATTCGCTTCATTCGTCAAATAATTACGCACATATCGAGCCATATGCAACTGATTACTGATTTCTGTCGATTGAGCAGTCGCTGAGGTGGCTTGACCAATATAAATACTTGCCACATCACTTTGACCAGCTGGAATCAAATTCGCGGACTTGAACTCGGATATGTCATTCTCCACATTACCCAACTCCTTTTCTATCACTTCTAATCGTTCTCCAATAAACTCGGATGTTGACACGGAACGTCTATTGCAGTCCTTCACCCAATTCTCATTATACACTGCAATGATTGTTGAAAGAACATCCTCTGCACGTTGTGGACTTTCATCATTATATGTAAGTTTGATAATTGTGGATAGTTCACTTACAGCACTAACATTCAATCCACTCGTTATTTTATTAACCGCTGTATGAATTGGAGTACGCTCCACCCGAAGGGTTATCTCTTGCGGGGCAAAATTCACGGACTTATTCACTTCAATTTGTCCTATCGGTGTTCTCACAGTCCGCCCCACTTTCCCCGTGATGGAACCTGACACCTTTTCGCCACCACGAACAAAATCGCTCATCACATAAGTGCCATCGTTCTTCAAATCGAACATGAATTCAGCAGATTCCGAATCATTCAGATCCAAAGGGATAATTTGTACACTTAAGTTTGTACCATAGATGATTTCTTCATGGAAACGGCCTTGTGCATAACAGTTCACTTCAAGATGGAGATTACGTACAGTAGATTCAGCTAAACTTGATGAACGGAGAGTGAACAACTCATTCTGGACATCCACACTACCCCCAAACATATTGATGGCAGATCCACCACTTGAACCACCTGATTGCAAATCATTCTTAATCAAAATAGAAGCCGAACGGGTATAAATCGGCGGCGTTGCTTGTAAATAAAAATACGAACCGGCAAGTCCCAAAGCAAGACATAAAAGGAACCAATACCATTTGGAAGCGAAAACCATCAACATTTCAATGACCTTCGCATAGGCCGAGCCACCTTTAGGTGCTGATGAGGCAGCATTCACCATTGGATAGCCACCATTCACGGGTTGATTATTAAGAGGCAACATGTTTAATTAAGAGTTTAGAGTTTAGAGTTTAGAGTTTAGAGCTTAGAGCTTATTTGAACCATGCCATTGCACCCACAATAAAGGTAGCCATGCTAATCCAGAACGATGGCTGCACCGTAGAATTACCCATGACCGTCGCATTGCGCTTTTCCTTGTTGTTCATCTCTACATATATCACATCATTCTGCTGCAAATAATACACAGGAGATGAATACAAATCTTCTGCAGAACAAAGGTTCACCTCATACACTGTCTTTTTGCCATAATTCTCACGAATAACCTTCACATTGGTACGCAAACCATTAATATTCAGATCGCCCTTTGAGCCAATAGCATCAAGAATTGTAAACTTATCCCTATCTATTTGAATGCGTCCTGTACCAGCTGCACCCAATACTATTACATACAAGTTAGAATAATCAACAGTCACTATCGGGTCACGAATCAATCCTTTCTCCATAATCTGGTCACGAATAGCTTCTTGAAGTTCCTGACGATTCAACCCTGCTACATGAATCTTGCCCAACATCGGGAAACGAATACTGCCCTCTGAATCTATCGTGTAACGAGATCCTTCACTGCCGCCACCTAAACTAAACTGCTCAGCAAGTTCTTTCTTATCCGAACTCACCATAATTCTAATTTCATCATCCGCCTTAAATTTGATTTCCACAGGATTCTGGACAACGATAGATTTGCCTGGATTAAAATCTTGGAAATAAGCAATGTCTTTAGGCACTGAGCAAGAACTCAACATTGCGAGAGCAACCACTAAAGTGATTCCAAGAAACAAATGCGCTTTTTTCATATTTAATATTTTTTAACTTTCA
>JAEEGL014186798.1_pt1 | contig 21399 bp, 17 predicted proteins | sample 9134231 | NCBI WGS metagenome assembly JAEEGL01 (sample SAMN16246548, study PRJNA631951) | gut metagenome | biome: gut microbiome; feature: rumen; material: fiber-attached | host: Bos | place: Iran: Karaj | collected 2018-10
AGGAGCTATCATAATCCTTTGTTCCCACTATTTGATTATAGTTTTATTTAAGAATACCTTGCCGCATATTTTTTACTCCTTTTCTGGATTAAATCATTGTATCACATCAGTTTTAGGAAAGCAAGTACCTAAAAGAAATTGGCAGCGTTTTAGTTTCCTCGGATTTTTAAAGAACGGGTTCCCCCGACCGCTTCTGATTGGGTATCGATTACTACATCATACACCAACTTTAAAACTTTTAAAATCTGACTGCAACATCATGACATTTCTCATAGAGTAGCATTAAGTCTGAATGCCAGCATCTTGCTGCTCTGCGGAGAGAGTGAATGCTGTATTATCTCGGAATACTTTGCGTATTCCCTTAGCAGCTTGCCTCTTTTTGATTTCTTTTCAATCACCGTATGGGCTGTCATCACTACCTCTTCGGCTCCGGCAACAGTCGGGAGTTCTTTCTTCTGGTACATCGCCAACTCGAACATATCCCCGCCGTTATAGTAGTATTCCCTTAATCTCGCCATCTGGGATCCTCCGTGACGGCTCCATCCCATAGGCTGCGTGCTCATACGGCTCGACAGCACATGGTACACATGTCCCTCGGCAGAGCAGGCTTTGATGCCGTTTTCCTTTCTCAGCCTGTACTTTGCAGCGGTCCAGTTTGATATGAGATATTCGGCCGCCTTATCGATACACGCCGATACATCATCTGTTTCTGCACATCCCTTCAGCCTTTCGACCACGCACCAGAAGTCTTCCTCCGTCATGTTACGTATGCAGTCATATACCTCCTGACGTGCGTCTTCTGCTGAATCCTTCATATGCCCGGTAAGCTTTGCTATGTATTTCGAAAGATGAAATTCATCCAGCACAAAAACCGCGCCTGCGTATCCTGGATAGCCTGTTTTTATCCAGCTTCCTCCGTCTGCATTTATATATATGCATTTGACCTTGTCCAGGTCATATGTAGCCTCTATGTACGAAAAAACCTCTGCCCACAGTTTTCCGTTGTCCTGTTCTTCACCCCGGCAGAAATAGTGGGTATTCACCAGTCTGTGTCTTTTGCTTTTTGGTGCCTCCGGCACTATGTCCTCAAAAACATATATGATCTTGTTTATCGCACTGTTGCACTTCCGTCCGTTGCTGCTCTTCTTTAGGTCTCCTTTCCGGTTCTGGAACTGAAGGCGGTAGTGATCCTCGTCAGCATCGATATAAAGATATTCAACTGTTTTCTTTTTTTCCGGGACATTGAAATTCGGCGGAAACTCCAGCCCGTGTATAAGCTTTTTTATCGTTGCCTTTGACAGCCCTTCAGGACATGCTGCTTCTCCGCCTTTACGGAATGAAGTCTGCACTGTTTCCTTGTATGCCTGCTCCCTGACATCCTCTGTCATCGTCTGGTTCGGTTCGAAACCCATCACCCTGTCCAGCAGGTAGCAGTACACCGGCCTTCCGTTCTCGTCTGTTTCTTTTTTTGATCTGTACAGGGTTTTATCAAAGGTTACGATTCCGACTGAGGTTGCTAATTTTTTTGTATCCTTCCTGTCCGCTACCCAGCTTCTTTTTCTTTCAGGCAGCTCGTCTACCGTCTTCCCGATTTCCTTTACAGTCTCTTCAATGAACCGCCTTGCCAGCTCGTCTGTTGCCTTCCGGGTGTTTTTAACAAAAACTGCCATAGCTGTTGGATCCTTGTAGATGTCTGCCCTTACCTTCTCAAGATCACTGATGAAATCTCCTGCTAAATAGCTTATAATGTTTTCCATAAAGAACATCTCCCTTCTTGTAGGTCTTTATTTGGTCGTAAATACCTTATCACAAGTTTCGGGTGATGTTCTTTTTTATTTTTCATTTATCCGAGAAAACTTTTACTCTGTGATTATCATGTTATCCCTTGTTAGAAAACGTGTATTATCTTATAATAAGTATGTCATATTCTACGTATGATATTGGGGGACTAAAAAACAAAAAGGGGTACACATCTATGACAAAACAAAGAAATCAGAAACTCATCAACAAGATCATTTTCATTGCGCTTGCCGCCATTCTTGCGGTAGTTGTGGTACTGACCATAATATCAGCCACCAGCATCCGCAAAGCGTACTACTCAATGTATGAAGAGGAGCTGAAAGTTGCTTCCCTTCAGATGCGCGAAGAACTGAACAGAGTTCACACCGGCGACTGGTCCGTCTATATGCTCAATCCTATATATAAAGGCAGCTTTGATGTCACAAATGATATAGAAACTTCCATGGATGAGCTCCACGCCGAGACCGGAATCGACTACACGCTCATACTTGGAAAGACAAGAGCAAAGACCACCCTGATAAAGGAAGGTACAACAGATGAGCGGTTAGAGGGAACCGATGTTTCCGATAATGTCGCTGAAGCAGTTTTGGAACGCGGCGAGGACTTTTTTGCAAAGGGAACAATCATAAACAACCAGAAGTACTGTGCATACTATGTTCCTCTCTATCAGGAAAGCACCGGTGAGGTCATCGGAATGGTATTTGCCGGCCGTCCCACCGCAGATGCAACCAAAAGCATAGCTGCCAACGTTGTAACAATGATAGTTATAGCAGTTCTTATCCTTGCCGTTATTGCCGGCGCAGGTCTGGCAGTAGCATCCGCAACATCAAAGAAAATGAACGCACTGGCTGATGCCATACAGAATACCGCAAATGGAAGCCTTACGGAGACTATTGACCCCTCCCTTATCAACAGACCTGATGAACTTGGAAAGATTGCCGAAAGTGCCCAGTTCCTTCAGGAGAAACTCCGTGACGTTATCAGCAAGACCGCTGAAACATCGTCAAAACTTAAGGAAAACAGCGAAGAACTAAGCACTTCCGCCAGTCAGGCATCCGATGCCTCCACACAGGTTACAAGTGCCGTTGATGATATCTCCCGTGGTGCAGTATCCCAGGCAGAAAGCGTTGAAAATGCTACTACCGACACAAACCACATAGGCGATGATATAGACGACATATCCAAACAGGTTGAAGAGCTTGATAATGCTGCCGCTGACATGAAGTCATCATGTGACAATGCTATGGCCGCAATGACAAATCTCATAAATCAGAACCGTAATGTTACCAGATCTGTCAACGCTATAGAGAATACAATTGACTCCACCAACCAGTCTGCAAAGTCCATTGATTCCTTCTCACAGGCTATCACCGATATTGCGACTCAGACTAACCTGCTCTCCCTTAACGCTTCGATCGAAGCAGCAAGAGCAGGTGAAGCAGGACGGGGATTTGCAGTCGTTGCGGATGAAATACGTGCCCTTGCCGACCAGTCAAAGGAGAGCGCAGACCAGATCAAAAATATCGTCAGCAAGCTTCTGGAGGATTCTGAAGCATCAGTTTCCGTCATGCAGGAACTTAATGAAAACTTCTCCCGCCAGAGCAGCCAGCTGGATGCTACTCAGATCGATATGCAGGATATGATGAACAATGTGGATGCTGTTTCATCAAGTTCAAAAATGATCAGGGACCGTGTTGCAGAGCTTGACCGCGCAAAGGAAAGCCTGTTAAATATCATCTCCGACCTGTCAGCAATTTCCGAAGAGAATGCGGCATCAACAGAAGAGACCAACGCATCAATGGAAGAACTTAATGCCACTTTCTCTATTATTAACGACGACGCTGCCGAACTCAGGGAACTTGCCGACCAGCTTGCTGAGATCATCAGCTACTTCAAGATCTGAACGACCGGATAACACATTATGAAACAGATATCATTTGATGTTGCCGATCAGGACAGTCTCAGACGTATACTGGTCGACATGAGCAAAAAAAAAGAATATGCAGCTGCATCCGAAAGGCTGGCCATAATCTGCATTGACCAGCCGGATTTTGAAGATGCAACGGACGTGGCCAGGATTTTTTATGAAATACTTCCGGACACAAAGATCGCAGGTCTCACCACTATCGGCGAGATCTGCGGCGGTGTTCTTTCGGACCACACCTACACGGTTACTTTTATGCTTTTCGAGGACGCTGACAGTTCCGTAAGGGTTCTTACCTATGACTGCGATATGGATCCTTTGGCTGAAATCGGCGCCGATATATCGAGAGTCCTTTCCAGGACTCAGGATGTAAAATCACTGATGCTTTTCGCCAATACCCTTTCCATAGGGCCTTTAGACGAGCTGCTGGACAACCTGAAGCTCCCCAGCAAGGATATAAACGTGGTAGGAGCATGTTCCGCAATTCGCTTTACCCCCGGTTTTTCTATCGGAAATGTTTATGTGCTCGGGGACAAGGCCGTACGTAAAGGCGTGATCGCGATCATTTTTTCCGGCAGAAATCTTCACACTTCTTCCACCTACGCTCTCGGCTGGTCTCCCTTAGGGACAGAGCATACCATAACCGCACTTAATGAGCGTGACGAAGTCATAACAATAGACGATCAACCTGCTGCTGATCTGTATAAAAAATACCTGAACATAAAGCTTGACCGGAATTTTATCGGCAATATTGCGGAATTCCCCATAATCATTAAACGTCATGGAAAAAATGTTGCAAGACATTTCTATAACTACTACAAGGACGGTACTCTCCGCTCAGGTGGTGATCTGGCTGTCGGTGAAAAGTTCCGGCTCTCCTACGGAAGCACCAATGACGTTCTGAATTCTGGACGCAAGGCATCACGTGCTCTTCAGGATTTTCATCCTCAGAGCATATTCATGATCGTATGCAGCAACAGGTATAATTATCTCGGACACAATCAGCAGAGCGAGATCGATATGTTCCGCTCAATTGCCCCTGATGTCGCCGGATGCATCTGTTTCGGTGAGATCATGTCATTCGGAAAGCGGACAGAGCATCTGAATAATTCCCTCGTGACCATCGCATTCTCGGAAAGCAATGTCGATGTCGAAGAGATCTCCAGCTACAGCAATTTCACATCTTTTACCCAGCCCGATGACATACTCCCCCTTTCCGACAGGATATACAACCTGCTCAGAGTCACAAGTGAGGAATATGCTGAGATAAAATCCAAAGAGCTGCAGAATGAGATTGAGGTGCAGAAAGCAGCCAACGAAGCCAAGACACAGTTTCTTTCGAGCATGTCCCATGAGATAAGGACACCTATCCACGCTTCCGTCGGCATGACAGAAATGATCATCCGGGAGAGCAATGAATCAAATATCGTTGAGTATGCCCACAATGCCAAGAGCGCACAGACAATGCTCTTAAATATCGTCAATGCAGTCCTTGATTTCTCAAGGATCGAAGCCGGCAAAATGGAGATACTCGAAGAGGAATATTCCCTCTCAACGGTCCTTAACGACCTTAACAACATGATATCCGAGAAGGCCGAGGAAAAGAACCTTAACCTGACTTTCAACGTAGATCCCGCTATCCCCGATCCGCTTTTCGGTGATGAGGTAAGGATCAGACAGATATTGCTGAATCTGCTGAATAACGCTGTAAAATACACTTTCAGCGGCAGTATAGAGCTGAGCCTGTCCTATGAAGTTGTCAGTCTCCATTCCATAGCCCTTATTTTCCATGTCAAGGATACAGGCATCGGAATGAAAAATGAAGACATCGAAAGGCTCTTCTCCCCCTTTGAAAGAGCTTATGAGCGCAGCACCCACTCCATCGAGGGCACAGGTCTTGGCATGACAATTGCCAGAAGACTTCTTAACCTTATGGGCAGCGATCTTTATGTAACAAGCCAGTACGGCGTGGGAAGCGACTTTTCATTCAGACTCATACAGCAGGTATCCGACTGGAAGCCTATGGGCGATTTCTATGAAAATGCCAGGCGCGCACGAGAAAACACAAGTCAGGATAATGCTTCTTCATTTATTGCACCTGACGCACACATACTGGCAGTTGATGACATTCCTCTTAACCACACCGTGCTTAAGAGCCTGCTCAAGCGTACAAAAGTAAATGTCGATAGTGCGGAAAGCGGCCAGGCTGCCATCGAGCTGTGCAAAAAGAACAAATACGATCTCATACTCATGGATCACTTAATGCCCGGCATGAGCGGAACGGAAGCAATGCTTGTCATCAAAAAGACAGCTCCGGATTCTCTCAATGCCGGAACACCTGTAATAATCCTTACAGCAAGCGCTGTAGCCGGCATGAGGGAGAAATTCCTTCAGAGCGGTTTTGATGACTATCTTGCCAAGCCTGTCAAGGCAGACAAACTGGAGGATATGATCAAAAAGCATCTCTCCCCCGCCCTTATAAAAGAGTCAGATGAAACAATAGATGAAGAGCCCGCCCCGGACGGCAGGATCACCGAGGACATGATACAGAACAGCCTCGAGAACATCAAAGACCTGGACTACAAAGAGGGCTTAAACCTCTGCGGCGAATGGGATACATATCTCACAATACTACGGGAGTTCAGCGACTCATGGCCCAGACAGGCAGACAATCTCAGGCAGTATATCACTGACAGGGACCTGCGCAACTATACCATAATAGTACATGCGCTTAAAAACTCTGCAAGGCTCTTAGGTGCTGCTGATATATCCAAAGAAGCTGCCCTGCTTGAAAAACTCGGTGAAGACGGGGACCTCGTGACCATACGGTCCCGTTCGTACTCTTTCATCAAAAGATGCGACAACATCCGTGAATCCCTTAAGGAAGTCATTGATATCGGACAGAACCTTTCACTTGCCAACAGCGAGATGATATCCATGGAAGATTTAAACGATGCATACAGCGCCATCAGCGAATATGCCAGCGTTTATGACATGGACAGCGCCGACCAGATCATGAAAAAACTGCTCACCTACCGCATACCGCCTTCCGAAGAAATACGTTTCAAACGAGTACAGAGTCTTATGCGGGAAGTGCAGTATGAGGAACTTATAGATTTATTAAATAAAGGAAAAAGAAATGAGTAAAAGAGCAATTTTAATCAGCTTCGGTTCAGCATTTCTTGTTGGAGCCATCAGAGATAATATCGTAAAGGCAGGCTACAGGGTAATTGACACTGCCCCTGTTATTAAGGAATTTGATAAGATCAAGCATGAGTCGGATGTTATCTTCTTCTATCTTGGCAATTTTCTGGGAGACTGCAATGAATTCCTTGTTTACCTGAGAGATATCTGCATCGAAGAAGAAAAGACCTTATTTGTCATAGGCTCTTCAAATGAGTTTCAGGAACTTTCTGCGACGATTTCCGACAATATCATTGCTAAAAAATTCGAGCGTCCCATAAACATAAAGGATCTCCTGGAGGCGCTGGATGACTACAGTTCACAGAAAGAAAACGGAGCCAACCGCAAGAATATTGTTGTCATTGATGACGATATAATGTACCTCCGCTCCATCCACGACTGGCTTTCTGACAAATACAGCGTGACAATGCTTAATTCCGCAGCCAGCGGTGTTATATATCTGGCAAAGAATTCTGCGGACCTCATACTCCTTGACTATGCCATGCCCATAGCTAACGGTGAGAATTTCTTTACCATGATCAGGTCAGAGCCCACCACTTCAAAGATTCCCGTCATATTCCTGACAGGAAAGAGCGACAGGGAAACAGTAAGCCGTATCTTAAGCTTAACCCCCGACGGATACCTGCTTAAGACCCTTACCCCGGAAGCAATACACAAGGCTGTGGACCAGTTCTTTGAAACAAAGCGAATAAAAGAATCGCTTTACGCATCACAGAAAAATAAGAAATAACAAAAAGCGGGATGATCGTCATCCCGCTTTTTAGCACTGTTCCATATAATTTAAAATTCTTACAATTACCTGACTGCATATCTGTCCTCCGGACGCTGAATTGAAATCCGAGGCTCCAGTTTGCAAAAGTAAATGCGGGCCTCCGGATAAGGAATTCGGAGAAATAAATAAAACCAATAAATCAGACTAATTAATATTCACATTAAGGCTCACTTCACTATCGCGTCAATTATCTCAGTCTTGACTACCTTTTTCGTGCCGTAATCTATCAGCCCGAAGCCCTGGGTTGAGTCCGTGCTTACCTCAAACACGTTATTGTCCCAGGCTACCGTGCACATTCCCAGGTCTTTAGCCGCCTTTGTAAAATAGTCATAGTACAGCACACGCTGGTCATCATTGCCCTTGTTCATTGCACCATACTCATCTATGACCACTCCTACTCCCTTTGCAACAAACCTGTCATATACGGCATTAAGCGCAGTATCATTTGCCCTCTTCGCATTATCATCAAACACTGTCGTACCATTAGGATTTCCGGCAAAATCATACGGAAGGTACATATGTACTGCCACCAGAAGCCGGTCATTAACATTATCGGAAGGCAGTTTAAATCCTGCATCCACAGTAGGCTCATACGCATCATCATATGAGGCTACTATAAGAAACCGTTCTTTATTTTTTCCACCCGAATTACGTACACTGTCCACAAAGATCTGGTTGCACTCATTTATACATTCCATGGCCTCCGGGCACTCCGGTACGTTTTTGTCAAACCACCATTCATTGTTCCTGCCCACAAGCCTCGGCTCGTTTATGGACTCAAAAATAAGCTTTTCATCATAGTCAGCAAATCTTTTCGAAATCTGAGACCACACGGCAACCATATACAATTTGGATTGTTCCAGCTTGTCTTTCGTAGGATAATAATAGTCCTCCGTGACATCATGATGCACATCAAGTATGACATACATATCCCTGTCATATGCATAGTCCACTACCTCCTGCACCCTGTCCATCCACCTGCTGTCGATAGTGTAATCACTATCCACATGATCATGCCATGACACAGGGATCCTTATGGTATTAAAGCCGGCTTTATTAACAGCCTCTATAAGCTCAGGTGTAGCCTTGACACCACACCACGCACCCTCATAGTCCATTTTATCGCCTACCCAGCTGCAATTGGTGGCATCAAGCGCATTGCCCAGATTCCAGCCATACCCCATGCTTTTCACGAATTCAACGGATGATATATCACCGACCTCTGTAGCTGTATCATTTCCGGCCGCCTCTTCCTGAACGTCTTCCGCATCGTTTTCTATAGAGTTTTCAGCGGTACTTTCTGCAGGACCTTTTTCAGTGGAAGATGCATCATTTTTTTCCGAAGAGCTTCCGTCAGATCCCAGATCCGAACGTATTCCTCTTGGTGCTTCAGTACTCCCTTCCTGATCACCGGTACCTTCACTCTGTAATCCGCTCGCTGCAGTACCTTTACCGCCATTGTCACAGCCGTATAAAAACATGGAACATGACAGCATCGCTGCCATAAGTATGCTTATTATCCTTTTTTCAATTCTGCCGCCGTTCATACCATTATTGCTCCTGTGCCTGTAACTGTTCTGAACCTGTCATTTTTCATATCAGCTGTGATCATCTTATTGATTTTTATTGATAAAAATAAATCGGATCCTGACCATAATCCTGATAGCCCTCTATCGGTACACCCGAAAACTTTGCATAATCTGCTATTATCTGGAATCTTACCTGCTCTACCGCCTCATCATCGGCCATAGCAGCCACGAATGCATCATATCTGTCACCGAAGAGTTCCTTTGCACTGTCGTCAAAATCAGAGCCTTCTGCCACAACATCATGGCTTACAGCTTCATAGCTTCCGTCATCTTTTTTTTGCAGATGCATAACCCCCGGATATGTGCCGCCCGATTCAGCTAAAAGGATATTGTCCTCCCCAAGATCATAATTTATGATCCAGAAAATACCGTAAACCTTTATATCAGCTTCATCGCTGTCATCAGTGTCAACGATCACCGCATAAGGAATGCTCACATCACAGGCATCATAATACTGTGAATACTCATCTACCATAAACTGATATACTGCACTCTCGATCGCAGAATCATCGGGATAAACATAAGCCGGCATTCCCGTATCAGTTCCTGCATCTGCTTTTGCATCTGCACCTCCCCATATCATTTCTTCAGCCACAGCCTGCAGATCAAAGCCGTCACCGTCACTGTTCATTGTAGCTGAAAGTGCATACTGAGTCTCTGCGCTATCGTCATACCAGGTAATAAGATCCACGGTCTCGCCGTCCCCTATATGTCTGTAAGATTTCCCGCTAAGTCCTGCGTCCTGCCATTTTGGGCTTGCTATATCATCCTCTGCTGTCCATTCAAAAAACATGCCCGATATATCCTCTGCCACGCCATACTGTGCCCTGCAACAGTACGAAACACCATCCATGCTAAACTGAACCTCTACCAATGCTCCCGGTTTATCTCCCGGTTTGATTTCGCCACCTTTATCCATTACGCCCCAGCTTACATCCGCAGCCCCATCTGGAAGCGGGAGAAGTGCTGTAACATATCCGGCAGCCTCTTCTTCGGTTATGCCGTATCTCCAGGGATTTGCCATACCGATCGGTTCTTCCGATTCTTCCGTTACTACTGCTCCATCTGACGGAACATCCACCGATACTTCACCGGTACCGCATCCTGTACACAGAGCAGCACTTACGCCTGTTGCAAATAAAGTGATCAAAATCCTGTTTTTCATAATTCCTCCTTACCAGACTTTTGTATAAAATGCCTGCAAATATTTTACAAAACTTCCCACTCATCGATCATGTCAGGGTTGATTCCTCAAGTACCCTGTACGCCCACAAAAATAATATATATCATACATCATTTATAACTTTGTATAAAGTATGTTTTCCCACGCAAAACAATTCACCTGAAGATATATTTTGCATGAATTCACAGGACAATTCATACAAAATACAAGTAACTGCTGTCAGCTCTTTATGCTATACTGAATGAAGAGATTTTATTATTATAAATTAAAACTTCCTACACCGTGTAGTCTTGTCTGACGGTGTTTTAGGTGAGCAGTGCGAACGGCACCACCGTCAGGCAAGCTACCGGTGTGAGGAAGTTAGTGGTATACAACAAGTTGAAGTTTTAGTTATAAACATATCAGTCACCGGGCTTTCCCCCTTACTGCTTATGAAAGGAGTATATTTCATGACATATTCGGAAACCGCTAAATTATGGTCAGATAAACTTGCCAAAAACGACCCCCTTTACATAGAACTTTCTGGATTTATGGCAGATAAAAATGAAAACGAGCTGGAAGACCGTTTCTATAAGGAACTGGCTTTCGGCACTGCAGGCCTCAGAGGCAAATGCGGCGTCGGTACCAACCGGATGAACCGTTTTACGGTAGGCCGGGCCACCCAGGGTATAGCCGATTATATAAATGCAGCATATGCGGATAAAGACATGACTATCACCGCTGAAAAGTCCGTCGTCATAGCCCATGATCCAAGATACTATTCCAGGGAATTCTCAATGCTGGCTGCATGCATTCTTGCTGCCAATGGTATAAAGTCATATATTTTCCCGGACCTCCGCCCTACCCCCGAGCTTGCTTTCATGATAAGGTACCTTGGTACAGTTTCCGGGATAAACATAACCGCCTCACATAACCCTCAGGCTTACAACGGTTATAAAGCCTATTGGCAGGATGGCTGCCAGGTCAGTTCGGATGTTGCCGACGACATGACAGAATGCATAAATGCTGTGGATTATTTTGACGGTATACATATTTCCAATGACCCTGCCGTGGATTTCCGTACAGCAGGTAACTGGGATTTCATAAAAAAGCTCACGGAAGGCTATATTGCCTCCGGCGAGGTTACAGTCCTTGATGAAAAATACGACCGTTTATATCTGGATAAGATCAAGTCCATTGCCATCCATTCCGGAGATGACCTTAATCTGAATATTCCCATTGTCTATACACCTTTAAACGGTGCCGGGAGCATCCCCTTTATGCAGATGATGAAGGAACGCGGTTTTACTGACTGTCAGGTTGTACCTGAGCAGAAAGATCCTGATCCTGAATTCACCACAGTCGGGTACCCTAATCCCGAGGATCCTAAAGCATTCCGGCTTGCAGAGGAACTTGGACATAAAACCGGTGCTGAGCTCCTTATGGCTACGGATCCCGATTCTGACAGATTTGCAATAGAACTTTTGGATAAAACTGGAAACTATATCCCCCTTAACGGAAACCAGACAGGTTACATCCTGGTAAACTATATCCTTGATGGTCACAGGAGTGCCGGCACACTGCCGGAAAACGGTGCCATGGTCCGGTCCATCGTCACCTCTACAATGTCATCAAAGATTGCTGACTCATATGGCATTAAAATGTACGAATCTCTTACCGGATTCAAAAACATATGCGGCCTTATCCCTTTCATAGAAGAAAAAAACGAGAAATATCTTTTCGGATATGAGGAATCCGTCGGCTACAGCGCCTGCGCGGACATCCGCGACAAGGACGGCATAAGCGCCGGAATGCTTGTAGCCGAGGCAGCAGCCTATTACAGCAAAAAAGGACTCACACTTTTCGAAGTCCTTGATTCCCTATATCGGAAATACGGCTATTACGCAGAAGACGAGCCCAATATCATCCTCGAAGGAAGTGAAGGTGCCGCAAGAATAAACCGCATGATGGAGCATATCAGAAATAATCCCATTACCAAAGTGGCCGGATATCCCGTGATGCGATGCCTGAACTATAACTCCGGCACTGTTGCAGACATAAACAATCCTGATAATATCATTCCTGCCACCAATGCCTTTAGGTATTTCCTTGATGACGGTTCAGACAGTCCTGACACCTGGTTTGCCATACGTCCTTCCGGAACGGAACCTAAGATAAAATTCTATTTTTATACCAGGCAGGAAAGTCGAGAAAAAGCACTGCTTGTAAACGAAAACATAAAAAACGCAGTGCTTGAAATATTAAAGGCTGTTGAATAACGTTACTTATCCGTCCCGTCATCCTGTCCGTTTATAAGCTCATGTATCTGTTCGTGCATTCTTTCCCGCCTCTTACGCTTTGCCTTTATGAGCACTATTCCGAGCAGGACAAGCAGTGCAATGAACACTACAAATCCTAAAAGCCTTGCTGCCAGGAAAAAATAAGACATTCCCATTGCCATTTCCGGTTCCATATTAATCTCCTCCCTGCCGCTTTTTAGCGGTCCTGCAATTTCATTTACTGCGCTCTTTTGTACAGCACACTATCAGTCATATTATACTCAGAATCAACAACCGGTATATCCACGGGTAAAATGCCGCAGGGTACACCGTCTCCAAAGCATGCACAAAGTGCAGCAGGAAGATTCGGTACATAGGCACTTCCGGCTCCGCTTGCTACAGGCACGGAACGCATTACGCCGGAGCAGTATGCAAGAAGGACTGCATCAGCCTCCGTAAACCGCCCAGCATCATAAGGAAGCTGTGACGAAACCACTATCGTAGTCTTGCCGGCTGCCTTTCTTCCTGCGATTATCCGGTCAAAATAGCCCGTTGAAAAACCGTCATCAGTATTTGGATCAAGGCAGTCTGCGTTATATATTCTGGACACAAGTATCACATGATCAGCCTGAACAGCCTGTGTCACCTGGACATCCCCCGCCTCCCTGGTATTCTTCTGCATAGTAACACTTACGCCATCATTAAGTTTTCCTTCAGCCTTGAGCTTTGTTTCAGCCATGGTCCAGGCCTCGCTCCTGCTGGCACACGCGTCCGCAAAAAGTATATATACACTCTCCCCGGCCTTGGGCGTAATAGGGAATGCGGATTTTTCATTCTTCACAAGAGTAAGGGACTTAGCTGCAGTCTGCCATGCCACATTGCGGTGCGCCGGGCTGCCAACATTCGCAACTGTCTGTGCTATCTGAGCATCTGTCAGGGTAAAGTCCTTCTTGTCTAACAGGCCGTACTTTTCCTTAAGCTTAAGTATCCTGCGTACGGAAGCATTTACCTGTGCCTCGCTGATGCGTCCGTCTTTTACCATAGCCGCAGCACTCTCCATTATACGTTCCGTCTCATGGAACTTGTTCGTATCAGTAACGATAGGAAGCAGTATCATGTCTACACCTGCATTTATGGACATGCATATCACATCATCTGTATTAAAATTATCTGAGATAGCAGCCATATCCAGACCGTCAGTAACTATCACTCCTTCAAACCCCATATCATTCCTGAGGATTCCTGTCAGGATAGTTCGGCTCATTGTAGCCGGGAGATATACAGGCTCGCCTGTAGTCTTGGATATGTAAGTTTCTTTTTCAATCTGAGGATACTGGATATGTGCAGTCATTATCATATCCGCTCCCTCATTGATCGCAGCCTGGAAAGGTACGAGATCAGATTTCTTTAAGGAATCATAGCTCTCGTTTATGCAGGGAAAACCAGTATGGGAATCCGTATCGGTATTGCCATGTCCCGGGAAATGCTTCAAAGTCGCGATAGTACCTGTATCATGCAGTCCCTGCATATATGCTATACCGTACTTAGCAGCCACATCCGGATCATCGGAAAAAGACCTGATGCCTATGATCGGATTATTCGGATTCCGGTTAACATCCATTACCGGCGCAAAATCCGTATTGATGCCAAGAGACTTCATTTCATCACCGAATACTGCCGCCATTTTCCTGGCATACTGAGGATCTCCCGTAGCAGCTAATGACATATTGCCGGTTCCTGCCGTACCAAATCCGATCCTTGACACGGTTCCGCCTTCCTGATCGATCGCGATAAGCATGGGAATTCCGCCGCCGGAAAGACTTGCACTCTGGATATCAGATGTCAGCCTGAGCACCTGCTCAGCATCATTGCAGTTCTCCGCATAGAGCACAGTTCCGCCAAAATGATATTTTGCGATGCACTGTCTTATTTCATCATTAAGTTCAGTGACATTTACGGCAATAGGGGTACTATCGGTATTTTCCACAGTCTGATTCATATCTTCCGTTCCGGGTGCCGGCACCTCTTTCCATATTCTGAAGGACGGTACCATCATCTGACCTATCTTTTCCTCTATGCTCATTCCTGCCAGTATGCTTTCTACCCTGTCAGGCTGGCTTTCTGCAGCAAATACATTGCCAGACACGCTTCCCGCAAGCATCACTGTCGAAAGCATCATTCCCATCAGGCCTTTTACGCCATTCCATTTTCTCATCTTGTTTCCTCCTCGGTATAACTGACATTAGTCCCATGCATCCGGTTAAGGCTATCACTACCTGCAAAAAAACATTTACGCCGGCATTTTATTCAACCGGATATCAACCCGATATTTTATAATTATAATACTTTGTGATCATAAAAATCAAAAAAACATCCGAATTCGGTACATCCACACTGTCCGAATCCGGATATTTCTCATCCCCACACCATACGGCATATATTATTTTTTTACTTCCCGGTAATCACTTATGCCAGCGCCGAACCTAAAGACTTGCAGGCATCCAGCTCTGCCTCCCCGGGCGCATTATTGGCTGTTACGCTGTCTGTTGCCAACTGTGCATCTGCTGCTGTACAGCGGTCTTCCCAGTCACGCATCCACTGGCCATCTCCCCATCCGTATGAACCGAAAAGGGCAATCTTTTTACCTGAAAGTGCGGATTCAACCTCTGTAAACATTGGATCAAACTCTGACTCCTCAAGCACTTCCGCACCCATTGCAGGGCATCCGAAAGCAATTGCGTCAAATCCGGAAACCTTGTCCTTACCAAATTCAGATGCCCTGAAAGACTCTACCTCCGCACCGGCATTTTTTGCCCCTTCCGCTACAGCATCGGCCATTGCTTCCGTATTTCCCGTACCGCTCCAGAATACTACTGCTACTTTACTCATTTTCTTTTTCCCTCCTTAGGATTTATTGTGTTATATATATTTGCTTTATCCCGGAATCACCGTTCGTTAACAGGTTCGACTACGATCAGATCTTCCAGGCTTTTGCCTTTTCCGACTTCTTTTTTATATATTTCCGTGCATTTTTGAAAACGTTTAAATGTCTTTTCTGCCTCTTCCTGGTTGCTGTATGCCTTCCAGCAGCCCACACATTTCACTCCCCGGCACGGACTTTCCATAAAGCTCCTGACATCGTCCGGCGGATAACCGAGAAAAAGGCCGATTTCATGAGGAAAGACTTTATCCTTCTTAAGGTGCTCGACAAGCTGCGCTAAGCACCTGTCGGGATCATCACAGCAGTACCCCTTCTTTGAAAGAATGCTTACGGCCCCCGGCGAACTCAAGTCTTTCTTTAGCCTTGCGGGACGGTACAGATAAACAAGGGTAAACTTCTCCGTTTGCTTAATAGGCACGAGCCGAAGTCCCCTTTTTGTAAGGACATTGTTTATGGCCTTTATCTCTTCCGTTATTCCTTTTTTTGAGTTATGTACGGAAAAAGCATTTCCTGTCTTTATCCCCGCAAGAGTCGGTGCTCCGTATTCAATCAGGCTTTCCTTTATCATATCTGTCCTCTCATTATTGTTAATTTTTTAAAACTTCCCACACCGTGCAGTCTTGTCTGACGGTGGTTTAGCGGGCTTTAGTTAGGCAGCCCTAACCCGCATTCAAATTTTAACCGCCTTTTTGCAGGCGGTCTTTTTTAACCCCATTCAAATGTAGCCCATCTGTCATTCATTTTAGGGAGCAGCGTTGCAAATAACTTTGCCCTAATACTGTATTTTCTCATTTCTTCATTGAAGCTGTGTTCTTCAACAAGTCTTACTCCATCCGTCAGGTCAGCTATTTCCTGCCCTGAATCAGTTCCGGACATAAAGTGCGCATTTGTATTTTTCACGGTATCATGATGCTTTTCATTCTTCTGCATAAGCTTGCTGTTCTGCTCTGCGATCAGGATCCCGCCATCAGGGAAATTGTTTTTAAGTATTTCCAGAAAAGTCCTTATCTGGTCAAGAGTAAAATACATGAACAGCCCTTCAGCCAGAAAGACAGGCTTTACATTTCTCCCCGCCAGTGCCGCAGCGACTTCCGGACACCAGTCATCCTCAAGTGCACTTCCCGCTATCATCGTGACCCTGTCCCGGTCTTCAAAGGCTTTCCGCCTCGCCACAATGGAATCAGGAAGGTCTAAATCAAACCAAACAATCCTGCCGTTATCCACACGGGAAAACCGGTCATCAAAGCCGGCTCCGACATTTATGATCACTGCATCCGGTGTCTTTTTTATTATCTCTTCAAGCTGGCGGTCAAGCATTATTGTCCGCGCGATCACCCCCTCGTGGGACATAAATTTATCATATTGTTCCGTATCTATATTAAGTGCTTTTATGATCTCTACAGCCTTCGGATCCGATATGCGCGCATTCTTTCTTAATGTTTCATTCGCTTTTACCGCAAGGGGTATAAGTGCCGTAGTCTGGACATCTCCAAGTTGTAATTCCATTTTTCGCTCTCCTGTGTATTTATATTTTGTTACTGCCCCCCCCATTAAAACCATGCGCCCGTTTCCTGCCCCCAAAAAATATTCTCTGTCATACGACTTCCCACATTACTCCCATATTTTTAAAACCTTCATCCGGAATACAGCCTTTGCATGGTGCAGGATCTCTTTTCCCGTCTCCGGTATGTCCTGAGCATCCGCCGCAGCCGCTGCAGTTTCCACTACAGCCGCCATTCGATAAGGACACTCTGCGGATAACACCGATGATCTCAAGATATTCAAGCTTTCTTGCTATGTCACTTACACTCGTATCCAGCTCGGCAGCTAACATTTCCACAGTTCTTGCATGTCCGTCACTTAACAGCTTAAGCAGACCTTCCATAAATCACCCACCTTCCTTCACCGTCACCATATAAGCAGACCAATATGATATGCTAAGAATGCCAGAACAAGAGAAACAACCGTGTAATAAAGTACTATGATCGAAGTCCATTTAGCCGAATGCGTTTCCTGATATGTAGCGGCAAGTGCAACCACGCAGGGCATATTGAATGTTATGGCAAAAATAAATGCCAATGCCTCCGGTTTTGATACATTTGCAAGCAGGAGCTCGTTCAGATTACCCGCAGCTGCTGCGCCGTTCATAGCATCCATAAAGCCTGCACTGTATGATCCGCCATTGTAAAGAGCGCTTATTACGCCTATGGCACCTTCCTTGCCTACTGCGGATGCAACATAAGAAAGGAAAAGCTGCCAGGGCATTCCGAATAATCTGGTCACAGGATCGATTGCCACTCCGATAGTATAAAGTATTCCTCCATTTTCTCCTGAGGGGGAATAGCTGAGAAGCCAGAATACTCCGCACACCAGCATTATGACCTTTGTCACTCTTATAAAAGTTTCCTTAGTCCTTCCGAATACATACCTGAAAAGTGCTCCCCACTTAGGTTTGTGATAAGGCGGCAGTTCCATGATCATACCATAACGGTCTTCCTTCTTTACAAGCTTTGCACCAAAGATCTTCGCCGTTATCCACATATGAAGAAGCATGGTAAGCAGCACTGCGACTATAACAAGCACTGCACCGGGACCGAAGAAGATTGTGGACAGCATAGGAACAGTTGCCCAGGCGGCACCGCATGGAACGGCCCACGCAAGAGCAATCGTAAGGACCTTCTGTCCCCAGTTATCGATAACCCTTGCACCCGCAGCACCTCCCATGGTACAGCCAAAACTTACGAGGAAGGGCATAACCGATTTTCCCTGCAGCCCAAGTTTGCCCATGGTATTGTCAAAGACATATGATATCCTCGCCATTACGCCTACTTCTTCAAGGAGCCCAAACACAAGTGTTACACCGAATACAAATCCAAGCATCTTAAATATATAGGAAAAAGACTGTATCACCACGTCTCCTATTATCAGTGTCAGTATCTCGGGACAGCCGATAGACGAAAGTACTCCCATCACCGGAGCTTTTACAGCAAGTATCAGAGATCCGACTATCATAAGCGGAATAGCAGGAATAAATGAAGCGATCAGCCCCAGAAGCACAGTTAGTATTACCGCAGGCTTTCCCCATATCCTGCTCGTATAGATCTTATCCAGAAAGCTTAATGATATCTTCTTATCCCCTGCATCTACTGCTTTTTCAAGGATATCGTCAATCCAGGCAAACTTACATCCGCCGGTTGCCACAGCTCCCTGCGCATTCTTTTTTGCATCCTCGATCCTGCTATATGTCTGATCATCCAGTGCTGCCCTTAGCTTTGCCATAACGACCTTATCATTTTCAAGGGCTTTTACTGCTATCCACATTGCGGAATAGCCGGGAATCACATTTTCAGGTATAAGCTCATATATTTCGCGGTATCCGATAATGCTCTCATACTGCGTATTGAGCTTTTCGACATTAAGCATTCCCTTATTCTTTATGACCGTTCCGAGCGCCTCATAGAAAACATCATATGACTTCTTATCCGTAGCGGAGAAAGGGATCACGGGAATGCCAAGCTTTTCTTCGATTGCCCCGGCATCGATCTTTTTCCCCTGCTCTGCAGCTACATCAGACATATTAAGGAGCAGGAAACAGGGAACATCTATTCCTGCATAATCAGCCAGCATGAAAAGGCTCCTCTGCAGCTGGGAACTATCCGCAAGTATGCAGACCACATCAGCTTCACCGGATGCGATATAGTCCCTTGTGATCACTTCCTCATCGGAATTAGCCGATAAACTGTATGATCCGGGAAGGTCTGCTACTTTGTATTCTTTTCCTTTATGTGTAAAGCTTCCCTCTTTTTTCTCAACGGTCTTTCCCGGCCAGTTTCCCACATGCTGACGCAGTCCCGTAAGTGCGTTAAAAAGTGTGGACTTGCCTGAATTAGGCTGCCCCAGAAGCGCAACGGTCACCCCTGTACTCATACTGTCACCTCCTCAACCATTACACCCTGACACTCTTTTTTATTAAGCGCTATCATAGTATCTCTTGAATAGACCAGCATAGGCCTGTTTTTGTCATTCTTCATCACCTTTACTCTGCACCCCGGTGTAAGTCCAATAGATGTGATCCGGCTGATGAATCTCGAATCTCCTTCTACATTTGTCACGACCGCTGACCGGTTTTCCTTCAGTTCGCTAAGACACATTTTTCTTCCTCCCGCCTTATACATTATTGTGATTAGCATACGCTAACTGCTATGCAAAAAAATTTACTCTACCCCCAATACTGTATACGGCACATCTTTAAGCAGCTCCGCGAAATCCTTCATTTCCATTTTCCTTTTGGCAAGCACATTAACCTCCTTATGCTCCAGGTCAGCTTTTCCCCAGAGCTCCCCATCCGAATTGATTGCATTTTCCACCCGTCTGGCACAGCCTGCACATACCATTCCCTCGACTTTCACCTTATATGAAAACGGATAATTCGCCTTATTCCTGTCTTTCACCCGTACTTTCTTTTCCATTTCCCGGCTGCTTCCACAGCATGACCTGCCATGCTTTACGGTGTGGTAAATATGCCTTACCGCCACACAAACCACTATTATGAGGATTATTATTATAATTGCGTTTTCCATGATTATTACGTTTGAGTCTCCAAAACTAACTTTTCTGATCATCCCAGCGCAACATCTAACGCCATCATAAGCGTAAAACCCGCCGCAAACATGACCACTCCTATATTTGAATGCTCCCCCGCAGACATTTCAGGGATCAGCTCCTCTACCACAACATATATCATCGCCCCTGCGGCAAAGCTCAGCAGATATGGCATCAGCGGAACTATGAATCCCGCTGCAAGAATGGTAATAACCGCTCCCACAGGTTCCACGGCACCGGACAACACGCCGTCCAAAAAAGCCTTCCCCCTGCTCTTTCCCTCAGCACAAAGCGGCATCGATATAATGGCACCCTCGGGAAAATTCTGTATTGCTATCCCCAGTGCCAAAGCCAGTGCCCCACCGGCAGTAATCGCTGTGTTTCCTGAAATAAAACCTGCATATACAACGCCGACAGCCATGCCTTCCGGGATGTTATGGAGAGTGACGGCAAGTACCATCATAGTTGTTTTCTTTAATTTTGCTTTAGGGCCTTCAGCCTTTTCAGCGTGCATATGCAGGTGCGGAACAACAGAGTCAAGCAGCAGGAGGAAAAGTATTCCCAGCCAGAAACCAAGTACAGCAGGAATAAAACTTAAACTTCCCAACCCCTTTGTCTGTTCCATCGCCGGAATGATAAGACTCCATATCGAAGCAGCCACCATCACACCCCCGGCAAAACCGGTGAGAGCTTTCTGAACCTTCTCGCCAAGCTGCTTCTTCATAAAGAATACGCAGGCCGATCCGAGCGCCGTCCCTGCAAAAGGGATCGTTATACCCATTAAGACATCCGTATTCATAGCTTCCTACCTCCGAATAATAACAGAGTTAGTTTTCTCTAACCAAACACAAGTATAGTTAGCACGCGCTAATTTGTCAAGTATTTTTTGTAGCTGTCTGTAACCGGTCAGGATTATTTCACCCTATCTCATTCTTTTTGTGACCTTGATGATCGTTGTCCAGCAGTTTTTTTGTACTGTTAACTCCTATTATGATCGTTGATGTATTATGCAGAAGTGCGGAGGCAGAAGGAGATAATACCCCCATAAGGCTCAGCACTATAAGCCCGGTATTAAAGCCTACTATTGTCCGATAGTTAAATCTTATCCTGTCCATAAGACGGTCGC